>Ga0307508_10000802_pt1 | contig 37018 bp, 35 predicted proteins | sample 9_EM_MG_FD_203089 | JGI IMG/M metagenome (GOLD analysis project Ga0307508, IMG submission 203089) | Populus trichocarpa ectomycorrhiza microbial communities from riparian zone in the Pacific Northwest, United States - 9_EM | ecosystem: Host-associated > Plants > Roots > Unclassified | place...
GGTTGTTTGGTTTTCCTCATCCAGTACCGCTCAGTTGCGTCGGAGCTCGATGCCTCATTTCGCAAATACGCTGCCCGTCACTGCTCCAACCACCTGCAAGCACGCCCGGAGCGGCTTCCCACTCTTCAGGGTGCTTTCTTCGTGGACCCTTCCGACCCGGAAACGACGTTCAGAGAACGGAGACGATCCGTGGAGGTTTATGCCCGGCGAAAGAGAGACCGCTTCGCTGACAAGATTGCGAGCTTGATGAGTCCATTGCTTGCAGCAGTGTATTTTGGGCTGACGGTTCGAACATCCTGCGATCTGGGAGTTACGACCAGAATCTGAAAGACGACTATGGGTTTTCGTTGCTCGGCATTGCCTGCAGAGCCGGCCACGAGAAGCTCGTGCGAGGCTGCTCGACGGCGGCACTGCTGTCGCTCCAGTGCCATTGGGGATCGGTAGTCATGGTGGTGTGTTGGTCAGCGGCTGCTCTCGGGATCCTTTCCACAGTGTTGACAAAACACAGCGTTGTACCTCGCCATAAAGCACCACCACACCGAGGTGACGACTTTACGAATTGATGCCGGCGCGGAGCTGTAAGGAGTGAGGGTGGCACATTGTGTGGTGAGGGGGGGGAGTTAGAGATGGAGACTGACGGGCGGCCTGCTGATATAGAGACTGATAGGCGGTCTGTGGATACTGACTGACGGGCAATGGGTTGATCGTCGGGGGCAGCGGGTTTCTAGGAGTGATTGGGCTTCTCCGGCTGCTCGCCGGGCGTAGATCTCTCTGTAGCCTTTCTCTTCGCTCCTCCTTTGGATTGCTCAGTGGTAGGGCTCGAAGCTGTATTGGGGCTGGACGTGCTCATCGCTGTATCGGACGCGTCTGCCGGGGGCTTGCGCTTTTTACTCACGCAGTCCGCTACGCCTAACTTTGCTCTCAGTTTGTCGCGATCGGTCAATAAACTGTGTTTGCTATCCTTCAATTTTTAGTGCTTGATCGTCTCTGTTGTCAGAGGTTGATTAGTAGGCCTTGACGAAAACTTCTACTGCTTAACTATCTATTGCAGCATAGGCTCTGTGGTATCTGCTCATGATCTTTTGGCTTCACTGCCTAACCTCGTGCCGTGTGGTCCCTCCCTACATGATTAGCTAAGTATCTAGATTGCTTGCTGCGTGCTTCGACCTCCATTTCCTAAACAATCACTCGACATGCGCACCCTCCAGCCTTAGCCCTTAGCCCTTAACCCTAGAAGCGGCCAAACTTCTCTGCACTAGCGCCAAAAACCCCCTTAAAAGGCGACCGCACTTCCACTCTTTCCTCTTTTTTTTCTTTTCTCTTTAGCTCTCTTTGGTACGTCTTCTCCACCCTCCAGCTACCTACAGCAACTCTCCTTGAATATCCGTTGCTAATTGGCCTTCCTTCTGCGCATACAGCCTTTTGGCTTAGATCAAGTGTAGTATCTGTTCTTTTCAGTTTAATATCTGAAATCCGATAATATATCGGTTCTAATATTAATCTTATTTTTGAAGCTCTCGGGGTGTTGGCCGCTGCGCTCGCGCATGTCAATCCCCACTGTGTCACCGGTATTGCACTGCCTCCGGTTGATGCGAATTTCCATTGTTTTTGCTCTGGTCTCAGTCACGAGGGCACAAGGGAGATTTTTCTGACCGGGTGGGGCGGTTTTTGCTGGGGAGGATTAAAGAAAGAAAGTGGGATTCAATCCTACACTTTTGTACCTATCCAAAGCATTGTGTACGATGGCTCGAATACTAGGTACCCACTTGTGTAGAACGGATATGTATCTGAAGTATCTATGACTTGACAGTTCCGGGAGAGCAGAATCATGAATGTATGATTTGGTGATCCGATGGAGGTATGGGGAATGTCACCCTCGTTCGGACGCGAAGCTGCGGATGCGCGCTCGGCTTTCGCTTTCCGTCCCCTGAGCTGATGTCCGTCTTCGTAGTGGTGTACCTTTATCCTTTATCCTGGTGATGTCGGTTGCCATGTGCCTGCGAGTACGATAATTACTCCCAATATCCACTGCGGTGCCATTCCGGCATCCAGTAATCATAAACAAAGCCCTATATCCAAGAGAATCCAACCTCACAACCCCCCCCCCCCCCCCCCCAGTGCACTCCGCCCGGCGCCGCTGTCCGAATTGTCGGAGTTTTGCTGGACTGTGCGTGCGTACTGTGGTCGGGGGTAAAAAACGCTAAACGCATATTGCTATCGTATTACGGCGTGAAAAATACGTACCTATCTTGACCGTTTTAATACGTGTATGCACATCAGGAAAACGTAGTTTGAATGCGTATCAAAACAGTCAAAATACGTATTCCTCACTTCCAGATACCCGTCGGGCAGGAAAACTACGTTGTTTTTTCACTCCCCCTCACTATAACTACAGTATACAGTAAATGTTGTGCGTGTACTCATAACCATTGCCAAGATGTAAACAAACCACCTGATTAGCTGACAGTGCTTGAATATCTCTGGTCTCGATGACTCCCAGCCGGTAGAGTGATAACTATGTAGTTTGTCTGCCATCGTCAGTATCAACTGAAAATGTCCGGAAGAAACCCAACTTCATTCCTCTTTTCCTATTCTTTTCCTATTCTCTTTCTTGCGACCGCTTAATTATCTTCGTTCGGCAGCTCTTTGGTAAGTTGTGGAGTCACGCGCCTGGAGAGTTGTCTTCGGCAAGGTTTTGATAGACCCCGGGCACTTGCATATGGTCTGCAAGAGCGTATGCACACCCTTGTTCACGCACAACCCAGCAAAACCTCATCTGTGCGTAGATACATATAATACTAAGTGTGCGAATATGTCGACCTGCACGGATTTGTGCACGCACAGCCCAGCAAAACCTCGATAACAAAAGAGATCCGATATCACACATGTGCAATCCTACGCCGAGCGCAATAAAGATGAAGAAAAAAAAACCCTCTTCCTCCCTCCCTCCCTCCCTCCTCTTTTTCCTTTCTTACTACACCGGCTCCTGTCTCTGACCCCCCCTATTCCAGTTTTGCGCCCACGTTTTCTGTAGAATTTGATCGAACCTGAGGACCGTTTGGCAGCATATGATCGCCCGCCGGATTCTTTCTCTATCATCGGCAAGAATCTGGAGACCCTGCGGCGTGCGGCAGCGAGAGAGACCCACGTATGATTGGCCCGGCTCGAACGCGTTCGAGATATCGACGGTTGCGAAGTCGAGTGATAGTCCCTGTGCTTTGTGGATCGTTACGGCCCCTGTTTGATGGGATCAGCGATGGAAGGGAAGTAAGAGGCGAAGGAAGGGGATTTACAAGCAAGCGCGAGTGGCAGCTGAACACGCTCCAGTGTCTGTTTCCCCTTCGAAAGGTAACTGGTTTGTGTCCATGAAGAGGGAAGGACAGTGCGTGTAATCATCGGCTCCCCTGAGCTCGAGAGGTAGCGTACACAGGGGAGCGTCACTTTTTGTTTCTCCTTATCGCAGTGCTGGCGAAAGTACGTGAGGAAGACTCTGCGGTCGTTCTCGGTGGCGGTTGCCAACAATTCCTCGAGTCCGTACTGCTGGAAGCCTACCACGACGCCGCGAGAGCCGTTCGCTAGTTTGCTGCTGGCATCGACATTCTTCAACAGCATAACCTGTGCTCCCTCTTTCAACCTCAAGGTCTTATATGACTGCAGATTGGTAAAGAAGTAGTTGTCTAGTTCGGACCCCACCAGTTGCCTGGTGTGAGTGGGAGATGTTGATATCGTCCCGGAGTCTATTGCTTCGATCACGTATTCCTTCTGCTTGAGCTTCCTGAACTCCATCTCATTCTCGTGCTGAACGTTCGCTCGGTGCGTGTATAGCCTGGTGGGCTTGATACCCCCAATATCCGTCAATGGGCGACGCAGAGCCCAAAGGTAGTCAAGAATTTCTTCGGTAACGTTACCAATCTTGATCTGACCGAGCATCTCCACCCACTGTTTATCCGTTTGTCGGTGTACCTTGCTAAGGATAACTGTGGCGAATCGCGCTTCCTGCCACGTCCTTGTTTGGAAGACATACTTGAGGCCTTCGTTCCAAGGGTGGTAGCATTTCTGGCATACACACCAGATTGATGGGTGGATTCCGATTGCGGCGAATGCGTTTTTGGGGGGCTTGGACTCGTAGGATCGCTCATCTTTTTTTGGGAGGAAAGACCCTGGATGTATTAGGACCAGGCAGCAGGAGAGAAGTGGGTACGTAAAATCTTACCACATAGCTGGCATTTTTTGACATTATCGGGGACAGGTGGAAGTTGGTAGAAGTCTCCAGAGACAACCACCTGCATACCGCCGAAGAATCCGGTGTGTTCACGAATCGCTTTCGCGAGGGCATTCAGTTTCTCCCACAAATCAGGATTGAGCATCGAGATCTCATCAATGATGAGAACTCTCGTTTCCAGCCACCTTCCTTTCGCGCGTCCAACCGCGGTCTTTTTCGTCATCGACATGCCAATATACTCCGAAATTCCCTTGTCGCCAAGCCCCACCCCCGAGAAGCTATGAATTGTGGTTCCCCCCAACTGCACCGCTGCAATTCCCGTCGGCGCGGTGACAGCATACATAATTCGCTTTTTATCGAGGTGGTATTTGACGTGTTGCAAGATCAACGACTTTCCCGTTCCTGCAGGTCCAGTAAAGAAGACATTTCTTCCCTCAAGGATCAGTTCCAGCACGCGGTTCTGCTCGTCCGTAAGCGCGACGGTTGGCTTCGCAGCCCCGGACGCACCAAACAATAGCTCCGTTGGACCTAACCGTGCCTCGCTCTGGAACGGATGACTGCCATTGGGAACAATCTCCGACGTCGACTGGCTGTCGAGATGGCCGTCAAACTCGTCGATGTTCTCATTTTGGTATTGATGAGCATTCAGAGAGTCCGAGTCCTGTGTGAGATCCACAATCTGACTCGCCGTGACTTTCTTCCCCCGCGGCGGATGCAGTGATGAGGAGAAGTGAGGACTGTTGGTTCTAGCAGCACCGCCCTGTTCACCCTCTGTCGCCGCTTCGCGCGATCGCTTCTTCTGCAACGTGGCCGGAGCCATGGCCTGGGCGCTGAATCCCGCCGCCGCCAGCCTCGAAAGCTTTATGAGCTCCCCATCGCCACTTCCGGTGGGGTCGGCAACCTCTCGCGTCGCCGTAGCATTCCCACCACCACCACTGCCACCGCCGCCCCCAGCACCAAGCCACGCCTCGGCCTCCGTACGCGTTGGAAAGCTCTTGTGCACAGCCCGGGGGTACCGCTCCACTTGTGCCTGCGTTTCGGCCCTTCGGTTCAGGGTCAGCGCTATCTGCCGCCCGCCCGCCAATTTTCGGGGTAGGAACCATGTGTTGTATATCCCAGGCCGCCGCCCGATCCGCACGGCGAAGAACTTCTTCTTGGACCTGTTGCCGGTCATGATTTGTGGTGTTCGGGCTGATGGCAGTGGGGATGCGAGGTGAGGGGTGGGCGCGGGCGGCGGGCGGCGGGCGGGGAATGATGTGATGTGTTGTCTAGGGAAGATGTGGCTATCTACTGCTGATGTCTAGAGTGCAGCCACGGGTAGATCAGATAGATACACGCAACGTGGCTAGAGCCGATGTGGTTTAGCCCAGTAAGGTGATGGAACAGCTACCGATTGATCCTTCGAACGAAGGCCAACGATGTGGATTAACATATAGGATTTAGTTAGACTATACGGGTGGCTCTTTTTTTCTGTTTATTCATCAATCGCATGCGACCTATGTACCTATGTACTTATCTAGACCAAGACAACATACATAGATACACTTTTGCGGTTCCTGTCCATTGTCCCTGCGGCTCGTTGTGGCTCCCCCCGCCCCCTGACCTGTCCCAAGGTGGAAGGAAATAGCAAAAGACATATCTAGCAAAAGAAACCACCTCCTTGCTCCTCTTCAGCGGAGGCCATGAAGGAGGGCGGGGGGAAGAACTGCAAGCGTTCCTCAACCTCTGACCCCCTGCTCCTCGGCCTCCAGTCTCCTCTCCTCTTCCCTCTCTCCTCACCCCCAGAGCCCCCACCTCCGACGCCCGGGGGGCTGGCCAGTGACAGTGGCCCGTCTTCAACTGGTAGATAATACCGACGAGATTCTTTTTTGCATTGGCCAGGATGAAGTCCAGCATCTGTCGCGCCTTCCGGCTTACCAGTATTTCCTGTAGGTGACTTTTGTATCCGCCCACGCCTTTTCTTCCTACCAATCGGTCTCGGTGATCGAGCGCTTCGAGTGGGCGAGGGGAGGGAGACGTCTTCTCCCCATACTGGTCGCCGTCCCGAGAAATTCCACGCATGAGTCCGACTCCTCCGCCGCCAGCTTCGCACACTCGTCTGCCTTCTCGTTTTCAGGCACCCCTTTGTGAGCGGAGTTCGGTCGTCACCGCCAGCTCCCTCTGACGGAGGGTGGCGATGTGCCTCCTGGCCTCTAGGGCATTGCACTTGGCCAGAACAGCTCGTCCGAGGTCATCCGAAGGATATGTAGCCGCCTGGGTGTCTGAAGATCCGTCCCCCGTCCCAGAGTGTGGGGCGGCGGGCGGCCGTTTCCAGTGCTCAGGCAATGGTAAGTCCGCGCGCACCTTATGGCCTTTCCACTGCTCTCCCTTCCGCCAGGTGACTGCGTAGCCGACCGCGTCCGACCAATGCGGGTGACTTGTGATTTGATTTTTTACGCCTGTTGCCTCCCGCTTTTTCGCCGGGATTGCTACATAGGATGACCCAGCATTTTTTCTCTAGCATTGCGTAGAATAGCGCTCTCTCGAGTGATAGCTAGCAGCCCGCGCCACCAGCAGCAGCCCTCGACGCAATGCCTCACAAATCCGTGTCGCGCAACAATACAGCTTCGTTTGGAAAGACTGAGACTGCAGCTAATACTACTGAGTATGTGTCTTGCGGCACGTACGTGCGCAGTAGCCAAGGCCTTTAAGGTTGAGCAACGTAGCGGAGCTCGGTCCGGAATATCTGGCAACCCTCCAAAGCTGTGTCCTCCCAGTTTTCTCCTCTTCTCACCTTGCCGGCCGTCCCTGGGTACACGTATGAGTGGTGGTTCACATTGCACGGCCTCCTTCTCCAAAGCAGCAGCTCCTCCGGCTCCCTCCAGCTTCCTCAGTCTCCTCTTCCTCGAAATCTTAGTCGTCGGCTTGTGCACCGTCATGCCCTTAGGGGGCCGCATCAAGGAGAAATGCGCGGTGGTTCTGCGCCTCGGGCTTGTTGGCCAGCATACCGATACAGGCTAAATAGTTTGGATTGGCGATTGTGACCTCCACACGTTCCGACGCCTTTTCCAGTGCGCACGTACCTTGAAGTTGCACGCTTTCTCGGCGCAGACGGCGACGTTTATCTAGCCGCTGGTTCACCACCATCCATGAATGGAGTATCGAGGCTTTCCCCAGGTAATGGACTTTTGGTAGCGAGTCTTGAATCCATCCTGCACAACTCACCGGATGATGTGTCTCTTGAAGTCCCGGAAGCAAGGAAAATGGTATCCCATTGGTATGGCCTTAGGAGGGCGATAGTGCGCGGAATCCGGTTCCATGGCTGTTTCGGGTTTCTCGGATATCTCATTTGCGCTTGGGATTGGAGAATTTCCGCCGATAGGAGCCATGTTGGATTTGCGGATGTTGAATGCTGCTGGCGACGAGGGTTGTGTTGCTAGCTGTCACTCAAGAAGAGTGAATTATTCTAGGCAACGAAAAAATGGCGGATCACCCCAACAGTCCCGGCGAAAAAGAGGACTATCTGGGGGGAAAGGAGTTTTTTTTATTATCACTAATCGCGTGCGACCTATCTAGGTCACAGCGATACTAATGCGGGTAGCCATGTCGATTCGAGTTTGAGGGTTGGAGGCACCGAGTGATGATATGTGGAAGAGTGCAGACCAGTGGTGCGGACACAGGATTCCGCCCTATTGACTCTACGGAGCAGTACTCCTTCGGTTGTGCTTCAATACCTAACAACCCCTTCACGTACACAGACCGCCCCACGGCAACTACCACCATGAACCAAGTTGAAGTTCCCACCAGCTACGAACTCCGCAAAGCGCGTGAGATAATCCTTGTCGTATGCTAACCTTTCCCGCCCTCTCCCTACCATGCTAACCCTCCGACATTAAGGCTTTCCGCGTCTTTGGACTGCGGCTTGAAGGTCATTGGGTTCACCGCCCTGTGCATGACCTCTACCTATTCCTCCGGCGCTCCCGTCACTTCCCAAAGTACCTCGGGACGGACGACATGATATTTCTCGAGGTCTTCGCCTGCGGGAATAAATACGCCGCGCTGCTGGACCTGGATGAGGAGGGTTGTGTGAAATGGGAGGTTCCATCCATCAGTGTTGACGAGGCGATCGAGTGCGCCAATGAAATGGGAAGAAAGGGTTATGAGCTGCTGGCGGAGACAGTGAAGAAGTTACTTCGGACGAAGGTTGGCGAGTTGAAGCTGTATGAAGGTCCTAAGGCTATAGAACTTCTGGTGGCGGCCGAGTTGGCGCATGGTTAGCTGGTTTAGGGAGACCTACTCGGAATCTAGCTGTTGGTCTGTTGAATACATGCTCATTATATGTGATTGTGATGTCGTTACATTGGGTATCTATTCATCCCCGATCTCGCCCGCGACCGGCCTGGCTCGGCCCCCCGTGCCCCCCTGCCCCGGCGGCGCAGTAATATCCGCACTCAAACTCGCTTCCAAATACTCCTCGAGCTCTTCGCTCAGTGTCTTCAGTCTCTCCTTGACGACCTCCACCTGCTCTTCTCCTACGGTGATCCTGCCGGGGGGGTTCTCACTCCCCGCAATCTCAACCACGATCCTCACTGTATCCGCCATCCCATCCACCTCAGCCATACCTCCCGCTTCACCCACCCGCTCCGCAAGAGCCCTAACCCGCCTCGCCGCTTCTCCACCGGGCGCATCTCTGTACTCGTCCTTCTCGCTGGCGACCACGACCTCGCCCGCGCCCCAGACTGCAGTCTCAATACCCGGCTGCACGACACTAACCCTGACGCCGAACGGTGCAACCTCAAACGCAAGCGCATCACATAGTCCCTCGGCGGCGTGATCCGCAGCGGATCTCAAACTCAGTCCGGGCGTTCCCATCGCACCTGTGAGCCCAGTAACGACGATGATGTGCCCACCCCTCTGCTTCCGCATCACCGATAGTGAGGCCTTGATGACATTAACCCGTCCGAAATACCCCGCCTCGAATTGTCTCGTGATATCGCCCGGGGCCATTTCTTCCAAGGCGCCGACATACGTCGGCACACCGGTGTGGACGACGGCATCGATGCGGCCGAACGCCGCCACTGCCGTGGCGAGCGCGGATTGGCAGGTGGATGCGGAGAGCGGGTCAAGCTCGAGGACTACGAGCGTGCCGGTGTGTGCGTGCGCGCGAAGTGTGGTGAGGAGGGGAGAATTGAGGTCGGTGCGCGTGCAGCAGGCAGCAAGGGAGGCACCGAGAGTGAGGAGACGGATGCAGAGGGCGTGGCCAAAAGGCGTGAGGGCGCTAGTCAAGAGGTAGCTTTTTGGCTTTTGGGAAGGGGGATCGGAGTCGGACATGCTGGCAAAAGTCTATCTAAGCGGGGGACTGTGTGGGGTGCAGTGATCGGCCCGTCGTCGCATACATACTTATCTACATACGTATGTATCGAGTGGGACGATATGCAAGTCCCATGTTTCAGGGGGATTACAGGGATTAAATAAAAATCACCAGTATGATACTTCAGGGTGTATGCTTAATATCAACCTTCTTGGGATATCTCCATCTAAACCATCCAGACTCTAGAGACACGCGACTGTTATCAACATACAATAAAGTACAATACAGCTGAGCAGATAAAGGTATCTATGCCATTCCCACATTATCACCCCCCCCCCGATACATTCACCCTAATGAAAAAACAAAAGAAAACGAACCATATGTGAAGGAAGTAGAGTGACCACCCCGAGAAAGTAAAGAAATTATAGAGAAAGAGCATCAACAATCCATGTTCAAACGAGGATTCCGGGCTTGCAACGGTGTACTAATAAAGAAAATATTCACAAAAAGTGGAGGGAGTCGGAGGAAGGTCGGAGAAAGGAGTATTTAAGCCGACAAGAAGGAGAGGATATCGATGTAAGAGAAATAGACCCACCAGGAAGCAGACAGAAGGAAACCATGAAGCGCAAAGTGCAGCGCAAAGTGCAGCGCACCCCAAGCCAAAGCCTTCTAGGATGACGACCGACAATGAAAGGAAAGCGAAAGCCACAGAAGCAGTGTAACTAAAAAAACCAACCAGTCCCAGCCAAGAAGCCAAAAATGAATACAAAAGGAATCGTAGCAGTATCCAAACAAACACAACATTATCGTAACCTCTCTATGGCTGACTACTCGGATCGGGACTGGGCGGGCTGACAATCGTTGTTGGTGAGGGAGGACCCTGATCGCTCTCCTCGTCGACCACTGCGCTCGATGACGATGGATCGAGATCCTGTGTTGTAGTCGTTTCACTGGTAGCACTGTTGATACTTCCAGTTTCGCTCCCTCGTCGCATTGCCAGTAGTGCGCTCTTAGCTCTCGCTACTGGATCGTCAAGATCGGGAGCCCCACCAGGCGCTGTCAACCCAGAGGTCGAGGAGGGATTGGTTGGGAGTGGTGGAACCGGTGGGCTCGAAAGGAGAGAGAGGGATGATGGGCCCGATCCTGTAGATGACATCGAAACATTGCTACCATTCCTTCTTCGGCGCTCTTTTCGCTTGTCTCGGACACTGCCTTTGAAGCTTTCACCCCCACCATCCCCTCTCAGACGCATCAGCATCTCTTCAGTCCGCTTCGAGAGACTGTCATCCGCGGTCGGTTGGTCGGCAGCAGTGACGGTAATGTCAGGACTCATCGGACCCTGCTCCGCATCCGAGGATACAGCAGCCGCTGAAGACGAGGGTCGCTCTTGCTGTTGATCATCCCCACACTCGTTTCCGCTATTGTCACCTCCAGTATCAGCTTCCTTGGTGATCGACGCCGCTCGGATGGCGCCGTTCTGTCGTAGCCTTGCTCTTCGCCTCGCGTCTCTCTTTTCGCGGGAGCTTGGACCGGCGGCGCGCAATTTGTCGAGTAGTGCATCCATAGCGCCAGTGCTTTGAGCGGCGACTGGCGCAAGTGGGTCGGCGCGAGCAGCTTGTTTGGCCTGCGTAGTCGCGGCAAGTTGTTGGCGTTTTTCTCGGCGTTTTTCCTCGTCTTCCAGCTCCATGTTCTTTTGACGACTCGACTACGGATCGAAGTCAGCACTCATTCGAATATCTCCAGTGGGAATAGGCCCAAACCTTGTAGTTCTTGACGAAGTCACTGATAAGCTTGAAGAATCGCTTGCGCGAATTCTCATCATTTGGATCTTCTCCGTAGAATGTTAAGAGATCTGCATAGGTCTTGTTCATCGCCTCAAGGTAGTCCTTGAGGTATTCCGCCTTCTTCCTTGCTTCCGGAAGAACTGGAAGGACAACCTGCAAGACGCGATCCTGTGGGTGGAACTTCTTCGGTTCCGAAAGATTCCCAGAGTCAACGGAAGTTTGAACCACCCGGACATTGGCAATGAACTTTTGAGCTTGTTGGGCAAGATGGTCGACATCGGCTGCAGAAACATATCAGTATCAATCACAATTAGTAATAGAGGAGAATCTATACCCTTCTCGAGCTGGGTACTTTCGTAGAGCTCATCGATGAAGCCCTCCAGTTCAGGGAACTTCTTGCGAACCGTCATCTCGACGTAATCCATGAAAGTCCGCTGGTTCTTGTCATCCTTGACGTTGACCAGACGGTTCAGTGTGCCGAGCTTGAAACCGGTAACTTGCTTTGTAGTATCGTTCATGTAGTTGCCCATCTGTAAGATTAGTTCAAGCACATCCTGGAACGCTTTACAAGCTCGGACCGTATCCGAGACCCGTACAACCTGATGGATTTTTCCCTGGATGTCGGCATAATCTATGTCCAAGCTTCGGGTCAAAGCCAAAGCTCGCACTCTGCTCTTCCAGTAATGATGCAGATTGAAGGCTGTCTCCAAAAAGATCATGTCCTCACGCCGCAGCTCGTTCGGGTCGGCTTCTCTTTTCTTGCTGTCTGCTCCGGCCTCTGTCCAGTCAACCGCGTAGGGAGCGAAATTCTTCATAAGATTGTCGTTGATCGTGCACAACTCTTCGCGTTGCAGAAAATCCATGATAGCCGAGTTGTCCAGCATGTCCTTATCACAGCTGAGGATCTTGGTGACAACTTGCATGGCGGGTATCTGCGAGTATTTTGCAAGGGAAATGTGGAACGCTTTGACGATACCAGTGTCCAGGAACTCTTTCTTCTGCTCGCCTTCGGCTTTCGTTTTCTTGAGCAATCTCGTCTCCTTGAAAAAGAACATCTTCTCCATTTCCTCAAGGATGCCCTTCTTCGATAGCTCCTCAAATACGCTTTCCTTGTTACCACGGGCAGCCCAAAGAGTGTACTCGACTCCATCCAACTTCTCCCAATGCATCGGCTTCAGCTTCTTGCGCGGTCGAACACCAGTGTAAAGGCCATGTACACCACCGGGTTGTGGCGGCGCGCCAGGTACATGATATGGCGACAATCGCGGAGGGAATCCCGGAGCCGGTGGAGCGTTTCCGGTTAGGAAGCCTCCTGGAGGTGGCGGCGGCGGAGGTGGACCCCCGAATCCAGGCATAGGTGGTGGTGGAGGTGGAGGAGCACCTGCAAATCCAGCCACAGAAGGAGGCGGTGGTGGTGGCGGACCGCCAAACCCCGGCATGTGCGGCGGAAGAGGCGGCGGAGGCGGCGGCGGAGGCGGTGGGCCACCTGTAAACCCTGGCATCGGCGGCGGAGGCGGCGGAGGAGGACCTCCAAACCCTGGCATGGGCGGCGGAGTTGGCGCAGTGTTCGAAAATCCTGGCATGATAACACCAGGCGGCGGCGGCGGCGGTGGTGGAGGAGGTGGAGGTGGCGGACCATTGTCGAATCCTGGCATCGTCACCACACCAGATGCTGGCGCAATGGTCGAGTCCTTGGGCATTCCCTCGGGTGCCCCTGCGTCAGTAGGAGTCTTAGGAGCCGACTCCATGCTTGCATGGGACGGACCCGTCGTCACGCCCTCGTCGCTAGAGATGGACTCCGTCTTGAGCTTGGTATCGTCATCCTCGTTCCCTTCGTCCGATGGACCAGGGTTATTGTATACCTTCACCCTCTCAGTGAGCTCGCTCAGCAGACCTGATGCCTGAGCGTTATTGATTCTCGGCTTGGTGTACTGGACCAACCGTGGTCGCTCAACGATAAACTCGCTCTCAGTGTCGTCGCCAGATTCTTCCCGAATGTTGGCTTCTCTCTGCCGAGCATTTTCGCGTTCGGCGTAGGTCAACGGTTGAGAGATCTGGCGGCCAGAATCACGGCTCTTCCTGCTGACATGGCTCTTTCTCGAAACACTTCCAAACGTACCAGATGCATTCCTCTGGGTTTCCTCGTAGTGTTGTTCCTCGAGTTGCTTGGCTTCCCATTGCACAGCATCCATTTTCTCACGCAGTTCCCGTAACCTATCACTGGGAGCGACATGTTGCCAGACTTTACCTTCTAATTTGAACTCGGTCTTCTTACGCTCGAGTTGTCTTTCCAGTTTCTCCATGAGTCGCTGTCGATCAAGGATTCCCTGCATCTGGATATCGGTATCAGGTAACGACTTTCCATCTTTCTTGATCTGTCTAGCCTTCTCCGCAATGGCGGCGTCGGCAGCGTCCTGGGCATCCCGCAACATAAGGTACAGTTCTCTGGTTTCCAGTTCGCTTTTCTGCATTTGGGTGGCATGCGCGACCTTGATTTCTTCCAGTTCAGCTTTCAACATGTCATTCTGCCGTCGCTGAATATCGATAACCTGCGCCTGCTCCTCCAGTTGCTTTTTCAGCTTCGCCACCAGACCATCGGCACCCAGATCGATCTGCACCTCCATGGCATCTCGTTCAGCGATGGCATTCTCGGCAGCCTGCCGACTTTCACTAGCCTCTTGGAGAGCGTGTCGAGCTTCGGCATCGGTATTCAATTTGTCCATCAGACTCTGCACCGAGAAGTTCAGACTGGCCTTCAGGTCCATATCGGGAAACCGACGATCCATAGCCACATAGCCAAGAATGGCCTCCGAGAGCTGGAACATCCTCAACCGGTCTTCCACGCTGTTGTCCCTCATCAAAAGCAGATGTTGCAATGCAGATATGAAATAGTCTTGCGTACTGGTACCCTGAATCTTCTGCATGATGGCCTCTACGAGAGCAGACGGATCATTGAGGTCCTTGGGCTCGCTGTCGATGCTATCAACCATACTAGTGCCATCCCGTTCCATGAGCTCATCATAGTCCACCGCCGCATCCTCCTCGTATTTCTGGATTTGTTTATCTATAAGTTCGTAGTTGAAGCCCTGCATCTTCGTGGCTATCCTTCCGATACCGCATCCCTTGAACTGGGTGCGGACGTAAATGCGAGCGTGAATGTCGTCCGAACCAGAGGCGACGATATTGATCAAGAACAAAGTCGCAAGAGCATATTCCATGAGCAAGCTCTCAAAACCGATACCACCCGATCGCGCCTCATCGCTGGCCCCCACCAAACTCCCGAGCTTTCCACGACCATCGATAGTCACTTCGACGATGCGTAACCAGGAATCAAATCTGCCGGTTTCGCCCTGATGGCCTTTGACCTGATCCATCGCTTGCAGCACCCTGGCGTGACCGTGAGGCCTCTCCCAGTGGCACAGGAAGGTCAGGACTTCACTAACCATCTTCCGGGTGCTGACACGCGGAGATGTGAGGGAGGCGACGAGTGCATTGATACAGTGCTGATGCGCCAGGGCGTCGTCGGCACCGTACTTGTTGTTCATGAGCGCCTTCAGACATTTGACGATATCGTACTCTCGGTCGAGCATCGCATCGGATCCGGTATTGTTCCTTCCGCCATGGTTGTTGATGCTCCGCAGTACGGTCGTGAGGGCAATCTGCCCCTGCGCTTCTATAAAATCTCGTACCCATCTATCCCAACAATTTAGCTTCCTACATCACTCAAGCCGCCACTTTGACCCGTGCTCACCCTATCGGTTGCGTGCGCAATGAGACACTTAGACTGGCGAGCTGCTTCGTTGTGATGGTACCCTCCATAATCTTCTTGACGTACCACTGGGGCGAATCCTCGTCCAGATCTTTCCCAGAACTAGACGATGCCGCAGCCCTCCGTTTCTGCTCCGTCTGCCAATCCCCGAGCTTGTCCTGATAGATCATGAGCCATTTCCCAGACGTTGGCTTGGCCATCAACACCCGTTTCGCCGGCTCCGGTAAGTTCATATATCCACGTTTGATCATAAGCTCATAAAACATCTTCTCCACAATGGCGTCGTCTTCAGGCCTCTCCATATGGAACTCAGTCATGGACCCACTGTGAGCCGGGAACTGCATAATCTCCGCGACGGTAGGAGCAACAGAGAGCATTGAATTGCGGGTAGCTGAAGACAACGACGAGTAGATCGACAACTGGTCTGAGCTTCGAGGATCGGAACTCTGAGTCGAGTTGGAAGGATAGTACATCTGGCTCCCATTCGTGTTCCTTGGCGACGACGACGAGGACATGGTGGACGCAGCATATTCTCTAGACGGCGCATAGTACGAATTCCCAGCTGCCAGACTTCCCGACGAACCTGGCGGCGGTCTGGGACCGGTCGGATGCGAGTGGTTCTGCGGTAGACCGGCAATGGGATACTGGTGAAAATCTCCCATGCGACCAATCGAATGGGGTGTTATCTCTCTTCCGTCGTCGCCTCGAGACACGGGCCGAGGAAAATCCACCGTTATTGGAGTTCGATTCAAGTCCTGCACAACAGAATCATACGGTATCGATGTAACCACACCGGCGGTGCTGTTGAGCGGATCCAACTCATTTCCGTATATGGTTTCACGGTTGTCCTTAGTAGAGGATATTGAAGGTCGAGAACGTACGCTCCTGGACGAGCCCTTCGTGGTTGGTGCTTCGAGATCGAAGCTAGACTGATTGTGTTCACTTGGACGAGGGCCGGAAGAGGTCAACCCGCCACCTTTGCGTCCGCTGCGTGAGAAGAACCCTTTGCCGCTCATCTCACAGCCGCCACTGGACAGATCGTGGGTGGTGGTGCTGGTCTAAAGTCTCGAAGTCGATGTTGAAAGGGTGTTGGAGGAGGGATTAGGGACGATGCGACCGTAGGTAGGGGTATAGTTCTGCGGGAGTTAGTCGTTGAGCGGCGGTAGCGGCTCTGTTGAAAGCATCCCGTGCGCGCAGTGCGGTTTCGGGGGTGGTTGTAGCGGGGCGCGGGGGGGCTTCAAGCGTAGAAAGCGAGCTCCGTCAGACCAGCGAACAGCGGCTGTGCGTGATGTTGAATTTGCGGAATGGTCGAGAGCGTCAAACGAACGGGAGAGTGGTCTCGTTAGTGTAAAGGGAAAGTGTGGAGTGGGGAGAACGAAGGGTGTCGTGGACGCGAGGGCGTCGTGGCCGCGGCGGTCTCGTGGGCGGAGGATGACGGGGTGGCGGTGCGGTAGTGGTGGTGGTGGGTAGCGGAAGAGGAGTTGGAATCGGTACAGAGGGGTCTTTGGTTGCAATGAGATGGTGGTGGTAGAGTTGGCGAGTTTAGCAGTTAGAGTACATGCAGCGGTGGGTGGCAGCAGCGACAACGCGACAGTCAACTCGTCAAGAAATACTCATCAAAGAGAAGGAGCGTGTGGATGATGAGGATGATGGACCCAACGGGAATGTCCTCATCCCAAGTTCAGACAGTTCACTTTCCGTCCTTCCTTTTTGCCCCTCTCTCGAAAACACTTCGCGCTTCCGCCCCTTTTCTGGACTCGCTCATTCTCCCTCCAGTTCCATTGTGCCCAACCACGGCCGCCGCCTCCACTCCACGAACCGAGCCAAACAATGCCCTCGCCAAAACTTCAGTCACACAGCTCACAAGAAAAAAGAAAGAAACGAACGAGAAATGAAACGCCCAAAGCCGAAGTGGCAGACACTGTGAAGCATGAAACCCCTTATCGATAAGATTGAGATTTAACATGGCATCAGGTATCTACTAGGCACAATCACCAGACAGATACCTACGTTCTGTTATACAAACCGAGCCCATGATCGTGTTGATCGAAACAACCCTCTTCCTTTCCCTGGATATGATCTCGCCCTTGCCTCTCGGCACCGGTGGTCCCTTGCAGCTGTTCCCGTCTTTGTTTCCCAGGTAAAAATGGCGATCCAAATGACCCGAGGAAGAGCATCATACTGCAATAGACCGCATAGCAACCCTGCAGCGCCGAATAATCCGATCGTTTCACCAAACTCCGCATTTGTTTGACTGTCGAACGAGATTTGACGTCGCTTGATAGTTTAATCGATGGTGCCTAATTATGTCGTGCTTCGTGCTTCACTGACACGTTGTGTACCGGGGTCAACATACTGACTTCGAGACGGTGCTCGATGCCTCCCGCCGAAACTCCCGACGCCGAACATAACGAAGGTGAAAACGATCACTGTGCCCTATGCAGAGCCCGTCAACCCTTTCCGTAATGGAATGGAATGACACCCCGAAAGATGCCGTTCTTTCGCGGCATCAATCCCGGCCTGCTGCAATGTTTGTCGTACAAATAGAGTGCTCTCCTCCAACCCTGAGCGCTTCGTCCTTGGCGCCGGCTCTCTTGAGGGTTCAACTGGTTCCACGTTCTATGGCCAGGGCCGGTCTTGAAGAATGAACCATAGAGAAGGTGGAACAGCTTTGTAGCAGGTTTTTCTCAGAGCGACCTCTACACAACGAGTAGTGAGTGAACCACGATTCAGTCTCGGAAGAGTTGCAGAAAAATAGCTCACGATCCATTCTGTCAATTCGACAGTCCAAATTCTCCGCACAGTAGGCACCTAGCTCCGGCTCCGGTCCCTCCCCGTGCCAGCCACTGTGACCGTGAGCTCAAGAGCCTTCTGGTCGGCATATGCGCATTGGACTGTACAGGATAGTCAAATCTGTACAGCAGAACTGTTGACCATCCTGTATGTACACAACCATTACTTGGTGTGAGACTTCCTGGTCTGCAAATCTGAAGATTCTCCGGTCATGTGACAGAGGCCTTCCCTCCGAGGGGATATGCACATCGACTTCATGTTCAAGAAGCCCAGGGAGCTTAAGAAGGGCCATCACACTTCTATTTATCACTTGATATTTGGGACTTGGCATGCACAGACCACCACACAACACTACGCGTTAGCACCACCACACGCGATGGCCATGTGTACATAAACACCAACTCAAAACGAAGCAAGCACTCGGAACAAATCCACCTGCGCCGCCTTTACGACCCATGATACCATTTTCACCCTCGATCTTTCTACACTGCTACGCCCACGCGTCCAAGCCATGGATATTTGGAAAGGATCTGTAGATGTTCCCTACGTTGCCGGCGCGACCCAAACTCTCGAGAGTATGTTGAATAGAGATACCGAACCGGACCGTCCACTGACATCCTTCAGACCTCTGCCTGTCAACAGACCTGAACGCGCCCTCACCCACAACCTGGGTCACGGATCATCTCCGAAACCACATCTCGAAGAGCAGCTTCTCATTCCTTTCGTACCTCCCACCCTTGCGTATTCCACTATTCCTCGCCGCCGGTCCGTCACTGCAAGTAACCACCACGTCTCCAGCGACATGTGGTTTCTTCCGGAAGCTATTCCTGTCAGCGCTGCCCAAAGCGGATGTGGAAGAGGAAACCCCCGAGCAGTCGCGCATTGCACTTCTCCTACGAGTCCACGCCGACCCCTCTGACAGCCTAGAAGAGTCGAATCCGGGGGACTGGGGGATTACCGAAATCCTCATATACGGCGCGGTAACATATCCCACGCCGCCATCGGGGGACTCCTCAACACCTCCCCACTCCTCGCCGGATCCGTTACCGGTCCCCATCGTCTCGGTGCATGCGCTCCCGTTGTCCTCGCGCCACAATTTTGCTGCATATATCCAGGTGAAGCCTGAGCCGGATCAAGAGGATGCGAGGTATATCGCGCCGAATCCGCAGGATGTGCTCAATCCGTTCATTTCGCGCTCAACGAAGAAACGGCGCGCGGATGCGCTAGACAGGGTCGTGGATAAGAAGGTGAAGAAACATAAGACCGAGGATGACGATACGACGTGGGGTGTGCGGAACGTGTTGGGCGGTAGGAATAGCAACGTCGGGAGTCTCCCGTCACCGAGGGACGAGCTGCCGGATCTTACGGGATCTCCGCTGATCAAGAAACGGAAGTCGATTGGAAGTGTGGAGGAGTTGCGGGTGCGGAAGAAGGGATTGCAGCGCGCGAATAGCATGTTCAACTTTTCGGATCGCAAGTCTACCGCTCTTGCCCCGAGACCGCGTTCCTCCTCATCCCAACTAGTCGAGAAGATGTCGATCAAGAAGGAACCAGATGCTATCGAGCGGTCTGGAATCGAAAGCAAGAACCGCGATCTACTCAATAAGGTTGTGCTCGAGGAAATGAGACGGCGTGGGTTAAAAGATTATCGGAGAGACAAGGATCAACGGGCTAAGTCTACTATGTCTTCTATGCCCGCCGGGGAAGAAGCAGTGGAAGTTGCTGTCCTAGACGAAGAGAATGAGCAGTGGAGAAAGTGGGAGGCGGAGAGAGAAGAGTACAAAGGTGTTTTTCACCATTCCGTCAAAGCCGCCATGTTTGCGTTGCGACACGATGGATTCAGTGAGGTGGCGATAGCGGCAGAGAGGATGAGGCGGGTTGTTGATCTTTTACTCAGCGTGTTTTTAGGTGATGGCCAAGAGAACGCTGTCGACGGGGCCGCAGAGGATTGAGGGCTAGGCTCTACCACCTGCTCTCGGTATTGCTGGGACGTCATGGGTGTAATTGTAAACGATGTTTTGCCTTCCTTTCTGTATACGGCATTACGAGGCAATGGATTTATTGGCGTTTATTCTCGGGTTTGATTGTTGTATATAGCAGTATCTCGCATACTTCGTACTGACACTAATGGATGCAATGTTGGTTCATAATCTCTCGCGTTGTTTAGGGTTAGTTACTAATAATCTCTAAACACTAGCGGCTCTAGTCTACATAAACATTTTTATCTCCGCCGTCCCCCACCATGAGACTGCCGCTCGTGACCATTAGTCGCCACGGGTTGCTTCTGCCACGTTCAATCCGCCTCCCGTCTCTCCCGCAAGCGCCCCTCTTCCACGGCCGACACGCGTCGACATACCCGGCCTTCTCAGAAATCGACACAAAATGGCGCTCGCACCTCCGCTCCGCGAACCCGAGCACCTCCGCCCACAGGAAAGATGAAAAGTTCTACATTCTCTCGATGTTCCCGTACCCGTCAGGGAGCCTCCACATGGGGCACCTGCGAGTGTACACGATCTCGGACGTTCTCAGTCGGTTCCGGCGAATGCAGGGATACGAGGTGATCCATCCGATGGGCTGGGATGCATTTGGTCTTCCAGCGGAGAACGCAGCGATCGAGCGCGGCGTCGACGCAAAGGACTGGACGGAAATGAATATCGCGGCTATGAAAGAGCAGTTCGAGAGTATGGGTGTGGCCTTCGATTGGGAAAGGGTTTGTATAACGATTCAGTTCCAGAGTGGCGATTGAGCTAGGGTTCGGGTGCTGAAGTGTTCGGATTGCTGCTACAGGAGGTCACGACTTGCTCGCCGGATTATTATGCCCATACGCAGCGCCTGTTTCTCCACCTGCTCAAGCATGACCTTGCATACCGCGCGAGCTCCGCAGTGAATTGGGATCCGGTAGATGAGACCGTTCTTGCGAACGAACAAGTGTCGCCTTCGGGACACTCCTGGCGCTCCGGCGCCCTTGTGGAGAAAAAGGAGCTAGAGCAATGGTTTTTCCGGATCACAGCGTTCAAGGAACAACTACTGGAGGATCTGGAGTCGCTGAAGGATACTTGGCCGGAAAGGGTGAGGACCATGCAGAGGAATTGGATTGGGAAGTCGGTCGGCGCCAAAGTGCGGTTTCCCGTCGTGGAGAGGAGTGAAGTGGTAGAGGTGTTCACCACCAGGCTGGATACATTACTGGGCGTGCAATATCTGGCGCTGTCGGTGTCGCATCCTCTTGTGTGTCGGTTGGCTGAGACGAATGAAAACCTGAAGCGTTTCATCGACAATACCAAGACGGGCCGGAGCGAGGAGGGCGTGAAGTCGAAGCGCGGATTCTGCCTAGCCGGCGTAGTGGCTACCAATCCCCTCGACCCAGCTGCTCTTCTGCCGATATTTGTGGCAGATTATGTGCAGGATGGGTACGGTGAAGGTGCTGTCATGGGAGTTCCTGGTCACGACACACGCGATCACGCGTTCTGGCGGGAGAACTGTCCTGGCAAAGAAATAAAAACCGTAGTCGAGCCATCGTCATCCAAAGAGCCCAGTTATGACATATTCACGGACCATGGTGTACTCACCTGCGGTGAGTATAAAGGACTCACTTCGGCCGAAGCACACCAGAAGTTCCTCGAGAAGCTTGGAACTGAATGGGCGGAGGAAACCACGCAATGGCGACTGAGAGATTGGCTTGTTTCTCGCCAACGATATTGGGGAACGCCGATCCCGATTATTCACTGTTCCTCGTGTGGTACCGTTCCAGTGCCGGAAAAGGATCTGCCGGTCCTCCTTCCCGAGGGAATCAACATTCGCGGTCGTGGCGGCTCTCCGCTCGCAAGCGCCGAGGAATGGGTCAATGTGGCCTGCCCCTCCTGTGGCGAACTTGCACAGCGGGATACGGATACTATGGATACTTTTATCGACAGCAGCTGGTACTGGGCTCGCTACATTGACCCGAAGAACCCCGGCAAACTCTTCGATGCGGTAAAGGCAGACAAGCTCCTTCCCGTAGACCTTTACGTTGGTGGCGTGGAGCATGCTATTCTGCACCTCCTCTACTCGCGCTTCATCGCTAAGTTCCTTGCCGGACCCGCTGGTCTCTGGCCAAATCCTTCGAACTCCACTGCCGAACCTTTCAAGAAGCTGGTAACTCAGGGCATGGTCCATGGACTAACCTACACTGACCCCACCACCGGTCGCTTCCTGAAGCCCGAAGAAATCACCTATGATGCCCCCTCCCAACCAAAGATCGCAGCCACGGGTGCAACTCCGAACAAAAGCTACGAGAAAATGAGCAAGAGCAAATACAACGGCGTGGATCCCGTCACATGCATTGCGACGCACGGAGCAGATGCTACCCGCGCGCATATCCTCTTCGCCGCGCCCGTCGCCGACGTGCTGAACTGGGACGAAGATAAGATCATTGGCGTGCGGCGGTTCCTGCTCCGCGTGCTCAAACGCGCAGACACCTGTACATACGTCGATACGCCACACCTACCGGAAATCACTACCCCGCAAGAGCGGAAACTCTGGAAGGCCCTCAACGACGCCGTCCGCTCCGTCACAGAGGCGTTCTCAGAGTCCCTTGCTATGAACACGACCATCAGCGACCTGATGAAACTGGAGAACACTATCGACGCGGAGATTAAAGGCTGCTCTCCTGCTGTGGTTTACGCTGCTACTCAGGTGATGCTGCGGTTGCTCGCTCCTATAACGCCTGCGGTAGCAGAAGAGGCGTGGGAAATGCTACATCACGGTAGGAGGTTGGAGGGGAGCAGAGTCCTGCAGCAGCCGTGGCCACAGGTGGATACTAGGGTTTTTGAGGAGGCGGATGTGAAGGATGTTTCGATCGCGGTTAACGGGAAGGTTAGACTCACGGTGCGAGTGGAAGGAGAGATGGATGAGGGCGTGGTGAGGGAGTTGGTGCACGGTAGGAAGGAGTGGGAGAAGTGGGCGAGCGGGAAGGAGGTCGTCCGGGTGGTCGTTGCGAAGGGAGGAAAACTGGTGAATTTTGTGGTTAAATAATGGGCCTTCTATATCGATAGAGAGATGCACCCCCGTGCGCCTGCAATGCTACGACTGGAAACAAAAAAAAGGTTGTGGATATCAAAGGACGATAAAAAAAAGGAATGATTCAGCCGGGATTTGAACCCGGGTCGGGCGCATACTGCCAGTGGCAAGCGCCCATGATACCCCTACACTACTGAATCATGTAAGAAAAAAGTGATCAACATATATGAGCGCACCTAGGCTATTGTAGACTACCAATTCAAAAGGAAGAACGCCCAAGACAACAAAGTAAAAACGAACTATGCTACTGTCGGCGAGACCTCTCGCACTAAGGCGAAGACTATGTAGGTGAGAGACCCACGACAATGTTTGGCGGCAATGATAAACTCCAGCCCCGACATTGATGTCCCATCGAGTGATAGGGAATAAGCTGTGAACTCAGATAACTACAGAGGAGGTAGGACGCACAGCGCAGGAATATATCTAACCGCAAAGCCAACCCAACGGGCCAACCGACATAGCACTGACGTTTAGCCGGCTCGCTTATGGGGGCAGTGGCTAGGAAGATAGGGCTCGTTTGAAGTGACAACGACGCATTTGGCAGCCGTGGGAAGCCGCTGTAATTCATGTAGAATCACTCGCGTCGGCTAACATCTCTAGACCGCTTTCCAGCTGGTTTCCCCGCGGGAAGAGATGGACTGTCGAGGTTCGAGGGTACAGGCTCGCGAAACAGTAACTACAAGGTCATTCGCTTCGTGCCTCATTTAATTGAGCGTCTCGTAATGTGTGGCCGCGTAAAGCAAAGATCGACATCAAGACATGGGGGAAACATCTTGTCCTATCAAAGCCGGCTAATGAGCGGGGCGATGTATCCGAGCAGAGTTATAACAGGCTGTCCGACTTGTGGTTTGGCCGTAGGAGTGCCCATTTCTGGAATTTGTATTCACCACTGACCTTCTCATTCCACCCTCTTCCAATCGTATCGTAGTGGCCACCCAGAATGTACCGACTACTCCACGCCGGATGGATTATCCCACCCACCGAGTCAGATCTGTTGTATCCGACTGCTCCCAAGCATAGACAGCCCGATAATGCGCCATACCGCATATCTAGTACCGGCCGAGTGCGAACGACTTGGTCCGGATCCCGAGCTCGGGGTGTTTCGGGCTGGTTGAGTTCTTCAGTCGGGCTGGAAAGGATACGTAGATGCAATGGATATATTTTCTCTCACGACGGACCCCGCTGCGATAGTGATTAATACGTGGATTGCCGGGAAAAAGAAATAGAAATCTTTTTCGGACTGCACCCCTGATACCGCGAGTATCTTCTGATGTGATGGTGAGTCGGGGTTTCCACATATTGAAGTTGAGTGGACGGGGGAATCCATTTACACTAGTTGAGTTGATTGGTTTCAACTGCTCCGAGGCTGCGGCGACTGCAGGGAAACGTTCTTCGGTCGAACGCAATGCCGATGGTCAGGACCACCCGCCATGGTGGTGGTGTTGGTGTTGGTCGGAGGCAAGCAAGATAGAAAAAGCTCACGAGCAGCCGAGGGGAACTACATACAAATACCACCTGCCGCTTCTGCCTCTCCCAACTCTCCATCGCACAATTCGCCCACATCCACTCACACTTCCATCCTCACTCGCCTCCGAATCACACATTCACTTTTCAAGAACCAACCGACAGACTCCAGCATGCTTCATCCCCGCCTCATCATTGCTGCTCTCGCCGCAGGCCATCCCGCTCCATAAGCCAGTGGGGTCCCTTGCGATCCTCCGGCAGGCATTCATGAAATCCTTATGCGGAGTATATCTCCATCGTTCTGACTTTCAAAAGCTTCCCAGCTAACCGATACCAGAATCGTTGGCTGCCTCATTCCCGCCGTAAGAGCGAGCAACTGCACTGCACTATCGCAGGTAGGGCCATCACCGAATTCGCTCCCATACGATACCTTGCTGATAAGCAGAAGCCGGTCCTTGTTTGCCTCTGCAAGAACGAGGAGTTCACCAGCGGCGTGAAGACTTGCGTTGCCAACGGATGCAAGGACAAGTCCGTCGTCGCTACCTTCACCGAGACCGCAGCCAAGGGTTGCAAGAAGTGTGACGGTGGCGTGCCTGCTGGGTTCTGAGTAGGCGGCGGCGACGACGACTGAGGAGAGCAGGCGCTGCTGGCTGTTCTCCTAATTTCTTGTTTTGCGGTGCAGGAGAGTGTGGACGGGCGGTGGTAGAAGTAGAAATGAAGTGCACTCAAGTATAGTTGTTTTATTGCCTCGAGTCGCTGTTTTCCACATACGTGGTCAATGAGTGAACTCGAGCCACTAGTCGGGTGTTTCTCCAGGCGCGGACCCAAAGACCAAAACAGCCCGCCTGAGATGTCCCACGCCCGAGAAGAAAGACCATCCAGTAATCCGGATTGCGCTCAGAACTCTTAACCTCCGTCGAATCAATGACTACACCCTATCACGCCCAGAAACCGTGGTAGCGTAGTGCTTACCCATGCCCTGTTTCCCTCGGCACCTTACGAAAGTACAGAAACTGTATACTCTAGGACCCACAGGATACGAGAGAAGGCCATGTGTATCCTGCGAAGATCTAACGAATAACCTTCCTCGGAGGAACGCGTCTACGGCCAGCGTCTGCGGTTTCGACCAATGGCCCGGTGCAGATAACGTGAGTGCGCCGCGAGAATCTCCCGTACCAGTCTCCGTACCCGAGGTACTCCATGCCATAGGTGTCCAGCTTTTCTGCCGCCAGCTTCGCCCACTCGTCTGAGGAATCCGCAGAAGAGCTGCTTAGGCGTCCGTGAAGATGGACAGCCCGGGGGGCTGAGGGCCCTCCGATATCCGTTCCCCGTCCGCAGTCTGCCCGAAGGCGGTGCATTGCGGGCTCCCCTTTGCCCTGCGCCCAGGCCTGTCCCAAAAAAGCAAAAGCGCACCAAGGAAATCCCAGAGGAAAGACAAAAGAAAAAGCCGCCCTCAAATCCTACTCCTCTTCCGCGGAAGCCATAGGTTTCCGTCCGGTCGCCTTCGGTTGATGATGATGATGATTCATTAATCGTGTGCGACCCTATTGGATCATGACGATATTATATACAGTCCTTTCCCGTTCGCCGTCCGCTGCGCCCTCGAGCAGTCCGCCAGCGGCTCGCGGTCGCCTTCGGTTTGTGTGGCGTCTGCCTGTCCAACCTAGTGGGTACGAGTGATATTCCGTGCTCGCAATTGCGACGGAGGGAAACCCCCCCCCAAAAAAACCAGAAATCTTCACCACCCCGGATTGGGGGCAACTAGGAACCCCGGGAATCGGAAGCACGAACCGTGGATTGAACCCAGCGCTTGCTGCCAACTCCCCCTCGCTGGTTGCGGCCTGGAATACTAGACCACGCGGGTTTTTTTATACCTCTGGTGTGTCGAGGAGCTGATCGACTCCACCACCACTGGCAACAAAAAGCGCAAAGCTCGGTACGTAGGTACGTAGGTAGATAGATTAGCTGCACCGGCGTTCTCCACAGCGACATATCTACATTTATCCATTGAGGCAATACGATTTGCTAGCGAAGTGGGGATCTCGAGGCACAGGTACAAGCGACGAATCCTCAACCCATTTCTCGGCAACACGCCGTGCGACAGTCAGCCTTTGAGCGAAGAATCATCATTTGAAAACCATCGTGGTGACGTGAATAGAAATTGGTCAAATTGAGTACCTAGGCGAATAGGGAATGACGAACTGCAAGGCTGGCAAGGAGAGAATCACGTGAATGTCACGATATCCATCCCAATGCGCCCCACACGCGGAGAGCCATCCCCACAAAAAAACCGTAGTATGTACATACCAAGCTCCATGGTCATAGCACCAGTCAAAGTCGTGGTTCTTTTTCCTTTGTAATTTCCTTGGCGCGCTCTATTGCTTCCAGGGACGGGCCTTGGAGGGGAGCTTGCAACGTGCCGCCTACAGACTGATCGAGGTCGGGGTCGGATAACGGATATATAATTTGTAAGTACATCGCTATGAACGACATAGGTCGCATGCGGTCAATGACTAGTAAAAAATAAAATCAAGGTTGTGGAATTGGTCGAGACAAATTTTTTTCGAGGGCCACGATCCTCTGGTCTGTGCGGACGAGCACCTTGCGAGATCCGAATACCGAATGCCAGCTCTCCTAGGTAGAGCGGATCCACTACGATGCCCAACACTTACGGTGAGGCGAGTATGGTAATCAATCTATTTGCTACGGCCATCCGAGATTGATGGTCGATGGAACCGGAATTTATTGTTTCACCTAGAGTACGCCGTCGTGGCGAGAGTCGGTTCCTTCAGCCGTCTCGGAAGAGCTAGGAGTTAATGGACTCGGTGTTGATGTAATGGCAGAGCTGTGTACCTGTGCCTTAGAGTCGTCGGAAGGGTGCCGCCGGGAGTCCCACCCGTCGCTTCCAGACAGCCGATTTTATCGTCTCTTTCAAGAACCAGCCATCGCAAACGACCAACACGCTTCTTCTTCATCTCCTTACCGTTGCTCTGGCCGCCATTGCTACTAACCCATCCGTGAGCTGCGGCGAAGGGATGCCATGTTCACTGTTGCAACGCTTCTGTGTACGAAGGGTGGTGGAGGGTTCCGGATTGACAGAGAAATAGGCTGGACGAAGATTGCCCACTGGATGGGCACCCCTATGCATTGACGAACGGACGGGGGATAAACAAATTCAAAAAAAAAAACAGTTTATGAGATTCGCAATTCGAACCGCGACCTGTAGGCCAGGCCATGCTACTTCCCCTTTAGATTCCTCCGCAGAAAGCAACCTCCTCCTGCTGCAGGTCCCCACTGCCTGTTCTTTCTCCGCTCGCGCGCACAGAGTTCGAGGAACATGTCGATACCCAATCCCACAGCCCGTCCACGTCCGTACTTCCTCCGCGGCGGGGGTAGTTTCGGGACACGGTTTACCAGCACTTCGCAGCCGGGACGTGGGTGTCGCCTGGCGTGCGATTTCCGCTTCGAGAGGGGCGGCGGCGGGGGAGGCTCGTGGCGCATCCGTTTACTGGCGCGAGTGGATGTCGGTTTCAAGGACAGCTTCTTCGCGTGTTTCGGATTCTGTGATTGGGGGCGCGCGCGCTTCCGCCGCACTGGCCGTGGCTCGGGTTCTGGCTCCGGCTCCGGCTCCGGTTGTGCTCTTTGCACGGGCTCCAGCGCTGGCGCCGGCTCTTCTGGCTGTGGTCGCTCCTTGTCCCCCGTCTCCTCCCGTGCCGGAACAACACCGAGAAATCGCATGTGAAGCGCGAATTCCTCGTACACGTCCGGTCGGACTGGGTGGCGCTCCCTCAGCTTCCCGAAGCCGGTATGGATCGCGAGAATCTGGGCATGTGTTTTGAAGCGCGCACGTTCGAGCTGTGCTGCAGAGCATTAGCATCGGTGAACACAGAGACATTGAAGGAGGTTGATGGGATACCGCGGGAATCGGATGGGTGGAGAGTTGACATTGTGGAGGTGGTGGTTGCACGGTGGTGACATGGTCAGGGGAAGATGTGACGTGGAGGCATTTAGTTGTAGCTACCTTAGAGTGACCGCACAATGAATTTTTTGCACCCAGTAGGAGAGCTGGTAGACAACAGTGACTTCACGATGCTTCTACACAGAACCGATCAGAGCACTCAAATTTCATTCTTCTCCGTCACGCATACAGCCTAACGAAGATGAAAAAAAAAGGAGAAGGAACAAAAAGGCAGCCTGTCAGACGTCCATCGTCGCCCTCCCTCGTTCCCACCCCCTCTCGCGAAAAGGTATACGGAAACTCAGGTCGAGATCATCACCCACCCATCCCGAAGGACCGGCAAAAAGGCTTCACTCTGGGGCAACGAGGATACCAATCATCGTCCAGGTTGGAGATTCTGTGGCTCTTGTAAAGAGTTCAGATGAGACGATTTACTATAGAAATGATCCCTGGAAATATGGTGTTAGATGAAATCCGACAATAAAGATGAAGGTAGGGGGGTAACATACTATGAAGTAAAATCGCATACTGTTCGAAGGATAGAGGGGCGCCTGCCTTTTATTTGGAGTTTTTCGCGCTAGCGCCGGCAGGTTTTCGCCGAAGTAGGGTTTAGGGCTGCGGTCTTGGTTGTGGAAGCGCTACTCATGCCGCCGATATCTATTTTGTAGGGGAGAACGTCGATTGATAAAAGATCACCTGATTGTTGGGTGTGGGGTGCATCTGGAGCCGCAAGCTCTTCTACCCTACAGGGTGGCTATCGGCGACCTGAGCAGGTATACACGGATCATTTCAGGACTGCTACTGTCGTCTTCACTTTCAATTGGCAGTCCATCCTAACTCTCAGGAACAAACCCTCATGTTTGGTTCCCAGCAACGGCTCATCGTTCTTCCGAGTGATAGCTCCTAACTATCACTGCTTCATTAATAGGATTGCTCACGACCGCAACCTCGATCCTTGCCAGAGTCAACAAGTATGGACAACGCAACGCGAGCTGCACCGGAGATTTCACCGAGGGATTCGGCAACTGGTTCCAGCCCTTAGACCCCAATATCGCTGGGTTGCTGATGGGATCTCGACCTCTGTGGCTGGCAACGTCGCAATAGCTGCTGACGCAGAACCTCTGAATGGCTCTCCCGAGATGGCTCATCTTCCCGACCTTCCCCCTTCCCCCCAGAGCTGCACTTCCCCTCGAGCTTTTCCCGACCACAGGTGAAGGTCACCAACCTGTGACCGCCGCCTCTGCCGCGGTCGAACCAAGCAAGTCTCCGGTCGCACCGGGTGGCCAGAGGATCCTCTGTACGGAGCCCAAACGATTGAGCTGCAGGATCACACCGATCAGAGTGAGCTGGTGTGCTGCCACCCTGGGAGGCAACCCACAGGATTCCCAGAATCCCAGAAGTGATACTAGCGCCGAGTCACGACTCAAGAAGCCATACCGTAAACGCCGCGGCCTATACGCAGACAGAATACAAGAAGAGCCCTGAAGTTGCAACCGCAATACAATGTCCCTGGGCAATGCGAATGGACGGGAAACGCCCCACGGCACGTTGCAAAAGGGGAACCAAAGCTGAGCGCCTGCCCGGATCAGCACCACTCACGAAAACGGAACCAACAAGCGGATGAACTGACCACAAGAGACGTCTGCAAGCACGCATGCAACCGGAGAGGCAGATGTCAGCGGACGGGGCCACAGAGCGGCCTCACGTACCGCTGCAGGTGTAGGCTGCAGGCTGCATTTCCGCAGCAGAAACACAGGACGCCAGCCCAGATACTAGAATTATTTTTCCCGCTGCGTCAGTTCTGTCCGCACCCACGGGGCGGAGGGAGGGAGGGGGGAAGAGGGCATATTGAGCACATCTTCCGATGGCCGGAAACACGCGGGATTCCGTGATGCGTCCGCAGTACCCCCGGGTGGCCGAGATGAGTCGAGGGGTGCATGCGGACCGAACTCACTCGAGCCGGAGTCACTCATCGACCTTGGCATCGGTATGCCGACTCGAGACGATACGGCCCGATGTCACCGGCGAGTCGTCTCGGACGGAGGATCGCAAGGAAGAGAGGGCGTGTTCTTATTCTTCTGTGACCGCCGCCCCCCCCCACGCACCTGGGTACGTGCGCGGCAATCACGCCGGCGGGGAAAGGGGCGAGGACTGCTAGATGGAGCTACGGAGTAAGCACGTATCCACGCAATCTACCACGACGGAAACCGCTCGAATGAAACACGTACGCAGAGATACTCCGTCACGACACAGCACTCGCATAGCGATAATCATATGGCCAGGCCGTGTCCTCTGCTGTGCCGCACTATGTACCGATGGGCGCGACGTGCCCGCTTGCTCTCCGCCAAACCCCACTCTGCTTGCCCCATACGCCGCCATGCCGCGAACAGGCCAGCATCCACGCCTCAACCGGCGCACCACATGCGCGCACGGGACTGCTGCCAAGGCTCTGTCTCGCACTCAGCACCCAAGCCCTCGCTACGTACGGGGAAGCCGGGGCGAAACGGCTACGCACCTGGCCACGGTCACGGTAGTTCCCTCGTCGCTGCGGGGCCACGATGCGCCCCCCCCACCGCGCGGACATCCATACATACATATTGCCCCGTGCGCCTCACGTGCGGACGTACATACGGCCTGAATTAGGTGCGTGCAGGAGGGCGAGCGCATCTAGAGCTGCTGCGCGGCGCAACGGGACCGCGGGATGCACTCCCTGGAGCCCGGGATGGGGTTTACGGCGGAGCAGCAGCGCACTCCATGCGCCCGACGTATGCGCTCCACATAGATAGACTGCATACATACATACTACACACACACATGCCATCTGCTGGACGGAGAGTGCAGGGTGGGCCGATGGCTGGCAGATCATCATCGGCTGCCAGATCCGGCGCCAACTTCGCACGCGAGCAGTCGGCCAGCGGCGCAGCAGCGGGGGGTCGGTTGGCCGAGGGCGCCCGCTCCGTTTGGCCGCGGGGTGTTTCGATACCTGCTGTCTTTCTCTTTCTCTCTCTCTCTCTCTCTCTCTCTTCTCTCTCTCTCCCTCTCTCTCTCCCTCTCTCTCTCCCTCGCTGTCTGCGCACGGTAGATGAATGCATGCATGCATAGGTGTGGACATGATACCGGCTCTCAGCAAGACACCCCGCACCGACGCCAATGCAGCAGGGCGCAGCAGCCAGACGGGGATCAGCACATGGAACTCGGGGGGTTGGAAAAGGGATATCCCCGAGTGATCGCGTGTGATTCACGTCTTGCTCTTTCTTTTCTTTTTCTTCTTCTAATTCCCTCTTTCGTTATGGCTGCTGGTTGCCCAAACTAGTAAGTACATATCTATGTAGATATGTAACTGTGTTTTATCTACATACAGCCCTACAAATTTCGGGTGGCACCTCCCCGCTTTTTCTTTCTTTCTTTTTTCAGTGGTCAACTACCGAGTTCACTGCCTGCATATATCAATGCTGTAAAGTACATACTTACTTACATACTTACACATGTACATAGATATCTATGCGCACCAAAGGCTTTCGACCCGTAACGGCTGAGTGGATGCGGGGAGAATTTTCACAGCCGCAGATAGCCGCTGCGACTTGTCCTCTCCTCTCCTCTGCTGCCCAGGCACTGCTCGGTGCCACGCTGCACCCGCCACCCGTGCCTTCCTCGCCGAAATGAGAGAGCGCGCGCGTGAGCATAGAGAGACGGCAGAAGGTAAAAATTCTCGCATCGGGTGGTGAAGAGAAATTTCGGCTGTGTCGCGCACACACCCGCCAATTGAGGAGTTTGGTTGGCTGGTGGGCCACAGCAGTGGGTGGTGGTCAGTGGGCGGGCAGTAAGACGTGTATGTATTACACCCGGAGTAAGCGGACGGACGCACAGCATTTTTTTTTTTTTTTCCTTCCTTTCCTTTCCTTTCTTTTTTTTCCCTTTTTTTTCCCTTTTTTTTTTTCTTCTTTTTTTTCCGGTGCGCAAATCGATGCTGCAGGATATCTATGTACCCTTGGATTTGCTGCGGTGCAGGTTTATGCGATGTGCATGGACAGCACGCCTCGTGATTGATGGATGCGCTTCTCACGGACGATTCGGCGCCCATCCAGTGCGCGATACATCCGGATCTGTCCGTGGCTGACTGGTGACTCAGTATGCATCGCGAACACGGGCGCGAGTATGTATCTACATCGTTATTCTTCGTGCGAGATGCACTTGGCTGTGTACATACTCTAGTATGTAGCCGTCCTCGTTTTCCGCTAGTGGGGGGCGAGTCCCCGAGAGACGGCGATCTCCGGCGTCGACCCGTGGCGTTCTTCGCTTCTTTGTTTCTGCTCCTTCCCGTCCGGATGTGCGTCTTGAAACGTAGATGCCGGAAAACGGAGGCGAGACATCGAGCGGAGCAGATATGGAGTTCTGCACACTGTACAGAGCAGCGGAGGGGTGGGTGGCTGGTGGATATCTGCCGACGCGACAATTTGTGTATATATGTACCTATCTAGACGACGGACGCAGCTGATGTCATGGGAACTGGCCGGGAAGCGGGAAACAGGAGGCGACGAGAGATGATGCCCGTCGGATAGCGAGAGATCGCACAACGGCTTGTAGATGTCCGCCGGACAGGGCTGCACGGCCCTGTCCGTGCCACTTCTCCGGCTGGCGGATCGATGCTCTGTCTCTGCATCTGCATACATACATACCTACATACCTACATACATACATACATACATACATACATACATACATACGCTGTCTTCCGCATGCACGCACATGCGCGGCGTACGCTGTCTACTGCCACCGACGTATTCGATATCCTGTCTCCGCTTTCCCTCCTCCGGATCGGGACCCTGGTTGGATTCGGCTCTGCCCGCTGCAGCAAGCAGTGTCCGGAATCAAGCTCGCGCTCTACACTGACCCTGTTTAACCACGTCGAGGGCTAGTTAAACGTTCAGGGAGCTCAAGCAGGTGCGAAGCGGAGCAAAGCAAGCAACGCAACTTGCTTCTTCTTTGTCGTGGCCGCCCGCCCCTCCTCGTCCCGCTCGTCCCCCTCCTCCTCCTCCTCGTCCCTCCTCCTCCCTCCTCCTCCTCCTCCTCCTCCTCCTCCTCCTCCTCCTCCTCCTCCTCCTCCTCCTCCTCCTCCCTCCTCCTCCTCCCTCCTCCTCTCCCCCCTCGACCTCCGGCAGTCGGCCCACACAGCTCGATCGGCACCGCCTCATTCTCCACTGCCCCGCTCCTGTTCTCCAGCTGCCTCCTCCCCCTCACCCTCCAGCCCTCGCTCCCAACGGCCCCTGTCTATTCCGGATCCCCGATGTCTGCTTGAACTCCCTCTTACCGCCGTTTCCTGTCTCTGTCTCGTTTGTTGACCGGCCCGTTATAAGCCCAACAGCCAGCCCCCTCCTCGAAGTTGCTCTCCATTCGCCGCACAGTCACCGGCCACACTTCGAAGGCGACGTATCACGCAGCAGCAGCAGCCTGATAGTGGTCCTCCCGAGAGAAAAAATAACTCACATCATGTCCTACGACGATTCCAGCTCGGTGGGTTCAAAGACCCCAAAGGCTCGGGATGGCAGCTCGAACTACTTCGACAGCTTGCACACACTGCACAACATCTCGCCGTCCGCAAAAAGCCCTGGCATAAACATCCCGTCCCCGGCGTCGGGCAGCCTCCGGCAACGGCGGTGGGTTCTCTTCCTTTTTTTTCCCCTCCCCCCCCCCCCCCCCTTTTAACGTTCCCGCTTGGAACCATCCCGGTTCTAGGGGCTATTACGTACAAGCACTGAAAGTTTTACGTAAAAATTTGAGATCGCAATTTAACTGACAAGTCGACCTTCAATCGTCCCGTGATATAGATCCTCTCTCTCTCTCGGTCTCGATCACTTGCGGCATGCGGGAGGAGTCAACAGTATCGATGCGTTCGCACGCTCGTGGACTCGTGCTGCTAGTTACATCGAGATCACCCCCGCCCGCCAGTCATACGTCTCGGTGTCGTCGCACGGCGGCGATGAAGAGGAAGACGACTACGCCAGTAGGACGGACGAAGCGGTGGAGGACGGCGAAACCGATCAGGTGCCGGCCGAATACACGCATTTGCACCCTAACCTGGCGTCTTTCGGCACGTACGGATCGTTTTCGTCGCTCCCGAGGGCTTCGATGCCCGCGGAAGGCCTGCCCACCAGTGTCATCAGACATGCGAAGGATCTCTTCGCTGAGCAGCAACAGGCGATGCTTGCGCCGGAGGTTGCGGATAAGGAGCGTGAACCATTGCTGATCAAGAACGTCGAAACCCAGGAAGGGATTGTGCAACAGGTGATAGTGGGCCAGAGCACCTTGCCGCAAACAGTATTCAACAGCGTCAATGTCCTGATAGGGATTGGGCTGTTGAGTCTCCCGCTGGGACTCAAGTACAGCGGCTGGTATAGAACTGCTTCTCCCCCAGCTGCCGTCGGGCTTTCCCAGCGCTGACGTTTCGATCCAGGCTAGTGGGCATGCTCTTCCTTGGGCTCAGTGCCATGGCCACCAACCATACTGCGAAACTCCTGGCGCGTTGTCTTGAGAGAACGCCGAACAAAGCGCTCGTCTCGTATTCCGACATTGCATATATCGCGTACGGACGAAAAGCGCGGATCGTCGTCTCCATCATGTTCTCCATGGAATTGATGGCGGCATGCGTCGCCTTGGTGGTCCTCTTCGCCGACTCGCTGCATAGCTTGATCCCTTCGATCAGCGTTCTTGGTTGGAAGATCATCGCCGGACTCGTTTTGACTCCGTCGAGCTTTCTGCCACTGAGGATTTTGAGCTTCACCTCGATCCTCGGGATCCTCAGCACATGCAGCATCTTCCTCATTGTGCTTATCAATGGTCTGCTGAAGCCAGACTTCCCTGGAAGTTTGCTGGATCCTGCGCCTACGTACCTATTCCCTCAGAGCTGGCTCACGCTGCCATTGAGCTTTGGATTGTTGATGTCGCCATGGGGCGGCCACGGCGTGTTTCCCAACATCTACAAGGACATGCGGTCAGTCTACATCCATTCTCGCGCACTATTGGACCAAAGCCTCATGTAATGTAACACAGGCATCCACAAAAGTACAACCGCGCAGTGAACTACACCTACTGGTTCACCTACCTCCTGGATGCGTCCATGATGGTAGTCGGCATTTTGATGTTCGGAGATGGTGTCAAGGACGAGATCACGGGAAACATTTTGGAACTGGCAGGATATCCGGAGGCGTCAAAGGTGGCAATGGCTGTCTTCATCGCAATCATCCCCTTGACAAAGACTCCCCTCAAGTACGTCGACCTTGCGGTCGTGCTGGCGTTGCCGTCACTGACTGCGACCCAGTGCCCGCCCAATCATCACAACCTTAGACTTCGTCCTCGGCGCAGACATCCGCGCAATCGGCGTCCCCGAGAGCGCCGTAGGGATGTCCGACTTCTCCAGGGGCATTGCGCGTATCGCAATCCGCGTTCTCACCAACGCTGCATTCGTCGTCACCGCCATCATCTGCCCCTCATTCGACAGGATCATGGCATTCATGGGCTCTACGCTCTGCTTTGCCATCTGCGTGATCATGCCGCTGATGTTCTATCTCAAGATTTTCGGTGCGGAGGTGGGAAAGATGGAACGGGTGATTTCTTGGCTCATTATCGTCAGCTGCTCCATCATGGCGTTGCTCGGGACGGCGTTTTCGTTTATACCCAAAGAGGACCTCGGCCTCGGGGCTTGAGTCGTGTGGGGTGCCTGGATGGTTTGTCACGGTTTTAAAAGACGGCCGGGAGGGGGGTTTCTACATTGTGCGCGACTCTGTTCATTGTTTTTTCTTCCTTTCTTTTCTCCATCATTCGGGAGTTTTCGATTTCCTTTGGGTACCTGGGGTTTTTTTTTTGTCTTGCGTTTCCTTGTCACCCCCCCCCCCACTGCAACGCCCATGTCTGTGATATGTTACCACAGTTTCCCCTGTAATATAATAATACCTACGGTTGCACGTTTTCACATCTCAGGATCCACCGATTGTTCCGTCGGAGTACTTGGAGATGCGTCGTCGATCTGTATTCGAAAACAAAAGCCTCAACACCGTAGCAAACAAACGCGAGCGGGGGGATGACCACTTTATTTCTTGACAGGCCCACCCTTGGCGGCAGGAGCGGGGGGCACGGGCGTACCACCTCTCTTCACCGCAACCGCAGCGCCAACCCCAACTCCAGCCCCTGCACCTCCTCCTACTCCTGCTCCTGCTCCTGCTGCTCCCCCTCCCACACCAGCGCCTATGGCTGCACCGGGCTGCAACAGACTTCCCGGATCTCCCAGCAGTGGCGCATGGTCGTCCATGAACTCACCGTGATGCCTCACCGAGAGATTCAAGGCTTTGTAGAGCAGCGCGGCGTCACGCTGGCTGGAGGTGGTGTTGGTTGCAGGGGCGGACGCGTTGGACGTTGTGCCTGCCTGCGACGGCGCCTGCGATGATGGCGGTGGTTGCTGCGACGACGACGGTGGCTGGTCGGCAGCGGACGGCGGGGCCGGCTGCGTGCTGGACGAGAGCGACGTCGAGGCCATCGCGAGTTTCAGCGTATACCTCAGGTCGTTCGTGATCGACAACTGAATTCCCCTGCATCAGCGACCCGCGAGGCGGGGGGGGGGGGGGGGGGGGGGGAAAAAATTACCCCCCGTTTGGCGGCCCCCCCCCCCCGGGGGGGCGCCGGGTGGTTTTTA
>Ga0307508_10000803_pt1 | contig 37010 bp, 50 predicted proteins | sample 9_EM_MG_FD_203089 | JGI IMG/M metagenome (GOLD analysis project Ga0307508, IMG submission 203089) | Populus trichocarpa ectomycorrhiza microbial communities from riparian zone in the Pacific Northwest, United States - 9_EM | ecosystem: Host-associated > Plants > Roots > Unclassified | place...
TCCACTTAATTTTCAACTCCCTGCCGCGGCATCCTCATCCTCTCCTGCCCTTTTTTCTCTTTGTAGTACAGAATATATTCATATAGCGTCTAGTACTGTTACATATACATTCTTCACGCGTTTACTATTGACTTGTGCGATAAAATAAGAATAAGCGCCAAAGCGCGATGATGAGCAACAAACATAAGCGCCAAAGCACGATGATGACGAGAAATATAAGCGCTGAAGCGTGATGACACCACCGACCGTGCAGATCCCGAACCTCAATTGACGAAATTCGGATTTTTGATTTGTGAAAAAAAATCTTATCCTGTCCCTTCGGGGCAACCGTAAGCAGGTCCATGTTGAGCTAATCAGTGATTGTTGCGCTCATTCACTCTAAGACCGGCGAGAATCAATGAGCTGTCACTCTTCATGACAATGAATCTCGATTAGGAGCATTTGTGTTCCCAATATGATTTATGTTCGAGCCACAACGCTTGTATCCGCGATAGCACGTGATCATACACAACTCCCTCCCAAACGCTTCAAATCATCAAATCAGACCCGCCGAAAGGCCCGCATTCTATGATCGACGATGCGATCCCTGTACAACAGGGCTTGCCTTCTTTTATTTCCCAGCTTGACATGCCTGTTCCGGACGGTGTAATGGATAACGCGGCTGCCACTGAAGACGAAACGTCCAACAATGCCAGTGTCAACAGAAGACTTGATTCTACTCAAGCCTCATACTTACCCTTCGCTGAACGATGGGTTCGAGAGCCCGTTTTTTGTTCAGACGGCATAAACCTGCTAGCCGACGTACTGCTACCAGTCATATTTAACACAAGACACGACGATCTGCATGACGCGTATGAGGGAATCATCATTGAGAATCCTTGGCTAGTCAATAAGCTGTTTGATGCATACAAATACCACAAAATCCGACGGCTTGGTGTGTACGGCAGTCATGATCATCCGTCCGCCGGTACTAATGTAATTGCTGGGCATAGCTGTCTTCCATCCCATAGAGAATGAGGTGGCCCCCGGGAAGGAAGGTTGGTCCTCAGAGTGGTGCCCAATGCTGGCGATTTTCATAATAACGTTACTCGTATTAGCAACCATTAAATCATGGGATTCGAAATTCGTCGGAGACATCTCGACCGTGTTGCATGATATCTTGCGTAAATATATGAAACCCTCTGGCCTGTATGCATACGTGGCGTCCCGTGTTCAATCGTCAGGAACCGGAAAGTCTCGTGTGCACGATGAGCTCGCAAAACGAGTGCTATACATTCCCCTAAGCGGACCCACATGCAACCGGTACGCTCCTAGGTTATGTATTCCTTTCGCTTGCTCACTTCACTTCTTTAAGCATATCCGCCCCATGACCCGGAAGTGGACGTGTGGTTCAACACCCATGTCAGACCCAAGAAACAGCAAGAGGTCCGAGACTGTTGCCACGCATTCCTTCACGCCCTCCTGTCTACCACCCGACAGCCCCTCAAGGACATTTCCAACGATGAGGCCGTAACTCGGAAAATAGAAAAGCCCAAAGACCGCCTACCGATCCTAGCATCCGAATTTCGGGATAGGATGGCAAAGGGCAGAACGTTTGATGGCCATGGAGCCTATCGCAAAAATTTTTATGAGGTCGTACTTAGGCTTGCAAGACAGGTAACTTTGCCTCCTCCAAGAATATTGAGTTGCTGACGTTTGTTTCAGAATGAGATGACCATTCTCTCTCGACCAGCCTCCGACCAACCGTCCTTAAATCCTAACCATAAGTTCTTAGCGGATGACGCATGTACGTGCTTGTGAACTCATCATGGTGACAATTCCTGAGGCACTCTGCTGCAGTGTTGACCAGCAAAGATGTCGCGGATGAGATTGTCAAGCTCTTGGATCCAGAACGCAAGGACGACGAACCCCACGTCGTCATATGCTGGGATGAATCGCACAGCCTGACTAAAGGTCGACCGTGGAGTATATACTCCGAACTTTGGCGTGCTCTGCACTCTATATTCAAGTCATCCTTCATCTCCATATTCCTGTCGACGGCGGAAAATTTTCACCATTTCATCCCCCCCCCCCCGGCCCCGCGTGTACCACCCATCTTCCCGCTTGACGTACAGCGTACCAGGAGTGCTCCCACCGATAACTATGGTCGGATTTGACGAGTTTGCCGAGACGGTGGATTTCACCAATCAGGAATGGTCTCTTTCTCGCATTGCTTCTACACACCACATAGCGCATCTTGGAAGAGCCTTGTGAGTCCAGGGCCGGAATCATCTGCATGCTGCCGTGACATTTAATCAACCATTCAGGTTTCCTACACGATTTGACAATGGGGACGACAAGGTCAAGAAATCGATTGTCGCATTCGCAGCCAAGAAGTTATTATTGTATCGGCCAAGTTCCAGCACGCCCAAAAAGCTTACGCATAGCCAGTCACTAGCCTGTCTCGCCGTCCGGCTTGGTTTAGACTTTGATGCTCCGTCGGGGGTAGAAAGGGTGATGGAACAGATGCAAGTGGAGAATCACATGCGAATGTGTATTCACGCAACCGAGGGCTTCCAGACCATGGTCACCGTCCCGTCGTCTGAGCCTCTTCTCGCGGAAGCATCGGCGACAATAATGAAGACAGATTTGGGTGAAAAGGAGGCACCGAGTGCCCTCCTCGATCACATCATGAATTCATATGTGAGCACCGGAGAACGGGGCGAGCTCGTTGCTGCTCTGATTCTGCTGCTGGCCCGAGATAAAGCTACTCAGGAAATTCCCCAATATGGTGGACTCCCTGAGGGCGAGTCCCCCTTCAAGTACGACGGAATGATTACGCGCCGCGTCATCACTGTACTCCAGTTTGTTGAAGCGCTTGTGCCATCTGAAAGTCACCGTTTTGTCAAGGGACGGAAGCCCCATCCCTGTCCTCCATACTACCCATCGTCAACAAACCTCGCGGCCGCTTTTGGCAAAGCATACGTCTATTTTAATCACTTCATTAAAGTGGACGACTTGAAACTGATCAACCGCGTCTACATTTGGCGCGCTATTTGCCGTGGGGCTGCCATTATACGTGTAGCAATCGCGGTGGTGTTGACATCTTGATCCCCGTGCTCATGGGAACGATCGTGGAACCAGAATTTGTCACCGCGATCCTTGTCCAGGTCAAAAATGACGTCAGCTTCAGCGATGTACCGAGCATCCCGCTTTTTACGACTATGGACCCTTTCAAAGTCGGCTTGTTTTCAGAGAACGATGCCGAAGCCTCTGCCCTGCCACCTGTCCTTCGTATCGTATTTGCCTTGGCTTCAAAGCAACCGATTGTGACAGCACCCCCCGTTCCGAATCAGTCTCCCCGAAATCTGGAATCAAAAGACACAAAGCCAACATTCACCGCCTTTGATCTTTGGATTGCCGGCATATCTCCTGAATCCTTCAGAGTCATTCCTGATGATGACACACACGCACAGTACAAACTTCTGGTTGATCGAACACGCAATCAATTTACTGGCTATCGCGTACGCCTAGAAAACGAAATCATACAAAAGGCGCGAGATCCTATGGATTTGAAACGCACAATGCATGCGATAGCCGCTTCCGGAGATCGACACTACAAGGAGTACATTGTCAATCTGTCTACAAACGCGGCTTCGGGACGCAAATACCGCACCGAGGACTATCTCCAAAAGCCCGTATGCTGGGATGAAGAAACAGTCGACGGTAGTGGGTGAGGTGGACGTAGATCAACTTGCCGATTTGTGATCAAATGCCCTCTTCAATTCAGGCCTGATTGGTCTCAAAGCTTGTAGTAATGTTAGTAGTGCAACGTACACTGCATGTTACTCTGGTCCGCATTTAAATCGCTCGGTCCACACACGCACTGGCCCCGGAGCACTGGCATAAGATTGTTTATGGGCAAATGATTCAGGGGAAGAAGATCTGTGATCATCCATTCAGCGGCATTCGTTAACCTATCGTTCTTGGCAATTTGTGGCAGGTAGGCAGGTGTACATCAGAAACACTGTCAAGCCGACTAGCTGGCGAAAAACAGTGCCAAATCGAGTGCCATCCGATCTCCTTCCGTGTTGGATGAAATCGCGCTGTCCGGTCATCGCCGTGATGAACAATTAATTATAACGATGCCTCTCGATGTAATAAGCAACAACAACTTGATTTTCTACGCTCTTTCTTACAGCCAACTTAAGGGCGGGGCACTATGCTAGCATACAGGCGACAGTGTGAAGGACAACACAAAAGGAAAAGAGTGTGAGAAGGCGCAGATATTCGGAGAAACAGGAATCGATCCGAGGACATTCCTTCCATTCTCCTCCTCCACATTTGCAAACGGTAGAAAACGAAACGGCGATTAGGGAAGAAGATAGGGCATGTGTCCGTTCTATCTTGGATATTCTAACGCCTCGGCCCTTGGCCCTAGGCACAGGGGAAAAAAGAAGGAAAGGAGCAAAGCGAGCAAGCGCGCCGGTATTCTAGGACCAATGATCACTGCAAGATGCTGCTGGGGCCTGCATGTCTGACATCATCGGATACACCATCCTCAAACGTCTTGAAAGCCTTGACAAACATGTTGGCCAAACGTTTCCTTTCCTTCTCAAAAGCTTCTCCGTCCTCCCAAGCCTTCTTAGGATCCAGAACTTCATCAGGAACTCCAGGAACGCGAGTGGGGATTTGCAGCCCGAAAACATCGTATATCACAAATTCCGAGGGCGGGGAGTCGGAGTGAATCGCGTTGATAATAGCCCGGGTGTATTTCAACGGACAACGAGAGCCTTTGCCAAACTTGCCGCCGACCCAGCCAGTGTTGACGAGCCAGCAGCTAGCTTTGGTCTGTTCCATCTTGCGAGCGAGCATCTGTGCATAGCGGCTTGGCTACAAAAGTGACAGATAGGTGACGTTGAGATGCACTGCACGAGGATCAGGACGGATAATACACACATGAAGGACGATGAAGGGTGCACTATAGCATGTCGAGAACGTCGGAATCGGCTCTAATACACCATCTTCCGTACCGGGCGTCTTAGATGTATACCCAGCCAAGAAGTGGTATTGCGCCTGGGCACTGGTCAACTTGCTCACAGGGGGTAAGATACCATACGCATCACACGTGAGCATGATGATATTGCTCGGATGCGCGTCCGCTATGCACGGAATGCGGGCATTAGGAATGTACTCAATCGGGTAGGCGCAACGCGTGTTCTCCGTCGTAGAGACGTCGTCGTAGTCTGGGATACGGTTTCCTGGGTTGTACACGACGTTCTCGAGGATAGAACCGAAGCGGATAGCATTATAAATCTCGGGTTCCTGTCAAACAAATGGACAGAAATGTAAGTTGGAAAATATACATGGAAGTTGAGGCATAGAATGACGCACTTTCTCGGCTGAGAGGTTGATGCACTTGGCGTAGCACCCACCCTCGATGTTGAATACACCATTATCCGACCAGACATGCTCATCATCGCCAATCAGTTGACGTCTCGGATCCGCCGATAGCGTGCTGTGCGCGAAATATTAGTTGCTTCCCGTGGATTTAGCCAGAGGGAAAGATGACTTACGTCTTTCCTGTTCCGGAAAGACCGAAAAAGAGGGTGACATCACCTTTCTCCTGGCCGATGTTGGCAGACGAGTGGAGCGAGAGTTGGCCAAACTTGACAGGCTGGAGGTAATGCATTACGCTGAAAATACCCTTCTTCATCTCGCCCGCATACTCCGTTCTAGTGAGTCGTATCGGCTCTACCGCAAAAGCCTAACAAGGAATGCACAACGCACCCGAGGATAACCATCTCCATGCGCTTAAAGTTGATCTCCACACTTGTCGTGGAGGTCATACCCGTAGTGAAGCGATTCGCGGGGAACTGACCCGCATTGTAAATAATGAAGTCTGGGTCTCCAAAGTTGGCAAGTTCGTCAGGGGTTGGTCGGATGAGCATGTTGTTCATGAACAGCGCATGGTACGCGCGGGCACAAACAACGCGGACTTTGATGCGATACTTGGGGTCCCACTAAAAGGCGAAATTATCAGCGAAGTGGCTACATTAGCTTGCCGGAGTATACTGACACCTGCAAAGCCATCAAAGATATAGACGAGATCGCGAGTGTTGAGGTAGTCGATCGCGCGTTCGCGGTTGATCTCAAAGGTATCTGTTTGCGGAGCAGGATGATCCGAAAAGGCAAGTAAAAGCGAAAAGCGTCAGTCTCTCTACTTGAACAATGTATAAATAACACGAGGAAAAGACGTACGCTCGTCCATTTTGATGTTGACAGGACCCCACCAAATATCGTCCTTGGAGGTTTCCTCGTATACGATACGCTTATCCTTTGGACTGCGACCCGTCTTCTTGCCGGAGAAGTTGATGAGGGCTCCGGAGGAAGAGATAACAGCGCCTTCGTAGCGAACGGCGTCTTCGTAGAGTTCAGCGGTGGGAGCATTGCGTTTGAGTTGGATGTGGTCCATGTCGAAACCAGCTTGCGAGAAGTACTCGATATCTGAAACAACGTCAAGCCAGGAACCAGAGGCATTAACATGGATAGCGCATGAGGAAAAATATCAAAACAGCCTGGTTCGCAGGTCGTGCGTACCCTTTCCTAGAACTAGAGAAAACTAGTGAGCGGGTTGTTGAAAAAAATAAATGAGGGGATTCAGCTTGGACCTACAGGTATTCTCGGGATGGTAGTACATGCTGTTTGCCCCCATAATGAAGGGAGTAACGTGAGGAGTGGCAGGCATGGTAGGCTAACTGTTGAGCGCAGACAAAGGGGTCAGTAGTTGCGGTTGAAAAAGCCGATCGAGGTGATGTTATTCAGATGAAACATACCGATCTAAAGCAGACAAAAGCAGGCTGTAATAGAGAGAGAACAAAGTTTGTATAAAGAGGAGGCGTGATTAAGACGTTAGACACAAAGACCTACAATGTAAGGGGAGGAGGAGGGGGAATTGTGAGCCGGTCTGGGGAATGTGACTGATACTTATGTGCTGATGAGGCGCGTGACCCTCCTATTGCCGGCAGAGATCGGCTCAATGCCTCACCCGAGACAATCCGAGAAAAGGCGCCACGCTTGAACAACCTTGCTATCCCTCGCCATTCGTTATTCCCCGCGTGCGCGATCAAGAGTGAGCCTGAACCGAGCAGGCTGACAAGGGGCTCGGGGTATTGGCTTTGGCCCCCTCATCCCACATGAAATTTGTGGGGAATTTGCATTTCATCAACTAACCGTGCTTTTGGGATTCGGCCGACATGAGTTTACTCTCCATCCACGATCAAAATGGAACACAGCAGGTAGATAGCCTTTTTAGAATTACCTTGTTGCCTTGCCTCATTGTTGTGTGATAATCCCTCAGAAGTGTTCAGTCTAATAGTTTTGTTTTCTGCCCAATTTCGACTCTAATGCGCACCCCACACGCAGCCCACTTGACAACGATATACAATTGATCGATTTCTGCCTCGATTAGTCCAGCTGCGCAAACGACTGGTCGTGTGCTCTCGAAATGGCCACAGGGAACAAGCGTTCCTTCCATGCATCCCCGGCATCGATCGATCAGCTCCGAGCGACTCGGCTTCCTCTAGGTCAAAACTGTGCACGCTCTCCCCGGCGTTGCAGAATGTTTGTCGCGCAGCTGCTCCAAGATCTCCTGTTCCGGAAATGATTGTCGACCTAACCGGCAACCATTTCGTTGGCCAATAAATCCGGTAGCCACTCAAGCATCACATGTTTCTCTCTTTGTCACTTTCTCGCACCACGAGTATCCTCTCTATGACATCTCCCTCATCTCCTCATCTCCTCATCGATTACGGCCGGCACTTGCAGATCTGTAGATGCTACGGGAGGGCGTATTATTTCCTCACAAATAGGACTCAGTGTATTCCTCTCAAAAAAGTTGGGCTGTTCCAAGTACCGTGATGCCCGCGGGTTTCATGCTCCACTCTCCAGCGGCACTAGTTGATCACGTGCCCTCCAATCGCATGACTCTATTTTTGGCTATCCCTCTCATACTTTGGGCTCGCGGACTTGGCCGTCGGACCCCTGTACGTGGCCATGGGAGCTCCTGCCGCCGGATCTCGCTTTGGACCGCAAGCTTGCAAGTCTCGTAATATCGACCCAACCCCAAAAACTCGCTCGCACTGTGTCGAATCCTTCTGCTTCTAATTCGGGTCGAGCCGCACCAGTATACTCAATGCACAACCACAATCTTCTTGCATGAAGTATTGGTGCTATGGTCATAGCACATGCATGTTTCCGGGTGCTCACTGTGTGAATTAGCCTCACCACAGTGAATTCCCGGTGTTTCGCTTCTTCCAGCCGAGTTGCGGGACTTTCAAGTAGCGCTATTCATCCATAACCAACGCAACGGTTGTTGTATCCAAGTTGCGCGAATGGCCTGCGTCTGCATGCGTAACAGATCCCGCAGGGCAACAAACTCGAGGCTTCTAGACTCTTCCATCCTTCTTGCTTTGTCTGCATTCCAGCGTTTGGCGAACCTGAGCCCCAGCCGAGACAGTCACCACAAGCGTATGAGTCTCACTAGTCCATACATATATGTGAACATATCACACCTATTCAACTCGCGCTAAAACAAAACACGCTCATTGCCGCCCTGCAAAGACTGCGAAGCGCACTATACTGAAGCATTTTATATCACAATTAACGCAATGGTTTCACCTGTGTCATATCGTCTAAACGACGCGGGTGCAATTTTATTTTTATTACTTCGTCGACGTTTGGGCGTTGAGCTTTTTGTTTTGCGTTTTGCGTCTGGACGTCTCCCTTCTCGCATCTCGCCTGGCCATTTTCGCTGCGAACCTTCTCACCCCAACACCATCAAATTCCCACACCCAGCTTACCGTTTGAAACAACAATTTAGCCCATCTATGTCGAATCCAAGCCCAGGTCTGTAGGTCCTTTTACCACATTCCTTCCCAATCCAACGAGGGGATTTGGATACTTATCAGAAGTACTTGCTTTTATGAAGAGGAACAACCACCGGGCAGGAACTCTGGGGCTCCGAAAATCCGAATACATGTACGTCGAAGTGCAGCGTCGCATCCAACATACAACAATGTCGCCACCCGTGCGCCACACATTACGTCACTTCTCGAAGTAGTAACATCAAGCTTAACTGCTCACAGCGAATGAGGTGTGAACTGTGATAGTAAGGAGGATTGGTTAATCCACCCGGTAGGTTTTTGGCCTGATTTACATTTGGTTGCCTGGAGACATGTCGACATTGGGGAAGCTTACATGCCCTGACGACCCAAAAAAACCCCTCAGTCAGGACTTCATGCATTCAGTTCTGTGCCCTTGCCGCCACGTAATTAGCTGATGATGCAAAAGACTCATAATCCCGGAGAAATTTTACATCAGAACAGAGAAACGATGAGTTTGCTCCAGTTGGTTTCTATTGTCCCTACGACATGTCTCGAAAAAGTACATGACGTAGCAGTCGTTGCGCGTGGGGCCAGCGCAGGCCGTCCTGCAGGACACCATTTCAGGACAACAGATTGTCGAATATCGAGCACGGACATGGATTGCTGCTTGAGTAATACAACAAAAAGCCTCGCATCACCATGCACAGGGAGCGCTGTTTCGATACAGTTAGGCAATCGAAAAGACAAGACACGAGGAATGGGCAGCTGTTGAGGGGTTGAGTAGCGGCAGCGATTACTGAAGCGGATAGATTGATCGTTGATGCACTAGAGTGCATGTTTCAAACACTTGTTCGCTGATACCCAAGAAAGATGTACCACAGAACAGGCTGGAAAGCTACGTCAGCACTCAGAGCTGCGCTCTGAGCTTAACTGGCAGATTTGGCCTCTACTGGTGGAGGTGGAGTACCGGCCGCTTCTGCCGCTGCTTCTGCGGATTTCCTGGCCTGGGCGAGAAAGTGATGTGAGGATGCGATCGACTATGGTGCCTAGGTGGACCCTACTTTGAACTGCGCCATTTGTAAGTCATACCTAGGCTTATCTTCTTTAGCTCGTTCGTGATAGATCTGTGTAGAGCACGGGAATAAGAACGCAAATTTCGAAAGGTTGAAGCCTGGCGTCGCACGATCTTTGCGTCCTCGCCCAGCTCCTTCCACTTGGACCCTAGTAACTTGTTCTGCTCCGCTGCCGTGCCACTCAGCATCGTCAGTGCCATTAAGGTTCGTGGTAACACGTACGAATCGAGGCACCAGGATTCGCTTCCTGGATGCGACGTCGCCAGTCCTAAAGCGAGCAGCATGCATTCAATTCGCACAGTATTGGCGTAGCGCAGCAAGAGGCAAGAAACCTTGCAGAAAAACATAAAAGGCGACAAAGGTAATCGAGGGCCGGCAGGATCACGGGGAGGAACATTCTTCTTGGTGCCTTTAACGATCGTGGGACCTGCGGTTTCCTTCTTCGCCTACAAAACGCGTATTATGGCGCCTATGTTATTTTCCGTGGAGACACAGGCATCCGATAAAGTGGATCCTAACCTTTCTCTTTTCAGGAGAATGATTCCTGACCCTTTTCATTTGCATGGTGTGGACGAGTCTTGCCACTCGGCGCTGCCGGTCACAAAACTCTCACCGAGGAGGCGTTTCTAGACGCTAATAGAGACAAAGCTGTTTCGTAATATCTATGCCGCTCACTTCGGAGTAGACCTTGCAAAGCGGGAACGAGAGCACGGACGCAGCTCGCATGTAAACATCCACCAACAACACGCGTTGCGATGCCTGGGCCCCGTAATCGGCCACGCAAGCCGAAAAAGGGGAAGAAGGGGGCGGGGAAACTGTCCGCGACGGCATCACAGCCTAAACATGCCAGTGAGGCTGAGCCCGAAACTGCGTTGGGAGTTGACACAGAAGATCGGAGAACTGAGCCGGACTTGTTTCCCCCTCTGGATGGTAAATTCCATCAAGGAATAAAGAATTATCTGAATCCCACGGGGAATGGTCCGGTGCTCTCGGGGGTCTTGGACTTCATTGACACGTCTTTCGCGGATCCACCTGCTCTCGCGGACGTTCGCTATGCACCATTTGCGCGTCATGACGTGCTTGATGTGCTCCGGCTGTATTTACCAGAAGAATTGGCGCTGGTGCGGATCTTGAAACGCGATGGAACGTACAATGACACGACCTGACTCTGTCTTGGTTGACATCAGATCGTCTGGTATAACAAGTCGCGAAAGGAAGGGCGTATCTGTGCTGCATGTCGGAGATTCTACAGACTGGGAGACACTCTCCCGTCCCTCGGCCCAGGCGATGTCGTGACAGGCGAGCTGGACCCTCGATGCCTTCAAGAACGCAGAATATCTGGTCTTTGTGAGTGATCATAGTTCGGGAAGTCCACAGAATTCTGGTTCCAATCTTTCGTTTGTGCAATTTAGGTACCTGGGTATGTTTTGGAATAGCCGCATACAACACTCCTGGTGTCGGAAGGGCATGGGGTAAGATGGAGTCTCAACTCGATGCCGATATTGCTTGGGCAATCAATAATCCCCCGGTGAGTCCGAATAGGACTTCTATGAACGGTGCTGCGCACACTAACTACTTCAATTAGCCACCAGTTGCAGATGATGAGGGAATGGTAAGCCTATGATTCTGCGCACTTCCAATTACAAGCCCTTAATCATTATGTTAGGGCACACTGTTTAGGCTTACAAGGCGCGCCGATGTAGGCCTCGGCCATTATGTAGATTTACTACATAACAACACGACAGATGTCAGATGAGCGGCACCGTCAAGCTGCCATCGAGACAACGATCCTGCGTTCGCCCCCTTACGCACCTCTGCGTGCGTGGGTCAAGCATGCAGACGCCAGAGATTACCGCCACGCCCCTTCGGGTATGATTCAACGGCATCTCAGACCAGCGTATGGAGCGTGTTGGCCATGTGACGGTCGCCGATATTTTAGCAAGGCCAGCTGAAGTTCCTTGGTCCAGCAATGTTTCACGGCAAGTGTTTGCCGGCACAACGGACTCAATTGGGGCATATATGTCGGATGTGATCGGAATCTGCGGGGAGACGGCAGTATGAAAACTCCATTCATATGGACAATATTTGCCAACATGAGAAACCAGCAACGTCCCCGGCGGGGACTAATCATCTGTTGTCCTACGGCGCCGAACGAAACACGGGCCCATAAGACCCGCGGCTGGCAAATTCACTCGTGCGAACACACGGCGACGCCACTAGCACTGCCCTGCGGTGTCTCCACGCCCGCCCTTGTTTGGGATTCTATAGGTCCCGCGGGTTCTAATCGAAGCTATACGCCGCCATGCGTGGTGGGTGATTTGAATTTGTTTTATTATCCAGATTTTTGTGGCTGCCCTCGTACCTTAAGGACAATCTCAGTACCAACGCTACAGTCCTGGCCTTGGGTCCCATATATCTTTGGTTATTGCCTCTAGCCACCTACGATCAGATATGAGTGACGTATGGTCTGCCGGCGCTATCGATGACCGCCCCCGGCTGAGCCTGTGCCGCACAGGTGTTTTTTTTTTTTTTTAAATTGTTTGTTTTCAAGCGACAGAGGGCTCAGCAAGTGTTCTCTAGTACCACTTGAATATTGAATAGTAAGGCTTGCTCTTGCGCTCGCAGAAGCGCCGGCCACCCTTGCAATGAATGCGGCTCTCGCGCTTTACTGCATAAATGTACTGATTTGGCGAAATTCATCCGGTCAGTTGAAACCTGGGTGGAACGGTAATGACGAGCCTCAACGTCATCGCAACTTCTTCTGCTGGCGCCGTTTACATGTAATCGCTTGTCGTATTACTCATCCCAGGTCGATGCGTCGCTAACAATATTGATAATGTGAACGCATGTCGGTGAAACGCACGTGATGTGAAGCACAGCCCGCCACCTTCGCCGAAGATTCGTGGGGTAATGCGCCACGCAGCAATGCTGTAGCCGATACACTTTCACCCTGCTTATACATTCTTGTGCCTTGGGTTTTGTTTGTCCGCCTGGTGCAGCACTGCCCGTAGCAATCTTCTGCATTCTGGTCGTTTTTTCCCAAAATGCTGAGGAGGCCTCACCGCGACACAATGCGGCGGTGAAAGGACAATAAGATCGCCTTGGATGATTATATCTGTTCCCACACCACAACTCGTGTGCACAGCTGAAGCACCTCACTGCAATGGTGACACGCGCCGTACTGTGCCCACTGGCCCACTGCCATTGTTGTGCCCTTGGAGTACAGAATCAGATAAGCCTCTCCTCACGCCATTCCACGAACCATTGCGGTGCCAAGAATGCGGCGCCCGAGCTCAGTCATCGATTCAAATGCTGTGCCTCGATGCGGAAGGCTGTGCCACATATGGCATGCGTAGTTAAGTTTGGGTGAGGCGCGTATGCTTCGGAGCGAGCGGTCCCCGATGGCACTGACTTGTTTTTGTTTTGGGCCGCGACAATCGCAGCCACCTTTGCCTATAAATGCGAGCCCTTCGCGGAACTTCGACCCTCCAACGAAACCTCAGCAGCCGCACACACTAAAGCCTCATTGTCGCCAATGTCTTCCACAGTATCACTTCATCGTAAGTTCCGCGAATCACACCACAAATAGCATTAAAGTAAGAGGACATTGCTTTGACAGCTCGCGCCGCTCGACGCGTCCCAACGATTCAAATCGTAAATTCTCCTGCTGACGCTGGTGAGCACCACGAGCTATTCCCCCCGTGCCGCCGCTGATAGAACATGGTTGGGACTCCTAGTTGAATCTCCAACATCGTCCACCTCTTCATCGTGCGATGCCCCTCAGCCTCTACCTCAGCCTCAGCGTCAGTCATCGTTGTCTCCACCGCCACTAGCCCGGGACAGCGTCTTTGACAGAGCAATAGCGAGGAAACACAAGCGCCCAGCATCGCACCATTAACCGCGACCTACCAAAGCATACCCCATTATGAATAGCCCGCTTCGAACCACCTATGTATACTTAACCCACTATAATGGACTCAACGGACCATGCATTATCGTGGTTTTATATGATAACATCTGTTTCGAGTTATTTTCCGGCGTTGGTGAAGTTGTTCAACCACTTCGTTGTGTTCCGGGACAAGAATAAGCCGACCGGGCAACCGGGAACATTGAGGACACAACATCACATGTAAACAACAGGATCTTAATCCGAAATTCCCACTTGTCCCGAAGGTACTTAAGAGCCCAATTCCTTCCGCAGACACCCTTCGACCCCTACTTCCCTTAGAATCCCTTTATTCACCATGGTTAAGGCAGTCGTTCTTGGTGCTGCAGGTTAGCCTGACCAATACGCCGATGAATCCGATCCGAGCTGAGTTTTCTGAAATTGTTTTGTAAAGGTGGCATCGGCCAGCCTCTTTCTCTTCTGCTCAAGCTGAACCCATTGGTGACGGAGGTTCGTTGGTTCCGGGCTTGATCGTTTCCCGATCGCATCCTAGATATACGTACCAACCAATTCGCCATAGCTGGGGCTGTTCGATATCGTCAACACTCCTGGCGTAGCGGCCGATATATCTCACATTGCCACTCCAGCTAAAGTGACTGGATATCTCCCTCCCGATGACGGTCTGAAAAAGACACTCGCCGGTGCCGACGTTGTGGTCATCCCTGCTGGCGTTCCCCGAAAGCCTGGCATGACCCGGTAAGCTCCGCATTGGACCCAAACCATACATGTTCGTAGCGCTGATTACATTTTTTGCCGCGCGCATACAGCGATGACCTTTTCAAAGTTTGAGCCATTTTTCTTCCACCACTCAACCGGAGTGTTGATTTGCTTAATTCAGATCAATGCGGGAATTGTTCGTGACCTCGCTATAGCCATTGCGGAAGTTGCGCCGAAAGCGGTGGTACTCGTCATCTCCAGTGCGTGTCGATGTTCCATTCGATGAAATCTCTTCTGACACGATAGCCATTAAGATCCGGTAAATAGGTACGAATTGCGCGCCCGATTTTTCATTTCTGGAAAATCTGAATATTCCTTTTCAGCACCGTACCCATTGTTGCCGAGGTCTTCAAGAAGGCAGGCGTGTTCGATCCTAAACGCCTCTTTGGTGTCACCACGCTCGACGTGGTCCGCGCGTCGACATTCGTTGCGGAAGTTGTAAAGGATACGACCCTCTCGCCAGAGGTTGTTATCCCAGTCGTTGGCGGCCACAGCGGCGTGACAATTGTCCCACTCCTCTCTCAATCCTCGCACACGCTCCCTGCGTCCCTTGGCCAACCTGGTTTAGAAATCCTCGTGAACCGCATTCAGTTTGGTGGTGATGAAGTGGTGAAGGCAAAGGATGGCGCTGGCAGCGCTACTCTCAGCATGGCGTATGCTGGCGCCGAGTTCGCGGAGAAGGTGATCAAGGCGCTGAAGGGACAGAAGGGCATCGTCGCTCCGAGCTATGTACACCTGGATGCCGATGCAGAGGGGGGCGCCAAAATCAAGAACGAGATTGGTAAAAATCTTACGTACTTCTCGGCACCCGTCTTGCTTGGGGTAGGTCATGACGTTATGATGGGCGAAGCGATTTTGACCAGTTATTTATCATTCACAGTCGTCAGGCGTCGAGAAGATTAATCCATTGGGCGCCATTAGCGACTACGAGAAGAAGCTTATCGCTGCCGCAGTCCCTGACCTCGCCGACAACATTGCCAAGGTATGTAATACTCTCAACGGCGAGTGGCCTTTCAGACTGACGGTCCAATGTACAGGGCGTGACATTCATTGATCCTGAAGCTAAATTGTAGATCTCTCGACCGCTGTGTATTATTTTGACATAATCAACCAAGTGTACTTGCGCCATTGTGGGCCATAAAGTAGGGTGGACAAACAACAGACCGACAACAGGCAGCGGCTTGCATCGACTCTGACTCTGCAGGCGCCTCCGGGACAGGACAGCATGCGAGGTCAAATCAGTGAAGCGAGCACGACTAGCCTCAGAGAGCGACGGATGTCTGTTTGAATTTTTGACTGGCTGTTTGTCGAGTGATTGTTGAGTGATGGTGTGTTTGTGCGTACTCCCGCCTCATGAGGATGTCGAAAACCACGTCCGAGCCACAGTATTAGGTGTCGCAATTCTCACGCGCACTATTTCCGTCTATCTGGCCGAAGTGAGCACTCCATTCTATTGATCGTTCCTTGGGATTGGGAATGCACTATGCGCTTCATCGTAGCGCTCCTCTCCACCTTCCCAATCATCAAAGCATATCGCCGGCATTGCCATATCTCTCACTGACGCTACCGTTGTCTCGGGCCCCTGGGCCCACCTTTCCTTCTGGCAGCACTCGTTGCCATCTTATAACACTTCAAATGGAAACCCATCCTCGTCGCTGCCCCAACTGAGGCCATATTCGCCGTATTCGCCGCTTTCGTTTGCCATTGTACCCGCCGTAAGCCTATCCCTCCATCGTTGGGGCAATCTAGGCAATATTGCAACAAGCAGCAAGGTGCCAGCCGCGTTGGTCAGGACATGCGTTCGCTGGCACTTCGACAGGATGAGTATGTGTCCAATCTCGACCAACGCATTGGCAGGTGACCCGTTCAATAAGGCTATAACTCCCGTAAATGTCTCTGCGGTAATCTCGCCAGGAACGTCGTCAGGTCCAGCACGAGTCTTATCTTTGACGACGAAGAGATAGAAATATGGGTCCAAATCTACCCCAGTTTTCACCCATTCTTCAATCTAAACTCTCGAATTGAATGGACCATATGGCAACCACTTGAAGGCTTCGGAATGATTACGCACTTCTTCAAAATATATAACGCGGCGTGTTTTGACGACTTGGGGAATACTTTTCAAGTCACAGGCTCCTTTCTGACGGGATATTAGCTAACAACGAATGGCACCAAACGGATGAAATCATTCAAAGGCTGATTCTCCAATGGAAAGCAGAAGTTGGAATCAGAATGATTATTGGGTCGTCGGTGGAAACCACAAGGATCCTGGATTCAACTGTTCAGAAAGTAATGGAGACCGTGACGAAGATTGCGAAAGTCCAGAGATCGTGTCTACATATATTGGCGGTTGTTATCAACGGATGCGGTGCAGCGAGGGTATGCATTCATCGTCGGTCTTCTCATTGAAAAATCGCTCAAATGCAAAAGCGCTTCTTCAGACTGCCGTACTTTTAGCAGGCCTCCAATGTCCCTCAAACGAATAACAGTATCTCCTGGCGTACTCAAAGAACTTCTCGGGGAGATTGGATCTCTTGCAAGCGTTTATCACAAGCCGGCGGAAACACTTATTAGCCGCGGGCGAGTTGGTGTTGACGCTCTTAGAAAAAGCGTCGAGTACGCCGTTTTATGCTCAATTCTCCTGTCCCCGCCCCGTATGACTGAGGCACGCTTACCTTTTAGCCAGCATGGATGACAAAAGTGCCACACGTGAAATGGCGTTGAGGACTGTTGTTCAGGACCGGCAGGCAGAGAATCTCCTGGACTTCGACGAACCGGATCCACCCGTTGGCGGCACAGGGCTTGCGTCGATCATCATGGGCGGTGAGGCCAGTAGCAACCCGGCGACAGCAAAGATTCTTACTTCAAGCAATCCGTTGGACGACCTCGTCCCTATATTTGGGGATGAAAACATTAATGCTAGGGATGGTGAGGGGTCTAGGGGGATTGGTCACAGTACCCGTTGCTCGGGCGCGGCTGAGAACCTGAGGACGATTTACTCGATTCGTTCTGATGCTTATCTCCATGACAAGCCCCATCCCCTTCTACGCGGTGATCGTCTTTCTGTCACATCTGCGTGTACTCAACGCTCTATGCGATCAGTCCTGCACGAACGTCTCGCGCAACGATCGACATCCCACCCAAAAATATACCTAACGCCCACACAGGTGATAGTGTGCCAGGCACTAAAGCCACTTGGTAAGCTACGCCCGCTCTTCTGACGCCCGAAAAGCTGCAGCACAAGGAATTGCCATGGAAAATGCGCTAGTATGTGTCTCTGATTGGCACATCCGTGGGAGTTTATTGTGGAACATTTTAGCCCTTCTTCACATGTCAGCTGTCAGCGGAACAACTCCCATTCCGGAAAAGTCTCGGTCTGTGATCATGGAGCGCTCCATCAACCCTGCAAAGACATCAAGGGCGGGTTGATCAAAATGTGAAGAGCCTGAAATGGGCTGCGTGCGCTGAACATTTCTACGATATTTGAACTTGTGCAACTACAACGGTCGAGTGCGAGGACATCGAGCTGATTGGGGCTGAGGGGCCTATTCAACGTGAAATTTGTGGCGCGATCATTGACTTGACATTGGAGGTCAATTACCAACCGCAAGAGCATCGTTGTCGTTTGGTGAAACCTCAAGTACTTACAGGTCGCGTGACGTGGCGCGACATCCGGAGGAGACCGGGCCATTCCGAGGAACCCCCGCCTCCCACAGTGCGACCCTTTCCGTAGGAAGCCCCAACAGGGCCGGCGTTAACCTGCTTACACGACATGATAGTCAATCTCCAGTGTGCCTAGACACATCGACAATTAACGGTTGTTATAGTTGCACTAAATAAGAGGTAAAACGGTAGAGGTTGAAGCGCCGGGCGCTTGCATCTTCGCGTTTAATTGAGACAACAGGCCACCAGGTGGTTAAAACACTTGTGCAAAAGGTTGACGGCCGGAAACTTCCGATCGCGCAGCTGCAAAGCAGAGAGAATCCCTGTCTTACTCATTTTGGAATGCTGCAAATCTTTTGTTTGCAACTTCCATTCAGAGCCTGTTCCACTGATTTCTGTGTATTGACTTGGGATAGCTCCGTTCCGAGCTCCGTCACGCCTCGTGTGGAGGATCTCCGCGCCTCGTTGGCGCCTTTCTGATCAACCCCCATGAACAACGAGTCTCCAGAACCTTCCGAAGTTACTTGGGAGTACTACACGGGCCCAGGATCCGCGCCCCGTAGACGTTTGAAACAGGATGGCAGACCAAAGCCACATGTTTGCGAAGTTTGCGACAGAGCCTTTGATCGACCAAGTGCTTTGCTTCAGGTGAGCATAACGCATCACTCCTTTGCCGATCACAGATCTAACTGAGACTTTTAGCACAACCACACCCACACTGGAGAGAGACGTAAGCGTCGTTCCTCTTATCGCGTTACTCGCGTTTGCTCAACCTGCTTTTCGATTGCCGCAGCTCATCTATGCCCCGTATGTAAACAAAAACGTTTCGCAACCACGAGCAACCTCTACCGTCACTCTCGAAGCTGTCGGGGTGCAAGGAGTGACTTCATCGCTGTCTCTTACGGCGAGAGATTATTGGGTGTACCTGAATATGGCCCGACAGGCGATCTCACACCCGATCCGATTTCCGACTCCCTTGGAAATGGCGTCGCCCGGCATCGAGTGTTTCCTACCTCTACGCATTCAGAAAATTTTCCGCCATACGTAGGGGATGAGTCGATGTTACGCAGCCGTGATTGTGTAACTCACCACCAACCTTCGTCAACCACAATCACCGTACGAACCCCGAAAAGTGAAATCTTGGAGGACGGTCCACTTCAGCCAACATTGTCTTCAGCGTTTGTCGTAGCGGATATCGATGGCGCGCGAAATGAGACACTTCCAAGGAGTCGCGCGCCTCCTCTATTTTCGGCAAGGCCACCGAAGGCATGTTCAGATCCGAAGCAGGATATTCGGCCCCCGGATGTATGCACTCTTTCCCCCTCGTCGGATGCTCCCCTCGTCAACTCGCCGAAACCCACGGTATCAAGCGACCCTCGACTGTTGAGCCATACATTCGCCTTATCCCACGAACGTCCTTATTACCAATTCACTCCACCGACCTCGACATCCCCAGAATTCTCCACCTTTGCTCCAGATGCATCTAGGTTGGGGGCACCGCAAATGCTTGCTGGTGTCTCTATAGATGGACCCACATCATTTCCTACAAACCTGAAATGGGCCGACGAAGCGAAGAAAACGCGGCGCACAACACCATCTCAGAAACGCTAGTTTTACGCCTCGACCCAAATTCAACGAATCACCCCATGCGATTTTCTTGGTGCATCAGCATTGGGTGAAGAGCTTGCAATTGTTCTTGTTTCAGGCACCATTCTTCTAGCAAACAGAGCAGAATGCGCACGTACACATCGCCGTCCGCATCTATGTTTTCTACGATGTGTGTACACATCATCGGAAGCTCGCTGTTCCGCCAAGTTTATGGCCGTTTCTGCCAGCTATCTGGTGTCGCTTGAATATGATGACGCTTTCACGCGCCCTGAGTAATCGAAGTGTGACGGCAGTTGCTTTCCCTGATTGGGCTCGATTCTTCCCCGTATCATAGACCACATTATATTGCTCGCGGCGCGATCCTCGATACGCGCCACAGCACATTGATTTTGAACGTAATAATTTTGGTGTTTCTGAGACTGTTTGGACACGAGGACTAACGCCACATTCCTATAAGACTTGCCCCTCCACCGAGGCACAACTAGAACCCCCCGCCGTCGCGATAAGCGCTGAGCGTGCCGCCCCGGCAATGACCGACACAAAGACTTGAATCTGTGGCCACTTAACTTTTGTCATCGTGGAAACTGCTGGACGAGATCTGAGCTAGCTTTTCTCACTTGTCTCACTCATCATTCAATATCGATATCTCTCGCGATTGTAAGACTTGAAGAATAGCATGGTCCTGTCGTATCACTTGGAGCAGTTGTGTGTCGATGGTGATCTGTCTCATATCTCATATGGCACCTACCACCAAATTCGTCGATCCCGACTGGGACCTCTATCTCGAATCGTGCGGGGAACGACCGCTTAATCTGATTCTGAGGTGTCTCGATCGCAGAAATCTCATTAGAGTGGCCTCCTGAATAGAACCCTTGGGTGTGTAGATTGGATATCCAAGCGGTGTGACCCTGGAGGGACGTCGTCATCATCAGGCGTCATCGTGATGAGAAGGCTTATGCTGTACAGGTGGGCAAACGCCTCCGACAAGTGATTCATATCGAATCTAACCTCGGTTCCGGGACGGTGGATGCTGAATGAAGCCGCCGACGAGCTGCTCAGCGAGCATCCTGACCCCTCAGGTAGTCCCTTGTTATACTGATCTCCGACCCTATATCCTTCCACCTACCAACACCCGCAACCGGCACTTCGGTAAGAGGGCCTTTGGCCTCACGTTGCTGTCGAACGCGAGGTTTCCGCCTCTTGACCGAAACGTCCTCTTTAGGAAGCACTGGTAGAATTCTTCGGGGCCTAGACCTTGCCTTTAATTACCAAGGACGACGAGCACTAATTGCTATTCCTCGAGCTTGCTAGCCGGTCATATCGTCTGCACCGGAAGTCATGGAAATGGTATGGGCCAACAGAGGACGAGAGGCGCTTATTTCGCCTCGATGGCGGCCGCTCCTGTGTCAACGAATACAAACCCATTGAAATACTGATTAACCATTCAGGGAAGGTGATTGTGATCTCCCAAGCGGCACATTTGATCGTCCCCCTTTGCTTCGACGTGCAAGGACAGCGTCAGCAGCGCTAGGAAGGAGCTGGCTAGGAGATAGGTTGCAAGGACCTATTTCATTTCCCACCTGAACGTAATGCTCAAGCGATAATTTAACTGGGAGACGGAACAAGCCGCTAGTTTGCGTCTTCCCTCCTTGTTCACTCATGTTCCAACATCGCGTCAAAGCCGTTCAAATGCCCGAACTTTCCATTCCTGGGTGAACACGGCATCAATTAGGTTTCACCACGAGCGCCTATGCCCTGATTTTCTTTGACTTCTGAAATGCCCTGCAGTGGGCTTCAATCGTGATTCGAGTACCTACCGACGTCCGGGTCGAAGTGATGTCGAGGCATTGGCGCGCCATCTGTTGATGCCCGTGCCTTTCCATCACTTGGGTTGCCCGGCGTCACGATTTCGATGTATCACAAGTAGACTTGCCCTAGGGCTGACGAGCAGCCTCGAAAGTTCCCGCAATCACACAAAAATCGCTTAACACGCCTAGCCATCAAGGCTAGTTAGACTGCAATCTATGTACTTGATGGTTTGAAAAGAGTCGCCTCATGTTTGTGATGTGACTTTCATCCAACATCCATCTTTTGACAACAACATAGCCCCTCTTCTCTTCAGCCATGGAGAACTCTCAGAACAACTGGCACGCTTACGATCCCAATGGAAATCAGCCACCGCCCAACCAGCGTCGAGCTGCACGCGCCCCTGCTCAACGGCCACGAATCTACGGTTGTGAGTTGTGCGAGCGAGCCTTTGATCGGCCCAGTGCACTTCAGCAGGTGCATTAGCACGTCTTTTAGCCTGTATACCACGTCCTCATGATTTTTTTGCAGCATATGCTCACGCACACTGGAGAACGTCGTAAGCCACACACTTCAGCGATGTGGTCCCCGTCGCTAATAAGCTTGCATTTTAGCTCACCTGTGCCACATGTGCCAACAAAGACGGTTTGCTACTGCTAGCAACCTGTACAGGCATATGAGGACATGTCGTGCTGCCCCTCCCCAGCAGTCCGGGGCAGTCGAAAATGAGCAATCGCCCGAAACGACGGACGAGGAAACTCTTAATACAACGCCTGCAGGTCCAGCGATTGGCCAGATCACCCCCTCTGGCACGCCAGTATCAGCTACGCCATCCAGTGGCTACGATCGCAATGTGCCACAAAGCGCCAACCCCGACCAAATGTTCGAACGCCCTCTTTCAATCCCATCCGACCCCGCGCTGGGCTCACGTTACTACCATAACACGCCTCCCCCACCTAGGAGTGCGTCCACAGGCTGGATTGGGCCGGAGTCTCATGCAGAGGATCAGCACTTGTACACTCCTCAGCACCCGTACACAACTCCCCCCGGTCCCCTTCCCCAGACATACGTGCCTCGTGTGGATGCGCAGCAGCCTCACCCAATTCCCCCAACGTATGGTGACTCCGCGTACGGGGCGCCGAATGTGGATCATGCGACTCCACCTTATCCGATGCCTCATTATGACCCAGCTTCATATGCCTCATCAGGGATCACGTCCGCGCAGTCGTATGCCCGAGCGGAAACGTTCCCCTCGCAAAACGTGCCATACCAATACGATCACTCGACGGGGTCATCTCAGGGTTCGTATGACGGACAGCAACAACAACAATATTATTCGGGAGAGGGTCATCAACCAATAAGTCAACAGCACACGACGCAGCAAAATGTTGCGCCCGAGAGTGGCTGGCAAGGGTCAAACGGCAATGGAAGTGACGTTCGTTATTATCATCGAAGTGGATGAAAGGGAGATTCGATCCCAATATTCAAATGTCGTAGAAGGTTTGAACCGCGTTTGGACATACCTCGCGGTTTGTATTGTGTAACACCCTTGCATGCACCCATATTAGGATGTCAATCTTCACGAGAGTTTTTGCCGATTTTGTAGTTGTGTCCTTTTGTGGGCTTGGGATTCGCATTCAAGGCAACATAAGGTAAAGGCCCATTAGATCCTTCACAATAACTCCGTAATTCCCGAGGGTCCAAATTGCATAGGGATCCATCCTGGAATGAATCAATCGCTTGGGGATGCCTGTCGTTCTATTCAGCGATCCTGACCGGTGTCTACACCGGCCATAGCCGGGCAGCAACAACCGTTGGGCGATGCCTTGTGTTACCGTGGATATATCGATGTCAACCCCCGAATTGTCACTGCTGGGTCCAGATTACTCATTCCGATACTCCATAATACTGATACATATACCTGGTCTACTCCCGAAATGGTCGGTGCCATTGAAGTTTTCAGCCAGGTAGAACGTGCTTCTGTACGATGATGCAACAGCAGGGGTGAAGGAAGCTTAAATTTTTCCGAGAAGGCGTTAGTGCGTGGATCGTCTAGAAACGTTCTTGTTTTTCGAGCATATACGAAATAAATATCCCTAAATGACCTTAGGAGTTCTGTCCATTTTCGCAAAGATGTGGGACGAGCTAGTGCTTGATCTAGTATGACGGCATGATCGACTAGAAATTCGGTTCTGTTTGGACATTTCGATGGAACAGTGGCTTTGTTCTGCTCCCCGATCATTCCCAATATCATGGGATCTCAGTATCCAGCCGGGGCCAACAGGCCGCCCGGAAATAACACGACTGCCCGCTTTCTCATAGCCGAACAACTGTGCGTTTGTTCCTTACAACGTGCCAAGCGGTACATAATTATTGCCCAACTGCCAAGGCTTCAGAGCAGAGGTGGCTTTGAGCAGGAGAAGCAGTTGGATGGATCATATTGGTGGGGGCTGCCGGTCGTGAGTCGACTCAACCAACTGGAAGAACATTCGGAGGCAGGTTACAGGAGCTTACGCAGAGAAATCAGTGCGAAAACACTCTTCCCAGCACAAGGCACGGATAGGATAATAGGAAAAAGCACCGCGCAACGAGGTTCGGGCGGTGATAGGTCGATACAGTATTGTGCAACCAGAAGCAAAACGTGGTTTGACAGCAAAACCACCGCAATATAATCAGTGGGGCGTCAACGTAGAAGCGACAGTGTCTCCTGATCGCTCTCCGCCCTTCGCTGATTCCGTGTTTGCTGGTTTTGAAGACTTGGGCATGAGGGCACTGCGTTGGTACCACAGGCAAGGTGCATCGAAGCAGATGGGAGATCTCAAGCGTTCATATGACCGGATCAACAAAGTCCAGCAAGTACATGTCCCACAGATGCCTAAAAGTCGGGCGTTTTGGTGCCTTCCCCGGAAAGTTCATTCAGACATGCTAATGGTCGAATCACGTGACCGCACATTCAGTTCCCACGAATCCAAGTCACCAGTTTGCAAGTCATTCTACCCCTTCGATCTTCTGTCGTTGGGCGATCGCGCCCGCCGCTGCTTTCAAAGCGCATATACTGTCACTTTTTTCATCGATCTACAGCTACTTCTAGACCTTTCAATATGGCGGACGTTACGACAGATGGGCCAATAGAACTGCAAAAGGTTCGTGCGCGCGTGTTACAAAACGTGCATGGTGCGATCCTATCGCGCATCTGATTGCGTACCATCACAAACGCGTTGTGTACAATCACACAGACTGGGAAACGCGACTTCTTGATCGATCTTGAGAAAAAAGCACAATCGCGCTGGGCTGCTGAGAAAGCGTTCGAAGTCGACGCACCTCAGCCTGGTACATCCGATCAGGGAAAATGGCTGGGTACCTTCCCCTATCCTTATATGAACGGTTCTCTGCATCTTGGACATGGGTTCACTATATCCAAGGTCGAATTCGCTACTGGGTTCCAGCGCATGCTCGGAAAGCGGGCCTTGTTCCCAGTTGGCTTCCATTGCACTGGTATGCCGATCAAGGTCCCGTTACCACATGTATTTGCATCGCTGCTTCGTGTACTAATGGATTACACAGGCAGCTGCCGACAAGCTCGTTCGCGAGATGGAGCTCTTCGACCCAGACTTCCGTGGTTATACCGAAGATGACGCTGCTGCTGAGGAGGATGATGCACCCCCTCCAGGAAACGCGGGACCTGCGCCCAAAGTCCACCCAGCGGGCGCTGTCGACAAAGCAAAGAAGGGCAAGCTCAACGCGAAATCGACCGGTTTGAAGTACCAGTTTCAAATTATGTTGGCAATGGGAGTTCCGCGCGAGGACATCAAGAAATTCGCTGATCCGTATCATTGGCTAACATTCTTTCCTCCAATTACAATCGTACGAAAGTTTCCAATCCTACTCTTGACGACATTATTTTATTTGACTGATTGATTGAAAATCTATCAGACTGATCTGACAAATTTTGGTGCGCGTGTGGACTGGCGGCGATCATTCGTCACTACAGACGCCAATCCCTATTACGACTCCTTCGTAAGGTGGCAGGTGAACAAACTGCGCACTCTGAACAAGATCAAGTTCGGCGAACGTTACACGATCTACAGCCCAAAAGACGGTCAGCCATGTATGGATCATGATCGTTCCGAAGGCGAAGCTCTTGGGCCTCAGGAATATACTGCTATTAGAATGGAAGTTGTGAGCTGGAGCGACGAGGCAAAAGCGGCTTTGGCTGGGAAAATGGACGGCAGAAAAGTCTACTTGGTTGCGGCCACTCTCCGACCCGAAACAATGTGTGTGCCGCTCTTCCTGGGATTGTGCATGGCGTCTAGGATTCTACCTCTTGGAATTAACCTTAATTTTCCCATAGGTACGGTCAAACCAATTGCTTCGTTGGCCCCAAGATCAAATATGGGTTCTTCGCGGCTGATGAGAACTCCTCCGAGGTCTACGTGTGCACTATCCGTGCGGCACGCAACATGGCATTCCAAAATATTACGCGTCCGCGTGGCGCCATAAATCAATTGGCGGACCTGGAAGGTTCAAGCCTGATAGGGTCCAAGATACGAGCTCCGTTTTCCGTACACGGCCAGGTTTACGTCCTTCCGATGGAAAACGTGCTCCCCACAAAGGTCAGCAGAAGTCTGCGGCGTTTTCCAATATTTTCGCTTACTTGGCCGCATACCAGGGCACTGGGGTTGTCACCTCGGTTCCATCAGACTCACCAGATGACTACGCGACCCTGATGGATCTCCGCAAGAAGCCTGAATTTTACCGGATAGAAGCGTCTTGGGCGGCTCTTGACCCTGTTTCCGTCCTCACCACGCCGACATACGGCGATTTGACCGCCCCAGCGCTTGTCCAGAAACTGAAGATCCAATCACAAAAGGATCAGAAGCAGCTTGCCGAGGCGAAGGAGATCGCATATAAGGAGGGTTTCTACAATGGCACGATGGCCATCGGCGAATTTAAGGGCTTGCCAGTGCAGGAGGCGAAGCCGAAAGTCCGCGCCTCGATGATCGGGCAGGGCCTCGCTTTTCCATATGCTGAGCCCGAAGGGTTCATCAAAAGTCGGAGCGGAGATGAATGCGTGGTGTCTTTGGAGGATCAGTGGTACTTGGACTATGGCGAATCGTCATGGAGGGAGCAAACCAAAGGGTCAGTGCCTCGGTTTGTCATGCCCGATCATTCTGATGGTGTTTTTCTTGGTAGACTCTTGGCAAATATGGAGACATACACGAGTGAAACAAGACATGGGTTTGAGGGGACTCTGGACTGGTTGAATCAGTGGGCATGTGCCCGACGGTTTGGTTTGGGCTCGCGAATGCCCTGGGATCCACAATTCCTGGTGGAGTCTCTAAGCGATTCTACGATATACATGTGCTACTACACGCTATCGCATTTGTTGCACGGTGCGTGGCTGTCTGTTTTCTGTATTGAGACCCACTAATTCGTTTGTTCTTTTAGCTACCTGGGATGGGAGAACGACAGGGCCCCTCGGCGTAAGCCCGGAAATGTTGACTGACGAAGTGTGGGATTATGTGCTCGGTTCTGGTCCCAAACCGCCGACTGATGGCCCAGGCGCTATTTCGACTGCGCAAATCGATGCGCTGAAGAACTCGTTCAATTATTTCTATCCGCTGGACCTGCGATCCTCTGGGAAAGACCTGATTGCAAACCATCTGACGTTTGCGTTGTACAATCACGCGGCGTTGTTCCCTGAGAAGCACTGGCCACGCTCTATGCGCGCCAATGGTCATCTGATGATCAATGGGAAGAAGATGAGCAAGAGCACAGGGAACAGCCTGACGTTAAAAGAAGGCGTGGACAAGTTTGGTGCGGATGCCACGCGGATAGCGCTTGCTGACGCAGGGGATGGGATTGAAGACGCCAATTTTGACGAAAAGGTGGCGAATGCGGCAATCCTCAGAATGTACACGTTGATCGAGTGGTGTTCGGTACGTTTCACACCCAAGTTTGTCGTTGTCGTTGGTCGTCTTGACTTGGAGCCGTTTTGATAGGAAATGAAAAAGGAAATTGACGACACGCAATCTCCCTTGCGACGAGGTCCCAGAAATTCGTACCATGACGTGGTGTTCGAGGCGGAGATGAAGCATTTGGCGGAGCTTACATACAAGGCTTACGCAACGTTTGGACCCAACGTTTACTGTGGGATTCGTTTTGAGGCTAATTGGTGGCATTATAGGATGAATTATAAAGAAGCGCTGAAAGAAGGGTTCTTTGAACTGCAGTCTGCACGCGACTGGTATCGTGAGGTTACATCGACCCCTGTGGAGGCTGGCTCCAACACAGCGATCGGGATGCACGCGGATCTTGTGGAAATGTACATGCGGACTACTGCCCTGCTGGTGCAACCTATCGCACCTCACTTTGCGGAACACCTGTACTGCACCATTCTGGGGTCTTCCAAGTCGGTGCAGCATGCCTTGTGGACTGATATTCCTGTGATCAAACCTTCACATGAGGAGGGAGAAGGAGCGTTTGAAGCGGGGCAGTACATGCGTGCCACGGTGAAGAACGTTCGTGATGCGGAAATTGCGTTGGCTAGAAAATCCAAAAAAGGAGGACCGGTTGGGACTGGCGGTTCGAAATCTGTGCGTTTGATTGTTGCGACGAGTTTCCCTCAATGGCAGGACGGGTGCGTGGAGGTGATCAAGGAATTGTTGGGGAACAACACTGGAGAGGCGGCTCATTTGGATGATGGCAAACTCAAGCAAGCATTATCTGCGAGAGGACTCATGAAGGACAAACGGGTGATGCCATTTGTGCAGACCCTGAAGGTACGTTTTATTTATTTATTTTGTTTTCGCCTTATGACTGCCCAGTTGGGAGTTTTTGCCATTCCCCCAATTCTTTTTTTAATTGGGATTTGAGCCCGTGATTGTGGGCCTAGGCTCCCAAATGAAGAGGGTATTGGAAGCAAAGAAGAATATTCTTTGCTTCTGGGATTATTGGCATGCGGCAACCACGTTTCCTCAGCCGGAATTATTATTCGGGTTATCCGACATGTCGGGTGCGGGGAAACAAAAGTGGGATATTCTCTGCAAACATTCTATTTTGGAGACAAGGCCCCTTTTCCTTCAATTATCATGGTCAAAACACATGATTTCGTTGCCCCATTCATTATTATGATCTTGTCATGAGTTGCCATTGAATCTGCAACTGACTCGGTTTTTCTCGGTTTTTTTTTATCTCGGATATCGCCATGCTTTGTGGTGTCTTGTTATCAACGGTGCGATCTTGTTTTGGTTCTCATCTTGCGCCCTTGTCGTTTCCCGCCGTCGTTGGACATCCAACAGAAACGAATTGCGGCCGAAGGCGCTGCTTTGGCGCTCTCTCGCCAGTTGACGTTTGACGAGGACAAGGTCTTGCGGCTCGTGACCCCATACATCGCAGCTTCCTTGAACCTCCCTGGGGGCGTGCAAGTGATCGCACAAGACGTTGCAAGGACTAAAGTGAGTAGTGCTGATGAGGAGGGGTGGAAAGGAGGGGCGAATATCGTGGAAAGCGCGGAGCCAGGGAATCCAGGCATCCTATTCTGGACGAGACCTACATGAACTGTGACATGTGGTGACTGAGTCTAGTTCCCTTTTGGCACGTGTTACTCCGTTGGGCACCGGTGACTTTAGGGACAGTCTGGTTGTGCACGTGTCGGTGTTACTTGCGCTTCTAATTGAACGCGTCATTCACTTGTAATCGAAACTGCCAAAATTGGATGATATGCCGCCCCTTGCTACCTCAATATCGGTTCAACCCCTCCCAAAGCGTCACACACCCAATGCAACCCACGCGTCTTTCTCTCCGGTTCAATGAATATCTGTCAGCCACAAAATGTTTTTGTTCGCCGTGCTACCGACTACGAACACCTGCAAGAGGCTTTAGTTTGCTAACTTCTCGATCGAATCTTTCCGCTCCACCAATACAACGCAATCTATTCTCAAATGAACCAAACTCCAGCGCAGACTCTCCAGATTCAACGAAAATGTTTCTTTTCGCTTTGACTGACTGATGATAGAAGCGATAGAGTGGGAGAGTGAAGCCTTACTTACCTCGTTTCACGGCACGCGCTTATAAACCTCGTGGTTTTTCTTTAAAGGCTTCAAGGCAAGTTGTTTAATCATCCCCCCCCCCCCTTCCTCCCTCTCTCCCTCCATCACCTTCCTAGAAACAAACTACTATCCCTTAACGTTCGACGACCAAAAAAAACGGCCCCTACGAATTTTTCAACTTTGACCACACGACCATCCTAAAAGTACTAGTGTTGTCCTTCATTTCGAATGACGAATCGATCCTCTACCATTCTTCTTCCCTACAACCTGTCCGACACGAACTCTTCATCATCATCATCATCTCTTACAACTCCTCATGAATTGTACTGGTCCGCCTCTTCGTCGTCTAGGCGGATTATGCCTTCTTCCCCCCCTTCTTCTTCTTCTTGCTCTCCTTTCACGTCAACAGCAGCGACGACGACGACGACGAATTCGAGTTCCAGTCCATCTCATTGTCTGAGAATAGATTCCTTGCGTCATGATCCTGTCCATTTCATACCTGCTTATTTTGCTGAGCTCAACCTTCCTCCGCCAGCATCTATCTGGACGATGGGGCGTGAACATGAAGCAAATTCAAGTGTACTTTGGTTCATGTACCACGACGCCCTGGCGGTACGTTCCCTTCCCTTCCCTTTTCCCCGCGAGTCTCTCCGAACCTAAATATTTCATGATTTTTTTTTCTCCCCCTAGGCGAGAGCAGTTCACGCTGAATTGTCCAAATCAGCTCATTTGAGCATTTCTCCAAATATTTACCCTTCACTTCCACCTTCAACAACCACGAATCTACGTCGTGTTCCCATTGTGTTTCCGGAGCGTGCAAGTATCGCTGCTGCGAGATATCAATATCCTCCCCCTGCTCTTGCTGCAAATAATCATTATCATCATGATAGGAATGCTGCAAGTGGAACGGGAATCGGAGGTGGAAATATGAATGGTTCGATGAGTTTGATCACTCCGGACCCTTCACCTGTCGTATCCTCTTTCGCTGCTTCTTCGTATGCGACAGCGACGGCGATGGCGACGGGACGAAATGCAGGACATGGCGTGGGCTTGTGTACGACGACGGCGGCGGTAGTTTCGCCGAATGGTCGATCGGCTCCTCCTCCTGTTGCTGCTGCTATCCCGCCGATACCTGTCAGTTTTCCATCGTCGTCTTATTTCCCACAAAGGCCGCCGGTACCACTTGCCCAGAATCAAGGCCATGGCCAACAACCTCGTGGCTTGGGTCGTCAAGGTGGTTTGCAACTCCAGATCCAGTCATTAGGGCTAGGGCTACACCATCATCATCAGCAGCAGCAGAATAGTAACAAACTCATCGGACCTGCTGGTTCGCCTCATACGAAAACTACGACAGGCTCGACGGGTACGCCATCATTATCAGCACTTTCATTGCTTACACCACTAGCTTCGTCGACGCGCTCCGAGTTTGAAATCAGCACCGCTTTTTCTCCCCCGGCTCCTCTTCATCGTCCCCTCACGAGAACGGAGTCGTTTAACCGTTTGCCCGCTTATGGATCGGGATCGGGATCGAATGGACAGACGGCGCGTGGACACGATGCGACGACCTTCTCGAAATTGCATCATGAAGACGACGGTGAAAATGACGATACGAATATTCGTCGTCTCCTGTTTGATATTCTAAGGGATGATGGCGAAGATGAAAGGATGTCAAGTGTTGATGTAGCCGTTCCTCCTCGTGCTATGGCTATGACCAACAGTGGTAACAGATCTCGTAGCTTGACGGTCTCTTCGTCCAGCTCGCTAGGGCCTATTATCAATAGTTTCCCTGTCCCTCCGCATCCCCCTCCACTGTCGCATCATACGTTTTCTGCTGCACGACGACTTCCTCCTCCCCCTTTCTTACTATCTCCGCCTTGTAGTCCGACGGTTAAAACTCAGGTATTACCTCGAAATGCGATACTACAGGATGGATCGCACGTAAAATTACCTCTCCTTGACGGTTTGGCTCGTCCACCACCACCACTGCCATCGCCTCCGCCTCAACTTCATTCGTCTTCCTCTCAAAATTACATCTCTTTCGCTCCTCCGGCTTCACATCACCCTCTCCATCTTCCTCCAGCGGCTGGTATGGGTGGTGCGAATGACGCGTTTTCTACAGCTTCTATCCCCCCTCTGAAACCCACCTTCCCGAGCTCTTCGACTCCAGGATCCACATCTCAGTGTATCTTGACTCCGGATGGTAAAGCTCTCGCGAGGGATTATGGACCTTGGGTGACTGTCGATGTCAGCCCTACTCCCACGATCAACACCGTCATTATGAGCTGGCCACGCGAATTTCCTCTCCCGGCGTAAGCGTTATTGAAGTTGTTACCCTTTTGCGACGCACTCATTTGACCTATTTTTTTTTTCTTCTTTCCGATTAGGGAAGGACAGGTTCGGCCTTACCCGGATGGTGTTAATCATCCACCCATCTTGAACACCGGTAATATTGGTCCTAGTACGTCCTTTTCCAATCTAAAAAGTTGGACTGGTATCTGATTTTCAGCTCATTTTTATTCCCGATCTGATTCGTTCTGCTTCGTGTGTGCTGATGATGATGTATGATGATGATAATTTAAGTCCAAACGCAAATCGGCGATTGGCATTGCACAGTTTGCGGCTATACGAATTGGCGCCGGAGACGCGTGTGCCAGTCGTGTTATCCTTGTACGTTTCTCTCATTTATGTTTGCTTCGCTTTTCCAGTTTGGGACATTGTCTTATGGTGCATTCTTTAAACCTTCTTTCAGATGCGGACGGTAATCTCGACTCGGGTACCAATGGGGCGATGGATAAGGTCCATATGGTCGCCACCATGCTCATGGCAGCGTCATCCGCCCCATCCGGCTCTGCGTTCCAGTCTACTATTACTACTGCCCCATCAGGACAAAACCAAAATCAACTCCAGTCGCAGGTGCAAGCTTGGCCTCAGAGCCCAGTAAATCCCGCGGTGCTGTCCACGCCACTTGTCGCGGCGTCACAAGTGAAATTTGATCAAATCGCTCATACTCCGAGTCAAGTTTTCACGAGTGGTACCGCGTGGCGCACGTCTCGTTTCCATGTGTCCAATGCCGTTCCTACGTCTGGATCTGGATCTAGTGCTGTTGTGAGCGTTGATAATGGATTGGATACGCCCATGACCCCGCCTCCTTCTGCCCCGGCGACATCTAATCGTTTTCCAACTGGAATCCACGCCACTTTCCCTCCAGGAGACCATATCACGCGGTCACATCCTAGCCACGACGACCAAGTCGACGTTCCCATGATGTTTCGCCATACGCCTCCAATCCGCGAAGACGAAAAGGTCCCTACTTCGACTTCAACTCATTCGCCTTATCCTTCTCCCTCCGCATCTCCAATACTGCAATTCTCTGCTCCAACATATAGATTACTCCAACTTTCGTCGTCTACATCTCCTAGATCCTCCAACTCCAACTCGACAACGATGACAACGACGACTACGACGGGGTCCACAAGCTCTTCGTCCTCTTCGCCTTCTCATTCCATTAATTCGTCTTGGTATTTGTGGACACGAGAGTCAGGATCACGCTCGCAAGAAATATCCTCGTCCTTATCGTCGTCGTCTCCGAACTCTCTGAGGTCCGTCGATCGATTGGACAGCACTGCCGGCGCCGGCAAGTACGGCGCGATTGGCGATTCATCTCCTACCAAGAAATTGACGATCTAACGCATAAGCTTTCTTCTCTCTTCGCTTTGGTCGCTTTTTCTTTTTTTGGGCGTGTTTTGATAACAACATCTGCCGTCTCCATCTTCGAATTTCTTCTTTCTTGTCGCTGGTCTTCGCTACCTTTTCGTTTTCGTCAATTCCGACTGCGCTTCTTGAACGCTACTTTTTCATTAGTCCTTGCTTATATGGGAGAAGCCCCTTGATCACTCATGGCGACCCCACTGGATGGCATGGATGACTTGACACCCCAGTTTGAAACTTGGTCTTCCGCCTTGGGAGCGGGAATATCTTCTATCTTTTTTTACTGCTTCTGATTGTGGCATCATCGTCAAAAGATCTTGATCTTTCTTGATCGTAGCATCTTCTTATCCATGCTAACTTTTTTCACTTCTTTTCCTTTGTCGATTACGTTGCGTTACGCCACGTTTACGTTTGACCCCCACATCTCAAACTCCCCATTCACCAGCTTTGGGCTCGCCTGTGCCCGCCACATCTCCTTTTCTCTGACAACGACGCATTCAACTCTGCGATTACGCCCTCTACGCACTCACAAGTCTATCACGACAATTACTACGACCCCCAACAACTATGAAATGTGCTTTTGCTTCTGGCTTGTGCTGCACTGCTATCGCTGCTACGGCCTGTTGCGGCTGCTCTGCGCCAATACGCACTTGCGCCCTTTTTGCGTTCGACACTTTATACGCATCTGACACGGCCTTTTCCCACGGCTTTCATTTGGTCGCTTCAATGATCTCGATCGAAGACGATCGAAACGACGCTAACTGATGCAACGCATAACTCGGTTGGAAATACGCTTACCGGATGACTTTGCATGTCTCTTTTCCTGCCTGCTTTTGCTATCTGCTTGTCGCTTTGTTAATGACGTGATATGTGTTTTTCCGGATGACTTGCATGTTGTCTCTTCTGTCTTCCTGCATGCATGCCTGCGCAGCCTTGTCGCTTTTTTTTTTTTGTTAATGACGTGATATGCAATTTCACGAGTTACGAAAGAAAAGAATCATCTTTTCGATGGTTCAGGGCATCTCCCACCTACCCACCTATTTTTAGGTGTTCGTGTTTGTCTTTTTTTTCATCTTCTTTTCAAGAGAAGAAATATATCTTGTCTTCGTAGATAAAGGTGTTGTTCTAGCGCCTTTAAAACTCCCATTTCTAACAACATCACTTCTTGTCGATTGCCATTATCTTGTGTTATCTTATTTTCGCGAATTTGTTTCTTTTTCCGTATTGATAGTTCACTGGACGGTTGGTGTCCGGTGGACGTTTCCATTATATTATATATCTTCAAATATCTTCTTTGATCAAATTCCAACAATTTTTCCTCTCTACCACATTTTTCGTGCAAAAATCCGGCTGGTTCCCTCACCCACTTTTTTTCGTCTATCGCCTTTCGCTTGCAAACTTTTTTGTACTTTCTTTGGGAAGGTCCACTGGTTGGGGATCTTTCTTTCTTGTTCATTCATAATTCATACTTCATACTTCATTCGATATTCGTCAATTTCTTATGTTTCTGTTTCGTTTGAAATATAACAATTTTTTTGCTCCCGCTAGATCTGCTTGTCCAAAATACAAATATTAGTGAGAGCAACAGTACGGTGGTGTTTTTTTGCTAGCTCAAGAATCAAGAATTTATCTTTGCCTATAAATATACGCGCAGCTGCATGCATTACTACCCGGTTGCAATTACATGTAAAGTTCTACATACAGGATGAAAGGAAGTACACCCAAAGTAAACATGTACGTATGCTCGAAGCAGGCCAGGGCACAACAGCCTCAACTTTAACTCTCTCCTAATTTCTCATAGCCCGGAAAATAGTATAGTAGCATGCATAAACCTTGGGCTTCTGAGGTCTTTGTCTGGCATATGCGGTGAGCGCAGTATACTGTAGTATTATCCCTTCAATTGCAAGTGACATCAAAATCAAAATCTGGGCCGTTACATGTAAATGCTCGTTAGTTGAACAAATAAACTCTTTGCCCCAAAGCCTAGAGTTCGGGAAACCTTCAAGCCCGCCCATGCTGCGGACCGCGAATATTATCAATGTGAAACCGAGGCACCGCCGGATGTTGCCGCCGGCGCTCGGCTCATGCAGAGACTTACTCCGTCAACATCTCTCCCATTTTAGCCCCCCTTTTTGCTGGCTTTGAATGATATGGTAAAGGGATTTTGCACGCGTTGAGTGGTGACAATTTGGGAGCAAAAAGATCTTGTCAGAAAGCTGGGTTTGACGAAAAATAGGGAAAAATGGGGAATGCAACTTCCCAAAGTCCCCATTTGTCTTGTTCATGCACATAATGCGTTTCGTGTGCGCGCGCCCACCATTCCGACGCGTAAGAATCGACGGATTAATCAATATCGTGCAAAATGTCCTGGCAAGGGACTCGATGGCGACACCCATTGTTGGGGCAGAACCTATGTGCCGTCAACCACTCACGAATCGCTTTACATTCTCTGAATCGCGGGTGCTTCAAGTTCCTGGATCTCTGGGTCGGCAACTGTTAGGTCTCTATCTCTGTTAAATGCTTGTATTTTTGTTGCTGTGCTCGATCGAAACAGTTGTCACTCTCGGTGCGCAGCATTCTGACTGCTAGAAGCGCAGCATTAAACTGTTAGTACGCAGCATTTGGACTGCGGACCATTGACATACGGTGTTGCTTGGTCTCGTGTTGTAGTCTGCAATGAGCTCTGGTAATATTTTCTCTTCAAACGAAGCAACCAAGTTGTGCATAAAAGCGCGAGCTGTTTTCCCTCATGCTCCTCACCAAGTACTCGTCACTCTCCTTCGCCTCCAACTCGTGCAGAGGCTACATTTTTGTTGATTTCGTCCAAATACATCGACTCGTTCCATCCAATTTCAGCATTTCATTCAAATCCTTCCCATCGTCTCACAATGTTCGATCCAAAGTCTCTCCTTGTTTCTCTTGCCATCACTTCGCTCTCTGTGAAAGCTTTTCCTATGGCACTCAACAGCCGTGGTATTGAACAGACGAGGCCCGCCTCGGTGAGTGTGTTTGTGCGTATTGGAATAGTGGGATTCAGCTAAGCATTCTTTTAGACAACGAAGTGGGTTGCTGCATGCGTAAGACCATCCAACCATGGCTTGTAAATTTATTATTAATTTTGTCGCGTAACTACAGAAAGCCGCTGGTGGAGCAGACCAATGCAACACCATCTCCGAGACAGCGATCCAGTCACTCGTAGCTGGCAGCGACCCGTGTGCCCCGCAAGGTTTGCAAGCCTTTTTCGTTGCAGTATTCACCCCCCCCCGCTCAATGTTTCCGCGCGCTGTAGATGCTGCCGACAAGATGATCGATTTAGCCAAAACTCTTAACAACGACGCGGATATGATTTCTTTGGCGAAGATTTTCGTACAGCAGCCTCTGGACTCATCCGATTCCCTTGCTGTCCCGTACTGCCAGAAGGCGCCGCAGAACACTGAACTGCAGGGCTTCTTCCATTGCCAGTTCAAAGGGGCCACGCAAAACACCTTCACAGGCAATCTCGCTGTCGGGGCTACAGGCACCATTCCCCATGGACTTACTGCCGCAGTGAATCCAGCGGGTGGCTGGTATGTTA
>Ga0307508_10000804_pt1 | contig 36884 bp, 29 predicted proteins | sample 9_EM_MG_FD_203089 | JGI IMG/M metagenome (GOLD analysis project Ga0307508, IMG submission 203089) | Populus trichocarpa ectomycorrhiza microbial communities from riparian zone in the Pacific Northwest, United States - 9_EM | ecosystem: Host-associated > Plants > Roots > Unclassified | place...
GGCGCGGCTTATCGGCGGATGCGAGAACAGCGAGGCTCATGATGGCGGCTCCGAATCAGGACCGCCCAACGGAATCAGACTTTCCGCAAGTCCGAAACCGCCGTTAACCCGAGTTCGCTGCCCTGCGTCCCACGGCTGCTCCATTGACTTTGGGCGATTCCGCTCTATGTTTCGCCTTGACGCCGGGATCGAAACGCGATTCCTTCGCGTGCTGCTGATCAGCGTAAGACAGAGCCCCCAGCTTTCCAAAGCGCGCCGTTTCGGGGTGAACGCGACAGCCCCTATTTTCCTCGATCCCAAACGGCGGTGTCGATTAGAGGCTCAATGTCCTTTTCCCATCTCGGTTTATCCGACAAGGTTCTCGCTGCCGTCGCGGCGACCGGCTACACGACCCCCACCCCCATTCAGGAACAGGCGATCCCCCATGTTCTGGCCCGCCGTGACGTTCTCGGCATCGCCCAGACCGGCACCGGCAAGACCGCTGCCTTCGTCCTGCCCATGCTCACCCTGCTCGAAAAAGGCCGCGCCAGGGCGCGCATGCCCCGGACCCTCATTCTCGAGCCGACCCGCGAACTGGCCGCCCAGGTCAAGGAGAGCTTCGACCGCTATGGCGTCGGCCAGAAACTCAATGTTGCGCTCTTGATCGGCGGCGTTTCCTTCGGCGACCAGGACACCAAGCTGACCCGCGGCGTCGACGTCCTGATCGCCACGCCGGGCCGCCTGCTCGACCACACCGAACGCGGCGGATTGCTGCTCACCGGCGTCGAGCTGCTGGTGATCGACGAAGCCGACCGCATGCTCGACATGGGTTTCATCCCCGATATCGAGCGCGTCTGTAAGCTGGTTCCCTTCACGCGGCAGACGCTGTTCTTCACCGCGACGATGCCGCCGGAAATCCGCCGCATCACCGAAGCCTTCCTGCACAATCCGCAAAAGATCGAGGTATCAAAGCCGGCGACCGCCGCGGTGACGGTGACCCTGTTGCAGGTCCCATCGGGCCGCGAGGCCCATGAAAAGCGTGAGGTCCTGCGCCGCCTGCTGCGCGATGCCAAGGACCTCAAGAACGCGATTATCTTCTGCAATCGCAAGCGGGACGTCGCAGTTCTTTACAAATCACTGCAGAAGCACGGTTTCAGCGTCGGCGCACTGCACGGCGACATGGATCAGTCCGCGCGCACCGCCGCGCTCGATCAATTCCGCAAAGGCGAACTGCCGCTTCTGGTGGCCTCTGACGTCGCCGCCCGCGGCCTCGATATTCCCGAAGTCAGCCACGTCTTCAACTTCGATGTGCCGCACCACCCCGACGATTATGTCCATCGCATCGGCCGCACCGGACGCGCCGGGCGCGCCGGAACCGCGATCTCCATCGTCACCCCGATCGACCAGAAATCCATTGTCGCGATCGAGAAGCTGATCGGGCAAACCATTGCGCGCGCCGAAGGCGATTTCGAGGTCCGCGCGGATGCGGCCGATCACGCCGATCGGCCACGCGCGCCGCGTGCGCGCCAAAGTTCTCGCCGGGGCGAAAAGCCTCACTCCGACAAGCCGCCTCGCGAGCGGTCGCATCGTGAAAGCCCGCACCGCGAGCGCGAGGAAAAACCGCACCGCGAACGTGCGGCCAAGCCCGCAGGCGGAGAGCGGAGCACCGCGCCCAAGCCGCAGGATGCGCCACAACGCCCGCCGTCATTCGGTCGCGCCGAACCAAAGCGAACCGCGCGTGAGGCAGATTCCGAACCGGCCGATCACTCGCATCTTCCGGCATTTCTGCTGCGTCCGGTCCGCACGCCGGCGTGAGCCCGCGACCGGGTTGCCGGTAATCACGGAGGGGTCCGTTCCGGCGCGCTGCGGATACGGCTTTACCGTAGAGTCACGGGACTATTTACCGCTCGTTCATTCTCGTCCATTAGCGTGGCCCCATAGTTTATTGATTGCCGCAGGCGGGCGGCGCGGCTCGCCACGAGGAAACGATCCGTGGTCAAGCTGCTTGACGAACACGAACGTACGATGGCCTTTGCCCAGGTCGCGCTTGGACAGATCAAATCGCTGCGGCAGACCGCGGTCCCGCGCAACTATGAAATCTGGTACGTCTATGCGAGCGGATACAATCCCCCGCTCAACAAGATCATCAACGAAACACTGGCGCGCAGCGGCAAGCTGACCGAAGCCGACCTCGAGCAGATCTACGAGACCTACCTGTCTCACATCAAGACCACCGACCGCATCGACAAGGTCGGCGCGCGCGTCATCGGCGAAATTGATGACGTGATGGCCCTGCTCGGCGAGGCCTTGGGGATGTCATCGAGCTACGATGCCACCCTCGCCGGCGCGAGCCAGAAGCTTTCGGCCGCACTGACGCTGGAACAGGTCAAGTCGACCGTCGAGATCCTCGCCAAATCCACGCGCGAGATGCGCGAGACCAACAAGGTGCTCGAACAGCGCCTCACGTTGTCCAAATCGGAGATCAGCGATCTCCAGCACAGCCTCGAGGCGATCAGGGCCGAGAGCCTGACCGATCCGCTCACGGGCCTCGGAAATCGCAAATATTTCGACCGCATGATCGGGCACGAGGTGCAGACCGCGCTGGCCAGTGGCGAGCCGCTGACGCTCCTGATGTTCGATATCGATCATTTCAAATCATTCAACGATTCCTACGGTCATCTCACCGGCGACCAGGTCTTGCGCCTGGTCGGCATGTCCTTGAAGCAAACCATCAAGGGCCAGGATATCACGGCGCGCTACGGCGGCGAGGAATTCGCCGTGGTGTTGCCAAACACCGGGCTGCGGCAGGCGCTCACCGTCGCCGACCACATCCGCCGGGCCGTCATGGCCAAGGAGCTGAAGAAAAAATCCACCGGCGAGATCCTCGGCCGGGTCACAATTTCGGTCGGCGTCTCCATGCTGAAGCCGGATGACGACACCGACGCGCTGATCGAACGCGCCGATGCCTGCCTCTATGCCGCCAAACGCAACGGCCGCAACCGCGTGATCTGCGAAGTGGATCCCGAATATCTGGCGGAGACCCGCAGCCAGGTCGCCTGAGACAAGATCTTCACGATGAGGACTTTTTTCGCCGGGTCTTTCGCTTCGCCGCCAACGTGTTCGCCACGGCCTTGCCGGCCGCAGCTCTCTTCGGCACGCGCCTCTTCGCTGCAGCCTTGCCTGTTTCAGGCTTGTTCGCCGCCGCCTTTGCGGACTTCCGCTTCCTTGGACGCTTCCTGATCGCGGCGCGCTGCGCCGCGCCGAGCGCCGCTTTCGCCCAGCCAGACAACTCCTCCGGATCGTCGAAAAGCCTGGCCGGCAGCTCCCAGTAGGAGTTCACCGTGACCATTTTGCTGCGCGTTTGATATTGAAACGGCCTTGACCCTTCGGCCTCAAACTGCGGAATGGTCTGATCGTCCACACGAAGATAAAGGCCGTTGCGCAGCGCCAGCGCAAAGTTGGTGCCGTCGGCGGAGATGCCGAAGCCGGAAAACATGCGCCGGATCGTGACCGGGCCAAAGCTCGAAAACAGATCGATCAGGAAATCGCGGTCCATGATGTTGGCTCAAAGCCGAAATGGCCGCATGGTGTACGATACCACCTTCGTCATTGCGAGCGAAGCGAGGCAATCCATAGAGCAGCGAAGCTGGATTGCATCGTCGCTTTGCTCCTCGCAATGGCGACGGAGTGCCTTGCGGCGCTTACCCATCCACCTTCGCAGCCGTCAGCTGCACCGATTCGCCGCAGCCGCAGGCCCCGGTCTGGTTCGGGTTGTTGAAAATGAACTGCGCCGACATCTTGTCGACCTTGTAGTCCATCTCGGTGCCGAGCAGGAACAGCACGGCCTTGGGATCGACCAGGATCTTCACGCCCTTGTCTTCGACGACTTCGTCGGTCGGCTTGATCTCGTGGGCATATTCGACGGTGTAGGATTGACCCGCGCAACCGCCATTCTTGATGCCGACGCGCAGGCCGACGATCTCCGAATCCGCGCGGCTGGTCAGCTCAGTGATCCGGTGTGCCGCCGCATCGGTCAGTTTCATGACCTGAGGGCGAGGCCGGCGCGCACGCGCGACGGGCGCTGGCGAAGCCTGCGGCGTCGATGTTGATGTCGGCTGTGTCATGTCATTCATGTGGTCGGTTCCCGAGGCAAGTCAATGCCTCGCATTTGCAAATGAAGGATCTAGAACAGGCATCACGCGATAACTCACCACATATTGAGCACGAGGCGCGCCTCGTCGCTCATCCGGTCCGGCGACCAGGCCGGCTCCCAGACCAGATTGACATTGACCACGCCGACGCCCGGGACGCTGGCGACCGCGTTCTCCACCATGGTCGGCAACTCGCCCGCCGCCGGACAATTCGGCGTGGTCAGCGTCATCACCACCTCGACGCTGCGATCGTCCTTGATATCGACCTTGTAGATCAGGCCGAGTTCATAGATGTCAGCTGGAATCTCCGGGTCGAACACCGTCTTCAGACCGGCGACGATATCGCCGGTCAGCCGCTCGGTTTCCTCGGGCGAGAGCGCCGAGTGGGTTTGCATATTCTGAGCCTTGATTTCCGCAGTATCGGTCATGCGAACAGTTCCCGCGCCTTGATCAGCGCACTCGCGAGGTGGTCGACCTCTTCACGGGTATTGTACATTGCAAACGAGGCCCGGCACGTCGCCGTTACGTTGAATCGTTCCAGAAGCGGCATCACGCAATGGGTGCCGGCGCGCACCGCGATGCCCTGGCGGTCAATCACGGTGGCGATGTCGTGGGGATGCGCCCCCTTCATCTCGAAGGAAATCACCGGTCCCTTGTCCTTGGCGGTGCCGATCATGCGCAGCGAGTTGATCTCGCGCAGCCGTGCCTGGGCATAGGTGAGCAGGTCATGCTCATGCGCGGCAATCCGCTCCTTGCCGATCGAGTTGACGTAATCGATCGCAGCGCCAAGCCCGATCGCCTGGACGATCGGGGGTGTGCCGGCCTCGAACTTGTGCGGCGGATCGCCATAGGTGACCCAGTCCTGCGCGACCTCGCGGATCATCTCGCCGCCGCCGTTGAAGGGGCGCATCGCCACCAGATGCTCATGTTTGGCGTAGAGCGCGCCGATGCCGGTCGGGCCATAGAGCTTGTGGCCGGTGAAGGCATAGAAATCGCAATCGATGTCCTGCACGTCGATCGCGAGATGAACGGCACCTTGCGCGCCGTCGACCAGCACCGGAATGCCGCGGGCGTGCGCGAGCCTGACGACCTCCTTGACCGGCACCAGCGTGCCGAGCGCATTCGACATCTGCGTGATCGCGACCAGCTTGGTGCGCGAGGTCAAAAGCTTCTCGAATTCCTCGATCAGGAAGTTACCTTCGTCGTCCACCGGCGCCCATTTGATCACGGCGCCGTGGCGCTCCCTGAGGAAATGCCAGGGCACGATGTTGGAGTGGTGCTCCATGATGGAGAGTACGATCTCATCGCCCGGTCCGATATTCGGTTCGCCCCAGGACGACGCCACGAGGTTGATCGCCTCGGTGACGTTGCGGGTGAAGATGATCTCCTCGCTGCGGCGGGCGTTGAGGAATTTCGCGACCTTGCCGCGGGCACCCTCATAGGCTTCGGTGGCCGCATTGGCGAGATAATGCAGGCCGCGGTGCACGTTGGCGTATTCGGTCTTGTACGCCTCGGTCATGCGATCGAGCACCGCATTGGGCTTTTGCGCCGAGGCTGCGTTGTCGAGATAGACCAGTTGCTTGCCATAAACTTTGAGCGCCAGCGCGGGAAAGTCCTCGCGGACGCGGGCGACGTCGTAAGCACCGTTAGAGACTGCCGGATGCATGGTCACGCCTGCGCCTCCAGCCAGTGTTGCGCCGCGGCCGCCACCAGCTCACGCAAATTGTCATCGCCGATCTGCTCGATGGCCTCGCCAAGGAACGCCTGGATCAGAAGCGCCTGCGCCTCCTTCTCCGGCAGGCCGCGGGCGCGCAGATAGAACAGCAGGCTTTCGTCGAGCGCGCCGGAGGTTGCGCCGTGACCGCAGGTGACGTCGTCGGCGAAAATCTCGAGCTCCGGCTTGTTGTCGGCCTCGGCTTCGTCGGACAGCAGCAGCGCACGGGTCATCATCTTGCCGTCGGTCTTCTGCGCGTGAGGACGGACGATGATGCGACCCTGGAACACCGAATGGGCGCGATCGTCGACCACCGCGCGGAAGACCTCGCGGCTGGTGCAATGCGGGACGGCATGATCGACCACCAGCGTGGTGTCGCCATGCTGCGTGCCGTTCAGAAGGTTGACGCCATTGATCGACAGCTCGCTGCCCTCGCCGGCCATCTTGACGAAACCCTGGAAGCGGCTGACCGCGCCACCGCGCGTCATGTTGAAGAGATTCAACTTCGCCTTCGCGCCGACCGTGATGATGTCGGACGTGATATTCACCGCGTCGGGCGCGTCCGCCATCAGCCTGACGTGCTCGAGCTGGGCGTCGTCGCCGACCCAGACGATGAGGGCATCGTTGTTCTGATAGCCGCCCGCGCCGGCCGCCGTGACAAAGCTCTCGACCAGCGTCGCCCGCACCGCCTTGCCGACCCTGACATGCGACCTGGTGAAGGTCGAGGCCTGCGATGCGACGGCGACATGGACGATCTGAATCGGAGCCGCAAGCACCGCGCCATCGGCAACGCCAATCACGACGCCGTCAGTCGTCATCGCGGCGTTGAGCGAGATCATCACGTCCGACGCCTCGGTGAGCAGGAGGTCGGCGCGCGCCTCGTTGCCCGTATTGTCCAGGATCTCGCGCAGAGATCGCACGCTCACGCCCGCATCCAGCACAGCGACATCGGACAGTTCGGGAATGAATACGCCGTCCACCAGTACGAGCTTGCAGGCACCGTCGAGGGCGGCCGACGCCAGCGCCTCGCGCGCACGCGTCAGCGCCGCGGCATCCGGCAACGGAGCAAGCGGCAGCACCTCGCGCATCAGCGCCCGCAGGTCGGTGTATTTCCACTCCTCGATGCGGCGGTGCGGCAGGCCGGCCCGCTGATAGGCATCGAAAGCCTGCCGGCGCGCCTCCGCGACCTTGCCCGAGCCGGGCAGCCGGTCGCGCGCAAGGGTGAAGATATCGCTCACCGCGCGCCCCGTTTCGGTTTTTGCCAATGCAAGGTTCATCATCACTTCCGATTCAAGCCTTCAGGCCGCGTCTTCGAACTGCGCGTAGCCGGACTCTTCCAACTCCAGCGCCAGCTCCTTGCCGCCGGTCTTGACGACGCGCCCCTTCGACATCACGTGCACGACGTCGGGCACGATGTAGTTCAAGAGACGCTGATAGTGGGTGATCACGACCATGACGCGCTCCGGCGAACGCAGCGCGTTGACGCCATCAGCCGCAATCCGCAGCGCGTCGATATCGAGCCCGGAATCCATTTCATCCAGAATGCACAAAGCAGGCTCGAACAGCGCCATCTGCAGGATCTCGTTGCGCTTCTTTTCGCCGCCGGAAAAGCCGACATTGACGCCGCGGCGGAGCATGTCCTGCGGAATGTTGAGGGATTTTGCGACCTCGCGGACCTTCTTCAGGAAGTCCGGTGTCGAATATTCGCTCTCGCCGCGCGCCTTGCGCTGCGCGTTCAGCGCGGTGCGCAGGAAGGTCATGGTCGCAACGCCCGGGATTTCCACCGGATACTGGAACGCCAGGAACACGCCCTTGGCGGCGCGTTGGTCCGGCGCCATCTCCAGCAGGTCTTCGCCCCTGAACAGGACCTCGCCGCCGGTGACCTCATAGCCGGGCTTGCCGGCGATGACATGACTCAGGGTCGATTTGCCGGAGCCGTTCGGGCCCATGATGGCATGGACCTCGCCCGGGTTCACGGCGAGCGACAGCCCGTGGAGGATCTCACGATCCTCGACCCGGACCTGCAAATTTTTGACTTCGAGGAGTACCATACAAATCACCTTTCAAACCAGTGTCGGTGCATCGCTTCGAGGAACGCTGGTTCCGCTACCGGGAAACCTGTGTGACTGCCCAACACCGAATCTATCCCGCATCTGGGACAAAGCGCCGTTTGCCCCTCTTCGCACCAATCGGTTACCTCTCCAGGTGCGAACGTTGTCTTGCAAAAGAAACATCCGCACACGCGACTTGCATCTAGTTGGCCTCGGTTCCTTATGCAGTAGCGATGAGCAGCGACTAGTTCATCCTGGGCGAACATGGGTTGTCCGTACTATCCCACGCTCCCTTCCAGCGAGATCGAGATCAGCTTCTGCGCCTCGACCGCGAACTCCATCGGCAGCTGCTGCAAGACGTCCTTGACGAAGCCGTTGACGACGAGGCCGACGGCCTCCTCCTGGCTCAATCCGCGCTGGATACAGTAGAACAAGACGTCTTCGGAGATCTTCGAGGTGGTCGCCTCATGCTCGAAGGTCGCCGACGAGTTCTTGGCCTCGATATAGGGCACGGTGTGCGCGCCGCATTTGTCGCCGATCAGGAGCGAATCGCAGGCGGTAAAGTTGCGCGCGCCGGTGGCCCTCTTGTGCGCCGTCACCAGGCCGCGATAGGTGTTCTGCGAGCGGCCCGCCGCGATACCCTTGGAGATGATCCGGCTGGTCGTGTTCTTGCCGAGATGGATCATCTTGGTTCCGGAATCGACCTGCTGATAGCCGTTCGAGATTGCGATCGAATAGAACTCGCCACGGGAATTGTCGCCGCGCAAAATGCAGCTCGGATATTTCCAGGTGATGGCGGACCCCGTCTCGACCTGGGTCCAGGAGATCTTCGAATTGGCCCCGCGGCAGTCGCCGCGCTTGGTGACGAAATTGTAGATGCCGCCCTTGCCTTCGGAATTGCCGGGATACCAGTTCTGCACCGTCGAATATTTGATCTCGGCATCGTCATGCGCGACCAGCTCGACCACGGCCGCATGCAGCTGGTTCTCGTCGCGCTGCGGCGCGGTGCAGCCTTCGAGATAGCTGACATAGGCGCCCTTGTCGGCGATGATCAGCGTGCGCTCGAACTGGCCGGTGTTGCGCTCGTTGATGCGAAAGTAAGTGGATAGCTCCATCGGGCAGCGCACGCCTGGGGGCACATAGACGAACGAGCCGTCGGAGAACACCGCGGAGTTCAACGTCGCAAAGTAATTGTCCGAGGTCGGCACCACGCTGCCGAGATATTTCTTCACGAGCTCGGGGTGCTCGCGGATCGCCTCCGAGATCGGCATGAAGATCACGCCGGCCTTCTTCAGCTCCTCCTTGAAGGTGGTGGCCACCGATACCGAATCGAAGACCGCGTCGACCGCGACCCTGCGCCCGGACGATGCCGGTTCGCCTTCGGGCTTGACCACGCCCTCCAGCACCGCGACCTCGCGCAAGGGAATGCCGAGTTTCTCGTAGGTCTTGAGAATCTCCGGATCGATCTCATCCAGCGAGGCGAGCTGCTTCTTCGGCTTCGGCGCCGAATAGTAATAGAGATCCTGGTAGTCGATTTTGGGATAGTCGACCCGTGCCCAGGTCGGTTCCGTCATTGTCAGCCAGCGGCGATAGGCCTCGAGCCGCCATTCGAGCATCCAGGCGGGCTCGTTCTTCTTGGCCGAAATGAAGCGGACGGTATCTTCCGACAGCCCTTTCGGGGCCTTTTCGGACTCGATGACGGTCTCAAACCCGTATCGATACTGATCGACGTCGATCCGCCTGACGCGGTCGACCGTCTCTTGTACTGCAGCCATTTTATCCTCCGCTCGCGGTTTCAAGGACCGCGGTGGATCAATTCGAAACTGTCTTACGATGTTTTTCCCGGAAAATCACCTGCTTAGAACGATTCGAGCCGGGTTTCGTCGCTACCCCTTAACTAGGTGACCTCTGAGCTTTCGCCAAGCCTGAAGACAGCGATCAATGTCGGCGTCGGAGGTGGACCAGCCCAGACTGAGGCGCACCGCTCCCTGGGCCGCATCGGGGCCAACACCCATGGCCTGCAGCACATGCGAGGGCAGTACCTTTCCCGACGAACAGGCCGAGCCCGAGGAGACGGCGACCCCTTCGAGGTCAAAGGCGATTACGGCGGTCTCCGCCTTGACGCCGGGGCCCGTGAACAAAGTGGTATTCGGCAACCGCGGCGCCTCGGCTGCAAACACCACGACCCCTTTCTGCTCGCGCAGCCCCGATTCCAGCCGGTCACGCAGGGCTTCGACGCGGTCGCGGTCTTGTTCCAGGCTGCTGATCGCAGCGCGCGCGGCGGCCCCGAATCCCACGATTCCGGCGACATTTTCCGTACCCGCCCGTCGTCCCCGCTCCTGACCGCCGCCGCGCAGCAGCGGCTCCAGGCCCGTCAGGCCACGCTCCGTCACAACCAGCGCGCCGATCCCCTTGGGGCCACCGATCTTGTGCGCAGACAGGGTGGCAAGATCGGCTCCCATAGTACTGATATTAAATGGTATTTTGCCAAACGCCTGGATCGCGTCGACATGCAGGAGACCGCCCGCCGCGTGAACGATCTCGGCAACCTCAGCGATCGGCTGGATGACCCCGGTCTCATTGTTGGCGGCCATCACCGACACCAGCGCCGGCGGACCGTTGCCAAGGGCGATGCGGAGCGCATCGAGGTCGACCAGCCCCGAGGGCCTCACAGGGATCGTGCCGATCGCCGCACGCGCGAACCGGCCGCCGGCGAGCACGGAGGCGTGTTCGATGGCCGAGACGAGCAATCGCCCGACCGGCTGGCCGGAGCCGGCGCGAAGGCCTGGGTCCAGCGCCAGCACGTTCGCCTCGGTTCCTCCCGAGGTGAAGACGAGATTGCGTGACGATACGCCGACGGCATCGGCAACGGCGCTGCGCGCTTCCTCGACCAGACGGCGGGCCTTGCGGCCCTCGGCATGAACCGACGACGGGTTGCCGCAGAGGCCGAAGGCAACAGCCATCGCTTCGCGCGCTTCGGAGCGAAGCGGCGTCGTCGCATTCCAGTCGAGATAGACGCGATCGGACATGGGCCGTCTTAGCACTTTTCCTCAAGCGACAAATCATTGCGCAGGCTGGGCGGCCTCTAGCGCCGGCGATACCTTTTCGGACTGGTCCAGGCGCAGGCCGAACAGCGGCCTCAGGATATTGATGCGCCGGACGATCTCATAGGTCAGCACGCAGGCCGCCAGCGTGCCTGATATGACGATGCTCGCCTCCAGCCAGACCGGAAGGTCGCGATCATGCAGCTCGTGAGCGATCATGATGATCGCGGTCTGATGGACGATGTAATAGGGGAAGATTGCATCGGTAAGATATCGGCGCAGGGATGAGTCCGCCGTCAGCCAGCGCCTGGCGAAACCGAGGATGGCGACGATGCAGAACCATTGATAGCAGCCATACGCGATCCCGCCATACAGTCGTAGCACCAGCGATGGCGGTGTTGCGGAATCCCGGCTCCATCGCAACACCAGAAAGGACAGGAAGATTGCCGCGGCAAGCGACAGCGCCAGCCGGCACTGGCGCTCGATCGCATCCCAAAATGCCTCAGTGCGGGCGAGCAGGAAGCCGGTCAGAAAGACGGTCGCATAGACCGCGTGATTGTACCAGTCGCCGAACAGCGCATGCGTCGAGGGAAAGTTCGGCAAGATGACGAGGCGGTCGACTGCGAACACCACGGATGGCGCGATCAAAAGCCATTTGCCCGACAGCGCGGGCGCGAGCTTCCGCTCGATCCGGCCGACAAGTCCGGGCATCGCAACCAGCGCGGCCCCGAGCGCCATGGTGTAAACCCACAGATACGCCACGAACCACAGATGGTTCCAGGTCGGCAGCACAATGCATGGACCGGGACGGCAGAACTGCGCGCCAAACGCAAGATAGTGCCGGGCATAGAAATCGAGAAACCCGGCCGGATAGCCGAGGCTTTCGATAATCTGCTCATAGGCCTGCGGCGGCACGATCACGAGCATGCCGAAAACCAGCGGGATCAGGAGCCGGTTCGATCTTGCCCGCAAGAACGGCCCGACCCTGTATTTGCGCAGCATGAATCGGGTTGCGGCCCCGGAGATCAGAAACAGCAGCGCCAACCGCCACGGGTTGAGGAGCAACATCAGGGGTTCCAGCGCCGCAATGCGATGGGTGCTTTTGACGTGGAACTCCCAGGATACGTAGAGCATGCCGACATGGTAGAAGATCAACAGCCCGAAGGCGCCGATCCGAAGCCAATCGAGGTCGACGCGCCGCCGCGGCGCTTGCGGCGCGAGATCCGGTGAATGTGATATGGTTTGTCGCTGCATAGCTTGGTCCCTGATGCACGATGAACATTCATGAGTGACGTCAAAAATGCGCCTGAAAGGCCTGGCGTCGAGCCGGTCTGGGACCAGAACCGGCTGGCATGGGATAAGACGAGCGCGCGCGGGATAAGCGGCGAGCTTCGCGGGATATCCGGTGCCGACTGGTTCTTGTATGCGGCGATTGCTGCGGTCGCGCTCGGAGTCGGAATCGTCAATGCGCTCTCGGAGGCCCAGGACGTCGTCCGGCTTGGCGGCGCCTATGACCTTCGCAACCCGCTGTTCTGGGAGATGTCGAGCATTCTCATCATCATCCTGGTCGCGCCCGTGCTGTTCGTCGCGGTCCGGCGGATGCACCACGTTTCGGGATGGCCGACCCGCGTCGCCATCGCGTTAGCCGCGATTGTCGTGTTCGCGAGCCTGCACATCGCCGGCATGATCTGGATTCGCAAGCTTGCGATGTTCCTGGTCGGCGGGTCCTACGATTTTCACCTCTCGGTTGCGACCGTGATCTACGAATTTCGCAAGGACGTCATCACCTGCCTGTTGATCGGCGGCTCGCTGTGGCTGATCGACAACCGCCGCGAGGGGCTCCGGGCCGGGTCCACCGTCACGGCGGCCGCGGCCGCCCCTCCGCCGGCGGCCGTGCCGCACATGGTCTGGCTCCGCGACGGCACAACCCGGATCCGTATCGAACCCGGCGACATTCTCTGGATCAGTTCGGCAGGCAATTATGTCGAATACAGCCTCGCAGAAGGCGTCACACATCTGGTGCGCGGAACCTTGGCGGGCGAGGAAGCGCGTCTGACAAAGTTCAGCATCGTGCGAGTGCACCGCACGCGGCTGGTCAACCTGTCGCGCGTCACCGGGCTGAAGGCGGGCGCAAACGGCGACTTCGAGCTGACGCTCGATACCGGTCAGACCGTTGCGGGCAGCCGCCGCTACCGCGGCGCGCTCAATTCGATCGAGTCGCTCGCCGGCTTCCGGTCCAGATAGACACCGTCGGATGCGATGGTATTAAAATACCTACAGAAAAAGCGTCGCGCAGCGCGTCCCCTCCCTCATTTTGCTAACGCCTTGAACGCATTGTCAGATGTTCAAAATCCTTGCTTTTTGCCCCTCGCACCATGTTAGAACGCGCCCGCCAATTCACCCAACGCCGTTCGCGCAACGCTTCGCTGCAAGGTTTGTCTGCGAAAGCGCCAGATCGAGCCACAACACAGTCGGCTGATTAGTAGGAATCATTGATGCCTGAAGTCATCTTCACCGGCCCGGCGGGCCGTCTCGAAGGCCGTTATCATCCGGCCAAGCAGAAGAACGCGCCGATCGCGATGATCCTGCATCCGCATCCGCAGTTTCACGGCACGATGAATCACCAGATCGTCTACCAGTGCTACTACGCCTTTGCGCATCGCGGATTTTCGGTGCTGCGTTTCAACTTTCGCGGTGTCGGTCGCAGCCAAGGCTCGTTCGATCACGGCACCGGCGAATTGTCGGATGCAGCTTCCGCGCTGGATTGGGCGCAGACCATCAACCCGGAAGCGCGCGCCTGCTGGGTCGCAGGCTTCTCGTTCGGCGCCTGGATCGGCATGCAGCTCTTGATGCGCCGTCCCGAGGTCGAAGGCTTCATCTCGATCGCGCCGCCCGCCAACCTCTACGATTTCTCCTTCCTCGCGCCCTGCCCGTCCTCAGGCCTCATCGTGCACGGCGAGAGGGACGCGGTGGTGCCGCCCAAGGACGTCAACACCCTGGTCGAGAAACTGAAGACGCAAAAAGGCATCGTGATCGATCAGCAGGTGATTCCCGGCGCCAACCATTTCTTCGATGGCAAGCTCGAGCCGCTGATGGAGACGATCACCGCCTATCTCGACATGCGGCTCGCCAACGTGCGCTGAAGCCAACTCGGCCGCCATGACCGCCTTCGTCGCCCTGCTGCGCGCCGTGAACGTCGGGGGCACCGGCAAGCTGCCGATGAGCGATCTCAAGCAGATGTGCGAGGAGTTGGGGTTCACAGCCGTCCGGACCTACATCGCGAGCGGCAACGTGGTTTTCGCGAGCCGAAAGTCGGAAGCCGCGATCAAGACCGCGCTCGAGCAACGGCTCGAAGCCTACGCGGACAAGCCGGTCGGCGTGCTCGTTCGCACCGCAGCCGAGATGGCGCAGGTTGCGGCCGACAACCCGTTTCCGAAACTGGCGCCGAACCGCACCATGGCGGTGTTCCTCGATCGCGCGCCGCCCGCTGATGCGCTTGCCGGCGTGCGCGGCCAGAAGGACGAGCAGATCCGGCTGGGACGGCGGGAGATCTATATCCACTATGGCGACGGCATGGCCAAGTCGAAACTGGTGGTGCCTGCCGCCAAAACCGGAACGGCGCGCAACATGAACACCGTTGCCGCGCTCGCCAAGATGGCCGCGGATTTGTAGGGCCGTAGCAACGACTAAGAGCCATACGCCACCATCACCCACCACCGGCCCGATCGCGCGATGCGGCGCCTGCTTGACCCACTCACTTCTCAAAGTGGAAGGTCTGCCCGCCCTGTTTCAAGACCATGGTTGTCGCCGCTTCCATGGAAGGCAGAAATTGCAGCAACGCGTTCACTGAAATCGAAACAAAGTCAGAGCCCTTGAGCATGAAAACAACAGGCCGCTGCTTGTTGATGCTCAGCATCAACATTGCGCCATCGATGGCGACCTCGCAGACACCGCCGCGTTCGGCTCGGTAGATACCCTCGACTGCCGTCGGCAGCAGCTGAGCGGTGGTTTCGCTCGTCGATCTCGGCCAATCATACTCGCGCGCGATTGCCTCCTTGATTTCGTCTCGCAGCGGCCAACCCTGATTTGAGTTGATCATGATCGCCGCGCCTTTCCCCGCGGCCGGATAAAGCCACACTCCGGCGACGAAACCTTCGTTCCAGCCGTTATGGCGACAGTGGAAGGCATCCCCCTTGCCACCACATTCCCAACCAAGTCCGAAGAAGTCACCTCCTTCATTCGTCGGGAGTTGTGGCTTCAGCATTTCGCTCGCCGTTTCACGCGACAGCCCAAGCGGCGAACGCTCCCCTTGCAGGTTACGGAGAAATGCACAGCCGATGCGGGCGAGGTCTCCCGCTGTCGTCCATAGGCCGGCGGCTGCCATCTCGGGGTAGACGTGCCACCGGTCGGGCTTCGCAACTCCGTTCCACGGGTGCGCCGTCGCGCTGCGAGCCGCCAGATCAGCCGGTAGAGGCTGTGCGAAGGTGGTGTTTTCCAGCGCCAGCGGGTCGAAGATCAACTCGCGCATGATCTCGGGAAAAGGGCGCCCGAGCCCATCCATCATCGCTGCCTGCGCGATCGTCATGCCGCCACCCGAATACCTCAACTGCAAGCCCGGAATCAGGTCAACGATGACCGGGAAATTGTTGGCTGGTGGTGAGCCGTTCAGGACCTGGATGAGGGTTGGCCACGGGCCCGTGGCGGGGTAACCGGCGAAGCCATGAACTGACACACCGGCGGTGTGGCTCAGAAGCTGGCGAAGCGTGACACGCGGGATCCAGTCCCCATTCGGCGGAATGCGCCAGGACGTCAGATATTGCTGTATATCGCTGTCCAACGCGATCTGCTCTTGTTGGACCAGGTACATCGCACCGAGCGCAAAAACCGGTTTGCTCACGGACCCCGCCTGAAACAGCGTGTCGGCGCCGACCGGTTCGGGCCTGCCATTCGTCCGCACCCCGAATCCGCGCTCCCACGCTACGCGACCATCATCGACGACGGCTATGCTCACGCCCGGCGAGGCAAAATGGGCCATGCGATCGGAGAGCGAGCAAGCGGCTGTCTGACGGTGCAGCAGCGCTGTCGACGGGCGCAAATCGGCGATCACCCGCGCGATCCGAGCAGTTGAGTTGTCAGGCATGTCCGAGCGCCCGGTCATGTCGATCGAGAGCTACCGATTAGCCATCGTCTCCGCCATCGCGCTATTCAGCTGGTTTTTTCCATGGCCTGCAAGCGCGAGATCCACGAATTGCGCCGCGCCAGGAAGTCGCGCAGCAGCGTCGGATAGTTCGCCCCGACCGCCGTGCGGACCGAGGGCCGCGCGGCGAGGCTGTTGCGCCAGCGCGCGAGCTTTGGTTTTCCGTCCAGTATTCCAAAGTCCGCGATCGCGTCGAACACGTCGAAATAGCGAAACACGGGCGCAAACACCGCGTCGACCAGCGAGAAGTTTTCGCCGTCGAACCACGGAGCAGCCACGAGGCGGGTCTCCAGCCGGGCAAAGCGCTGGGCGAGCTGCGTGGCCTTGGCCTTGAACGCGGCTTGATCAGGCGCGGAATAGAAACCGGCGATGTCGTTCAGCGCGCTTGAGCCGAACTCGATCCAGCCGCGATGCTCGGCGCGCCGCAGCGGATCGGCCGGGTGTAGGGGCGTGGCTTGCGTCTCTTCAAGATATTCGAGGATCACGGCCGATTCGAAAATCGCGGTGTCGCCGACCACAAGCACCGGCGTCTTGCCGAGTGGCGAGATGGTCAGGAACCAGTCCGGCTTGTTGGCGAGATCGATGTCGACCCGCTCGAAGGTAACGCCCTTCTCGGTCAGCGCGATCACCGCGCGCTGCACATAGGGACAGAGCTTGTGGCTGATCAGTTTCAGGCTCGCGGCCATGGTGGACCTCGTACATTTTCATGCATCTGCATTTATTTAAATGCAAACGCATTGATCTGTCAAGGTCCATGCAATCGCATGAACATCCTCATGGTCGCGCGACGATCCCGCCTGTCATCGGCATCGGCACGCCCGTGGTGGCGGGATAACTGAGCGGCAGGCCCTTCAGCCCCCGCGCCGCGAGGAAGCCGAAGGCCTGGGCCTCGATCGCATCGGCCGACCAGCCGAGTGCGTCGGCGGCCTCGACGGTGGCGGGTGCAAGGTTTTCGCGCAGCATCCGCATCATCGTGAGGTTGCGGGCGCCGCCGCCGGCGACGATCCAGCTCTTCGGCGTCTTCGGGAGCAGTGGAACGATCCGCGTGATCGCAGCCGCGGTGAACGCGCTCAGCGTCGCCGCACCATCGGCGGGCGCCAGATCGGGGAGCTTGAGGGCGGCAAAATCGTTGCGGTCGAGCGATTTGGGCGGCGGCAGCGCAAAGAACGGCAGTTCGAGCGCGTGCGCCACCCAGGCCTGGTCGGGTGTGCCTTCCGCAGCCATCCGCCCCTCGCAATCGAAGCGCTGGCCGGTGGTGCGGAACATGAAGTCGTCCAGCAGCGCGTTGCCGGGGCCGGTGTCGCAGGCGATCAGCGTGGTGTCGCCATCGATATAGGTGATGTTGGAGACGCCACCGATATTGACGACGACGATCGGGCCTTCGCGCTGCAGCGACTGGGCCAGCGCCCGATGATAGACGGGGACGAAGGGCGCGCCCTGCCCGCCGGCGGCGACGTCGGCGGCGCGAAAATCGTGCATCACGGGAATATGGATCGCCTTCGCCAGCGCCGCCGCGTCGCCGATCTGCACCGTCAGCCCCCGTTCGGGGCGATGCAGCACGGTCTGGCCGTGGAAGCCGACGATGTCGATCTCCTCGTAGGCGATGCGATGCTGCGCGGTGAAGGCGGCGATGGCCTCGGCATGCGCGATGGTGACAGTGCGCTCGGCCTCGCGCAGCACGCCCGGCCGCGCCTCGCGGTCAGAGAGATGAACGGCCTCGCTGAGCGCCTGGCGCAACAGGCCGCGCTCATTTTCGCTGTAGGGCCGGTAGCCGGACGGCCCGAACCCTCTGATCCTGCGCCCGTCGGTTTCGATCAACGCGACATCGACCCCGTCGAGCGAGGTGCCGCTCATCAGACCGATTGCCGTCAACATCATCGCAATAGCGTCCTTGGACGCCTGCTCGTGGCGTGGATTTGACATCCGCTAGCCGGCCGGCCCGCGGGGTATCCGAATCGGACCATTAGCAATCAAACGCGGCCGATTTCGGGTTCCCGCGAACTGGACCACCGGCTTGTGCCGAACGGGCACATCTTATATTGCCACAACGCGCCGGCAGGCGGCAGCCCGTTGTCCCACGGGTTCGGCAATTTGCTGCAACTACCGTAAAACAGGAATGATCAGAGTCGCCGACAAATGACTGCCTTTAAATCAGATTTTCTGAATGTGTTGCAGGAGCGCGGCTTCATCCACCAGTGTTCCGATTTCGAAGGCCTCGACGCGCTGGCGGCGAAGGGCCAGGCCACCGCCTATGTCGGCTACGACTGCACCGCGCCTTCGCTGCATATCGGCAACTACCTGACCATGATGATGCTGCACTGGCTGCAGCAGAGCGGCAACAAGCCGATCACCCTGATGGGCGGCGGCACCACCATGGTCGGCGACCCCTCCGGCAAGGACGAATCGCGCGCGATCCGCTCCATCGAGGAGATCGAGGCCAACAAGGCCTCGATCCGCGGCGTGTTCGCCAAGGTGCTGCGCTACGGCTCCGGCCACAGCGACGCGATCATGCTCGATAATGCCGAGTGGCTCACCAGGCTCAACTGGATCGAGATGCTGCGCGACATCGGGCGGCATTTCTCGGTCAACCGCATGCTGACCATGGATTCGGTGCGGCTGCGTCTCGAACGCGAACAGGAAATGAGCTTCATCGAGTTCAACTACATGGTCTGCCAGGCCTATGATTTCGTCGAGCTGTCGCGGCGCGCCGGCTGCCGGCTGCAGATGGGCGGCTCCGACCAGTGGGGCAATATCGTCAACGGCGTCGATCTCGGCCGCCGCATGGGCACGCCGCAACTGTTCGCGCTGACCACCCCCCTGCTCACCACGGCCTCCGGCGCCAAGATGGGCAAGACCGCGCAGGGCGCGGTCTGGCTCAACGCCGACCAGTTCAGCCCCTACGACTTCTGGCAATATTGGCGCAACGTCGAGGACCGCGATGTCGTGAAGTTTCTGAAGCTGTTCACGACCTTGCCGATGAAGGAGATCGACAAGCTGGCGGCCCTTGGGGGCGCGGAGATCAACGAGGCCAAGAAGGCACTGGCGGACGCCGCCACCACGCTGCTGCACGGCGCGGACGCAGCGCGGACTGCGGCAGACACCGCGCGGCGGACTTTTGAGGAAGGCACCATTGCGGAGAGCCTTCCCACGGTGGACGTGTCGCGCGGAGAACTCGAATCCGGCCTTGGGGTGCTCTCGGCCTTCGTCAAGGCGGGTCTCGTCGCATCCAATGGCGAGGCGCGGCGTCAGATCAAGGGCGGCGGCCTGCGCGTCAATGATATCGCTGTGTCGGACGAAAAGATGCTGCTGGCGCCGTCAAACCTCACGCCGGAGGGCTTGATCAAGCTCTCGCTGGGCCGGAAGCGTCATGTCCTGCTCAGGCCTGCATAGGCGTATTCGCTTTTGAGACTTGCGGGCAGCTGCGGAAACACGCTCCCTGCTGCCATGGACCACACTCCGCAGGAGGCGTTTGCAAAGCCGCAGCAGTCGGTGCGCGTGGCGCTCGGCGTGCTCGCCCTGTGCTTTGTGCTGGCGGTGATTGGCCGGGGTCTGGGCGAGAGTTTTACGGTCTTCCTGAAGCCGATTTCGGAGAGTTTTGGCTGGGATCGGGCCGAAGTCGTCTCGATCTATTCGCTGTCTGCGCTCGCGGGCGGACTTGCGGCGCCGCTGGTCGGCCGCCTGTTCGACCGCTCCGGACCGCGCGCGGTCTACGCCCTTGGCCTGCTCCTGCTTGGGGTCGCGTTCCTGGGCGCTGCGCACGCGCAACATCTGTGGCAGTTCCAGCTCAGCCTCGGGCTTTGCGTTGGAATCGGTATTGCGCTGATCGGCAACGTGCCGAACTCGATCCTGCTCGGCCGCTGGTTCGGACCTAGGCTACCGACGGCGATGGCGGTGGTCTATTCGGCGACCGGCGCGGGTGTCCTGATACTGCTGCCTCTCTCGCAGATCCTGATCGACCATCTCGGCTGGCGCGCCACCTATCGGGCATTCGGCGTCAGCGCGCTGGTCCTGCTGCTTCCGCTCTTGCTGCTGCCCTGGCGGCTGCTCGCCTCGGGCGCGCCGCACGTCGCTCGCCACGCCGCGGCTGACATCTTCGACGAAGGCTGGACCCTGGCGCGCGCGATGCGCCACCACGCCTTCTGGGCGCTGTTTTCGACCTTCTTCTTCACCGCGGTCGGGATGTACGCGATCGCGCCGCAAATCGTCGCCTATCTGATCGATACCGGTTTTCCACCGCTGCAGGCGGCCACCGCCTGGGGGTTTTCCGGTATCGTTCTGCTGTTCGGGATGCTCGGCGTCTCCACGCTCGACGGCCTGATCGGCCGCCGACCGTCGGTGCTGTTCAGCTACGCCATTTCGATCATCGGAATCGTCCAGCTCTGGCTGCTGCAGCAATATCCGAATGTCTGGCTGTTGACCGGATTCGTCGTCTGCTTCGGCAGCATGATCGGCTCACGCGGCCCGCTCCTGACCGCAACCGCGATGAAGATCTTCGGCGGTAAACGGGTCGGCACCATCTACGGCACGATCTCGATCGGCAGCGGGCTCGGATCGGCGTTCGGCTCCTGGAGCGGCGGCCTGATCCACGATTTCAGCCACAGCTATGATCCGGTAATTGTATTTTCGCTTGCAAGCGTGGTGCTCGGGATGATTCCGTTCCTGGTCGTGCCGGCGCTACGGCACTAGCTGGCGCAGACATTTCGCTTCAACCATGCTAGAATCATTGTTGAAAATCGGAACCTGAGACCGATCGGCGTTTGTCGTCTCAATCACGAAGCTGTGGGCCAACCTTCGGGGTTCCTCCGCCGGAACCAAATCCGCCCACCGCGACTTATCGCGCATCAACATCCGGGAGGCTGCCATGAGAATCGCAACGATCATTCTGGCTGGTACTGCGGCCCTCACCATCATGTGTTCGGGCGCGTCGGCCGAAGACGCACTCAACGGATTGGTGACCAAGATTGACCGGATCAGTGGCACCGTCGCGATCAAGCAGACGCAAGGCGGCACCGTCGGCGCGAACACCGGCAACGCCGCCGAAGAGTTCAAGGTCCAAAGCGGCTTGTCGCTGGATGATGTGCACGCCGGCGACCGGGTCAGCTATTCCGCTTCGGAAACCGGCGGGATCAAGACGATCACGAAACTTCAGAAGCAGTAAGGACTCGCAAAACCGCGGTTGAGGCCGCAAGCTTGATTTGGCGCAACGGCGCAACGCCGGCCTACGCTTGTTTCGGTCTGTTCATTGTCGCGAGCGCCTTGGCGACCAGTTCGACGAGCGACGCTGGGGTATAGGGTTTCGCCAGCCAACCGAGCGGAGCAAACGGTTCGGCGCGCGCGTGGGTGTGGACGTCGTCGTGGGCGGTCGCAAAAATGCAGCGGATGTTGAACTCACTGAACAGCTGCCTCGCCGCGTCGATGCCATCACGCTCGCTGGCCAGGCGGATGTCCATGACCGCCAAGGCAGGACGCGTTTCCCTGGCAAGAGAGATCGCGTCGTCCGCCGTCGCAGCGGTCCCGACGACATCAAATCCGGCGTCTCTCAAGGTCGTTTCCATCTGCATCGCGATCAGAAAGTCATCCTCGACGACAAGGATCCCTGCCCGCTGCCGCTCATGCTCGGGTGCATCCTTCCACTCCGGACCTGATCGAGTTTCGTTCGGCTCACCCGGCGGTAGCGCGAAACGCGCCGGCAATGGTGTCGTGCAGCTGCCCGTCACGAGGGAATTTCCGCATTGAACCGAACCGAGGCCCGGGAGCGTGGCGTGCGTACGACCTGGAACGTTCCCCCGAGCTGACGGGCCAAGCCAAGCACAAGTTGCAGGCCAGATGATCGGTTGCGAACGGCATCGAGCTCGAAACCAGCTCCGTCGTCCTCGACATACATCTCGAGCATACCATCTGTTTGCGTCAATCCGACCCGAACCGTGTGGTTCGCCGGATCCTTGACGCCATGCTTGACGGCATTGGTCAGCAGTTCGTTCAATATCAGCGACAGCGGCATCGCGGCATCGTTCGATAGCTCACCGCTTGCAGCCTGGCAGACAATCTTGACGTCCGGCGGCAGCGTCTGTTGCACCGTCTGACAGACCGCGTGCAGGAATTCGCTGGCGGGGAAACGGCTTGCATCCGTCTTGCCATAGAGCACGCGCTGGGCGGCCGCCATTGCGGCGACGCGCCTTGACGCTCCCTCGAGCACCTGCCGTGCTTCCTCACTCTTGGTCCTTCTGGCGGAGGTGAACAACAGCGATTGCAGAACTTGCATGTTGTTCTTGACGCGATGATTGAGCTCGTTGAGCAGCAAGCGCTGTTGCGTCTCCGCCTGCTTTCGCTCGCTGATGTCAACCAGCATATTGATGGCCCCGACAACCGTTCCGGACGCGTCGCGCAATGGCGTTGGGAATGGAATGAAGGGAACGCGCGTGCCGTCCGGCCGTTCCGCGACGGCTTCCGCATTGCGTATGGCGCGGCCCTCCTTCAGAGCGAGGGCCATGGGGCACGCGTCATGAGGCAGCGGCGCGCCGTCCGGTTGATAGAGCTTCCAGGTGACGCACCATTCATCGCTGCCCAACGTCGGCACGCGCCCCGCAAGTTCAACGGCGGCTTCGTTGAAATATGTGATCTTGCCTTCGGCGTCCGTCGTGTAGATTGCGGCCGGAATGGCCGCGAGCAGGTCTTGCAGACGCTGTTCGCTTTCGAGAAGTTTCCGCTGAGCCTCCTTGCGCTCGCTAATGTCGCGCGCGATTTTTGAAGCGCCGATGATTCGGCCCGTAGCGTCGCGCAGGGGCGAGACGCTCAGAGATATATCGATCAGATGGCCATCCTTGTGCTGCCGAACCGTTTCGTAGTGATGAATGCGTTCGCCGCGGCGCAGGCGCGTGAGAATATCCGGCTCTTCCTCCTGCCGGTCGGCCGGAATCAGCATTTTGACCGGCTGCCCGACAGCCTCAACCGCCGTGTAGCCGAACAGACGCTCGGCAGCGGCGTTCCAGGTTTGGATCACGCCGTCGAGGTCCTTGCTGATGATGGCGTCATCCGAGGATTCCACGATCGAAGCCAGCCGGAGCGCGTCGCGTTCCGCCGTGCGGCGCGCGTGCTCCGCCTTGAGGCTGGCAAGGCCGAGACCAAGCTGGCGCGCGAGTGTCAGTGCGACTTCGAGCTCCGGCGCCGAAAAGCGATGCGGCGCGTCGTAGTACGCCATGAATTTGCCAACGAGTTGGCCATCCCGTCGGATCGGAATGAACGCCACCGCGCCAATTCCCTCGCGCGAAATCGTTTCCTTCAGCTCCTCGGAAAGATCGGATGCCTGGATATCTTCGAAATAGACCGGCTGCGGATTTGCCTCGTCCCTGGTCCAGGGTGAATGCCCCTCGACGGCCTGCCGATAGCGCTCCGAAAGACTGCGCCAGGCAACGAAGCGCATGACCTCCGAGTTATCCAGCAGCAGCACGGCCGCGCGCTGGCACTCCAAGGCGCGGACGATCGCGTCAAGCGCGATTTCGTAGACTTGTTGCGCCGATTCGACGTGTTGCAGCCGCTCCGAAAAGTCGAAGAGCGCCGCCTGCTCGTTCATGCGACGCGCCAGCGCCTGCTCGGCCAGCTTGCGGCCGGTAATGTCATGCTGAACCCGAACGGCGTACAGAAACTGACCCGCGGCGTCGCGAACGCTCGACGAAGTCACCTCCGCCCAGAAGTGATCGCCGTTGCTTCGGCAAATCCGCTTTTCGACGGAGTAGCGATCGATCTCGCCGGCGACCTGCCGCTCGAACTGCCGGAGGTCGGCGCCCGAGTCCTCCGGCAATGTTTCCTGAAAAATCGTTCTGCCCAATAGCTCCTGCGCGGCATAGCCGGTGAGTCGGCAGAGCTGCGGATTGACCCGCAGCATTCGCCCATCTCGATCAACCTCGACGATTCCGGCACCGACGTGCTCGTACGTCGCTGCGAACCGCTCGTCGCGGGTGGAAGGAGATTGCCACGCACCGGAAACAAGCAATTTCAAGTCCTCAACCTTCGGCGCGGACCTCTCCAACATATTCATGGCTCTATCCTGGCTTGAGAAGAAATCCCAAGATTTGCGCCCTTATTGAACGATAATTACCAAACTACCGCGCCAATACCAACCGCACCTCTTGGGGTACTCGCCAGAGGCGGAAAAGTTCCAACCAGGTATTTGAAATGTTCGATCAAGTCCCGCGAAAACCGGAATGACCAAGGCCAACCTGCCGCGCAGCATCCGCCGTTACCACTTTAGATAAATACGTATAATCATTACGATCTAGATTTGTAGTCACTACTATCTAAATTTGAGCGACCATCCATGTCGGTTCATTGAGGCAACGCGCACCCGGTTGAAAAGCCGACTTTGCCCATGATGGGAACGTCCTCGGTTGAAAGCGGGCTTGGCTTACGGCCCGTCCGCCGCCGGAAGAACGTATCTGTCGAGGACGATCAGCGGCATCCAGAGCTGGGCGGGACTGCGGTAGAGCCCGGCATCGACCAGCACCACAAGATCAAGCGCCGGCACGGTGAACAGGCGCTGCCCGCCAGTGCCCACCCCGGCGGCCCAATCAACTTGCCGTCCCCGCAGCAGCGACCGGCCAAGCCAGTATTGTTAGCCGTAGAAGTAGGCTTGCGGGCCATTGATCTGCGCCGGTGTGGCCGCCGGCGTTGGCGCGCCACAACCGGGTTGGGAACTGGATTGCGCTCGCGCCGGAAGGGCGGCGAGCACGAACAGGAGGACGAGGAGAACGGCTCGCATGCAGGGAACCTCCTCCGCGCGGTCAAACCATGGCGAGAGGGCAACTAGCGCGAGCGGACATCTGACAATGCCGATCTCAACCGGGCTGCTCGTTGCACCCATGTCAATTCTGGCCTGCACTATGTCGGTAACGAGCATACCAGCATTCGTGAAGACGACATAGATCATCCCAGCAGATCACGAGGAGTGAACTCCATGAACGTTATCGAGACGAAGGACGGGATCGAGATTTACTATAAGGATTGGGGCACGGGTCAGCCCATCGTGTTCAGCCATGGCTGGCCGCTGTCGGCCGATGACTGGGACGCGCAGATGATGTTTTTCCTCAATCACGGCTATCGCGTCATCGCGCATGACCGCCGCGGCCACGGCCGGTCCAGCCAGACGGCCGAAGGCCATGACATGGATCACTATGCCGACGACCTGGCGGCCCTTACGGCGCATCTCGATCTGAAGAACGCGGTTCACGTCGGCCACTCCACCGGTGGCGGCGAGGTCGTGCACTATCTGGCCCGACACGGCGAGAGCCGGGTGGCGAAGGCTGCCATCATCAGCGCGGTGCCGCCGCTGATGATGCAGACACCGGCCAATCCCGGCGGCCTTCCGAAGGCCGTCTTCGATGACTTTCAGGCGCAGCTGGCAGCCGGTCGCTCGCAATTCTATCGCGACATCGCGGCCGGCCCGTTCTATGGCTACAACCGCCCGGGCGCCAAAGTATCCGAAGCCAACATCCAGAATTGGTGGCGCCAGGGCATGATGGGCGGCGCCAAGGCGCATTACGACGGCATTGTCGCCTTCTCACAGACCGACTTCACCGACGACCTCAAGAGGATCACCGTGCCGGTGCTGGTGATGCATGGCGACGACGACCAGATCGTTCCCTATGCCGACTCCGCGCCGCTGTCGGCCAAGCTCTTGAAGAATGCCACGCTGAAGACCTACAAGGGCTTTCCACACGGCATGCCTACCACGGAAGCGGCAACGATCAACGCCGACCTGCTCGCTTTCATCAAGGGCTGACGTTTCGGTCGGAGATACGGAGAGACCGCCACCAGGCGGTCTCTCTTATCCGCAAATCAGTTGTTCGGATTGCTCGGCGGGTACTCGACCGGGCCGTACTGCTTGCCGGTGTTGAAATCCATGATCTTGCGCGTCACCCCAGGCAAGATCGCCGAGAGCGGATTGACGCGGACGTCCGGCTTGCTCGGCGTTCCAACGATCTCGTAGGTCACGCCGAACAATCCCTCATTGCTGCCGCCTCCGAGGATGATGCCAAGCACCGGAAGCTGACCGAACATGTTGTTTAGACCATAGATCGGCACGAATGTGCCGCTCATCCGCACCTGGTTGGACGGGTAATCGATCGTACCTTCGATGGTGCCGCCGATGAGCGGCCCCTTCAGCACGGCCTCACGGACGCTGAGCTTGCCGTTCTGCGAGCTGAACTCCGCGTGCGCCCGCGAAAAGCCGACGCCGTTCTGGGCGCCCGCGGAGCCGGCGGCCACTTGCCGATCGATCGCTTGTTCGCCCTTCACCGTGAAGTCGCGGACATCGATCGAGCCCTCGCGCGCACCGGCATCGGGCGTCGGCGGATCCATCACCAGTTCAAGCTGGCCGCCGAACACCTTGGTGTAGATGTCGGCGAAGCGGAAGAACGCCCCGGCATCCTTGGTCTCGACAAGGATCACCTCGCGCCCCTGCCAGCGACCGCGCAAATCCGGTGTCGCCGGCGTATCGCGCCCGATCCTGCCCAAATCCGCGGTCACCGGCGCGTCGTGCCCGATCTTGCCTGTGATGGTGAAGCTGCGGAACACGCCATTGCGCCGCGACAGCTTGCTGTCAACGCTGCGCAATGCCTCGCCGTTGGCGCCCTTGACCGCGCCGAACTTCAGGTCGACGTCGACGTCGACATTCCTCATCTTGTTCTTGCTGTCAGCGTCCTTCGAATTTCCCGATTTCACCGAATCGAGGAAACCGCGGCCATCGAACACCTCGCCGCGCATCGTCACCTTCAGCACGCCGTCCGGACCACGCTCGGCCCGCAGCGTTGCCTTGTCGCCGTCAGAGGGCGAATAGGTCGGGAAGTTCGCGTTGATCAGGTCGCCGTTCTGGTCGACTTCGAGAGACCCCTTGATCGAGGTGCCGCCGCCATCGATCACGATGTCCTCGAACCTCGTCGATTGCGCCTTCGCCACCACGTTGAAGGTGGCGCGGCCGGCCTTGCCAGGCAGCTTGACCCAGCCGGGCAGGATGTTGTCGAGCTTCAGGGCGGTGAGGTCGGCGTCGACGCCAACCCGGCTGTCGCGATCGCCGCTTGCGATCTTGCCGTTGAGCTTGATCGGAACGTTGCCGCTCATGGCGGGGCCGAGATCAAGCCCCAAGCGCGCGCGGCTGGCGTCGTCGAGCGTCGCCAGCAGCTTGATGTCCGCATCGCCGTCCGCCGGCTTGCGATAATCCAGCGTCGCGGGCTGGCCGTTGATCTTGACGTCGCCCTTGACCTGATAACCCTGGTTGTTGGCGACGACCTTCAGGGAATTGGCTTCGAGCTTCTGGCTCATCACAAGCTTGTCGGCGGAAAATCCGTTGAGGTCTGCGGTCACCGCGTAAGAGGTGTCGGCTTTGGTCAGCCCACCGTTGACCGGCATGCCCAGATTGACGGTCGCGGAAAACGTTCCCTTGCTGGCGTTGGGATCGACCGGGGTTGCGAGGTCGCTGAGACGGTCGGACGCAAGGACTTCGGCCGCCGCCTGCACCGGGCCTTCGACCCTGACCCTGACCCGGGCCGGTGGCGGCTTCGGGGCCATATCCGGGACCTCGAAGACGAAATCCGACAAAGTGAGCTTGCGGCCCGCCGGGGTATCGGCGATCCCCTGCCCGATCGTGACGGTGGCGGTGTGTCCAGTGACATGCGCCTTCAAGTCGGCATCGCGCACCGACGGCAATCCGTCGACCGGATGGACCGTGACACCGGTGGCCACAATGTTGACGTCGAGGCCGTCATCCGGAATCGGCGGCCCCTTGCGCGGAAGATTCTTCACCGGTGAGTTGACGGCGACCTCGAAACGCTGCACCGCGCCACGTTCGATCCGCTCGATTATCCACGCGCGGACCTCCGGCACGATCAGCGCCGGCCAGATCCGCTTCAACGCGGATGCCGGCATCGGCGTGCCGGCGAAGCCCAGTGTCAGGCGAGGTTCGCCCGAATAGTCGACGCTTCCGGTGCCCGCAATACCGATCTCACCATTGCTGAAATTGGCCTGCGTCAGCAGAACACGCTTCTTGTCGGTATCGAAACGGAAACCGACGGCAATACGGTTGAAGATCAACGGCGGTTCGTTGTCGACCCCGGCGAGCAAAATCGTGCCGCCGCTCAGGCCAAGCTGCCAGTCCGTCACGTTGCCGTTGGGCGGTTCGAGATGGGCGAGCAGCGTGATGCGGTTGTCGCCGGCGACGATCTTGAACGGGGCGACCAGGACACGCCGGCCGGCATCCCAGTCGAGGTTTATTTCCGCCGAGTTGATCGCCATCGGGTAATCGGGCGTATCGGTGTCGATGATGGTTCCGGCGCCGACATTGAGCTTTCCGCGCAGAAAGGTCGGCAGTCCGTCGCGCCCGAGTTCGCCCTTGACTTCGCCGGTCAGCGGCAGATCCGCGCTGTAGGTCATGTCCTTCAGCCGCAGCGCCAGCAGGATATTGGAGGTCGGCACCTTGTCGGCGCGGACATTGACCGAACGCACGCCATTTTCCTGCGGCCCGATCAGCACGCGAATCGACCAGGCATGGTTGCCCTCCTCGCCGACGCTCAGTGCAACGCCACCGCGGCTCGGCCGGCGCAGGCCAAGGCTGATATTCTCAAACGTCCATTTGTTGCCGCGTTGCTGGTCGTCGACGACCAGAACGCCGTTCTTCAAACCGATTTCGTTGAGGTTTTGTCCATCAAGCCCCGTCAGGCTCAGGCTGTCGAGCCAGTCGAGACCGGCGAGCAACCCGCTTTGCGCGGAGCTTGCCGACGTGGCGGCGGGAGCTGGCGGCACGGCGAATGGCACCGCCGTCGAAGGCAGGGTTGTCCCACCCGGGCGGGGGAACGTCGGCGGCATACCGGCATCCCGCTTCGAAGTCACGCCGGTGGCAAGCGGCTTGGTGGTGTCGCCGGTCGACACCGTCACGCTGCCGTCAGGCGTGATGCGGACCGCCAGCTCGGCATCGACCAGATTGAGGCTCTCGGCGCGCCAACGCCCCATCAGCAGCGCGGTGCGGGATAGACGGACCTCCGCCTTGGGCGCGTTGGCGACGATCGCGTGGTCCTGATCACGGACGATGATATCGCGAATGCGAACGGCGAACGTGATTCGCCCGGTTCGCTCGATCTGCGTGCCGCCGATTTCGACGGTGTTGCCGTGACCGATGTTTTCCTCGATCGCGGCCGCCAGCCACGGTGTGGCGAAGTCGAAATTGATCGGACCGGCGCCAAGGCGCCACCACAACACGCCGAAGCAGCTGGTGAAGATCACCATCAGCGCCGCGATCACGACGGCCAGGCGCCTGACCCAACGCTCGCCGGCAACCCAGCGCTGCAACGCGGCGATCCGATCGACGAACCGATCGACGCCGGAATTCGACGCGGACAACAGCCGGCGCGCGCGATGGCCGCTCACCTCATCGTGGTCATGATCCCAGTCATCGTCGTTCCACTGCGGGGCTTGAATGTCAGCCTGCGGATTTGACCGTTCGTTTGACCTTTGGGCTGACTTGTTTGCTGCCATTGCCTCTCGGTGCTGCCGGCGTTCGTCAGAGGGTTGACCGACGCCGCGGTTTCGCCCGTCAAGGGGTAACGAGCGCTCCGGTGCCGGCATCGCTGCCAATCCTCACTTGGTCCTGCTGCTAGTCATTGCCGCAGGCGGTTTTTGTCAACGGGCATCCAGACGTGCGTCGAATTGCTTGTAACCATACCCCGGGGCCGTCACTCTTGCCCAGCCGCTAGTGTCTCGAATCCGAAGTTCGCACACCAGTTCGATTCCAATCTACCAAATCAAACCTACAATACACCGATCATTGGCCCACCGAAAGCGACGAAAGGAAGGCGTATGTCCAAGAAATCGCACAAGAAATCATCTAGACCTTCGTCGCCCGGGCCGACCAGCGCCAAATCCCCCGGGAAGGGCAGAGCAAAGGCCCAGACGATAGCGAAAAGGTCGAGCGGGCCGGCAACACCATCGCACGAGTCTCCGTCGAAACCCCTAAAGAAATCCGCGGCCCCGGTCGGTCCCGCACGCGCCGGCACGGGAACCGCAGCGGCCGCAGTCCTCGCCCAGGGCGACAAGGCGCCCAGTTTCCGCTTACCGCGCGATGGTGGCAGCAGTATTGCCTTGACGGATTTCTCGGGAAAAAAGCTGGTGCTGTTCTTCTATCCCAAGGCCGATACGCCGGGTTGCACCAAGGAGGCTATCGACTTCACGCGCCTGCGCGGCGCTTTTGCGGAAATCGATACCGAGGTCGTTGGAATTTCGGCCGACACCGTAAAGATACAGGATGCCTTCCGCGACAAGCACAACCTTTCGGTTCCGCTAGTCTCCGACGAGAAGCACGAGATGCTCCAGGCTTACGGCGCCTGGGGCGAAAAATCGATGTATGGCAGGAAGTTCACAGGCATTCTTCGAACGACGGTTCTGATCGGCGCCGACGGCAGGGTTGCTCGACTGTGGCGCAACGTCAGGGTCAACGGACATGCCGACGACGTGCTGGCAGCGGCGCAGGCGCTCTGAACCAGGGGTTCGATTGTCGAAAAATTAACCATGACGGGCTCAAATCACTCCCGCAATTTTGGCCGTACGGAAGTTGGATCCGACCGGCGCGGGAGTGCCGATGACGTACCGTTCGGGCCAATATTCCGAGTATCCTCAGCACCATCCACATAATCACGGTCGTGCGCTGCCTCCTCGTGCTGCGCCCGCCGCGCCGCTGCGCGCCATGACCATGGGCGAAGAAGACGGCTATACCCTCGTCCATGCCGGCAAACAGGTCCGAATCGGACCAGTGCTGTTCTGGATCGCCGTCGGTTCCATCACGCTTCTCGGGATGTGGTCCGCGGCGACCGCTACCTATTTCGCGTTCCGCGACGACGTTCTGACCCGGCTGATCGCACGCCAGACGGAGATGCAGTACGCCTATGAAGACCGCATCGCCGAGTTGCGGGCCAAGGTCGACCGCGCCACCAGCCGTCAACTGCTCGACCAGGAACAGTTCGACCAGAAACTCGATCAGATCATGCGCCGACAGACGGCGCTCGAATCGCGCGCCACCGCGCTCGGCTCGCTGCCCGATATCACCGGCTCGATCAAGTCGCCGTCGCGCGCTACGACCGCATCCGACGCAAGTTCGGCAACGCCAAAACCCTCCCCGATCAGCGACACCGTGATCTTCGTCGCGCCGCCCGATCGCGAAGCGCGTCTGGAGTCGCGCGCACCGATCCTGAGCAATCCGTCGCCCAATCAATTCGCCAAGGTCGAAGGCGTGGACAATGCTGTCGTTCGCCTGCAGACCTCATTGGATCAGGTTGAGCGGCGTCAGATGGCTGCGCTCAACGCGATCGAGGAGAGCGTGGAATCGCGGGTCCGGCGCATGCGCGGGGTGTTCAGCGATCTCGGCCTCGACACGGCGCAACTGGAAGCCGCAACGCCACGCGGCGGCGGCGGCGTCGGCGGCCCGTTCGTGCCGGTCAAGCTGCCCTCCGACGCCGGCGCGTTCGAGCGGCAGTTCTATCGCATCAATCTCGCGCGCGGCCAGATGGACCGCCTGAACCGGACATTGGCGCTGGTGCCCTATCGCAAGCCCGTGGTCGGCGAGGTCGAGTTCACCTCCGGCTTCGGCGTCCGCAGCGATCCCTTCCTTGGCCGGCCTGCGATGCATACCGGTCTCGATTTCCGCGCTGCCATGGGCGATCCCGTGCGGGCCACCGCCAACGGCAAGGTGGTGTCATCGGGATGGAGCGGCGGCTATGGGCGCATGGTGGAGATCGACCACGGCAACGGGCTCTCGACCCGCTACGGCCACCTGTCGGAAATCGGCGTCAAGGTCGGCGACCAGATCAAGATCGGACAGGTGATCGGCGCGGTCGGTTCGACCGGCCGATCGACCGGTCCGCATCTGCACTATGAAACCAGGATCGACGGCGAAGCAGTCGATCCGCAGAAGTTCCTGCGCGCAGGCGTCCGGCTCAGCGCGGGTTAGCGCATCGTCGCATCGCCTAGTGGCTGGCGTCGTGTCCGACCTCGCCGGTGATGATCGGACCAAATAGCTCCCAGCTTTCGCCGTTGAATCGCATCAGCTGCATCTGTTCGATCGGGAAGTAGTCGTCCGGCGAGGTGTTGATCGAAATGCCCGGCAGCAACATGTCGGAGGTGAAATCCTTCAGGTTGGCCGCCTGCTTCATGACGTTCTCGCGCGTGAGATCGTCGCCGCACTGCTTCAACACCTGCACCATCGCCTGCGATTCCACATAGGCATAGGCGTTGTTGGAATTGGCCTTGTCGCCTTCCGGATAGTACTTGTCCATGAACTCCCGCCACTTCTTCACGCCCGGATCGTCCTTCCAGGTCGGATCGGTCGGATCCTTGACGTAGGAGGTGGAGATGATGTCCTTGGAATATTCCAGGCCGGCCGGCTTCAGGACCGAAGCGATCGTGGTCGCGGTGTTGGCGAGGAAGAACTTCGGCTTCCAGCCGAGTTCGCCCACTTTCCGGATCGCCTGCGCCGAGCCCTTCGGCGCCGCCCAGGAGAAGAAGATATCGGCGCCGGAATCGTGCAGCGCGACGATCTGGGAATCGATCGAGGGATCGCTGACCTCATAGGATTTGTCGGCGATGATCATATTGGCGTGCTCGCCGAGCCCGTCCTTCAGCCCCTTGAACTGGTCCTTGCCGGCGTCGTCGTTCTGCCAGAACACCGCGATCTTGCTGGTGGGGAAGTGCTCCAGAATGTACTTCGCGTAGATGTGGCCTTCGCTCTGGTAGTTGGGCTGGAAGCCCATGGTCCATGGGAAGTTCTTGGGATCGCCGAACTTGGTCGCCCCCGAGGCGACGAACAGTTGCGGCACCTTCTTGGCGTTCATGTATTTCATGATCGCCGAATTGGACGGCGTTCCCAGCGACTGGAAGATCAGCAGGACTTCATCGCTCTCGACGAGCTTGCGCGCCTGCTCGATCGCCTTCGGCGGGCTGTAGGCGTCGTCATAGGAGATGAAGTTGATCTTGCGGCCGTTGATGCCGCCCTCCGCATTGACCATGTTGAAGAAGGCAGCCTCCGTCTTGCCGATCACGCCATAGGACGAGGCCGGCCCGCTATAGGGCATGATATTGCCGATCCTGATTTCGGTATCGCTTGCGCCCGGATCGTATTTCTTCTCGGCGCTGGCCGCGGTCATTGCGAGCGCCGCTGCGAGCGCGGTCATGGCAGCAAGATCTCGGATACGCGACGGCATCGTTTCCTCCCCGCTTGACCTCTTATTTTGGTCGGCTTGATTGACTTCAGTTTCGCAACTCGCGCGGCGGCTTGCAAGCGCCGGCGCGCGCAATGTATCCCGCGATGCGAAACAGCATTGTTGCCATCGGCTATTTGTGATTGATGCGAGGACGGCAACGGGGCTTTGCGACTTGAACATTAAGAGCTTGGACGTCAAGAACTTGGGCCTTGAGAAACGAATCGGCCCGCGACATCCGCGGCTTGGCGCCAGCGGATTTTGCGCGGCGCGTTGGCTGGCCGCGCAGACCATGGCTCGCGCCGGCTTCCATCAGCTCGGCTCGCGCCATGCCCAGCTGCGCATCGCCCAGGCGCGCGAGAAACTCGCGCGCGGCGAAACCCTCTATCTCGCCGGGCTTGGCCTGCCGGGCACGCACAATTCCGGCGTGGCGCTGGTCGAGGTGACGCAGCAACGCGGCCCGCGGCTGATCCTCAATAACGAGGAAGAACGCTTCTCCGGCAACAAGCACACCACGGAATATCCGCGGGCCTCGATCGACGCGATGGTCGCGGGCCTGCGCGCCATGGGGCGCGATATCGATGATATCTTTGCCTGGCTCACCACCTGGGATTATCCCACGCTTGCCGGCACGACGGCGCGCGCGGTGCTGGAGGAACTGCCGCAAAGCCTGGCGATGCTTCGCCTCAAGCAGGCACCGGGCTTCGACACCCGCCGGCTGGAACAGATGACCCGCACGCCGAAGATCCTGGCGCAGCAGCTCGGGCTTTCAGCGCGAGTGCCGCTGATCTGCATGCCGCATCACGACAATCACGCATGGTTCTCGTTCGCGGCCTCGCCGTTTGCCGATGACGGGGAGCCCGTCGCGGTTGCGGTGCTCGACGGCACCGGCGATCTCGGCTCGATCTCGCTCTACGTCGTGGAGGGCGGCGCGATGCGGCAGCTCTCCTGCAACCTCAGCATGTTCGATTCACTCGGCGCCTTCTACAGCGTGATTTCGTCGACGCAAGGCGGCTGGACCTTGCTCTCCAGCGAAGGCCGCTACATGGGCGCCGCCGCGTGGGGCGATATGGACCGCGCCAGCAATCGCTATTACGGGCGGCTGAAAAACGTTCTGCATCTGGGAGCCAATGGCGAAGTCCTGCTCAATCGCGCGATGGCGAACTGGCAGTGCGATCCGTCCTATCACCCCTACAAGGCGGCGCTGATCGACATCCTGGGGGAGCCGCTGAAGCCCGATCAGCTCTGGAATCCCGACGCCATGCTGCGGGTCGAGGACATCAACCACCGACCGGACACCCAGGATCGGCTCGACAAGGCCGCCGCGACGCAGCTGGTGTTCGAGGACGCGATGATCCATGTCGTCGATCATCTGTTGCACACGACCAATGCCAATCGTCTGGTGCTGACCGGGGGCGTCGCGCTGAACGCGGTCGGCAACATGCGCCTGCTCGAACATTTCGACGAGGCCTGGTTCGCGCGACATCGAGCGCGAAGTGCGCGGCTGCATCTGTGGGTACCGCCGGTGCCCGGCGATCCCGGCGTCACCATCGGCGCGGCCTTCTTGTTCGCGCATCTTGCGGGCAGTCCGCGCGGCGCGCCGATGACGCACGCGTTCTACTGCGGGCTGCCGCCCACGCGCGATGACATCGTGGCCGCGCTCGCGACAGGTGATGTCGCCTCCGAACGGATCGGCAATGTGTCCACCGGGCAAGGCCGCGATGAGATCGCCGACCTGATGGCGTCGATGGTGGCGCAAGGCGGCGTCATCGCGCTGTATCAGGGGGCGGCCGAAACCGGACCGCGCGCGCTCGGCCATCGCTCGATCCTCGCCAATCCCTGCGACCAGAACGTGCGCGAAGCGCTGAATGCGCGCGTCAAATATCGCGAGGCGATCCGGCCCTTGGCACCGATCGCGACGCTGGACGCGGCAAGACAATATTTCGACCTGCTCGAAGGCGCGTCCGATGCCGACTACAACGCCTACAATTACATGGTGCTGACGGCGCGATCGAAACCCCGCGCGCGCAAAAAGATCCCGGCGGTGATCCATGCCGACAGCACCGGACGAATCCAGATCGTGCGCGAAGCGGACGACCCCCTGACCCACGCCTACCTGAAGGCGCTCGGCCGGCACATCGGCGTGGAAATGTCCGTCAACACCTCGTTCAATGTCGCAGGTCCCATCGCGCAGACTCCGCAACAGGCGATCGACACGCTGCGCCGTTCCAAGGGATTGGATGTGGTGCTGCTGGTCGCGAGCGACGGCACGGTGTTCGCGGCATGGCACGGCGGCGCGCGCGACAGCGGCAGGTTTACGGGCTGGTTTGCACAGTGGAAGAACGCGCGTGACGATGCCTGAATTTTGTTCGCGGCAAGTTCGATTTTCGCTCACTTTCTGCCGCAATCTTGGCATGATGTCGCCACCGCAACACAGGGAGGTAAAACCGTGAAACTGAGCAGAACTGCGACACTGACGAGTTGTGCGATCGGCGCAAGCCTGGTCTTGGGATGCTTTGTGCTGATCTCTCCCAAAGCTCAGGGCGCACAAGAGGCGTGCTCGATTGGAAAGCTTCAAGGCCATTACGTTTTCGCTGGCCAGGGCACCAACGTGCATTATGGTGCGTTCGACTTCGACGGTGCGGGAAAATTCCTGGGCAAGCAGACATCGCTGCGCGAGATGTCGACATCACTCCAGCGCGAAACTTTGACGGGCACCTACACCCTGGATGCAGACTGCGCGGGGACAATGTTACTCGAAGGTGAATTGGGCGGTCCGGCGCACTGGGACATCTATGTGACCAGTGACGGCAAGAAAGGCCGGATGATCCGGACCGATGCCGGCACCACCGGCGTTCGCACGTTCGAGCAATAGCGCTTCGTCGACGAAATCTCGCGAGCGGATCACTGATTAGACTAGATGGTCGCGTCCTTCCGACGCGACCACTTCAGCACGCGACCGTCGATCACGAGCAGCGCGCTGCCGATGACGAGTGCGCCCAAAACCTCGCGCGACGAAATGCTTTCACCCAGCATCAGATATCCAAGCAGGATCGCGGTGACCGGAATGAGCAGCGTGACCAGCATGACGTTGGTCGCGCCGGAACGCCGCAAAATCTGAAAGAAGACGGTATAGGCGAGCGCGGTCGACAGCGCCGCAAGGCCGATCACGGCCAGCCACGTCGCGACGCCGGGCATGGGCAATTGCCAGGGACGCTCTGCTGCGGCGACAATCGTCATCATCGCGGACGAGGCAAACATCTGAAACGTCGCCGTCGCAAGCGGCGGTGAATTCGACAACAGACGTCGCGCCAGCAATGCCGCCAGTCCGTAGCTGAAGGCGGCCGCGAGGCACAGCAAGATGCCGATCCCCTGGCCGCTGTCAAATCCAACGGCGTCGCCATGGAGAATGACCACGCCGATCAGGCCCGCGACGACGCCTGCGACGCGGCGTGCGGACAATTTCTCCTCGCCGGCCGCCGCCATCACCATGACCGTGAACAACGGCGTCGTGGCATTG
>Ga0307508_10000805_pt1 | contig 36866 bp, 47 predicted proteins | sample 9_EM_MG_FD_203089 | JGI IMG/M metagenome (GOLD analysis project Ga0307508, IMG submission 203089) | Populus trichocarpa ectomycorrhiza microbial communities from riparian zone in the Pacific Northwest, United States - 9_EM | ecosystem: Host-associated > Plants > Roots > Unclassified | place...
AAGGGGTTTCCTGATGCGCCAATTTTCGACGGCGGTAAGGCCAAAGAATTGCGCACCTGGATTATCCAGCTGCGCAACAAGTTGGCCGCACAACCCCATCGTTACCCCGACGACCAAGCGTGCCTCCGATATGCTGTCAACCGCCTCTTGGGGGCCGCCCTCTGCCTGATTCGCGGCTATGTATCTGAGAATACTGGTCGAATCCGGCTCGAATCCCTGAACTCACTCCTCGACCTCCTCCGCCAGGCGTTCGACGACCCCGACAGAACCCGCACCACCAACCGTCAGATTCGAAAACTCAAGCAAAAGAGCGGCACTTTTGCCGCCTATTTCGCTGAGTTTGGTCGGATCATGGGAGACCTAAACTCAAACGAAGAGGCGCAGAGAGAACAATTGTACGAAGGCCTCTCGGATGAAATAAAAGATGCCTTGGTCACCTCCCGTACTCGATCCGATAGTCTGGGTCATTTGATCCAGATCTGTCGTGAGTTGGACAACCGGATTCGCACTCGTGCCGTGGAACGGGTCCAGCCTGGCCGTACTTAGCGACTGCCCCACTCCGGGCCATCCTCAGCCAGCACCCCCACCCTGGCTCCAGCGAATCCGACGGGCACCAACAGTGGACATTATGGCGTGGCGCCTATGGACTTATCGGCCACGCAGAGGACTGCTGAGAAAAATCGTGTCAGACAAGAACGCATGGCCCGCGGCAAATGTCTGTATTGCGGAACTGTTGGTCACTTCCTCCGCGAATGCCCCGAACGTGCTGCCTCTCGAAACCGCCCTCTGGCTATGGCAGCCACCGTCAATACGACTGCCGAACCTGACGCTGCCGTTCCGAACGAGCAGTCAGAAAACTAGCTGTCCCATGCCAACCGGTTGGCACCAGTATGGGACGTTCCCCATTGGTTTCGTCGTTTCCCCATTTGCAATTACCTGCTGTAGTTGGTCGAGGGGTGGAAGAATGTGAATTAGAAGGAGAGCATCTTTTTGTTGCAGCTACTCTCCGTAATGGTGACCATTCTATCCAAACTCCTGCAACGATTGACACAGGTGCAACGGACTTTGCATTTATCGACGAAAACTTTGTATGCCAACACAAACTTCCCCGCTATAGACTAAACCCTCCCCGAGATCTCGAAGTAGTCGATGGATGACCCATCGAATCCGGCCAAATCACCCATCTCACCAAGATTTCCTGTCAAATACAGGATCACACCGAAATGTTACCCACTTTCATCACCAAGTTGGGACACTTGTCGCTGGTTGTCGGGATTCCTTGGCTCCGAAGACATGCCGTCGTTACCGATTTTGTCAGTAATTCGGTCCGATTTCAGTGCCCCGACCACCGAAATCCACCGGCAGCAGCTCGAGTGGCATTACAGACAATAGGCGTGGTGCCAAAGACGACAAACATGGCAACAGAAACGCCGAAAGGGACTACAACGCCACGCCCGGGCGTGGCACCGAAGCCACCGGACGTGGCATCGAACCTCAAATCTAAGTCTCCTGCGATTTGCATAATCTCTTTGGCTTCCTTGAAGAAACTAATCCAACAAAAGGAATCAGTTCAAATCTTTGCTATGAGCTTGTATGACATCAACAAAGCTCTTGAAACGCCTACACCGAACCCGCAAGACACTGAGCCGGCAGAGCCTCCAGACTATGAGCGATTGAAATCCCTAATCCCTCCTGAATATCACTCGTTCCTTCCCCTGTTCTACGAATCCATTGCAAATAAGTTACCTCCACACCGCCCCTACGACCACCGCATTCCCTTGAAAGAGGGATTCAAACTGCCCTTTGGACCGCTATATTCCCTTGCCCGTCACGAGTTGGAAGCCTGCAAGAAATGGATCGAGGAAAATTTGGATAAGGGATTCATCCAGGCCTCTTCATCCCCGGCCAGAGCCCCAATCCTGTTTGTCAAGAAGGGTGACGGATCATTGCGATTAGTGGTGGATTACCGAGGCATCAACAAAGGAACCATCAAAAATCATTACCCCCTTCCGCTGATTCGGGAAACACTGATGCGAATATTGAAGGCTCGGTTTTTCACGAAATTGGATGTTCGTGGAGCGTACAATCTGATTCGAATGGCAGAAGGAGAAGAATGGAAAACCGCCTTCCGAACCCTACACCCTGTGGCCTTCTTTTCAAAGAAACACTCCCCCACTGAGTGCAACTATGAAATTTATGACAAGGAACTGATGGCAATTGTCCGGGCGTTTGAGGAGTGGCACGCAGAGTTGCAATCAGTGGAAAACCCAATATCGGTTTTACGGATTACAAGAACTTGGAATATTTCATGACGACCAAACTGCTCAACTGCCGGCAAGCGAGATGGGTGCAGTTTCTCTCCCAATTCAACTTCAAAATCGTCTACCAACCGGGGAAAGCGGGAGCCAAACCGGATTCCTTGACTCGAAGATCCGGAGATCTTCCTAAGGAGGGGGATAAACGACTGACCGAAAACTTCCATGCCATCATAAAACCACACCAAATCCTACGACTCGCAGCCGGACTCGGACGCGGACTCAGACTCGAGGAACGTGGCACCGGACTTGGACTCGAGGAATGCGGCACCGGACTCAGACTCGAGGAACATGGTGCCGGACTCGGACTCGAGGAACGCGGCGTCGGACTCGGACTCGAGGAACGCGGCACCGGACTCGCATATGAACTCGAGGAACGTGGCCGATGGACGACAATCCAGAAGACGTGATCTAGTGGCAAAGGATGATTAGAGGTTCCCGGACACAGATCAAGAACGTACCTCTCCAGGAAAGCGGTGAGGATTTGCGAATGCACTCAGGGAGTTGGGAGGACAACTCTCTGAGTTGGCGGCTCAGCTGGCAAAGGCAATGCAGTAAACCGAGTCGTTTCAACAAACACCCCCAACAGCAGGCGATTCCGAAGGCACATTCTAGTGGCAAAGGATGAATAGAGATCCGCAGAGACAAATCAAGAACATGTGTCACCGTGACAGCGGTGAGGATTTGCGAATGTGCTCCAGGAGCTGGGAGGACGACTCTCTGAGTTGGCGGCTCAGCTGGCAAAGGCAACGCAACCTGGTCATTTCAACAAATACCCCTGATGGCGGGCAATCCCGAAGGCATGTTCTAGTGGCGAAGGATGATTAGAGATTCACAGAGACAGATCAAGAACGTGTGTCACTTTGATAGTGGTGAGGATTTGCGAATGCGCTTGAGGTGCTGGGAGAACGACTCTCTAAGTTAGCGGCTCAGCTGGCAAAGGCAACACTGTAAACCAAGTTATTTCAACAAACACCCCCAACAGTGATAATTCCGAAGGTGCGATCTAGTGGCAAAGGATGATTAGTGGTTCGCAGACACGGATCAAGAACGTACCTCTCCACAATAGTGGTGAGGATTTGCAAATGCGTTCGTAGAGCTGTAATGACAACTCTCGGAGTTGGCAGCTCATCTGGCCAAGCCAACACAACCTAGTCATTTCAACAAACACCCCCGATGGTAGGCAATCCTGAAGGCACACTCTAGTGGCGAAGGATGATTAGTGATTCGCGGAGACGGATCAAGAACATGTGTCGCCATGATAGTGGTGAGGATTTGCGAATGCACTCGTGGAGCTGGGAGGACTACTCTCCGAGTTGGCAGCACTGCTGGCAATTGCAATGCAGCCTGGTCATTTCAACAGACTACCCCGACTGTGGCAATCCTGAAGTCATGATCTAATGGCATGAGTCACTGGGAGCTCATCCGTGAGACACCTCGGTCAACGAGCACATAATCTACAAGGTGTATGTGATTGCCGTGACCATTTACAAAGGTATTCGAAGTGCTGGGAGGGCACTGAGCGGATGAGTTGATGAACCAATTAGCATACGAGTAATACAAATATCGAATAATTTTTTTCAATATCTTTGGCACTTCAGTAAAGAGGACCAGTACCCTTCATTTTGTGAGTTTCAAGCGTGACCAGGGGAGATGAAATGACAGGAGAAAAAATAATTCGAACATTTTGAATTTGTGAATGTACCCAAAGACCAGCTATTGTGATGGCAGTTCCAGAGGCGGCGTCCCAGAGGCTGTCACGCCAGGTTCATGACAGTCACATGTGAGTATTGAATAAACAAAAAAAAAGTTTCTGGGGTAACTGTCATTGTGAGACTGGGGTGTTAACGCATCACCGGAGTCACAGTAGAATCGATGTATCGAAGTCAGGTTTTTGATAATTCAATTCAGAAGAGTCTAAGGGGTGTTGTTACAATTTCTCTCTCCGTCCTCCCCCTCTTTTATGCAGCGCACTGGTTAGCTATGAGAGCAGAGTCACAGTACGCCATTGGCATTCTCTATCCTGTGACCTTTGTCTTCAGGAATGGAGAGACGTGCCAGCACATACCAATCCATACTCTTGATCCTCAGGAATTCACTCACGTGTGCACCAGTCAAAGCCTAGGTGGACATGGGCCTACACAACAGCCCAGAGCATGCTCGTCCTGGCCGGTACCAACCCCAAGATACAGTGCTGCTGCAAACCTCTTCGTTCCCATAGCTTCTATGGGCCACATGGGTTTTCACTTTAGTGGTCATGGGAGTGTCCAACCCTGTCAGCACTGAGTCCTAACGGACCGCTTCCAGTACCAACGGCACCGAAGAGTGTCGGGAATCCATTGACGTAGAAGAGTGCATCGTTCAGGAGACTGCCAACATTAAGAAGTGTTCTTCGTGAGACCGTCAACATCGAGGAGTGGTATTTCAGAGACCGCCAACATGCGCTGAGTGGTATTCGTGAGACCATCAACATCGAGGAGTGTCATTCAGAGACCGTCGATGTGCACTTCCACCAAATATCTCATTTCTTCTCGTTGAGCTGTTAGCCCGTCGTACTAGGGTTTAACACCTGCTGTGTTCAAATGGAAGTGGCAAATGCACCCTGTGTGGATAGATACACCGCCTGACGTTGACGCTGAATGGTGACCACACATGTATAGGACACCAGCTTGTCCGTACTGCCTTTCAACCAGGATACTAGATGTGCCACCTGGCATTGCCTGCGGATGTCAGCTATACGTCGATAGAGACATTACTGCCAGGGCTGCCTTTTAATGGAAGACGTCCAAGCTGTTACGTGGATAGTAGACCCACTGCCTGGCGTTGCCTCTGAGAGTCACAACTACATGCATAGGACGTTACCGTGTCAATACTGCCTTCCAATGTAAATTACTGCGACACAATGCATGAATAGTAAATATGCTACATCATGCCGCATCTGCACGGAGCAGTATCTACCAACTTTGGAAAACACAGCGCCAGCCTAACCACGAAATTTGGCAACCACTTCATCTATCAACGCACCTAACACACCAAATGTAGCAGATGCCTGGTTAGGATTTTTTTTTTTCCTGATGCAGGACTTGTGATGTTTCGGTGGTCCTCGAGCTTTGTGGTGGCACTGCAATACACTCTCCCGTTTGTACTGCACATCCTCCAGGTTGACAGCGACAACAAAGGGACTTGATACATTGTTAGTTCTCTTGTCGTCGCTCGCTCATCATGGGATGCAAGCAGATGGGACTTGTGATGTTTCCGAGGTCCTTCAGCTTTGTAGTGGCAGTGGAATACACTCTCCCGGTTGTACTGCACATCCTCCAGGTGGACAGCTATGACAAAAGAAGTGTTGTGGACAAAGGAACTCTTTGTTTGTAGCTTGTTGTTCGCCTCTCAACAGCATCCACATATGCCTAAAAACGAGTTGTATTCCACTTTGGGTCTTGTGTGGTTTCCAGCTGCTCTTTCCTCCCATTGTCATGAGGATATACTATACAAGTATATATAGCTTTGAGTCATACTAATTTCATCGCCAGTCTGGGTGGTGTAGTTGGTAGTGCGCCTCATGACAAAGCATGTAATGACTGGTTAATCTAACCTTGGGGTAGTGAGGAAAGTGCAGGTTCGAGTCCTGTCATGCTGGTGACTCTTTTTTTTCCCTTTCCCATTGCCGCTATGCTGTGGGTACACCTGCCCTGTCTGTCAACCCAGAGGATGCTCGATTCAACCACAAACACCACCTAAATGAAATGAAAAGTTCAATAAATATTTTTCCATGTGTGGTGTGCAGTATACCCGGGAGAGTGTATTGTATCACCACCAGAAAGCTCAAGGACCCCCAAAACGTCACAAATCCCATCTGCTTGCATCCCATGATACGCGGGCAACAATGATAGAACCAGCAGCGTATCCAGTCCCTTTGTCGTCCCTGTCAACCTGGAGGATGTGCAGTACAACTGGGAGAGTGTATTGCACTGCCACCACAAAGCTCGAGGACCACCGAAATGTCACAAGTCCCGCATCAGGAAAAAAAAAATTCCTAACCATGCATCTGCTATGTTTGGTACGTTAGGTGCGTTGATAGACGAATCGGTTGCCAAATTTCGTGGTTAGACTTGCACAATGTTTTCCAAAGTTGGTAGGTACCGCTCTCTGCTGATGCAGCATGATGTAGCACATTTCCTAACCACACATTGTGTCGTAGCATTTTACGTTGGAAGGCAGTATTGACACTGTAACGTCTTACGCATGCAGTTGTGACCCTCAGAGGCAACGCCAGGTGGCAGGTCTACTATCCACACAGCAGCTTAGGCATCTTCCGTTAAAAGGCAGCAGTGGCAATAATGTCTCTATCCACACATAGCTGACATCCGTAGGCAATGCCAGACGGCACATCTAGTATCCAGGTTGAAAGGCAGCCTCACAGACAAGCTGGAGTCCTATATATGCGCAGTCGCCATTCAGCAGCAACATCAGGCGGCGCATCTATCCATGCAGGGTGCTTTTGCCACTTCCATTTGAACACTCCACATCAGGAAAAAAATTCTATGTCCAGACGCAGGTGCAGCATCGGGACGCTCCATACACGTCCAAAATGTCTAGACGCTTGGGACACAACCAGAAAAGGTAGTCTCACTGCCGACAACGTGTGTCAGTGCATATGCCACTACAGATGAGAACTGCTAGTGCATATGTGTACTAGACAGAGATAAGCAGCACCTTGGCCATCCAGACAAATAATGCCATGGCAACTGTTGTCCAGATGATGCGTGCCGTAGCATCTGCCTTGCGGATAACACCTGCTATGGCCTCTGCCTTCTGGACGAGGAGTGTCAGGGCATTTTACCTTCCAGACACAGAGTGTCAAGGCAAATGTCCTACAGACTACGCGCGCTGCGGCATCTGCCTTCCATGTGATGCACATCACAGCATCTGCCTTCCAGATGAGGAGAGTCAGGGCATTCCGCTACAGGACCCAGCATGTCTCTTACAGATGCAGAGTGTCAAGGCAAATGTTGTCCGGACGACACAAGCTACAGCATCTGCCTCCCTGACAAGGAGTGTCATGGCATTCCACTTTGGGACACAGTGTGTCTCTTACAGATGCAGAGTGTCAAGGCAAATGTTATCTGGACGGCATGTGCCACAGCATCTGCCTTCTGGACGAGGAGTGTCAGGTCATGATTCCTTCCGGACGCAGAGTGTCAAGGTAAATGTCCTCCGGACGACTTGCATCATGGCATCTGCCTTACAGATGACGTGCGCCACGGCATCTGCCTTCCGGATGAGGAGTGTCAGGGCATTATTCCTTCCAGACACAGAGTGTCAAGGCTAATGTCATCCGGACGGCGTGAGCCACAGCATCTACCTTCCAGACAAGGAGTGTCAGGGCATTTGACATCCAGACACAGCGCGTGTCTTACAGACGCAGAGTGTCAAGACAAATTTCTTCCAGACACCCAGTGTCAAGGTAAATGTCATCTGAACAGCATGTGCCATGGCATCCGCCTTCTGGACGAGGAGTGTCAGGGCATTATTACTTCTGGACGCTGAGTGTTAACGCAAATGTCATCCAGACGCTGTGAGAAGATCGACATGCTTCGTGAGATTGTTAACACAGCTCTCTAAGTGACAGTGGGAAGTTGTACAATATGATGCGATGAGTACAATGTCGATAAGGATGCCAACAGCGTGGTTGGCATTGGTAGGATGTGAATAGTACGATTTTGACAAGGATGGCAGTGAGGATGATGCCGGCCACAAGAACAATCGCAAAAAAGACATGGCGAGAAGACTGACATATTTCGTGAGATTATTAGTGCAGCTCTCTAAGTGAGAGTGGTAAGTTGTACAATATGACGCGATGAGTACGATGTCGATGAGGATGGCGGTCAGGATGATGCCGGCCGCATGGACAACCATGAATAAGATGCAGTGTGAAGATCGACGTGCTTCGTGAGATTGTTAGCGCTACTCTCAAAGTGACAGTGGGAAGTTGTACAATACAATATGATGAGTACGATGTCGATGAGAATGGTGGTGAGGATGATGCCAGTGGCATTGATGGCATCAGAAGCAGGCGATGAGTATGACGTCAGGATGGAGGTGAGGATGTTGCCGGCCGTAAGGACAATCATGAATAAGATGCAGTGAGAAGATCGACGTGCTATGTGAGATTGTTAGTGCAGCTCTCTAAGTGACAGTGGGAAGTTGTACAATACAACGCGACGAGTACGATGACAATGAGGATGTTGGCAAGGATGACACCAGCCACAGGGACAATTGCGAATAAGTCGCTGTAAGAAGATCAACATACTTCGTGAGATTGTTAGCGCAGCTTTCTAAGTGACAGTGGGAAGTAGTAGAATACGATGCGATGAGTATGATGTGGATGAGAATGGCAGTGAGGATGATGCCGGCCGCAAGAACAATCACTAATAAGATACGGTAAGAAGATCGACGTGCTTCGTGAGACTGTTAGTGCAGCTCTCTAAGTGACAGGGGGATGTTGTAAATTATGATGCGACGAGTATGATATCGATGATCATGGCAGTGAGGATGATACCGGACGCAAGGACAATTGCGAATACCACGCGGCGAGAAGATCGATGTGCTTCATGAGATTGTTAGCACAGCTCTCCAAGTGAGAGACAGTGGGAAGTTGTACAATACGATGCGACGCTACATGTACGATGTCGATCAAGATGGCAGTGAAGAGTTTGCCTCAGTGTGGATGATCGTAAGTAAGATGGTCATGTGCGATGGGTGTATGATGAAAGGCAAAGAAAAAGGGTAGAATTGCTGCCTGTGCCGTCATATTTTGCAAGCGGAGCTCTGATAAGCATGCCAAGCTGTGGTAAGCGTGCCGACCTGTGGTAAGTGTGCTGACCTGTGGTAAGTGTGCTGACCTGTGGTAAGTGTGCCGACCTGTGGTAAGTGTGCCGACCTGTGGTAAGCGTGCCAAACTGTACGAAAGCACAGGCGCTAACAAATGCCACCTTTGAAGTTGCATGTGAAATCACATGCAAGGTGCGAAACTGGTGAATTCCACTCCCATAGTCGTCAATACCCTGGAACCCGCAGTTTATATTCTCCTAATTGTTTCCTGTCATACCAATTTAGTCTGGTTGAAACATTGCGCATACTAGCTCCTACTTTGCAGCGTTGTGATGCTGTTGCAACCAATTGTGGAGATTTCATACAATATAACACTCCAATGCATATATCATTTACCTCTTCGGCATCACTACCTTGAAAAACAGGAGTCAATGCATATTACATTTTTGGTAAGACTGAATTGATATGGCAGGAAACAATTGGGTGAATATGAACTGCAGGTTCTAGGGTATTGACGACTTTGGGAGTGGAATTCACCAGTTTCGTGCATTGCATGTCATTTTGCATGCACCTTCAAAGGTGGCATTTGCTAGCGCCTGTGCTTTCGTACGGTTTGGCACGCTTACCACAGCTCGGCACGCTTACCACAGCTCTGCTTACAAAAATATGATGGCACGGGCAGCAATTCCACCCTTTTTTCTTTACCTTTCATCATACGCCCATCACACATGACCATCTTACTTGCAATCATCCACACTGAGGCAAACTCTTCACAGCCATCTTCATCGACATCGTACATGTCATGTCACATCATATTGTACAACTTCCCACTGTCTGTCACTTGGAGAGCTGTGCTAACAATCTCACAAAGCACATCGATCTTTTCGCTGCGTCTTATTCGTGATTGTCCTTGCGGCAGGCTTCATCCGCACTGCCATCCTCATTGACATCATACTAATTACGTCGTATTGTACAACTTCCCACTGTCACTTAGAGAGCTGCGCTAACACTCTCATGAAGGACTTTGATCGTCTCACCGCATCTTATTCGCGATTGTCCTTGCAGCTGGCATCATCCTCACTGCAAATCTCATTGACATTGTACTTGTTGCATCGTATTATACAACTTCCTCCTTTGTCTGTCCCACTGAAAGTTGTGCTAACAATCTCAAGAAATTCGTCGATCTTCTCGCAGCATCTTATTCACGATTGGCCTTGCGGCTGGCATCATCCTTACCTTCATTTTCATCCACATCGTACTTGTCGCATCGTATTGTACTACTTCCAACTATCACTTAGAGAGCTGTGCTAACAATCTCACAAAGTATGTCGATCTTCTCACCGCGTCTTATTCACGGTTGTCCTTGCTGCGGGCATCATCCTCACCGTCATCCTCATCGACATCGTAATCGTCGTGTCGTATTGTACAACTTCCCACAGTCACTTAGAGAGCGGCACTAACAATCTCACGAAGCATGTCAATCTTCTCACTGCGTCTGTCACAAATCTGACGTGACACGCCCCTGGGAGCCGCTGCAGGCGCTGCTATCACCCTTGCCAGCCTATAGCTCCTCCTCAACTCCGCTGCCGCAGCCATGGTCATCCTCCACGTCTAGGCGCCTCGCTCGATTATACCGCTCCGGTAGCGATATCTCTCAAACCTGACCGCCAGCCAGTCTAGATCCTTCTCCTTGTTTCCGTTTGGGTATGCTTGCACGTCCTTTCCCCTGTTGTCTCTGTCATGTTACTTGCACGTCCTTTCTCCTGTTGTCGCCGTTATGTTGTGTACGCGTCCTTCTCCTGTCATTGTTACATATGTTGTTTCCTGTTGAGTATGTATGCACTTCTTTTCTCTCTGTTACCTGTTCCTACTTGCATGACTTTTCTACTGTTGCTGTGAGTAGAGTGTTGGCCACGCAGTGGCTGTGTGCGATCATGTGTTTTCCTTGGGTGCGGCAATTGAGTCATGATGAGGGATGGAGGAACTGTGTCAGTCTTGCGGGCAAGCTGTGATTCCACAGAGGGAAGGAAAAGTATAAAGGACGGGCGCGGTAGCTAGTCTGGAGATTCTTCTCCACGCAATCTATTATCCTTCACTCCCCCGCAAAATTTCATTCGCCGCCAAATAACTTTTTATTCCCACTACCGATTTCGCTGGAAATACCCTCTGGAGCTTCATAACTCCACGGTCTTTCCATCTACAAACTCGCTGGCCACCTCTCACTTCTTTGTTGTTGCTGAGCGCCCAATTTCGCTCCGCATCGCGGTTGCCCGGTTACCGAACAATGTCCACCCCTGCTCTGAAAAGTGGACACCTGTCCACGAAAACTCTGCATCACCATGGCAACCATCTTCACCTCCATGGCAAAGGGCAAAGCCAGCCAAAACAACAAACCCGTCGCTTGGGGGGTGTTCCTCCACCCCACCACCAACCACATTCACACCACCACCGCCTCCGATCCCAACCCCGCAACGAAGCATCCCCCTTAACATATTCAACGCAGAGCTGGTCTATGCGCCCGACTGGGACCACGATACCGACACACTGGCCATTTTCCTCACGTGGAAATCCGAACTGGACCACACCACCGCTACCAACGACACCACCGAATGGCTACTCGAACGGATCTGCCATTTTATCCGCGCCGAAATGACACACCAATTCGCAAAGCAATCAGTCACCGTCAAAATCCCTGGCCTTAAAGAGATGAAGGAGAGGGACCTGGAGATGCAGAAAGAAATCTCCCAGTTGACCAACACCATCACCATGCACTCGGAGCAAATCGCCACCCTATCCGCACGTCTCATCCCCGCCGCCGCTCCTGCAGCCCCCAGGGTTGTGCCAGCACTCCCCCAACAACGCCAGAAGCCACCCACCACCACCAAGCCTCCCCCAGGTCCTGCACCAACCTACGCACAGGTAGCAGAAAAACAGCCGAGGGAGTTTACAGAGGTTAGGGGCAAGAAGGCCAGGAAGGAGACGATCCTCCTGAAGTCTTACCCGACGGCGGACTGGCTGATATTCTTCAGCCTAACGACCGCACCCAACAACTGCAAGGAGGCCGCAGACCGCGCACTCCAAGTGGCCAACAAGACCATCACCACCCATGCCGACATCGAACACCCGCCCCTCATCCTGGCAAACATCACTGCCACCAACAACCTCATTTTCACAGTCGCACCTCAGCACCTGAGCACCAGCTACGAACCATACCTAGCCATCCTCGAGGAGGCACTCTACGAATTCCCAATCGCATCATCCAGGGTCAGTCAGCGATGGACCTGTTTCATCGTCCATGGCATCCCGACCACCACCACACCTGAATCCGCCCGTACCAAAATCGAATCATCCTACCCGTCCCTCCGAATGGGCCAAACACTGCGTTGGCTCACCAGCCGTGAACGCCGCCAGGGTAAAGAGGCCTCCTCCATGATCGTCACATTTATAGGTGAGATGACGAAGAAGTCTCTTGGTGCAACCAGCCTCGCCGTGTTCAACCGCGAATGCACTATTGCCGAATACATCACCTTCAGCCCTGCCACCCAATGCAACAAATGCCAGACCTTTGGGCACCCAATGCAACGCTGCACCGCCAGCAAGCACATCTGCGCTGTGTGTGCACAACCCCACCCCACCAAGGATCATCCGTATGCGATAACGAACTGCAGAGCAGGGCACTCTTGCAACCACCCGCCGATCTGCTGCGCCAACTGCCTACAACCACACAAAGCCTCCAACTGAAGCTGCTCCACCTATGTCAAGATTATGCTGGGAATGCGCCGCGACAACGCGGCAACCATTGACACGACAATGGCCACCTAGAGAGCGCTCAAAAGGTAAGGGTATTACACTGTCTCCTTTACCGAAGTTTCTTTCCACTGCAAGTCTCCTTTATAATGTACCCACAAAATGCTTTGATTTCGGCCAGTGGGGAGGACAGGTTGTCATGAGTCTTTCTGTACGGTCGCTCACTGTTACGATTTCTTTGGTACCATGCTTTTACGTTTTCTTTGGTGCTGTGCGGTTACTTTTCGGCGGTAACGGGAAAGATGGAAGCTCCATGGGGGTGGTACGGTGGCAGGAGCGCATATAGTCTGTAGTACTGAGCGCAATTGATTGAAGTCGTATATTATCCTCATAGCACCCCCCAAAACTTCACTGTTTTTGTGATACCAAAAATCTTCTTTTCCAATTAAGTTGTCAACAACTCCGGAAAGCCACCTCACGAGTTGGTCAATAGTTAATTAACTAGAGGCCGCACCCCTCCGGAACCCTCCTGGGAATTTTCCCTCCTGTCGCCGCCTGCTTTTCGTGATTTTCGTACGTAGCCAAACTATCACCATCTTGCTAAAAGGATTGATGTCCACCAACAACCCCGGTCTAGGATCCCTCGGCGCCTTACTCCGCCCAAACACCCGCGCCACCACCGAAATCTCTACACACCGCACCCCCAGAGCCCGCTCCCAGCAGCACCCCTCCCGATACAACCTTCAACCTCCTACGGTCGTGACCTCACGGTCACCCTCCCCTGCAAAGCGAGCACACAAGGAGAAGGACAGCGACTCTGACTCTCAATCTAACTCCGACAACTCTGGAGACGAAGGAGGGGAAGAAAACAATGACAACACCATGGACTTCCAACACACCGAACACGACAACGCAATGCAAGCGATTGGTGGAGATATTGACGAGCTCACCAGCACTGCCCCCCAGATGGCAGCCCCACTCAGCCCAGAGTATGCTGCACTCCGCACTGACATCAAAATCATCACCAGCAACCTCATAGACCAATTCGCCAGAAGCATGTGCACCGAGATCTCCGATCTCTTCGCCAAAAACAACACCACCTTTCAGAACGCCAAAAACAGCCTGACCAAGCAAATCGCCACACTGGGCACCCAAGTCACCCAAATGCAACAACTCCTCTCAGCCACACAGGGCCCTGCAGCCACCGCCAAGCCGGCCGGGGGCCCAAGAAACACCAGCCCCAACCCAAAGAAAGAGAGAAAGAGAAAGGGGAAGGGAGCTATCGAGAACAATTACAATGTCAACAACCCACCGACCAACAACAGCACCAGCACCCACACATACGCTGACGCCGCCAAGACACCCACTGCCCAACCAAACCCACCAACTGAACATGCCATACACGCCACCAACGTTGAAGGATGGGAGAACTTGAAGAAGAAAACCCAAGGAAGGAAGCCCGCTATAGCCAAGCTTATTCCGACCATGTACCTCCAAGCAGAATGTGAGGTCACCTGCCACTTCCCGGGTGCCTCCCCCGCCGAAGCCGCCCTCCATGCCAAACAAGACTGTATCACCCGCCAGACCATCACTAACACCGCTCTCCACCGAGTCAACAAAGCCCTGGTTGACAACCAGGACGTAACTGCCCCCCTATTCCTCTGCGCCCGGGTAACCATGCGTGGATCCATCATCTTCACTACTACCAACACCCAAAAGAACATCATCTACGAAGACTACACGATGATCATCGCCGACGCCCTCTCTTGCTATGGCAAGTGCGAGAAGGTCAAAATCGGGAAGCGCTTCAGCCAGTACCTGCTCCATGGAGTCCTGACCCACCTCTCCCTGCCTGATATCTCCGACAGCATTGCCACGAACTACCCCCAGCTGGTCCAATGCTAGACGCCACACTGGCTCATCCCGGCAGACTGATGCGAACAAAAAGCAACCTCGACAATAGTCATGACCCTGAGCAGCAGCACCAAGAAGGCTGACATTGGATGATACTACCTCACCATCTGCAACCGCGAATGCCAACTTGACAACTACATCTCATACGGAAGAAGCACCCAGTGTCAGAACTGCCAGGGCTACGGACACCCCGCCGCCCTGTGCAACAACCCGTCCCACTGCGCCGTCTGTGTGGATGCCCACGAAACAAAAGACCACCCATACACCATCCCGGCCTGCAAGAGAGGCCCCACCTGCACCCACCCACCAATCTGCTGTGCCAATTGTGATGCACCCCACAAGGCCAGCGACCCCAACTACCCCACACACTTCAAGACCCAATCCCTCAACAACAACATGAATACGAAGGCCACGACCACCCCAGGAGATGCCCCCATGGCGGGAATGACCGAATAAAATACCCTCCTATACTGTCGGGTCTGTACAGCTGCTGAACTGTGGGAGGGGCCAAGCGACTACGATTTTAGCATTGCAAGAGTTTGCAAGAAAACCCGAAAACCTTATCTGCCTCTTTCAAGAACCGTGGTGCGATAGACATGGAAACCCTCCCACTATGCCAAACTTCGACATGTTCACCCCAACACCAACATGGCCCAGATGCGCACCCTACGTACGCCGTGTGCCTGGGCTCAGTGCTACTACCACCTTTACGGCCCAGGATTCCTTCCTGGGCACCACCATCACATCCCTACAGCAACAACATACCACCTCATTCACCCTATACAACCTATACTCCCCTGGATGACCGGACCCAGTAGTGGCCATCCTCCCTACCATCGACCTACCAACAGACTGCCTCCTGATGGGGGACCTCAATGCCCACCACACATGGTGGCAGGGCCCACTGCCCCCAGCGGCAACCACCTCCCTGGCTAGCCACACCATCGCCAACTGGCTCACAGAAAACAACTTCCACCTCCGCAACATAATAGCTACCCCCACCCACCACACCCGAAATGGGGGGCAACCCTCCACCATCGACCTATGCCTCTCCAGGGGCAAGACGATACAGCTGGTCATCGCCCTGGTGATTGACCACGACACCACCTCGGACCATAGCTCTCTCACCGCCTCTCTCTCGCTACCCTCAAATGCAGCACCACAGAAGGCCCAGCACTGCTGGTGCAAGGCTGACTGGGGAAGCTTCGCCTCCCACATAGAGGCCGCCCGGATGGACCTCTCGAACCTCCAAGGGACCGAGGATACCCTCTGCGTCGTCACCAACATTACCCATCTCATCCACGAAGCAACCAACCCTGCCATCCCCAGGAAAGATCCACAGAAACAGGAGGCACCATGGTGGAACCAAAACCTGACACTGGCAAAAAGAGCAGTCAAACGGGCAGAAAGACGAGCCCGCCGAGAACCCAATGACACCAACCAGAAAGACAGACAATATAAACAGCACAATTGGTCAAAAATGGTACGCAATGCCAAAACAGCGTACCAAATCCAACAGCTCCAAGCCGCATCATCCAAAAACATCTGGAAAACCATCTACCACCACAATACACATCACAAACCAATCCCTCCCCTCAACGGACAAACAACCTTTAAAGACAAATGCGATGTACTACGCAATGCGCTCTTCCCCTCAGTTAACACAAACCCACGAACACGACTCCCCCCTGACCTCCTCACCTCCACAAAGGACATCCGCCACCACACAAGGCCAGTCACACTACAAGAGACACATCTGGCGATTACCCACCTGAAATATGGAACCTCAGTCGGCCCAGACGACATCTCATACAGCACCCTACGTCACTTCAATGCTGCGGCCCCTCACCTACTCCCGCAACTGTTCACAGCCTACCTCACCTGGGGCATCCATCCACCAGAATGGAAAACAGCAAACTGCGTGGTCATCCCCAAACCAGGCAAGAAAACATACCCCGACCCCAAGTCCTACCACCCTATCTCCCTCCAATCATGCTTTGGGAAACTCCTGGAATCCATCGTCGCCAAGCGGCTCTCCCAGGCCGCCCTCACCTCTGGGGCCATACACCCCTCACAGATGGGAGCCCAGGCAGAAAACTCCACAATCGATACCCTACTCAGCACAATTACCCCTATCGCCAGGGCAATCAGCCAGAAGAAAGCAGCAAACAGAACCCCACTACGATCGGCTGTCCTCACCCATGACATCGAGGACGCCTTCAACCAAGTCCACCCAGCAACGCTCTGGGAGGTTATGCAACAACGACGCATGCCCCAATACCTGACGGAGTGGGTCACTGCCTTCAACACTGACCGGAAAATCGCCTTCAGCTTTGACGAACAATCAGAACAGCCCCAACCATACAAGTTTGGGCTGCCCCAGGGATCCCCAGTCTCCCCAGCCCTGTTCCTCATCTACAGCAACGCCATGCTGGAAAAGAGCCACCAACCCCACGACGCGATCGACACATTCTACGTAGACAACGTATGCATGGTCCAAATGTCAACAATGATCGCCAGAGCCAACACACTTCTCGAAGAAAGGACTGAAGAACACCTCAGCTAGGTCGTTCACCTCGGACTAACCTTCCCACCACCCAAGACTGAACTGCTCTATTGCCTTCCTCTCACCAGCAAAGATAAGAATAGGAGTCTCAGCGCACACCCCCCCCTCAGAATCAACAACAACACCATTGCAGCCACACCACAAATCAAGTACCTAGGAGTATACATTGATGAATCACTCAGCTTCCTACACCATGCCACCATGGCAGCAGCCAAGGGCAACCAGGCCCTCAGCAGTCTCAACTTCCTACAACACCACTCTAGGGGCATCCCCGTGCAAGTAGCCCACCACCTGGCAATGGCGGCAATCCTCCCCACAATGTTCTGGGCATCACCAGCATGGTGGACGGGCACCCTGATGATCACTGCAACCTTACACACCACCTACAACTCAGTCGCCTGATGGATTATGGGACTTCCCCTCAACACCAGAACAATGAACCTTATCACACTATCACAACTCCTGCCAATGGAGGTGTACCTGGACTACCTATCCCTGAAATATGCTATCCGACTCCACTTCCTCCCCCAACACCATGCTCTGGGCCCGCCACAAGCCCTAACAGAGACCCACCCCAACCTCCCAGGACTCCACCGCCTCTACTCACTCAGCAAGCACCTAGTACAAGGCAAACTGGAGAACCGCACCACCACCTCGACAGCAGATGGAACCAACATGCTCCCCTCTCCAAACCCAGACAAAACAATAACACCCCAACAGCTCCATGAAGAATGGCTCCACACACTACCAAACCACACCGTTGCAGTCTACACAGACGGCTCTAAACTTGAGAATGGATCTGTTAGGTGTGGATGGGCAGCCTTTCACTGCGGTGACCAACGACTCTACTGGCTGGGGGAAGGCAGCTGCCACCTAGGCAACCGGGCTGAGGTGTACAACGCCAAACTCCACACAATTCAAGAAGCAGTCACATCCCTCCTCACTACCACCGCACCACGAGCCACAGCAATTATCTGTGTGGACAACAGGATGGCACTCAAAACACTACAATTCAACAAACACAACCACGAATACGCCCGCTGTGCCCTGGAAATGATTAGCGACCTCAGCCTCCTGGGCTGGGAGATCTCCACCACCTGGTGCCCCTCCCACTGCAACATCAACGGCAATGAACGAGCCGACACACTCGCCAAATGGGGAGCCTCCTATGGCGTCCCCTGCCGCTTCACACTCACCGCCAAGACACGGCTACTGGCTCAAGCACGAGGGGAGCTCCTCCAACGGTGGAAAACAGAACTACCACTCTCGAAGCCCTCATTCAAGTTTCCCAGCCACCTCCACAGGGTGAACTGGGCTGACACACAAGCAATATGGAGGGTCTTCTGCAACCGATCGCCCTCCGACCCACCCCCCAACATCAAAGCAGACCCATGCCCTTACGGCACAGACCTCACCTCCTCTCACCACCTACTGCGAGACTGCCCGCTGCTGATGCCGCAGCGGGCACTCCTCCACAAAGCCACCACAGGAGACATCCAGTCCCTAGAGTTCATCACCGCACCCGAAAACTCAAACCCACTGCGCCACTTCCTACCGGCAACTGGCCTGGGACACTCTGCACTCATCCGGTTCGACGGAAGCCACAAAACACCAGACTGCACCAATGCAAGTGACTCGGCCTCTCCCAAGCCGGACTTCGGTGCTTTCGAACCATAAACAATATCACGACCGACACGATGAACAGGAGGAAGGACAGAGGCGATCGGTTTCTTTTGTACTGTCAGAGCATTTCCTTGGTTCCTTGTCCTGTGTCATGCGTTGCGATCCTTGATTCCTCTCCTGTTTGTTCTTTTCCTTAGTGCGTCTACTTCTTCAGTGGACGGGAAAGATGGAAGCCCCATGGGGGCGTTATGGCAAGGAGGGACACACAAAACCTGTAGTGTTAAAGCACGATAGATCGAAATCAAATCTTATCTCCAACAACCCCCCTACGTTTTGAAAAGAACTTTTCTCCCTCACCACCAATTTCAATAAAAACGATCTCAAAAGGTTCCCTGCGTCTCGGGCTACATCCTCATCCCCTGGGAAGCCGATTCGGTTGAGTTTCGTTTCTGACCTTACTTCGACCCCCATCCAGGATCGCGGACCCTGCGTATCCGCTCATCACCAACACGGTTGCAACCCACCTCATGTCCTCCTCTGGCAGTGGCCAGATCTCCATGGAGTCCTTCATTCGCCCTGGTGCTTCCATGACCTTGGGCATCAGGAAAAAAAAAAATTGCGTCCTGTGCGTCTGGACGCACAAGACACTCTGGACGCTTCGGACGCAACCTGCTTAACTCGGACGCAGTTCGCCATGGCACCGTGCATCCGGACGCAGCTCGCCACGGTATCTGCTTACCGGACGGAGCATGTCAGGGCATTTTCCTTCTGGACGCAGCCGTGTCAGGGCAAATGGCGTCTGGACGACGCGTGTTATGGCACCGCAGTCACACTGGCTGTCAAGGCACAGAACATTGCAGCAAATACTCTTGTTGCATTCGCAAACACGCAGCAGGTTCCAGGCATAGTGACTCAGTCCAGTTCTATTCATTATATCTAATGTACATCTATATATGCTACTATCACACTTCACGCGGAAACAAAGGAAAGTTGGCAAATACGACACAACGTGTTCAGCACGACGTGATGAGCACGACGAGATGAACACGACACGATGAGCATGACGACTATGAGGAGGATGGCGATGAGCACCCCAACGGCGGCGAGGATGATAGCAAGTAGGACGCAGTGAGTATGATTGCGAGCTTTGTGATATGGTTAGCACAGCTCTCAGAGTGACAGACAGCGGGAAGTTGTACAATACAACGTGACAAGTACAATGTCAATGAGGGTGCCGGCGGCGAGAACGATAGCGGGTAGAACGTGGCAAGTATGATGTCAATGAGGGTACCGGTGGCGAGAACGATAGCGGGTAGGATGCGGCGAGTGTGGCAGCGCATAGGACGCGGTGGGTATGGGAGTGAGTAAGACGCGACTATTATGTGGCGAGCTTTGTGACATGGTTAGCGCAGCTCCCAGAGTGACAGAGACACCGGGAAGTTGTATAATACACAGTGACGAGTACAATGTCAATGAGGGTGCCGGCGGCGAGGACGATAGCAACTAGGACGCGGCGAGTATGTATGCAAGTAAGACACGGGGAGTATGATGGTAAGCTTTGTGACAAGGTTAGCGCAGCTCTCAGAGTGACAGAGACACCGGGAAGTTGTACAATACACAGTGACGAGTACGATGTCAATGAGGGTGCTGGCGGTGAGAACGATAGGGGGTAGGATGCGGCGAGTGTGGGCGAGTAGGATGCAGCAAGTATGAGAGCGTGTAAGACGCGGCAAGTATGATGGCGAGAAAGGCGCAACGAGTAAGATGTCGATTAGGAAAATGTCGACGAGTAGGACGAGGTGAAAGGAGAAGAAAAAAGGGGTCTATCTATGAGTGATGAGCGAGCCGAACCTTGCGAAAGTGCAAGTGTTAGTAGTGGCTTGGCACTTTCTATTGCCATCGTACTCGTCGCGTCTTTGACGCCATCATACTCGCCGCGACTTACTCGCCGCGTCCTACTCACTATCGTCCTCGCCACTGGCACCCTCATTACATCATACTCCTCACTGTGTATTGTACAACTTCTCGGTGTCTCTGTCACTCTGAGAGCTGCACTAACCTTGTCACAAAGCTCGCCATCATACTCGCCGTGTCTTACTTGCAATCATACGCGCCGCGTCCTACTTGCTATCATCCTCGCCGCCGGCACCCTCATTGACATCATACTCACCGCATCTTACCCGCTATCGTTTTCACCACCGGCACCCTCATTGACATTGTACTCGTCACGTTGTATTGTACAACTTCCCGCTGTCTGTCACTCTGAGAGCTGCGCTAACCATGTCACAAAGGTCACTATCGTACTCACCGCATCTTACTTGCAATCATACTTGCCGTATCCTACTTGCTATCGTCCTCGCCGCAGGCGGCGTGCTCATTGCCATCCTCCTCATAGTTGTCATGCTCATTGCGTCGTGCTCATCACGTCGTGCTGATTGCGTCGTGCTCATTGCATCGTGCTCAACGCATTGTGTCGTATTTGCCAACTTTCCTTTGCTTCTGCACGAAGTGTGGTAGTAGCATATATAGATGTACATTAGATAGAATGAATAGAACTGGACTGAGTCGCTATGCCTGGAACCCGCTGCGTGTTTGCGAATACGACAAGAGTATTTGCTATGATGTTCCGTGCCTTGACAGACAGCATGACCGTGGTGCCATGACATGTGTCGTCCGGACGCCATTTGCCCTGACACGGCTGCGCCCAGAAGGAAAATGCTCTGACAGGGCTGCATCCAGAAGGAAAATGCCCTGACACGGCTGCATCCAGAAGGAAAATGCCCTGACACGCTCCGTCAGGTAAGCAGATGCCATGGAGAGCTGCGTCCGGACGTACGGTGCCCTGGCATATGGCGTCCGAATGCATAGTGCCATGACGTGCTTCGTCCGAATTCACATTGCCTGTGCATTTCGCGTTGGGAGTGGTATGTGCCCTGCCAGAGTGGGTCCAGAGCATCCCTTGCACCTGGTGTGTCCAGACGCAGCCTGTGCGTCCGGACGCAGATTTTTTTTCCTGATGGGCTCCCGTCCCCGCTCACCAGCGAATCTCCCTTGTGAGAAGAGCATCTCTGGATCCGATACCAATGAGAGAGACCTGGATGAGAACAGGATGGATTTCCAAGACACCGAACCCATCACCGAGACCCAGACAATCAGCAACGATATTGATCTCCCAGAATATGTTGCTCCCAAGCTGCCCCCCCCACTGAGTGCTGAATATGCAGCCCTACGTTCTGACTTCGAAATCATCACTCAAGCAGCTATGGAATGCCTCTACACCCGGATCGCTGGAGACATCGTGAAGTCAGTGGCCGATACCACTATTGCCTTCAAGAAAACCACTGACCAGTTGCACAACCAGATCACTTCACTGGGTTCCGATGTCACGCAGCTGCAGACGTAGCTTCTCACCCACCAGCAACATCTTGCCCAACCCCCCGTGAAGGCACCAGTAGCAGCTCCAACCAAGAAAGTCCTCAAGCTGCAACTTACAAAGAAGAATGCCGGCAAAGACGTAGCTGGGTCCACCACTCCTACCACCTTGGATACCACTCTCCCAGCACCAGTGACTGCTCAAAAGAACCCACCCACTGGTACTTGTGGATAAGAAACTGTACCGAGTGGCATCCAGAAGCAGAAGACGCCCCCTCCAAAACTTATTCCCACCAAGTATCCACAAGCCGAGCGTGAAGTCACATGCCACTTTCCGAATGGCACTACCAACGACACAGGGGACATTCAGCCAGACAAAACCTATGCCGAACGTCAGGTTGTGGCAGATACTGCACTCCGTCATGTCAACGCTGCCCTGGTCAACAACAAGGACGTTCTCGTACCTCTGTTCATCCGCGCTCGAGTCACCGTATGTGGTTCGGTCATTCTCACCACCAGCAATGCCCAGCACAACGTCATATATGAGGACTACTCTACGATCATTGCCGATGCCCTCTCATACTACGGGAAGTGTGAGAAGGTGGAGATTGGTAAACGCTATAGCCAATTTCTGCTGCACAGAGTCCCCACGTACCTCTCTCTATCTGAAATCTCCCAGAGCATTGCTACTAATTACCCCCAGCTGATACAAGGGCAGATTCCACACTGGCTTTTACCCGCTGACCGGTGCGAGCACAAGACAAACTCCACAGTGGTGATGACGCTTACTGGCAATGTCAAAAAGGCTGACATTGGATGCCGGAACCTTTTTGTCTGCAACTGGGAATGCCAACTGGACGACTACATCACATATGGACGCAGCACTCAATGTCGCAACTGTCAAGGATATGGTCACCCTGCTGCCCTCTGCCAAAACAACTCATGCTGTGCTGTCTGTGCCAGCCCTCACGAGACATGAGAGCACCCATGCACCCTCCTAATCTGCAAAAAAGGCCCTGCCTGTACCCATCCACCGAATGTTGCGCCAATTGCAACGCACCCCACAAAACCAGCGACCCGAACTGCCCGGAACGAATTAAACTCCGCATCTTCAACAAGACAACTTCTACAACAGAGCAGGGAGACGCCCCCGGTCTGCCCCCATCTCATCTCATCAAGGCAGCAGAAGCAAGCCCTCGGTCCCACACGACGATCCGTAACACACACGCACCATTTCAGCCAAAGGGAAAAAAAAAAAAAAGGGGGAGCAGCCAATTAGATGGCCCTCCCTGCATCCGTTGGGTCCGTACAGCTGCTGAACTGTACGCGAGGCCAAGCAATGACAATCTCAGCATTGCAAGATTTTTCAAGAAAACCAGAAAACCTTATCTGCCTCCTCCAAGAACCATGGTGCGATAGACATGGAAACCCACCCTCATTACCAGGATTTAATGCCTTTACCCTAACCCCAACGAAACCCAAATGAGTGACGTACGTACGCCACACATCTGGCCTGATCGTTACCACCACTTTCACAGCCGCAGACTCATTCCTGGGCACTACATTCACCACGCCACACAATCAGAAAAAGTTTACACTATTTAATTTTTATTCCCCTGGCCGATCGGAACCGCTGGCTACTATTCTTCCTACAATCAAGCTACCAATGGACTGCATACTTATGGGAGACCTGAACACACACCACTCGTGGTGGTAAGGAATCCTCATGCAGACACTATGCACCTCCCAAGCAAGCCACACGATCGCGAACTGGCCTGAGGACAACAATTTCCATCTGCAGAATCAGCCAGGATCCCCACACACCACCCCAGGAATGGCGGACAGCCCTCCACCATCGACTTATGTCTCTCCCGGGGATCAGTGACCCAATCAATCCTAACATTGGCTGTTGACCATGAGTCCACCTCTGACCACAGTGTGATCAGTATCGCCCTATCCCTACCCTTGACTATGGCACCGACAGTACCCTGTCGGTGTTGGCGAAAGGCCAACTGGCGAACGTTTGACGACACAATTAAGTCTGCTGGGATGGAACTTTCACACCTTCAAGGGATGAACGACACGCTCTGAGCAATTTCCAACATCACAAAACTCATTCACCAGGCAGTCGACAAAGCCATCCCATTGAAGAAATCACGGAAAACGGAAGCACCCTGGTGGAACCACAGTCTGACACTGGCAAAGCAGAGTGTCAAGCGTGCGGATCGACAGGCAGGTGTCCAACCCTCAGATGCAAACCGAGAAAACAGTCAATACAAATGCCACAAGTGGTTGACAATGGTATGCAATGCCAAAACAGCCTATCGAATCCACCAACTCGAAGCTGCCTCTACACGAACAGTGTCGAAAACCATCCGACATCACAACACACACCACAGGCCTATTCCGCCACTCGAGGGGCAGTCAGACTTTCAGGGAAAATGCGATGCATTACGCACTGCACTCTTTCCTGAGATCAATACCGAAGGTTGGACACCACTCCCCCCAAACCTTCTTACCTCCAAGAAAGATTTACGCCACCATACAAGAGATGTCACTGCGAAAGAAATACAGCTGGCACTTTCACACCTGAAATATAGCACATCAGGTGGACCAGACAGCATCACCTATGACACCCTATGACAATTCAATAACGCTGTCCCATATCTGCTTCCTCACCTCTTCACTGCATACCTCAGACATGCCGCCCATCCACCAGAGTGGAAAATTGCCAACTGTGTCATCATTCCCAAACCCGGAAAGAAGTCATACTCGCACCCGAAATCCTACCGCCCAATCTCACTCCTGTCATGCTTTGGGAAACTCCTGGAATCAATTGTGGCAAAACGGCTGTCCCAAACTGCCCAGATGTGCGGAGCGACTCACCCTTCACAAATGGGAGCCCAACCTGAGAACTCCGCTATTAATGCACTACTGCGAGCTATCATGCCCATTGCCAGCTCTATTAGCAAGAAGAAGACGACCAACCCAAACCCCACGCGACCAGCAGTGCTTACCCTCAACATTGAGGGTGCTTTCAACTAGGTCCACCCTCTGACACTCCTGGAAGTTATGCGCCAACGACAGATGCCATCTTACCTCGTTAAGTGGGTGGCCGCTTTTAACACTGACTAGAAAATCACTTTTGGCTTCGACATGCAGTCCGAAGAACCGCAAACATACCAATGTGGCCTGCCACAAGGGTCTCCCGTTTCACTGATTCTATTCCTTGTCTACAGCAATACAATGCTGGAAAAGCAGCATTACCCTGCCAACGCAATAGACACCTCATATGTGGACGATGTCTGCATGATACAGATGTCGTACACAGTCTCCAGAGCCGATAAACACCTCGAAGAGCGAACAGAACAACATTTGTAGAAAGGCGTATGCCTCGGACTCACATTCGCCACATCCAAAACTGAGTTACTCTATTGCCTACCTCTTACCAGCAAGGATAAGAACAAGAGTCTCTCATCACATCCTCTGCTCCAGATACTCAACACCACTATCCCCGCCAAGAGGCAGATTAAGTACTTGGGGGTGTTTATTGATGAATCCCTCACTTTCTCCTACGAAACTACGATGGCAGCTGCCAGAGGAAGCAAGATCTTGGGTGGCCTCAGTTTTCTATGACACCGATCAGGCGGCATTCCTGCGTGCATCACCCACCACCTGGCAATGACAGCGATCCTTCCAGCCAAGTTTTGGGCGTCTCCAGCATGGTGGGCTGCTAGACCAGCAGTAACCACTATACTCAAAGTGCCATACAACGCAGTGGCACGATAGATCACTGGCATTCCACTCAACACTCAAACCACCAGCCTTATCACCCTCGCCCACCTACCACCGATGGAGGCGAACCTGGACTACCTCTCGTTACGATACACCATCCGGCTCCACTTCCTCCCTGTGAATCATACCCTTGGCCCTCCCCGCGGCCAGCCAAACACCCACACCAGCCTTCCAGGACTTCATCACCTGTACAACCTGAGTAAACATCTTGTACTAGGCAAGCTGGAAGACCAAACAATGACTGACACCGTGGAAGGAGTGGTAAAAACCACTTCACCGAACCCAGACAAAACGACACGAATGAAAGAACTCCACGAAAAATGGTTGCAGACGTATCTGGACCATACAATAATCATTTACACAGATGGCTCCAAACTTGACAGTGGAGCAGTGTTTATCTGCATCGATAACCAAGCCACAATCAACACTCTCCAATCGAACCAAGGAAACCATGAATACGTCAGACGGACAGTTGCAACAATCACCACTCTCCAACTCCTTGGCTGGTGGGTCTCCACAGTCTGGTGCCCCTCCCATAGCAACATCCCCGGCAACGAAAAAGCCGATACTGGTGCCAAAATGGTGGCATTATCAACGACACCCTGTCGATTTGCAACCACAACCAAGTGCTGGCTCTTGACCCAGGCCCGGAAGGAATTTCTGGAGCACTGGAAGATGGAACTTCCCTACTCTTGCCCCTCTTTCAAATTCCCAAGCCACCTGCATGGTATCGACTGGGCCAATACCCGTGCATTGTGGCGGGTGTTCTGCATCAGGAAAAAAAAAATTGTGTCCTGAGTGTTCAGATACTCGAGACGCACTAGATGTTTCGGATGCAACCTGCTTAACTCGGACGATACTTGCCATGGCACTGCGCGTCGCAACGTACCGCGCCACGGCATCGTGCGTCCAAACGTAGTGGCCACAGCATATGCTTCCAGACGAGTAGTGTCAGGGTGTTTCCCTTCTGGACACAGCGTGTGTCTTACCGACGTAGGTAGTGTCAGCGCATTGGCCTTCTGAACGCAGCGTGTGTCTTACAGATGCAGAGTGTCAAGGCAGATGTCGACCGGACGAGGGGTGTCAGGGCATTTGCATTCTGAACGCAGCGCGTGTCTTACAGATGCTGAGTGTCAAGGCAGATGTCGTCCGGACGAGGAGTGTCAGGGTATTTGCGTTCTGAACGCAGCGCGTGTCTTACAGACGCAGAATGTCAAGGCAAATTTCTTCCGGACGCAGAGTGTCAAGGCAAATGTCGTCCGAACAATGCATGCCACAGCATCTGCCTTCTGGACGAGGAGTGTCTTTGCCATACGGACGCAGCACGTCGTACAGACGCAGAGTGTCAACGCAAATGGCAGACGAGGCTTACGATGGCATGCCACACATAGGTAACAGAGTGGTCACAGTGGTAGCATTGAAATGCGACCGTCAGGGCACAGTACATTGCAGCAAAGACTATTAAACTCGCATTTGGTTCCAGGCATTGTGACTCAAGCCAGTTCTATTCATTACATCGAATTTACATCTACCTACCATATCACCATAGACAGCATAGCTCTACGTCACCGTAGACAGCATAGCTCTACATCACCATAGACAGCATAGCTCAACGTGACCGAAACAAAGATAGTTTGCCGGATGAGACACAACACGACGAGGACGATGTCAATGAAGATGGCGGTGAGGCTGCCAGCGGCAAAGACGATAGCAAATATGACGCGACGTGACGGTCGACAAGCTTCGTGAATTGTTAACCCAGCTCTGACAGGGACAGTGGGAAGTTGTACAATACGAAGCGAAGAGTACGATGTTGATGAAAAGAGGATGCCGGTGGCGTGGATGACATCAAGATGCGACAAGTACGATGTCGATGAGAAGAGGATGCTGGCGTCATGAATGACATCAAGACGTGATGGGTACGATGTAAATGAGGATGGCGGTGAGGCTGCCGGTGGCAGCAAGGACGATAGCAACTATGACATGGCGTGAAGACCAATGAGCTTCGTGAATTGTTAGCACAGCACTCACAGGGACAGTGGGAAGTTGTACAATACGACGCGATGTGATGAGTACGATGTCGATTAGGATGGCATTGAGGATGCTGGTGGCAAGGATGATAGCAAATATGATGCAGCGAGAAGATCAACGAACTTCGTGAATTCTTAGCGCAGCACTCACCGGGACAGTGGGAGGTTGTACAATAAGACGCGACGCGACAAGTATGATATCGCTGAAAAGAGGATGCCGGCGGCGTGGATGACATCAAAACACGATGAGTACGATGTCGATGAAAAGATGATGCTAGTGGCGTGGATGACATCAAGACGTGATGAGTACAATGTTGATGAAAAGAGGATGCCGGCGGCATGGATGACATCAAATAAGACGCGACAAGTACGATATTGATGAGGGTGGTAGTGAGGTTGATGCCGGCAGCGTGGATGATAGCAAGATGCGAGGAGTGCGCTGGTCGCACGTATGATATGATCAAAGTAGAAGAAAAAAGGGGTGGACTTGTGGCCCATGCCATCGTATTCAGCAAGCCGAGCTGTGGTAAGCAAGCCAAACTGTACGAAAGCACAGGGGCTAGCAAACACTTGGCACCTTGCAAGTTGCATGCGAAATCACTCGCAATCCGTAAAAACTGCAAATTCCTCTCCCATAGTCGTCAATACCCTGGAACCCGCTGTTTACATATGCACAATTATTCCCTATTATATCAATTCAGTTGGACCTAAAGTTTGTGACTTCTTACTCCTGTTTTTCAAGGTTGTAATACTGAAAACATGAATGATATACAGATGTGGAGCGTTGTATATAGTAGAGATTCTCCTAGCAGAAGAAGTTGAATCAGGACAGCACCATCGATAGGTTGCAAATCAGGAGCCAGTTGGTACAAACTTTAGCTCTGACGGAATTGATATAATAGCGAATAATTTTGCATATGTAAACAGCGGGTTCTGGGGTATCGACGACTATGGGAGAGGAATTCGTAGTTTTCACGGATTGCGAGTGATTTCGCATACAACTTGCCAGGTGCCAAGTGTTTACTAGTGCCTGTGCTTTCGTATGGTTTGGCTCGCTTACCACAGCTCGGCTTGCTGAATACGACAGCATGGGCCACAAGTCCACCCCTTTTCTCTTCTACTTTCATCATATCATACGCACGACCAGTGCACTCCTCGCATCTTGCAATCATCCACGCTGCCGGCATCAACCTCACCGCCATCCTCATCAATATTGTACTCGTCGCGTCTTATTTGATGTCATCTATGCCACCGGCATCCTCTTTTCATCGACATCGTACTCGTCGCGTCTTGATGTCATCCATGCCGTCGGCATCCTCTTTTCATCGATATTGTACTCATCGCGTCTTGATGTTATCTATGCCGCCGGCATCCTCTTTTCAGCGATATCGTACTCGTCGCATCGCGTCGTATTGTACAACTTCCCACTGTCCCTGTGAGTGCTGCGCTAACAATTCACGAAGCTCGTTGATCTTCTCGCTGCGTCATATTTGCTATTGTCCTTGCCACCGGCAACCTCACCGCCATCCTCATCGACATCGTACTTGTCACATCGCGTCGTATTGTGTAATTTCCCACTGTCCCTGTGAGTGCTGCGCTAACAATTCACGAAGCTCATTAATCTTCGCGCCACGTCATATTTGCTATCGTCCTTACCTCCACCGGCCGCCTCACCGCCATCCTGATTGACATTGTACTCGTCGTGTCTTGATGTCATCCACGCCACCAACATCCTCTTTTCATCGACATCGTACTCGTCGTGTCTTCATCTCATCCATGTCGCCGGCATCCTCTTTTCATCGACATCGTACTCTTCACGTCATATTGTACTACTTCCCACTGTCCCTGTGAGAGCTGTGCTAACAATTCATGAAGCTCGTCGACCGTCTCGCGACATCATATTTGCTATCGTCTTTGCCGCTGGCAGCCTCACCGCCATCTTCATTGACATTGTCCTCATCGTGTTGTGTCTCATCCGGCAAACTACCTTTGTTTCAGTCACGCAGAGCTATGCTGTCTATGGTGACATAGAGCTATGCTGTTTACGGTGACGTAGAGCTATGCTGTCTATGGTGACTTGGTAGATAGATGTAAATTCGATGTAATGAATAGAACTGGCTTGAGTCACAATGCCTGGAACCAAATGCGAGTTTAATAGTCTTTGCTGCAATGTACCGTGCCCTGACAGTCGCGTTTCGATGCTACCACCGTGACCACTCTGTTACCTATGTGTGGCACGCCATCGTAAGCCTTGTCTGCCATTTGCGTTGACACTCTATGTCTGTACGATGCGCTACGTCCGTATGGCGAAGACACTCCTCACCCAGAAGGCAGATGCTGTGGCACGCATCGTCCGGATGATATTTGGCTCGACACTCTGCGTCCGGAAGAAATTTGCCTTGATATTCTGCGTCTGTAAGATACTCGCAGCATTCAGAACACTAACGCCCTGACACCCCTCATCCGGACGACATCTGCCTCTGCACTCTGCGTCTGTAAGACACGCGCTCCATCCAGAAGGCAAATGCCCTGACACTCCTTGTCCAGACGACATCTGCCTTGACACTCTGTGTCTGTAAGATATGCGCTACGTTCAGAACGCAAATGCCCTGATACCCCTCGTCCGGACGATATCTGCCTTGAAACTCTGCATCTGTAAGACACGCGCTACGTTCAGAAGGCAAATACGCTGACACTACCTATGTCGGTAAGACACGCGCTGCGTCCAGAAGGGAAACGCCCTGACACTACTCGTCTAGAAGCACATGCCATGGCCACTGCGCTCGGATGCACGATGCCGTGGCGTGGTGCATTGCGACGCACTGTGCCATGGCAAGCGTCATCCGAGTTAAGCAGGTTGTGTCTGAAACGTCTAGTACGTCTCGGGCATTCAAACACTCAGGATGCAATTATTTTTTTTCCTGATGTCCAGACAATATCTACCTTGACACTCTGCATCTGTAAGACACACGCTGCCTCCTGAAGGCAAATGCCCTGACACTCCTCATCAGGAAGGTAGATGCCGTGGCATGTGTCGTCTGGAAGACATTTGCCTTGACATTCTGCGTCTGGAGATACGTGCTGCATCCAGAAGGCTAATATCCTGACACTCCTCGTCTGGAAGGCAGATGCCACGGCATACATCGTCCGGAAGACATTTGCCTTGACCTTCGACATCTATAACACACGCGCTGCGTTTAGAAGGCAAATACACTGATACTCCTTGTCCAGAAGGCAGATGCCGTGGCATGCATCGTCTGGACACTGTTTGCCTTGACATTAGTCGTCCGGAAGGCCAATGCATAGCCCACTTCTGTCTAGTACGCATATGCACAGATGGGTTGCATTCGGTGCAGCATGTACGTTGACATGCATTGTCCGGATGGAGAATACCTTGCCAGGTTGCATCCTGAGTGTCTAGATATTTCCAATGTGTAAGCAGCATCTGTACTCAGTGCCTGTGTCCGGACGCAGAATTTTTTTCCAGATGAAGCTGCTAATAGCCTGTGTTGGACACAGTTTCTACAGATTAAGAATGCCTAACACAGTATGCAATCCAGTTGGATTTTCACTGCAGGTAACAATATTGCTGACTTGTTCGACTTGAACACACATTCGAGTACTACTGAGCAGTTAGCCGCAGTCAACACATTGCTGCAAAACTATCTACAGTGACAGCAATCGAGAATTATCGTCTTCAGTAGAGGCTACCATTCCCTGTCTATCATCCATGGCGCTTAGACTGTCTAATGTGATTTCTAGTAACATAACTCTATTTTTCACAAGTCAAATTCTGCGATTCATCTGCCTGCACTTCTTCAACAAATGTTGTGTTCAATACCCAGGACTTTACAACTGGTTGCTCAATGAACATCTTTCTACTCTTATTATTTATGTGGTTACTGCACTTCATCACACACTACAGGAGTGGCAAAAGTGTGACGGTAAGCCCCCATCAGGCTCTTCGTCGCAGTGAGTCCAATGCAAAACAGATGGTTGAACTTATTTTTTCAATTTCAAAAATGATGGCAGTAAGTAGTTTTTGATACTCCAAGAGCAGTGCTAACTATTTCTACAGCATCTTCTGGCGCGTTTATGTTGTGATGGAATGCGCTTCCCCCTAGACTACGAGGAAAGGCTGGTAACTCAATTTGTCATACACTCAAGGCTGAAATCCTTGCCAGGAGGATAGCGGATGAATTGACACCAGTAGTAGAACCCGCTCCTACTTTAGAACTAGATCCTGATCTGTTGGAAGCATTCTATGAAGAGTCTGAACCTGAGGAGATCGATTTGGGACAGCTGGTAGCAGTGCACAGGAGTGATAGCCACAGGATCAGAGTTGAGAACGGCATGGACAACAACATAGTTGTCCAAACCGATTCTGTCCTCAGTAGGAGCAATGGCAACGATGCCAATAGTACTGCTAAGCATTCACTGGATATCACAGCCAATTTTGAGAAGGATATAGTTGACAATGAGGATGACAAAGTATTTAATGATGAGAATATGGAATATATGGAGCTTGCAGAGGCAGACCACAATATGTAACATGTGTTAAATAGAGATACAACAGAACTGTTAGTATTATTAAAATCTATTAATACGTGTGATGTTGGATGCAGCGTGCACAATAAATGTAATGTATTTGTAGTAATACACAGTGTATTGTATAGTGGACAGAGAGTGTCAGCATCACCGCACAGGAAGTATTGTCTACATGATGGGATCCCATTCATAATGTGGGGTTTTTGTTAATGAATGCGACCTGTATTGGTATTGGTGTGACATTGGGGTTGTCGTATAACCTGTTACACCTGAAATATCTTGAGTACGTAGCTCAGTTAGAAAAGGGTACGTAAGGATGACAGAACGCACTCAGAGAGTCTAGGAGGGAGATAAGGACCGGAGATGAGCTTATGGCCGAGACGGACCTAAGACACAGATCTCTGGAGATGAGGGGAAGATTGCAAACGGCGAGACACTTGGGCTATGACCCCTCCCCCGAAAGGAGGGGATGCTACGTCGCCTGCTGATGGCGCGCGGACCGCCGGACTTGGGCTATGACCCCTCCCCCAAAAGGAGGAGATGCCACGTCACCTGCTGACAGCGCACGGAAAAGAGTCTGGTAGGAAAGCACCCCGTCCGCTTGCATGAAACCTCATCTCCCCTTATCTACATCCTGCCAGGACCAATGGGTCACCCACAAGGTCCATGCACCTCGGGGGAATCCAAATCCGAGTCACCATCTCTCACGCTGGCTTCACTCAGATATAAGACCGAGGTTTTCCACCCCAACGGAAGGAAAAATAGCACGAACATCCTCACCAACACTACCACCAAACCCACACACAAGATCTAAGATTATTCCGCTGTGAATTATCGAAAGTAGCCTGATTACCTTTGATTCTCCTTGCACTCCAGTAACGCTACAACCCCAGTGTCACTATAATCTTGATCTCAAAATCACCCTACTTTCATGACTTACTTCGACGATACCTACTTCGAAGACCACCTCTATCTACTCGAACTATCTACCTTTTTGGAGCCTAAGTCGCAATACTCCTTTGACTACACCTTTCAGTCAATCGACGACGAAATCTCAAAGCACGAACAGTGGGAAGAGTTCTTTGACGGACCTAAGCCAATCCACGAGACAATCGAGTGTGCCCCATACCATTGGTATACTCAGCAGTGGTGGAACGGTGCGCTACTATCCCAACCGGCCAATTTCGACGAAGTCGAACTCTTCGACCTATTTGACTACCACTTCAACTACGACTCAACCATCCACAGCGGAGACTTCTTCGATCAGTATTAAAAAATAACGTCCTCCGACTTCAACATGCTCAGACACGAGGCCCCAAGGGACCTGCTGCAGATTACCGATGGAACAGCCCCGCCGGAACAAGCCTTGGAGATAGCCAACCCCACGGTCTGGGTCCGAACCCTGGCACGACAACAAAAACAGGAGGAAAGAGACCTATGGCAGCTCACCGAGCTATGTGGCAACACGATCGATAGAACTGATCAATGGATGGTCCGAATCGAGGAAGCCTATCAAACCCTAGCTGAGGGTATAAGGTACGTATATGACCGGGTACATGCTAACGAGGAAATCGCAGAAACCTGGATACGAACCGAGCTGGTAAACGCCGCGAACGCGTACCAAACGCTGGCACAGAATGTTTGGCAGGCCATCCTGGAACGTACCGACGAGGACAATCAGCGGCAAATATGCCAGGCTGGCACCCAGCTCACCCGCGTGAACGATGGCCTCGCCTTTCTGGCTGAGGCTAATGCCGCTCGAAGCCGGCACCTGGCCACCTTCCAAGGTAACGTAGAATTGTGGGCAGCTGACCACCAAAGGAAAATGACCCAGGTCGAAGAAGAGCTACGGCGGGCCAGGAACGAAATTAGGTGGTTAGCCACCCAAATACCCCTCCCCAGCTCTCCAAAGACCAGGCGCCCATCTCCGGAACCCCTACAGCTATGGCGCAGCCCGGTCTGGCCACTAAGCACTAGTGCCGCCACAGCACCAGACGCACCCCCGCCACTCCCGGTACGACCAACGCTCCAGAGTCCTATCCGACTTGCGCCCACCTCCCCAGCATGAAGGCAAAGACGACTGGTGCTCCTGCCGTCCAGCCCACTGGAACCACCACTCCCACCATGGCCAACGGCTGGAGGCAGAGGAGGAAGAGGGGGCAGAACACTACCAAGGCCAGGATGCCCGCCGAGACCATCCTTGCGCTCACCGCCGCCCAGTGAAAATGACGACGACCTATACGTGCAGAACCTTCTCATGGGGAGATCTCCGCCAGGCACAAGGGAACCAACAAGAGCGCAGATAGCCACTATGCTCACGCCAGAAGAAATAGCAAGGCTTGTGGGAGCAGGGATTGTGGCAGCACGAGCTCTGGAACAACCAGTGAATGAAGCCCAGATAAATGCCTCAAGGCTGAAAATGGAGAACCCCGAGAAATTCGACGGGAAAAGCTCGTCTGCTTTCAACCAATGGTGGGAATCGGTCACGATGTATCTAGGATTCTACCCGGAAACAGTTGACCGACAGAAGATCGCCTGGGTCGGAACTCTCCTGACGGACACCACCTTGGTATGGCATCTCCACCGATACTGCGAGCTACGGGAGAACGACACGTGGGCCAATTACTCGGCAGCTATTCGGACGGAATACCGAAACGAACGCGAAGCAGCGGACACCCAGCTCAAAATAGGGCAACTCAAGTACCAAGGGTCCATTTGCGCTTACCTTACGGAATTCCGAGCGCTCAACAACTTCGTCCTAGCAGCCGGCGAAGTACTGAGCGAAAAAGTCGACCTTGCAATGCCAGATGCGGTACTCGACATGCGGTTCGCCCACTACCTGGAAGATTTCGTGGACGACGAAGGCTTCCTACAGGCCACGCACCAAGTGGGCCTACAGGTAGAGAAGAAAAAGGCGCTGAAACAGGCCCGAGAACAGACGAAGGGCACCAGTTCCTGGGGAACAAGTGGAAGGAACGACAAGCGGAAAAAGGAAGGACAGGACAAGAGAAACACCGACAGCAGCAAGCAGGAAAAGGACACGAACAGACCCTGCCAAGACAGAGCAGAGTCCCGAATGGACAAACACCCCTGGTGGGGAGGCAAGGACCACTGGGCCTCTAAGGATGAAGCAATGAGAGGAGTTCCAGCGAGAGAACAGGAAGAATACGGACAGAGGTGAGATGACTGCTGGAGGTGCGGGAGAAGCGGACATCGAACCTACGAATGCTTCTCCTTCAGCATGGTGAAGAGAACGACACTCCCCATGGCTCCGTGGAAAGCGGCGGCAGCTGGGCAAAAACGAAGAAGAGAAGACGAGAAGATTGAGGAGGACCCCACAACCAAACAACAAAAGGTCGCAGCAGTGGAAACCATGGAAACAGATGCTGTAGCCCTGTTGTGGGAAGAATCCGACTCGGATTTTCAAGTCGTCGGGAACAGCCGCAGCCTAAGACCTGGACGATAATATGCAGACTATCCAGGAAACGAAGTAGCTGGGAACCAAGTGCTGGAACCCTGTCAAAAAAACCAAGGACAGTCCCCAGCGGTACACGCCCAGTTATCACTATGATACTACACAGCTGCCACCACCATCGACCCCGGACGAAACTCAACGCCAGAAAACGCCAAGACTTTTAACCGACCCACCAAATTTCGCGACCGCTAAGACTTCATGGACTCCACGATGTCCGGCGAAGCGACCCTGCCGAGCGGGGCAGCCCCGATGGTGGCTGCCAGCGCCGGCCCGAGTGAGGGCTCCCTTCTGAGGGAGCTCGGAGGAGACACAGGAAGCTACAGGGAGGAGAAGATGGTGGAAGACAGTGGAAGCGAGCTCAGCGAGCTCGAGAGCAGTGTGGTGGGGATGGAGGTGGAGGAAGAGTGGGAAGGAAAGGGCCATGGGAGGCCAAACTTCAAGCGCGCCACCTCCGGCGCGGAGCAACAGCAGAGCACGCAGGACTTTTTCCGGCGCGGAGGCAACGACATTTTCGACACGTCTGGAAAGTCGGCCATGGGAGGAGCACTCGCCCGCTCCCTCGCAGCAGCCGCAAGCAGCGCACAGGAGGTGGAAACGGCGGAGACCCTGAACTCTGCCAAGAGCTTCGGGGAGGGGGTCGGGAAATT
>Ga0307508_10000806_pt1 | contig 36719 bp, 25 predicted proteins | sample 9_EM_MG_FD_203089 | JGI IMG/M metagenome (GOLD analysis project Ga0307508, IMG submission 203089) | Populus trichocarpa ectomycorrhiza microbial communities from riparian zone in the Pacific Northwest, United States - 9_EM | ecosystem: Host-associated > Plants > Roots > Unclassified | place...
TTGGCCTTATCGCCAATCTTCAATAAGTGACATCGAAATTCAACCACTGCTAACAGTAATGTGTATGACAAACAAACTATCTCTTTCAATAAAAGGCCTGGCAGCGCTGGTATTGCTGCTGTCGCTGGGCTCCTGCAAAAAAGGATTCCTCGACCAGGTGCCCGATGACCGCCTGACGACCGATAAGATTTTTCAAACAAAGAATAATACGCTCAACTACCTGTCGGGCGTCTACAACAGGGTGCCCGATGAAGCGGCCGATCGTTTTGTTGGTACCGGCAATTGCGGGCCATGGACGGCAGGTTCCGACGAAGCCAAATATACCTGGAGCTTTGTGGGCAGCAACTATTTCAACCTGGGCACGACGGTGCCTACGCAATCTTATTTTTCCAGTCCCTGGAACAGTTTTTACCAGGGTATCCGGGATGCCGGTTATTTCCTGGCCAATGTAGACCAGTGCAAGGAGCTTACCCCCGAGCTGATAACCCAATACAAGGCCGAGGCAAGGGCTATCAGGGCCATCTATTATTATTATCTTATTCGCATGTTTGGCCCTGTGGTGCTTACCGGCGACGAGCCCATCAGTCCCAATGCTTCTTTTGCCGATATCCAGCTGTCGCGCAACAGCATGGACGAATGCGTGAGCTATATTACCAGCGAGCTCGATAAAGCGGCGGCGGATCTAAAATATATTTCCCGCAGCACGTACTCCAATGCCAACGCGTCCGAATATGGACGGGTGACAAAAGGCATTGCGCTGGCGTTTAAAGCACAAACCCTGCTGCTGGCCGCCAGCCCATTGTTTAATGGTAACACCGATTATGCTTCATTGAAGAACCCCGACGGCAAGCAGCTGATCGGCCAAACGTATGATGCTTCCAAATGGAAGAAAGCGGCCGATGCCTATAAAGCATTCTTAACGGAGTTTGTGCCCGGTGTATATGATTTATACAAGGAGAATGATCCGCAAGGCAGCTTCAGTCCCTACCTCAGCTGCCGCAATGTGATGCTCAGCAACTGGAACAGCGAGTGGATATGGGCAAGGGCTTCGGCATCGATAACGACCATGCAATATGCCCGCACGCCGTATCATTCGGGCTATGCCAACGAAATAAAAGGCGGCGGCGGCCTGGGCGCCACGCAGGGAATAGTGGATGCTTATTTTATGACCAATGGCCTGCCGGTCAACAATGCGGCATCGGGTTATGTAAACGCCGGCTTCTCCACCTTCAAGGCGCCCGGCGATGTGGCCGCGCGCAATACGTTTAACCAATGGGTGAACCGCGAGCCGCGTTTTTATGTAGGCATTACCTACGACGGCAGCCATTGGCTGAATACTTCCTACAGCGGCGATGTAATCACCGGCACACAGTTCTCCGGCAATTCGGGTAAGAAAGCAGGCGGCAGCGATTTTAGCCCTACCGGCTATATCGTGCGCAAGAACAATACCACAGGTACCTGGGGCGACAACGCCCGGCAAATGGTGCTGATGCGGCTGGCGCAGGTGTACCTCGATTATGCAGAAGCATTGAATGAAGCCGAGCCCGGCCATGCGGATATCCTCAAATACCTCAATCTTATCCGCGAGCGGGCGGGCATTCCCCAATATGGTTCTACCACCGACCTGCCCGTGCCCACATCGCAGGCGGCGATGCGCGACGCCATCCGGGCAGAACGGAGGGTGGAGCTGGCGTTTGAATGCGTGCGCTATTTCGATACGCACCGCTGGAAGATAGCCGATCAAACCGATGCAGGTTCTTTTTATGGATTGAATGTAGATGCCGATGGTACCGGGTTTTACAATAAAGTGGTTTTTGAAACGAGGGTATTTACCAAAAAGAGCTATTTGTATCCCATCCCGCAAAGCGAGATAGACAAAGACAAGCAGCTGGTGCAAAACACCGGCTGGTAAACCATCACTAACCCAAGAACCAAAACTTATACAAATGAACAGGCAAATAAAACAATTGGTGTTTTGCTGGCTCCTGTGTGTAGCAGCTGCACAGGCGGCTACGGCACAGGATTTAATCAGCACCGTAGGCGGCACGCTTACCACCAACTATGAGTGGTACTATTTTAAAAACGGGGGCAGCACCACTGAATACTCGGGCAACCTGGTCGATAATAACACGGCCACCAAATTCTTTCTTTATTATCCAAATGATTATACGGCCATGCCTATACTGGCGCAGTATAAGTTCAATACGGCCTCCATTGTAGCGCAGTATACGCTTACCTCGGCCAACGATGCGGCCGACAGGGACCCTAAAAACTGGACACTTGAGGGGTCCAACGACGGCATTGCCTGGACCACTGTAGACACGCGTACCAGCGAATCATTCGCCAGCCGGGTACAGACTAAAATATACGATCTTGCCGCACCGGCTTCCTACCTGTACTACCGTTTGAACATCGCTTCACTGTCTACGGCGAATAATCATTTCCAGATGTCGGAATGGCGGTTGCTAGGTGCGGCCGTGCCCGGTGCGGCGCCTTCGGCGCTGTCGGGATACGCTACCAGCGGAGTGGAAATTGCATTGACATGGACGGATAATTCCACCAACGAAAGCAGTTTTGCCATCGAACGATCCCTGGACGGTGTAACGTACACGCCGATAGCCAGTGTGCCGGGCAATACCACTTCCTATACAGACAATGCCGGCCTGCAGATAAACACCTTGTATTACTACCGCGTAAAGGCCGTGAATAATACCGGCAGCAGCGCGTATGTGCTGACCAATCTTAAAACGCTTAACCAGAGCGGCGCCGTGGCCGATGTAACAGAGGATGGCGGAACGCTGAGCGTATCGGTGGAAAATACCGGCGGCGCTACCGCCAATGAAGGGTCGCTCAAACTGGTGGACAATAATTACAGCACCAAGTACCTGGCGTTTGGAAGTGTGCCGGCAGCCGGCTATTGGATCCAATACAAGGCCAAAGCCACGTGGATAGCAACGGCCTATACCCTTACTTCGGCCAATGATGCGGCGGGGCGCGATCCCAAAACATGGCAGTTCCAGGGTTCCAACGACGGCAGCAGCTGGACAACGCTGGATACCCGCACCAATACCACTTTTCCGAAACGCCTGACCCAGTATAAATTTTCTTTTGCCAATACGGCTGCATTTGGTTATTTCCGCCTGCTGGTTACTGCCAATAACGGCGCTACCGATGGTGTGATGACGCAGATAGGCGAGTGGGAGGTATGGGGTATGAATACCGCCGCGCCGGCCGTGCCCACCAGCCTGGCCATTACCAACACGTCTTTTAATACCGTTTCGCTGAGCTGGACAGATAATGCGACGACCGAAAGTGGTTTCCAGGTCGAGCGGTCGGAAGATGGTCTTGTTTATTCGGCCGTAGGTACTGCCGCCGCCAATGCCACTACCTATACCGATCAAAACCTGTATGGCGGCACCCTGTATTATTACCGTATCCGGTCGCTGAGCACGGCGGCAGGTATGTCGGTACCTTCCAATGCGGTAAGCACTACTACGTTGTGGGACCCCAATTTACCCCTCTCCCCCAGGAACATGGCCGCATCCACTGTTTCGGCTTCCTCTATTGTACTGACATGGGATGATAAATCGGCCAACGAGAGCGGGTTTAGAATCGAACGGTCGGCCGACGGCGTTGCCTTTACCCAAATAGCTACCGTGGGCACGGATGTGATCACCTATACCAATACCGGGCTGGTGAAAGCGACCAAATATTACTACCGCGTCATTGCTTATAATACGGCAGGTACTTCCTACTACTCGAATATTGCATCGGCCATTACACAGGGCACCAATACTGCGCCCACGTTTATTGCTGTAAAAGACACGACGGTGTGCAGCAAGGCATTTGTATATAAGATACTGTTTACCGGCATCAATCCCGGCGCTTCCGAAAGCTACCAGAAAACAGTGATGAGCGCGGTGAGCAGCAATGCCAACCTGTTTTCGCTGCTGTCATTTGCTGCTGTGTCCAACGACAGCGCCACGCTCAGCTTCCAGGCAAAAGGCGATGTAAAAGACAGCGCCACGATTACCGTGACGGCTACCGACGACGGCGGCACCTATAATGGCGGCGCCAACAGTTTCAGCCGCACGTTTAAGATCGTGTTTAACCCGCTGACCATCGCCATCGCCTCCCTTGAAGGAACGTCTATTGCGCTGTACCAGCCGGCGCATTTAACCGCTTATGGTGATCGGGTGACCAGCTATCTGTGGTCGGACACGACCGGTATTGTGAGCACGGCAAGAAATACCAGTAAGCTGGTGGTGAAGCCTACGTATCATACGCTGTATACGGTTACGGGCAGCAATGCGGAAGGATGTGTTGTTTCGGCCACCATCAGCATCGGCCTGGGCGCTAATGTGATGCCCATCCCGGTAAATGTGCTCACGCCCAACGGCGATGGCAAAAACGATAAATGGGTGGTATGGAATATCAATCGCTACCCCGATAATTCGGTACAGGTATTTGACAGGGCCGGCCGCCTGCTGTATTATAAAAAGAATTACCTGAACGACTGGGACGGCAGCTATAACGGCCGCCCGCTGGACGAAGGCGCTTACCTGTACGTGGTAACGCTGGGCCCGGGCATCGAGCCGCTGAAAGGCGTGCTGACCATCATACATGATCACAAATAATATTAACCGTATTTAATTGTCAGTATATGCAAAAGACAGTCGATTATAAAAAGCTGGTATCTCTTATCGCAGTGATATGCTGCATGGCGTCCGCCAGGGCCCAGCTATCGCCTTTTGGCAATGGGTACTACCAGGACCGTTACCTGCTCAACCCGGCGCTCTGCGGTGCAAAAGAAGGCATCGTGGTGAATGCTGCCTACCGCAAAGAGCAATTGTCTTTTTCTGAAAGTCCCACCAGCCAGTACCTTACCGCCGCTTATGGCATCAGTGACAAGGTGGGTGCGGGTGTGAAGCTGGAGGCCAGCCAATCGGGACCGCTCACCCATATCAATGCCATGGCCAGCTATGCCTATCACCTGCGGCTGACCGAAACAAAAAAAATATACATGGGCCTTTCGTTGGGTGTTACGAATAATCACCTGGGTATCTCAAAAACAAACGGTGAAGCAGACGATCCTGCGTTGCTCGGCTATAATGCCAAAGGCACGCAGGTGGATGCCGATTTCGGCGCTGCATATACCGACGGCAAGCTGCTGGTGCAGGCGGCCATGCCTGGTCTTGTAAGCCAATATAAAAAGGAGAACAAAGACTGGGTGAACAAGCCGCTTGCATTTGCCGCCGTATCCTATAAAGTAAAGCTGAGCGAAGAAGCCGAAGGCATCTATGCAGAGCCGATGGTGGCCTTCAGGGCGGTGAAAGGCTATGATAACATCATCGATGCCGGATCTAATTTCAGCTTTCTCGGTAATAAGCTGGCTATAATGGCGATGTATCATACCAATAAAAGTATTTCTGCCGGCGCGGGACTGGAAATTTTCGACAACACGGTTTCTGTCAATGCCATTTACCACTCCACGCCGGATGGGTTAAAAACCTTTTCCAGCGGCGGTATCGAAATAGCGGTAAAGGCCAGCCTGGGAAACCTGTTTAAAAAGAAATAATGTACTCAAACACCCAAATGCACCTACCATGATCAGCTCAAAATATTGTTCCATCATCCTTGTCCTGTTATCGTTTTCCTGCGTCATTGCGGGCAACAGTTGCAGCAAATCCACTAAAACCGCGTTCGTACCCTCTTCTACGGCGGGTATCGATACGGGCACACCTGCCTCGGGTGTGCCCCCGCTGTATTGGCAGGAAAGATGGCTGGAGCATCGCCAATATCTGACGCGGGTGGCGTACAATGCAGATGTGGCCGTGTATTATGATAATAATATGGAGCGCAGCATTACCTGGCCCATCGGTTTTATGACAGACGTGTGGAAATATACCAAATCGGTATATGGCAATTTCGGTACGGAGAACAGGTTGTATTGTGTGTTCCACCGCAGGAACTATAGCGGCGGCCGCACCGGCAATATCTTCGATGCCGCCGACGACTATCGCAGCCTGGCCGACGTGGCCACCGATGGCAGCTTCGAAAAACCGGAAGGATGGAATATAGACGCCATCGTGCACGAAGTAGGGCATGTAGTAGAAGGCTCCGCTTACAATGTGCATGAATCGCCCGCCTTTACGGTATGGGGCGATAGCAAATGGGCGGAGATTTTTCAATACGATGTGTATATGGGTATCGGCAAACCGGCGGAGGCGGAAAGGCTGAAGACACTGTATATGGCGCAAACGGATAACTTCCCGGTAGCAGGCACGTATTGGTTTAAGAATTGGTTTTATCCCGTTTATACCAATTATGGCAAGAGCGCGGTACTGGCTAAATTCTTTAAGCTGCTGTCGGAAAACTTCCCGAAGAAGTCTGTTAGTGCGGGTGTAGAATACACGCGGCGGATGAACCTGGGCGAGTTTGTACATTTTTTTAGCGGCGCCGCGGGCGCCAGTCTCAAAGCGCAGGCCACGACTGCATTTGGATGGTCGGCCGATACAGACGCGCAGTTCAATAAGGCGAAAACCGATTTTCCGGCCATCGTATATTAATGCCGGCGTATTGTCTATATGCTTAATTTTAAACCCCTGCTACGCATGCCCTAAAATATTGTTTAATACAGGATAGTGATTAATATTAAATACATGAATGCAATGAAAGGACTTGTTCTTACCCTTATGATGAGCTGCTTTTTTGCAGGAGCGCAATCCCAAAAAGAAAACGGGCTTACAGGCCCGGTCGATTATGTGAATAGCCTGATGGGCACCGATTCGAAACCGGCGCTTTCCAACGGCAATACCTACCCCGCCATCGGCGTGCCGTGGGGCATGAATATGTGGACGCCGCAGACGGGCAAAAACGGCGATGGCTGGCAGTATACGTATGCGGCCGACAGGATTGCCGGGTTTAAACAAACCCACCAGCCGTCTCCCTGGATGAACGATTATGGTATGTTTTCCATCATGCCCGTTACGGGGAAGGTAAAATTTGACGAGAAAGAGCGGGCCAGCTGGTTCTCGCACAAAACGGAAACCGCTACGCCCTATTATTACAGCGTTTACCTGGCGGATGCAGATGTAACAACGGAAATAACACCCACCGAACGGGCGGCCCAGTTCAGGTTTACCTTTCCGCAAACGGACAATGCTTACCTGGTGGTGGACGCATTCGACCGGGGCTCGTCGGTAAAAATCGATGCTTCGGGCAAAAAGATAACCGGTTACAGCAGCCGCTACGCGCGGGGAAAGCTGGTCAATTTCAAAAGCTATTTTGTTATTTATTTCGATAAGCCCATCAGCAGCGCTCAAACGGTGGGCGCGGGTGGCAGCCTGTTGGACGCCACCGAAGCAACAGCCGATCATGCATTGGCGGTTATCGGTTTCAAAACACGCAAGGGAGAGCAGGTGCATTGCCGGGTAGCGTCTTCTTATATCAGTTCCGAACAGGCGGAGCTCAACCTGCAGCGTGAGCTGGCGGGCGATGATTTTGAAGCGACCAAAACCAAAGCCCGTGCGTCCTGGAACCAGGTGCTGGGCAGGGCCGCAGCCGAGGGCGGAACAGAAGAGCAGCTGAAAACATTTTATTCCTGCCTGTACCGCGCGGTCATGTTTCCCAACAAAGGATACGAAATAGATGCGGCTAACAAAATCGTGCATTACAGTCCTTACAATGGCAAGGTATTGCCCGGCTATATGTTTGCCGGCACCGGGTTCTGGGATACCTTCCGGGCCTTATATCCTTTGCTCAACCTGTTGTATCCTTCTATCAACAAAGAAATGCAGGAAGGCCTTATCAACGATTATAAGGAAGGCGGCTGGCTGCCCGAATGGAGCAGCCCGGGGTATGCCGATATTATGGTAGGCAATAATTCTGCCTCGGTCGTAGCCGAAGCCTATATAAAAGGCCTGCGGGGATACGATATACAAACATTGTACGAGGCGCTGGTGCATGGGGCCAATAACGAAGGCCCTATGAGCGCCGTGGGCCGTAAGGGCGTAGCATACTATAACAGCCTGGGCTATGTGCCCTATGATGTAAAAATTAATGAGAATGCGGCCCGCACGCTGGAATATGCCTACGATGATTTTGCCATTTACCAGCTGGCTAAGGCGCTGAACCGGCCAAAGGAAGAAATAGCCTTGTATGCAAAGCGCTGCCAGAACTACCGCAACCTGTTTGACAAAACGCATAACCTGATGCGGGGCAAAAACAAAGATGGCAGCTTCCAGTCGCCGTTCAGCCCCGTTAAATGGGGCGATGCCTTTACCGAAGGCAACAGCTGGCATTACAGCTGGAGCGTGTTTCATGATGTGCAGGGACTGATAGACCTGATGGGTGGCGCTTCCGTGTTCAGCGGTATGCTGGACTCGGTATTTGCATCACCCCCGGTATTCGACGACAGTTATTATGGCGGCACCATCCATGAAATCCGTGAAATGCAGATAGCGGGCATGGGGCAGTATGCGCATGGCAACCAGCCCATACAGCACATGATATACCTGTACAACTATGCCGGTCAGCCCTGGAAAACGCAGTACTGGGCGCGGGAAGCGATGAACCGTTTGTACCGGCCCACGCCCGATGGGTATTGTGGTGATGAAGACAATGGGCAAACCAGCGCCTGGTATGTTTTTTCGGCCATGGGCTTTTATCCTGTCTGCCCGGTGAGCGATCAGTATGTGCTGGGCGCTCCCCTGTTCAAAAAGATGACGCTCAACCTGGAAAACGGCAGAACTTTTGTTATCCAGGCGCCTGCCAACGACGACCAGAAAAGATATGTGAGCAGCATCGCCTGGAACGGGGAGCCTTATTCGAAAACATGGCTGTCGCATACCCGCCTGTTATCGGGTGGAAGCCTCAGCGTAGAGATGACAGCAACGCCCGTCACCGGCCGGCGTATTGCCAGGGAAGATCTGCCCTGGTCATTTTCGGCCGAAGTGGACAAGGGCGGGGGCAACAGTGAAATGAACAGCAAACGCGAAGCCCGCCGGTATGGCTGGAACGATCGCGCCAACAACCCGGTTTTCCGAAGCGACTCGACCACCCAAAAAGGCTATACATTGATTTTCCTGGTGCAGGATTCGTCGTTCAGCACCGTCACCCAGCAAAGGCTTACGGATGCTTTTTTTGCTGTCTATCCCGCGGAAGCCGCCCGCTTCAACCCGGCGGCCATGAAAAAGGTAGTGTTTATTATCGACCCTTCTTATAAAGGGGTAGCCGCCACCAGCAACGGCACCGTCCGCTGCAACCCGCAATGGCTCAAAACGCACCCCGAAGACATCGATGTGATGACGCACGAGGTGATGCACGTGGTGCAGGCCTATCATAAAGGCAATACGCCGGGCTGGCTAACGGAAGGGATTGCCGATTACGTACGGTATAAATACGGCATTAATAATGAAAAAAGTGGTTGGTCACTGGCGCCCTGGCGTGCCGGCCAGCGTTATACCGATGCCTATCGCATCACCGCCCGCTTCCTGGTATGGGTAGAGGAAAATGCCGACAAACAGATTATAGACAAAATGAATAAGGCAGCGTTCGACGGCGTATACGAGGAGGGGTTATGGGTAAAATATACCGGCAAAACGGTGGATGATTTATGGAAAATGTATGTACAGGCGCAGCAAGCCGTCAAATAACCAGTTGTTTAATTCTATCTTTATCGCATAAAACAATGCCGTCCGTCATGAAGAACGTTTTCCTGTTGCTCCTGTTGGCTCCCTTATCCCTGCTGGCCCAGCAAAACCTGGCGCCCTATGTACACCCGCTCATTGGCACACAGCGCATGGGCCATACTTTTCCCGGCGCCACGGTGCCGTTTGGTATGGTGCAGCTGAGCCCCGATACGGATACCATTCCTTACGAGATGAACGGGCGGTATAACCCCGATGTATACAAGTATTGCGCGGGTTACCAGTATGACGATAAAACCATCGTTGGGTTCAGTCATACCCATTTTAGTGGTACCGGGCACAGTGATTTGGGCGATTTCCTGGTCATGCCCACCGTGGGCGCCCTGCAGCTGAACCCCGGTATTGCCGCCGATCCCAAAACAGGGTTCCGCTCGGCTTTTTCACATGACAACGAAAAGGCGGAAGCCGGTTATTATAAGGTAAAGCTGGACGACGATAATATTACGGCCGAGCTAACGGCCACGGCAAGAGTAGGTTTTCACCAGTACAGCTTTCCAAAAACGGACCAGGCGCATATTATACTCGACCTGATGCATGGCATTTATAATTACGACGATAAAAACGTGTGGACATTTATACGGGTGGAAAACGATACGCTGGTAACCGGCTATCGCCAAACCAGCGGCTGGGCCCGTACCCGTACCGTTTATTTTGCCATGAGCTTTTCGAAGCCGTTTAAAGAATACGGCTGCAAAGACAACAGCAAAAAAGAAGTGTACCGCGGTTTCTGGCGCAAGTTTGACCAAAGCCGGAATTTTCCTGACCTGGCGGGCCGGCAGCTGCGTATGTATTTCAACTTTAGCACGGCCGAGGGGGAGAAGGTAAAAATCAAGTTCGCCCTGTCGGCCGTAAGCACCGAAGGCGCTTTGCTCAACCTGCGGACGGAACTACCGCACTGGGATTTTGAAAAGACGAAAGCAGATGCGCAGGCAGCCTGGAATAAAGAGCTGAACAAAGTGGCGGTGGATGCCTCCGAAGCGGAAAAGCAGAACTTCTATACGGCGCTGTACCATGTTTTCCAGGGGCCGACGCTGTATATGGATGTGGATGGCAGGTACCGGGGCCTGGATCAAAGCATACACACCGCTACCGGCTTTACCAATTATACTACTTTCTCGCTGTGGGATACCTACCGGGCTTTGCATCCCTTGCTCAATATTATGCAGCCCGCGCGCAACGGCGATATGGTGAGCAGCATGCTGGCGCATTACGACCAGAGTGTTTTAAAGCTGCTGCCCATCTGGAGCCACTATGCCAACGACAACTGGTGCATGAGCGGCTACCACAGCGTATCGGTTATTGCCGATGCCATCGTAAAAGGCAATACACCCTTTGATGCCAATAAGGCGCTCGACGCCTGTATCAATACAGCCCGGCACAGGAGCTATGAAGGTATCGGGAGCTATATCGACAAAGGATATATTCCCGATGAAAAGCTGGGCACCTCCGCTTCGACTACATTGGAGTATGCGTACGACGACTGGAGCATTGCCCAGGCTGCGTTAAAGCTGGGCCGGCAGGACGTGTATGCGGAATTTTTACAGCGCTCGGAAAACTATCATAATGTATTCGACGCTTCGGTTGGCTTTATGCGTGCACGGAAAGAAGACGGCAGCTTTAAAAAAGAATTCGACCCGCTGAGCACCAACGGCCAGGGATTTATAGAAGGCAATACCTGGAACTATAGTTTTTTTGTTCCGCAGAACCCCCCGGAACTGGTAAAGCTGATGGGCGGGAAGAAGAAGTTTGCCGGTAAGCTGGATTCGTTGTTTACCATACACCTGCCTGATAAGTATTTTGCAGAAACGGAAGATATTACCCGCGACGGCATCATCGGCTGTTATGTACACGGCAATGAGCCGGCGCACCATGTGGTATATTTATATAACTGGACCGACCAGCCGTATAAAACACAGTATTGGGTACGTACTATTTTAAACAACCAGTATAAGCCTACGCCCGATGGCCTGGGCGGCAATGACGATTGCGGGCAGATGAGCGCCTGGTATATTTTCTCTGCGCTCGGTTTTTATCCCGTAGCGCCGGGCGCCAATGAATACCAGCTGGGCAGTCCTGCCATCAACAAGGCTGTTATCCGGCTGGAAAACGGGAAAACATTTTCCATAGAAGCGCAACAGCAAAGCGATAAAAATGTGTATGTGCAGAAAGCGGTGCTCAACGGCAAAACACTTGATAAGCCGGTGTTGCAGTACAACGACATTATGAATGGCGGCAGCCTGGTATTTTATATGACAGACAAGCCGAAGAAATAACCGTTTATTTCTTCTTACCGGTAGGAAAGGTGATACCCAGGTTCAGGATAATTTCTGCCGTACCAAACGCCTGGCTGGCCCTGCCTTCATATACTTTTAAGTTGGAATAGCGGGCATAATCCAGCTTGCCGCAAAACTCCAGGTATACATAACGGTAAAACGTAGCGCGGAGCGCGCCTTCTACGCCGGTATTCCAACCGCCCAGCTGGAAACCGGGGTCGTTGTCCTTACCAAAAAGTGTATTATCCACGTGGGGAATAACAGGGCCGATACCGGCTTTACCCAGTAAGTCGAGCTTTACATTGTTCTGCGGGTTGGTATACCAATGCCAGCGCTTTACGATATTGAACAGCAGAAAGTTGGCGCCATTGTTCAGGAAGTAATGAAAGCCGGTTTTTTCGGCAAACTGTATCAGCGTATCCACATTCCGGCCGCCCAGTTTGCCTTTCAGCGCCATGGCCTGTTCGTCGGCAATAATGAACTTGGTGTGATCGAAGTTGATTTCCACGCCCAGGTCGTGCTTGTCGTTGAAAAAATAACCGATGCGGTAATTGTATTGGGGAATGCTCAATGCCTTGGAGAAAAGACCTTCGTCCCAGCCGCGGTGGTCATGGCCTTTTACATTATAGAACGTATAGTCGTTGCCCAGCGATGGCTGGTTTACTTTTACCCGGCTGCGGGTGTACCATTCCGTGTTATAGCCCCAGGAAAAATAGAGCTCCCCGCGATGCGAGGGAGACGCATTTTGTGCAAAGCTGACACCTGGGATAAGAACAAACAATAAAAGCCATGCGTTGATAACGCCCATTCTGCTACGCTTCATATATTTAGTATCGGTTTTACAGGATCGAGGATCCGGATAGGGTTTACCGGTGTAAAAGTAGTAAAAATATGTCACGCCGAATATTGTCACCCTGAGCCTGTCGAAGGGTCGAAGGGTGTTTACACATCATATTCCAGTACCGGGCGCAGCCATCTTTCTATCTCTTCCAGCGGCATTTCTTTTCTTTTGGCATATTCCACTACCTGGTCTTTTTCTATCTTGCCAAGGCCGAAATACTGGCTTTGCGGATTGGCAAAATACCAGCCGCATACCGAAGATGCGGGATACATGGCCAATGATTCTGTTAATGTGATGCCGGTTGCTTCTTTACCGCCCAAAAGGTTAAACAGTTTATATTTTTCCGTGTGGTCGGGACAGGCAGGATAGCCGGGTGCGGGACGAATACCGCTATAGGATTCCTTGATCAGGTCTTCGTTGCTAAGATGCTCGTCTTTGGCATAGCCCCAGAATTCTTTACGGGTGCGCTCGTGCAGCAATTCGGCAAAGGCTTCCGCCAGGCGGTCGGCCAGGGCCTGCAGGGTGATTTTATTGTAATCGTCGTGTGCGGCCTCGAAACGTTTGATATGCGCTTCTATTCCGTGTATCGTAACGCTGAAAGCGCCGATATAATCCAGTTTTTTTGTGTCCGCCGGGGCGATAAAATCGGCCAGCGATACATTGGCCTGGCCTGCCGCTTTTTTTATCTGCTGGCGCAGGAAGAATAAATCGGTGGAAGCGTCGTCGTTTTTAACCGATACGGCATCCTTGCCATCGCTGTTGGCCGGCCAGAAGCCGATAACGCCCTGGGCGCTGAGCCATTTTTCGTTGATAATCTTTTTAAGCAGCGCCTGTGCGTCGTTGTAAAGTTTGGTGGCTTCGGCGCCCACTTTGGCATCGCTGAGTATCTGGGGAAATTTACCGTGCAGCTCCCAGGCGATAAAAAACGGCTGCCAGTCGATGTAGGCGGCTATATCGGCCAGCGGGTAGTCGTTGAATATTTTGGTGCCGGTAAAACCGGGTGTTACAGGCGTAAACTTACTCCAGTCGATCTTCACGCCATTTTTTTGCGCCTCGGCAATCGATAAATATTGCTTGGTGGTCTTTTTATTGGCGAAATCTTCTTTCAGCTTTGTGTATTCCTTTTTCAGGGACTTTAAAAAGTCGGGCTTTTGCTCATTGCTCAATAAAGAGCCTGCAACGGTTACGCTCCGCGAGGCATCCAGTACGTGTACCACGCCTTCGTCGTACTGCGGGGCTATTTTAACGGCCGTGTGCATACGGGAGGTGGTAGCGCCGCCAATCAGCAGGGGCAGGCTCATGCCGCGGCGTTTCATTTCGTGCGCTACGTTTACCATTTCATCGAGCGAAGGGGTGATCAGGCCGCTCAGGCCGATGATATCTACTTTTTCCTTTACCGCGGTATCGAGTATCTTATCGGTAGGCACCATTACGCCCAGGTCGATGATATCATAGCCGTTGCAACCCAGTACAACGCCCACGATGTTCTTGCCGATATCGTGCACATCGCCTTTTACGGTAGCCAGCAATATTTTTGCAGCACCGGCGCCTTCTTCATTTACCGTGCCGGCGGCAATATGCGCCTGGCGGCGCTCTTCTTTTTCCGCCTCGATAAAAGGCGTCAGCACGGCCACCGATTTTTTCATCACGCGGGCGCTTTTTACCACCTGCGGCAGGAACATCTTGCCGCTGCCGAATAAATCGCCCACCACGTTCATGCCCGCCATCAGCGGGCCTTCGATCACATCGAGGGGTTTGGGATATTTTATACGGGCTTCTTCTGTATCGGCGTCGATATAATCGGTGATGCCGTTTACCAGCGAATGCTTCAGGCGTTCTTCCACGGAGTTGTTTCTCCAGGCTTCATCCTTTACTTCCACCTTGCCTTTGGCCTTGACGGTTTCGGCAAAGACGATCAGTTTTTCGGTGGCTTCGTTGTTATCGTTGTTGCGGTTTAATATAACGTCTTCGCACATATTGCGGAGCGTGGGCTCTATTTCGTCGTACACCACCAGGGCGCCGGCGTTTACGATGCCCATGTCCATACCTTCTTTAATGGCGTAGTACAGGAAAACAGCATGGATGGCTTCGCGCACATGGTCATTGCCGCGGAAGGAAAAGGATACATTGCTCACACCCCCGCTTATCTTGGCCAGCGGCATCAGCTTTTTTATTTCACGGGTGGCTTCGATAAAGTCGACGGCGTAGTTGTTGTGCTCTTCGATACCGGTGGCGATGGCAAAGATGTTGGGGTCGAAGATAATGTCCTGCGGGTCGTAGCCCACCTGCTCTGTCAGTATTTTATAGGCGCGGTGGCATATTTCCACCTTGCGTTTTTTGGTATCGGCCTGTCCTACTTCGTCGAACGCCATTACTACTACGGCCGCGCCAAAGCTTTTACATATAAAGGCCTGCTCGATAAATTTGGCTTCCCCCTCTTTCATAGAGATGGAGTTAACAATACAGCGGCCCTGTACGCATTTCAATCCCGCTTCGATGATCTCAAACTTGGAGCTGTCGATCATGATGGGGATTTTGGCGATATCCGGCTCGCTCTGCACCAGGTTGAGGAAATCGGTCATGGCCTTAACGCCATCCAGCAGGGCGTCGTCCATATTGATGTCGATAACCTGCGCACCGCTTTCTACCTGCTGCCGCGCTACGCTCAGCGCTTCCTCGAATTTGTTTTCGCGGATAAGGCGGGCAAATTTCTTTGAACCGGTTACATTGGTACGCTCGCCTACGTTGACGAAGTTGGTTTCGGGGCGAACGATCAACGGCTCCAGGCCGGATAATCTCAAATAGGGCTTTATTACTGCCTGACTCATGCTATATTAGTTTGAACGACTGTATGGTTTGATTATGCTAAGGTTTCTTCTACTACCGGCAAACGGCGCGGGGTTATTTTCCGGACGTTGTCGGCGATATGCTTAATATGGTCGGGCGTGGTGCCGCAGCAACCGCCCACGATGTTAACGAATCCTTCTTTGGCCCAGTCTTCGAGGAAATGAGCGGTTTCGGTAGGATGTTCGTCGTATTCGCCCATCGCGTTGGGCAGGCCCGCATTGGGATAGGCCGATACATAGCAGGCCGCAATCTGCGACAGCTCTGCAATATGGCCCCGCATTTCCTGCGCGCCCAGCGCACAGTTGAGCCCTATGCTCAGCGGTTTGGCATGCATCACCGATACATAAAATGCTTCCAGCGTTTGACCGCTCAGGGTACGGCCGGAGGCATCGGTAATGGTGCCGCTGATCATAATGGGTAGCTCGGGCAATTTCGTATCGCGGAAAAACTTTTTAGCCGCATAGATAGCGCCCTTGGCGTTCAGCGTATCGAAGATGGTTTCTATCAGCAGCAGGTGTACGCCTCCTTCTACCAGGCCTTTTATCTGATCGTAGTAAGCGGATGCCACTTCATCGAAGGTCACGGCGCGGAAGCCGGGGTTGTTTACATCCGGCGAAAGGCTCAGCGTTTTATTCAATGGCCCGATGGCGCCGGCTACAAAGCGCGGCTTCGAGGGGTCTTTGGCGGTATATTCGTCGGCGGCTTCGCGCGCTACCCTGGCGGAAGCCACGTTCAGCTCGTAGGCGATGGACTGCATATCATAATCGGCCTGTGCTATCACGGTGCTGCTGAAAGTATTGGTTTCAATGATATCTGCGCCTGCTTCCAGGTATTCCCGGTGAATGGCGCCAATGATACCCGGTTGGGTGATGCTCAACAGGTCGTTATTACCTTTTACATCGGTATGCCAGTCTTTAAAGCGCTCGCCGCGATAGTCATTCTCTTCCAGCTTATAGCGTTGGATCATGGTACCCATAGCCCCGTCGATGACGAGGATGCGTTTTTCTAATTCTTTGCTGATGGTGCTCATACGCTTTATGTTTTTATATCCCGCGGGCTCCCGCATGCAGGAATCGTTCAATAAAATTGCACTGGGTAGATTGGGCTGTTGGCGATAGCAATAATCGTAGGTGGCGTATTAACGCAGGCGGTTAATAATAGAACATCTAAACGTTTGAGAAACCAAAGTTGGAGCGTTTCCGGACGTTTATTAGTTCTGTTGCGCACCCGGCCAAAAGGCTACCAGTGCTATATCCTTCGTTATCAAAGGATTACAGGCCGAACAATAAACAAATCCGCCTGATATAGGATGCAAAATTAATCTAATAATTGTAAAAACAAAGAGGTGTTTTAGGCGGGCCACGGTTCGTTTGCAATCCCGGGTTAACCGTGGCACGCCCTTTTGCTTAGAAGCTTGTTGCAGACGCATTGGGCGTGGCTATCGACGCATACGGGCGTGCCACGGTTAAGCTATCGAAGCGAACGACCGTGGCTCGCCTACCTGCTGGCGATATAGCTCTCTACCGGCAGGCGGTTGGCGAGCGACCTGGCCAGGGTCATTTCGTCGGCATATTCCAGCTCACCGCCAAAGGCGATACCGCGGGCGATGGTGGTGATGCGCAGGGGAATACCCTGCAGCCGTTTCTGGATATAATAGATGGTGGTATCGCCCTGGATATTGGGGTTGAGGGCAAAAATCAGCTCTTCTGTTTTCTCTTTGGCAATACGGCTCACGAGCGGGTCGATGGTCAGCTGCCCGGGGCCGATGCCGTCGAGCGGCGAGATGATGCCGCCCAGCACGTGGTAAATGCCGTTGTATTGCTGGGTGCTTTCGATGGCGATGACGTCGCGAACGTTTTCCACCACGCAAATCATTTCCTGGCGTCGCATCGAATTGGCGCAGATGGAGCAGATATCGGCGTCGGCGATATTGCAGCAGCGCTGGCAGTATTTTATTTCCTGCCGCATTTTGATGATGGCTTCCCCAAAACCGATGACTTTTTCCGGGTCTGTTTTCAACAGGTGCAATACCAGCCGGAGGGCTGTTTTTCGGCCGATGCCCGGTAGTTTGGCAAATTCATTCACCGCATTTTCCAGTAGAGAAGAAGAGAATTGCATCCTGCAAAGATACGCAACCCGCTGCACACACAGCTGTCAGCCTGAGCTTGTCGAAGGCCTTACAGCAACTTATTTTTCCCGGCAGATGGCGGTTTATAATTCGATCGGATAATCCGTATCCCAATTCGCTTTTACCGTAAACTTTTTCTTCAGGGTCTGCACTCTTTCGGGCTGAATATGCTTGCCAAAAAAGTCGCCGGCATCCCATATCCCGTTGCCATTGGTATCGTATAATATCCGCACCTCGTAGTCGCCCGGCTTGAACAGCCTTTCGTATACTTCATTGCCGCTCACCTTCCGGCTGAATTTGATGTCCTCTCCCTGTAGCAGGATCACGACAGGATTTTTAGACTTATCCAGGTTTTTGAAGCGTACGCGGAAGCTGCCGTAGTCGGCGTCCTTCATCGTTTTGAAAGGCAGGGTATCTGTTTTCAACAGCTTCCTGCCCAGCGTATCTTCGGCAAATTCCTTATCGAGCAGGAGGTTATAGGCCGTATTCTCTTTCCAGCGCACATGCCAGATATATACTTTGCCGGTGCTGTCGGATGTGATGTGGTAGCCGGACACCGGTTTAAACTGCTCATCCAGCAGCAGCGCCTTGCTGGAATCGAAATGTTTGAGCGAATCGTTGAACGTAAGGCTCAGGTTGCCCAGCAGGTCCTGCTGGTTGTTTTCAAGGTTGGTGCGAAAAACAAGCCGTTTCTCCTGTTTGTTGTTCCTCGATAACGATCGCGGTACGCCGCCGCCGGGCCTCGGCGTTCCTGCCGCAGGTTTCTTCTTGTCTTTTTCTTCTTCTTTTTCGAGGTAGGCGTATAAAGTGACCGGGGGCGTATTGCCGGTGATATTGACCGGCTCATCTGCAAAAGCAAACAGCTGGGTTCTCGACAGGTAGCGGTGCTGGCCGCCTTCGTCTTTCAATGCGTATAGTGAAAAGGTACCGGGCGGCAGGTGATGAAAACTAAAGCTGCCGCTGCTATCGAGCCGGGCAATATAGCGGGGGCGTTCTTTGATAACGGCCGAATCGTCGGAATTGCGGTGCAGCATAACGATGAGCGTACTGTCGCTTTTGCCCGTCTGGGCCAATATTACGCGGCCGTGCAACTCCAGGCTGTCGATATTGGTGCCGGTGGAAAATACATAGGTAAAGTTCTTCAGCACATTTCCCTCATTGATATCCTTGATGGCATTACCGAAATTGATGCTGTAGGTGGTATTGGCTTCCAGCGTATCCTTTATTTTGACGGTCACCGTTTTCAGCTTCGATTCAACGATGGGGTTGATTTTTGGGGTGGGCGATACCAGCAGGTTTTCCTGGATGCTTTGCAGGTCTACATACTCGTTGAACGTAAACGTGATTTTATTGCCGTCGAACTTTAGCGACGAATCTTTGGGCACTACCTGTACCAGTATGGGCGGCAGGGAATCTTTTGGTCCGCCGCTGGGGGCCACGATATTGGCGCAACCGCCGGATAGCAGGGATATAACAATAAAGGATAGAAAAAACAGGAAAAAGACGTTGCTCGGTTTCATCATGATGGCCTCAATAATAATGTGCAAACATAACAGGTTTATGGCGATTGGGTGGGTGGTTTCTCCTAATTATACCTTAAAAGAGCCCGCAGCTTCCTTATGCACTGCTATAGCCAGTCCATTGGCTTTTACGAAGCTGCACCAGGAGCAATGGGGCGCGCCGCAGCCGGTATAAAATGCCTGTTGCCGGATATCGTGCCATACCCGGGTTATTTGCTGGCCTACGGTGGCGATATCCGCGGGGCCGATAAGCAGGTTTTCGCGGTGGTACCGGCCTGTTTTATCCGGCTCTATAAAATCGAAGGAAGCGCCCACGGCTTTCCAGCCTTTCGCTTCATAGCTATCCACCAGTATTTTGTAAAACACGGCCTGCCGCCAGTAGTCGCCGCCGTTAGGTTCTTCTTCACGCGGCGGCTGCATGCGCGCCATGGCCCGGTCGTAGTCGCCGGTTTTATAGTCGACGATGGTCACCGATTTACCATCGAATTCCAGTTTGTCGAGCTTGCCTTTGAGCGGCACGCCATTGTACACCGCGCGTATCATGCGTTCGATGGCCACAACGGTGGGAAAGCGGTCGATATACGATGCATAATAATTACTTAATATTTCCCGGCCGTAATGCAGCCGCCTGCTGTATTGCGCTGCGGTAAAGTTTTCGCGGTGCGCGTGCATGTAGGTTTCAAAATCTTCGATAAACACTTCCAGTGGCGGAAAGGGTCTTTGCCTGCTGTTGCCTGCCGCGTCCAGCATTTTGCGGAACAGCTGTTCCAATGCATAATGTACGGCGGAGCCAAAGCCGGTGGCTTCATTTTGTGCGGAGGGTACGCGGATGATATTTTTATAATAAAATTCCAGCGGGCAGTGCAGGTAGCTGTTCAGCGCCGACACATTCATCGTAAACCGGGCAAGCAGTGCATTGACAAGCGCCGGCTCGAGCTTTTCTACTTCCGGAGCGCCGGGCATACTATCGCCGGCGGCTACCTGTGGTAAAGCGCCGTGTATGCTACTAACCAATTCTTTCAGGGTAAGCGCGGGGTTGCGGCCGGTTTCTTCTGCTATAATCGCCGCGAGGGTAGAGGCGTTTGTCGCCGGTGTGTTGTTTGCGGGTGGCGACGGCAGCGCGGCGCTGGCAGTTTCCTGCTGCAGCCAGGTAAGCCAGTCGGGCAGGGCAAGGGTATGAACGGCCGCTATGCTTTTTTCGAGCAGGAGGCTGGCCTTGCGCAGGCCTTCGTGGAGGGAAGGGGTAAACAGGTCTTTGGGCGGCAGGTTGATTTTTTCCTGCAGCAGGGCGCGCAGGAAGGTTTTGTTTTTGGTGAATTGGCGATCGTGTACTTCAAGGCTGAGGCGGGCGATGTCAAACGGGGGGATATTGAATGCCCGGTCGTGCAGCAGCTTAAACAGTAATTCGTCTCCGCTGTAAGGGGTGTCCTGTTCGGCGGCTATGTATTGTAAGAGCAACAGGAATGGCTGCATGGGGCAAAGATACGAAGGGGGCACCCACCCCCTATAGTTCTTCCAGTATACCTTAATAGGTGTAAACTTGTACCCAATGATAATGAATACCTTATGAATAAAACAAATAATATAGATTACAATTCGGGAACGTTCTTTTTTTGGGAATATTTCGCCCCCAAATTTCGTTAACGACAGAGGAAAATCCGAATAGTGTATGAAAAATCAGTCTGCCCTGAAGATATTTATATTGGAAGATGATGAGTGGTACGGGTCTATGTTACAGCATTATCTTTCCCTTAACCCCGATTATGAGATCAGGCGGTTTACGGCACCCGACAAATTTTTTGCCTCCCTGCACGAAAATCCGCAGGTCATTACCCTCGATTATTCGCTGCCCGACTGCGATGGCGCCGGGGTACTGCGCAAAATAAAGGAATACAACAAGAACATTGAAGTCATCGTCATTTCCGGCCAGGAGGATGTAGCCACGGCTATCAACCTGCTTAAAAACGGCGCCTACGATTATATTGTTAAAGACGACGAGGCCAAAGACCGGTTATGGAATACCATTCAGCACCTGCAGGAAAGAAACGGGCTGAAGCTGGAGGTGGAAAACCTGCGCACGGAAGTAAAGCGCAAATACGACTTTTCGACCACCATGATTGGCAACAGCGAGCCCATGCAAAAAGTCTTTGGCATGATCGAAAAAGCCGCTCAAACCAATATCACTGTATCCATCTATGGCGAAACCGGTTCGGGCAAGGAAATGATAGCCAAAGCCATTCATTACCATTCCGACCGCCAGAAAAAACCATTTGTAGCGGTAAACGTAGCCGCCATTCCACGCGATTTGATTGAAAGCGAATTGTTTGGTCATGAAAAAGGCGCTTTTACCGGCGCTGTTACCCGCCGCATCGGCAAGTTTGAGGAAGCCGACGGGGGCTCCCTGTTCCTGGATGAAATAGGCGAGCTCGATGTGAACCTGCAGGCCAAGCTGCTGCGCGTATTGCAGGAAAAGGAAATCACCCGTGTGGGCAGCAACCAGTCGGTGCCTGTCAATGCCCGCATCATTGTGGCAACGCACAAAAACCTGCTGGAAGAAGTACAGAAAAAAACCTTTCGCGAAGATCTTTATTATAGGTTGTACGGTTTGCCCATCCACCTGCCTGCGCTGCGTGAACGCAATGGCGACATACTGCTGCTGGCCAAGTTTTTCGTGGACAACTTTTGCAAGGAGAACAAGCTCAACAAAAAAACGCTGTCGGCCGATGCGCAGCAAAAGCTGCTGGGCTATCGTTTTCCCGGCAATGTGCGCGAGCTCAAATCGATTGTGGAGCTGGCTTCGGTGATGAGCGACGGCGATACCATCGAAGCGGAAAATATTACGCTCCAGTCGGCCGGCAATGTAACCGATTTACTAACCAGCGGTAAGACGCTGCGTGAATACACTCATTTTATTTTGCAGCATTACCTCGATAAAAATGACGGAGATGTGCTGAAGGTGGCGCGCCTGCTCGATATTGGCAAATCCACCATTTACCGGATGATCCAAAGTAAAGAGTTAAGCATCGTTTAAACCTGTTCTGAGAACAACGCCATCGCTGATGCCCCATACCACCGATACCAAATCACTGGAAAAAATGCTTGAAAACGAGCAGGCTGCCCGCGTTATCGCCGAGCAGGCCCTGCAGCAGAAAAGCCAGGAGCTGGATACGGCCAACCAGGAGATTCTTTTATTGCGGCAACAGCGTATGAAAGCCGGCGCCCGCAAAACAAATACCCTGAAGGCCGTGGCGGATATTGCTATGGAAGGTCCCGATTCGCCGAGCGAAAAAATACAGAAGCTCTGGACGACGCTCGAGAAGATTGGCGATAATGTATGGGAGCATGATTTTACGACCGGCAAAACCTATTTCTCCCGTAATGAGTTTGACCTGCTCGGCTATACCATCGAAGAGCTGGCCGATACGGCCGCCCTCTGGTGGAGCCGTATACATGAAGATGATAAGTGGATAGTAGAGGAAAACGACCGCCGCTACCGCGAAGGCACGCTCGAGAGCCATTCGGAAGAATACCGGATGTACCACCGCGACGGAACCGTCAAATGGATACTCGACAGGGGTATCGTAGTAGAAAGGGGGCCCAACGGGCTGCCGGCTAAGCTCATCGGCACGCATGCCGATATCACTTTTCTGCGGGAGATGGATGAAAAGCGGCTGAAAAGCGAGAAGCGTTACCGTGACCTGTTTAATTACTGCCAGGCGCTGATATGCACACACGATTTGAGCGGGAAAATCATCACCGTTAATCCCGCTATACTGGAGGCGCTGGACTACAGCGAGCACGAAATGGTGGGAAAGAACATCGCCGATTTTGTGCCCGCGGAAACAAAAGTACTTTTTGGCAGCCAATACCTCGACGAGATTATAAAGAACGGCCGTGCGCGCGGCGTATTCATTGTTATCAATAAAAGCGGGCGGCGTATGTACCTGCTGTACCAGAATTATAAAATGGAAGAGCCCGGTATAGACCCCTATATCATCGGTTTTTCGCAGGATATTACCGAGCGCATACTGGCCGAGCAGGAGCTGCTGCTCACCAAGAAGCTGACGGAGCAGGCTTCGCGCGCCAAAGAAACTTTCCTGGCCAATATGAGCCACGAAATACGCACGCCCATGAACGGTATCATCGGCATCGCGGGCCTGCTGGCCAAAACATCGCTCGATACCCAGCAGCGCGATTACCTGAAAATGGTACAGGATTCGGCGCAAAACCTGCTGGTTATCGTAAACGATATACTCGATCTCGAGAAAATCGAGGCAGGCAAGGTAGAGCTGGAAGAAATTCCTTTCAGCATATCCGAAAAAATAGCTGCCGTCGTCCAGTCGTTTAATTTTAAGGCAGAAGAAAAAGGGCTTAAGCTGTCGTATACCGATCACCTGCCTGCTCACTTACGGGTAAAAGGCGATCCTTACCGCCTGGTACAGGTAGTAAACAATTTTTTGAGCAATGCGCTTAAGTTTACCGAGCAGGGCATGGTGCATATAACCGTGCAGGTAAAGTTCGACAAGGAAGAATGGCTGGCCGTGGAATTTGCCATCGAAGACAGTGGCATCGGTATTTCGAAAGATAAGCTGGACATAATTTTCAATCCTTTTGTTCAGGCCAATACGGATACTACCCGGAAATACGGTGGTACGGGATTGGGATTGTCTATCTGCAAGAACCTCATTGAAATGCAGGGTGGTGAGCTGTGGGTGGAAAGCGAGGAGAACAAAGGCGCCGTTTTCCGCTTTATCGTTCCCTATCGCAGGATTGAGCTGGAAGCGCCGGCCGGCATCCAGCCGCCGGCCACGTACAACTTCAAAAGCCTGGGCGCACGCAAAGTGCTGGTAGCCGAAGATGTGGAGCTGAACCAGCTGCTGGTACGGCATATTATGCAATCGTGGGGATTTGAGGTAACGATTACCGACAATGGCAAAAAGGCCGTGCAGGCCCTGGAGCAGGAAGATTTCGATCTTATACTGATGGATATACAAATGCCCGAGATGGACGGCATAGAAGCTACCCACAGCATCCGCCATATGAAGGACGCCCGTAAAGCCGCTATCCCCATCGTGGCGCTAACCGCCAATGCGCTTAAAGGTGATAGTGAAAAATACCTGGTGGCCGGCATGAACGATTACCTTTCAAAACCCTTTACAGAAGAACAACTGTTTACCGTGATACAAAAAAACATTCAAAACCTCGTTATGGAAGATAAAACAGAACCGTCTATTACGCATACGCCTGCCGCTGCCGAAGGCAGTGAGCGCTTGTATGATCTTACTATGGTGCGCTCGGTATCGGGCGGCGATGAAGGATTTATTAAAAAAATGGTGCAGCTTTTTATTGAAACGGCGCCCCCCACTGTAGCAGAGCTGCAACAGGCGCAGCAGGAGCAGCAATGGGAGCGCGTAGGCAAGCTGGCGCATAAGCTGAAATCGACCATCGATTCGATGGGCGTGAGTACGTTGAAGGATGACATCCGCACCATCGAAGCCAATGGAAAGCACCAGCAGGATACCGATGCGTTGCCGCCCCTGGTAAAAAGAGTAACCGAAGTGGTAACTGCCTGCATAGCGCAGCTGAAGGCCGATTTTGGCCTGTAGTGGTCCCTGTGTGGGAGGGCCTTTCCTGCAACGGGAGGAAATAAACAGATCGGTTTAGGCGTTAATGCTGATTGACAGGGATTTATGTTTCCAATGTTTTTGGCAATATAATTGACGTAGATTGGTACTCAACCTAACACCCTTATGCAGACAGAACATCCTAAAATCTACCTGGTAGAAGATAATCCAGTGTACCAGACGCTTGTTTTAAAGCAGCTGGAGACTATCAGCCAGGACATACAAGTATTCAGCAAGGGAGAAAACTTCCTTGCGGAGCTGGAAGGCCATCCCCCGCCCGATCTTGTTATACTCGACTACCACCTCGAAGGTACCATTAACGGGTATGATGTGCTGAAGCTGTTAAAAGCGATGCCTTCTCCCCCGCCGGTTATTTTCTTTTCGAGCAACCTTGAGCTGACCATTACTTCTTCCATTTTAAAGCTGGGTATCGTAGAGTACATCGAAAAAACGATATTCTCGCTGTCGCGCCTTAAAGAAAGCACCAACGGCGTATTGAAGAATTTCAGGGGACCTGTGTCGGTGTAACAAAGCGTTTTTTTCCTGGTATCACCCTCTTTTATTATCCTATCCGCTACCACTTTGTGGTATAGGAACCGGCCCTGCCGTAGTGTAACTTTCCTGTTTAATCATTACATTTTAAACAAAAGTTTATGGCAACCAAGTATTCATTAGGGTGGTTACCCGATTTGCCCGATGCACGCGATTTCCTGTATGCGGCTCCTCTTAAGGTGTTGCAAAAATTGCCGGTAAGCACCGATTTGCGCAGCAAATGCCCGCCGGTATACGACCAGGGCGCGCTGGGCAGCTGTACGGCCAATGCGCTGGGCAGCGCCTTCCAGTTTGGACAGAAAAAGCAAAAGAAAAAAGACTTTATTCCTTCCCGCCTGTTTATTTACTACAATGAGCGGGTCATTATAAATACCGTTAATTCCGACAGCGGCGCGCAGATACGTGATGGTATAAAAACGCTCAACAAGCAAGGCGTGTGCAAGGAAACCACCTGGCCGTATATTATCCAGCAGTTTACGCACAAGCCTCCGCCCCCGGCGTATAAGGAAGCGCTCAAAAACCAGATTACATCTTACCAGCGCCTTATCAACACACTCAGCATATTGAAGGGCTGCCTGGCAGAAGGTTTTCCTTTTGTATATGGTTTCACGGTGTATGAAAGTTTTATGACCGCAAAAGTAGCCGGCTCCGGTATCATGCCCATGCCTGCCGCAACCGAAAAAGTAGTTGGTGGCCATGCGGTGATGGCGGTGGGGTATGACGATGGTAAACAGGCTTTCCTGGTCCGTAATTCCTGGGGTACGGGTTGGGGTATAAAAGGTTATTTCTGGATGCCTTATGCCTATATGATCGATTCAAGCCTTTGTGATGACTTCTGGACCATCCGGATGGTGGAATAAAGGCCTGTCAACTGTCAACCATCAGCTGTCAACTAATTTTGCTGGTACGGTTTTTTATCCACGAACTTTATGGTTAAATCAGTCTCTATGGCCAATACCACGATGGAAATAGTGAAGTTGAAGGAGGGCGGTACGCAGGTTATCCGGCTGAAAGGGCTTGTTACGGCGGGTTTTGAATGGATATATGAAAACAGTAATGAAGGCGTAGCCGGTGTGCAAAAGACTTTTGACAACGATGGAGCCAATGCCAAAAACCTGGGATTCAGCGCCACGGAAATATTTACCGTCACTGCGCTAAAGAGAGGGGAGGCCACGCTTCACTTCCGCCAGGTACGGCAATGGGAGCCGGGTAAGCCTCCAAAGGATGAGAAGCTGATGAAACTATTGGTGGACTGAGGGCTTATCCCGGTATTCTCGAAATGTATTTCTCCACTTCTTTGATCTGCGATACTATCTGTGGAGTCGTAGCTTTCAATGCTTTTGCTTTACGGAAAAATTCCTTGGCTGCGCGAAACTCGCGTTTGGTCATCATGATGCTGCACATCTGGAGGTAGGCGGCCGCTTGGTTTTCCTTGTCGGGCAGTCCTTTCTGGAGGGCGGAGCGAATGTATTTTTCCGCCTGGCGGATATCGTTTTTCTGCATGTTTAGCATACCCATTTGGAGCAGGCTGGCGCCTTCGGCTTCTTTCATGGGCATGCCCAGGTCGAGGCCTTTTTTCATATTCAGCTCGGCGCCGTCAAAATCCTGTTTCATCATGGCGATATTGCCTTTGAGGGTATAGTATACCGAGCGGATGGGTTTATACAGCAGATTGGGAAATTTGATGGAGGCCAGTACGCGTTCGGCGCCTTCCATATCGCCGCTCTCCATGTATTCCTGTATCAGGCGCAGCGGGCCAAAGAAAAAGTGGCCGAAAAGCAGGATAACGCCGATGAGGTAAGCGGGAAAAGCGGCCCAAAAGCTATGTCCCCAGATATTGACCACCAGGCCTAACGCTATCAGCGCCAGGGATATATAAACACGGTATTTAATGAGTTGATTGTAAAACTTCATAGTCAGTCCTGTTTAAAAAGGACTGCAAAGATAGGGGTGAAAGGGGTTACGGCGCGGGTGGTTTATTATATATGGGTTATGCCGGGTACCGGCGGGCTGGGTTTTAAAAGCTATCGTTGTTTACTTCGATCCAGTAGCCATCGGGGTCCTGCAGGTATACCTGGAGCACTTTATCGGGGCGGGCCTGGGGTTTTCCGTTGCCGGTCCAGTCGCCGTATTTAATGTGCAGCTCGTCCAGGTGTTTCATAAAGGCTTCCAGCGAGGGCACCGAAAAAGCCAGGTGGATATTGATGTCATGGGGTATCATGGCTTTGGCGCCCGATACCACGTGCAGCTGGCCGTGTTCGGATATTTTGAACCAGGTATGGCGGTTGTCTTTAAAGGGTTCGGCTATTTTTTCCAGCTGCATTACTTTTTCGTAGAAATCGCTGGCTTTTTGCAGGTCTGTCACGTAGATGGTCTGGTGGCTGAAATGCGGGCGGGAGCTGGGGGCGGCGGAAGCGCCGGTAGACTGCGCCATGGTATAATGGGTGGTTAAAAGGGTGATGGTGAAGGTGGCCAGGGCCGTTATCAGCCGGGCCATATATTGCTTTTTCATAGACAGCATGTTTTTTAGACGCTGAAAATAAGGATAATATGGCGTATGGAGCGTTTGGGCGGCTTTAAAATTTACGTGGTTACTTAAGGCAGAATCTATTATTTTTGCAGTCCTGTAAAATCAGGCCTCGTAGTTCAATGGATAGAATAGAAGTTTCCTAAACTTTAGATACAGGTTCGATTCCTGTCGAGGCTACCTTTATTAAATAATTCTTCTGAAACCCGCTCTAGCAGCGGTTTTTTTTAGTTCGATAAGTGACCGAATATTTTAACAACAAATTCAAATCGCTAATAATCAATATTTAAGAGGTTCGATTCCTGTTAGGATCACTGTTTTATCTCCACGCTTTAAAATCCGCTGTGGCAGCGGTTTTTTTGATTCGATACAGCTTTCTGCCAACTGTATCCGTCCCTTAAATGGTGTTCATTCCTGCACGATTACTGTATCGAAACCGAACATCATTGTCTCTATCAGGCTTTGACAGAAGGATGGTTTTCAATATTTTATACACCCGGCACCCTTTTGGCGCAATCCTGATGATTTCGCCGCCTTACTCGTCATAAACCGACCATCGTATGTTCCGCAACTATGTCAGGATTGCCTTCCGCAGCCTCAGGAAAAGCAAGGGCTTTACCGCCCTCAACGTTATTGGTCTCGCCGCCGGCCTCGGTGTCTGTCTGCTGATCGTTCTGTATGTCACCGATGAGCTTAGTTACGACCGCTACAACGTCAACGCCGATCGCATCTATCGGATCGATGAGGATCTCTACTTCAATAACACCAGGTACGACGCTGTCACCACCTCCAAATTTTTCGGCCCCGCTCTCGTCGCGTCCTACCCGAAGATCCAGCAGATGGTCAGGTTCCGCAACCCGGGCGACCTGCTGGTGAGGAAGGGCAACGGCCACGTCCTCGACCATCATTTCACCTTCGCCGACTCGACGATCTTCAAGGTTTTTACGCTGCCCATGATCGCCGGCGACCCCAATACGGCCCTCAACAATGCTCATTCCATCGTGATCGATGAAAGTGCCGCCCGCCGCTATTTCAACAGCACCGATGTTATCGGGCGCACGCTGGAGGTAGGTGGTAACAATACACTCCTCAAGATCACCGGGGTCATCCGGGACATGCCGGAACAGTCCCAGTTCCATTTCAGCTTCATTCGCCCCATCCGCGAATCCTACACCTTTAATGACCCCGGCGACAACGACTGGATAAGCAATCCTTATTATACCTTTATCCTTGCCCAATCCGGCACCACGCGGGCCGAGGTCCAGAAGGATGTAGACGAAGTCGTCAACCTCAATATCAGCCCCGCCCTCCAGCGAATGTTCCACACTTCGGGCGCCGACCTTGAGAAAGCGGGTGATCATTTCCGGTGTCCCATCTTCCCCCTCACCGACGTGCACCTCTATTCCAATAAGTCTGGTGAGCTCGAAGCCAACAGCAATATCCAGTTCGTATACATCTTTTCCGTGATCGCTGTGCTCATCCTCCTGATCGCCTGTGTCAATTTCATGAACCTCAGCACCGCCCGCTCCGCCAACCGCGCCAAGGAAGTGGGTATCCGCAAGGTGGCCGGCTCGACAAAAGGACACCTCATTCTGCAGTTCCTTACAGAGTCCATTCTGCTCAGCCTTTTGTCACTCGTCCTCGCCCTTGGTATTGCAGTCCTGCTGTTACCGCTGTTCAATCAGCTTGCCGGCAAATCGCTCCATGCCGACGCGCTTTTCAGCGGCCGGTTCCTGCTCATGCTCATCCTCCTGGTGCTGGTGGTCGGCTGTCTCGCAGGCAGCTACCCCGCCTTCTACCTTTCCTCCTTTCAGCCGATTCATGTATTGAAAGGAAAGATAGCCGCAGGCTTCAAGAGCAGCTGGCTCCGCAGCAGCCTGGTAGTGTTTCAGTTTTTTATTTCTATTGGCCTCATCGTCAGCACCCTCGTCATCTATCGCCAGCTGCACTATATTCGAAATAAGGAAGTCGGCTTCAATCGTGACCAGGTACTCGTCATCCATGATACCTGGTCGCTCGGCCGGGATGGTACGGCCAATCTTCGCAAGAACCTGCTCACCCTTGCCGGGGTCACTGACGCAACCGCCACCCCCGACCTCCCCACCGTCGATGGCCAGTACTGGCAGCAAGGCTGGTTCCCGGATGCCTCGCTCGACGCCAGGAAGGCGATCCTCATGACCACACTCAGGATTGACGACCATTATGTTCCCACCCTCGGCATGCAGATCGTCAAAGGCCGCAACTTAAACCTCGCGCAATTTCCTACCGACTCCACTGCCATTATCCTCAATGAAGCCGCCGTAGCGGCGCTCGGCGTGAAGGACCCGCTCAAGCTGATCCTCTACAATCATGATGACCTGTTCAAGACTATCACCTATCATGTCGTCGGCATCGTAAAGGATTTCAACTATAACTCCATGCATGACAATATCCATCCCCTTATCATGGTGGTCAACACGTATAACTGGGGTAGCATGGCCGTCCGCTTCCACACGAATGATGTCTCAAGTCTCGTCCGGCAGGTGGAAAGTAAGTTCCATGCCGCTAAGCAGGGGCTGCCCTTCAGCTACACTTTCATGGATGACGACTTTGATAAATTGTATCACGCCGAGCAGCAGACCGGCCAGGTATTCATCACTTTCGCCATCTTCGCCATCCTCATTGCCTGCCTCGGCCTCTTCGGCCTCGTTACCTATGCTGCCGAACAACGCACCAAGGAGATAGGGATCCGCAAAGTACTTGGCGCCCGCGTCAGTGGTATCGTCGCCCTCCTCAGCAGGGACTTCACGATGCTTGTCGGGATAGCTGCGCTCATCGCCTTTCCCGTCGCGTGGTGGGCTATGTACAAATGGCTCGAGACGTTTGCCTATCGTACGGAGATCAGCTGGTGGATTTTCCTCGTGGCCGGTGCCGTTGCACTCACCATTGCCCTGCTGACGGTCAGTATTCAGACCATCCGCGCGGCCCTCGCTAATCCCATAAAATCCCTCTGCAGCGAATGATCGGGGAACTTGATAAATTATTAAATGAGTTCGGAATCAAGTGAAATTTGTTCAGGTCTTGAAAATAGCGGAAGAGGTATGTTGGTAGCCTAATTAATATAATTGTACTATCAGATATTTTATAAGTAAGATAGGAGGTAATAGATATGACATGCAAGTAAAATCAATTTCCTTGCTGGTCTAAGGGTGCAATTCGGGAGCTGGTGCAAGGTTCTGTGGGGATAGCCATGTGGACTGGCGGCCTTGTGCCTGAAATAAAGTATTTTTAGAATGCGCACAGGTACGCTATAGCTGCGTTGGCCTGCATGCCTGCTGCTTTGAATTCTATGACTTGTCTAAAAACTCTTTTAATTGATTCGACAAACTTTCCGTCATCTCTTTTTGACAGAAAGGACTGCCGGAAAAAACCGGAAACCTTTCTTTATCCCGCTGAAATCCGCGTAAGACGTGATAGTAGCAGCGACGGCCTGGTACGAAAGCATGCTCGCGCTTCTATATTCTGAAAGCGCCCGCCATCAAATTCTGTTCAGCCCTTGAAATACCTATTTCTTTCGCCAGTTTTTGCCAGATAGAAATGGCGGTTTTTATTTCGTCGACTATTATATCCATTTCTTTTTCTTCCAGCCTGAAATAGATACCTACGCTTTTGGCTAAGGCATAGTCCAAAGCATTATTATCCATGTCAATATTCAGCGAAAGCCCATCTTTATCAACTAACGGATTAAGGTCAAATGCAGGTGATAAACGCCAGCCATCCGGCATCAGGATAAATCCATGGTTGCGTAAATGATCGTCGGTATTGGAAATAGCGATGTTGAAAACTATCCTTCGCCATAGCTGCTGTAAGTCTTCCTCTACATGAGCGCCGGAAAACTGGATAAATTCTGCCATGTCCAGGTAACTTGGAATGTCATCGCGTATCAAATCTTCATTTTTCCCTGTCATTGTCATGGCAGAAGCGAAATGTATCCGTTCCTGCCTGACCCGGTCGAATCGCCTGGTAAAAAAAGTGTGGTAGCTGCCGGCAATGTGTTGCAATGTACATTCAGGCATGTTTATACCGGCTTTAACCGCCAGCCGATACGCCAGGTATTCCCAGGCCGCCTTATCGATTGTGTCGTTTTTTGAAGGAAATTTGGCAATCCATGGCTGACCATCTTCATCCAATATATTGGCTTTTGGCCGCGCACCTCCTAATGAAGAACCAGGAGCCATCAGCATGAGCAGCCATTTTCTTGCCTCCTCCGTATCCTCGTTGGATTCTATTAGTTCTGCTGCATGTTGCAGTTCTCTTATTGTAGCCCAGGGCGGTGTTGGCGATACGGCGTCATTATTCAGGAAAGGCCCATCCGGGTCGGTTTTAAAACGCAAGGCCCCCATGCGGCTTTCATCATGCACCCCCAGCAGGAAATCTATGTCGTAAAGCGTTGGAGCCGGGCGACCTTCTTCCCTTGCTGTTTGCGCTGCCCTTCTTTTCATCAACATACGCCCCCAGGTATCCGGCATCGAATCCAGGAAAACCCCGAAGTTGCTTTTGCTGTTCGGGTACTGCGCGCCGGTAAACCATGCAATATCGGGGTCGAGCAAATGTTGCTCGTTGGAAGCAATCCATGAAGGCTCATAACTAAAACTAAACGATTTTCTGCCTTTAGCCTGTTGTGCGGAAAGCATACCAATCCTCCTGGGCTCCGGCATGCCAATCCAATGTGCATATACGCTTATATCTGTTTTGCCGGCCATTATATTATGGTTTCTTCATTAACTCCAGGTCCTGCAATTTCCTCCCCAGCTCATCATTCGCCGCCAGCTTCAAAAAGTCATCCTGTAAGCCCAATACCCTTAGCACATTGAAATAAGCGCCCATGGAAACACTGGGACTTCCTTTTTCTACCTGGTGAAGTGTAGTGCGATCAATACCGGCCCTCTCAGCTACCTGCAGGGTAGTCAATTTTCTTCTTTTCCTGGCCAGCTTGATATTCTCTCCTACTTGTTCCATCATTCGCTGGAATTTAGGCAAGAGAACATATTTTCTCGTCCTCATTGTAGGTTATTTTCATCAAAAGTAGTCAAATTGTCGAAAATAAGCAACATACGCATGGAAGCAAAGGGTAGGTTAGTTATGTATAAGAGACTTAATTGATTGCCCTTCAGTCTATTGTATTTGCTTCTTGCTGGTCTAAGAATCCAACTCGCCATATTAGGGGCGATAACTATTATTCCACTACCCTGGCAAACGCATCAGCTATATGAAGGCGGCTTATCCAAATAATTGAATGATTGGGATTGACCTCTATGGATTCCAGCCTTCCGCCCATTCGTACCATTTTCCCAATGAAGCCGGCCACATCGGGCCGATTGGCGAATGTGTAATATTCGAAACATAGAATACTCGTATGCCTGGCATTCAAGGTAATCGTTTCTCCTTGCAGGGAGCCATCTCTCATAACAAACTTTAACGAATTACTCCCGTTTGCAGCACTATCAATACAGGGATGAGCGGACATCACCAGCGTTTGTCCTATATATTGCTGCGCATTCTTTTTAAAAGCGTCATGCGTCATTTGGCCAAGTGATACCATGCCAGCAGCAGAAAGAATGTTCATATAGGTTACGATACCCCGAAAGTCCGACGAGTCATTTTGGGTAGAGCCAAGCAGCTTGCCCGTATGCTCAAAGGCCGCTTTGAAGTCCTGCTTTTGCATAAAGGGAATGACTTCTTTAAAGTTTTCATAAGTAATAACCTGGCAGTGTGCCATGACCACAATGAGAAAAGGGAATAAGAGCGCAGCTAAACGTTTCATATAGTAGTGGGTTGACTTTTGGAGACAAAGCTAACTCATTGACGACTTCCCAACTCCTGGCTTTGGGCCGTATCTCCCTTTACTGGTCTAAGAATGCATCTCGCTATATTAGGAACCTGGCCCCTTGCTGGGCTAAGAATACAGCTACCTATATTCGGAAACTGGCGCAAGGTTTTGTGGCGTGGCCTTGTGGCTTGGCGACCTTACGCCTGGTCTCTCCCTGAAATCATTTTGCGCACATACATTCAGGGCCAGCGAAGGCAATTTTACTCTATCTAAAGCGAGGTGGGTACAGCCGGGAGTGTAAGATAGAACCAGTTTCCTTTACCGGGCTCACTTTCCACCCGTAACCGACCTTGGTTAGCTTCGGCAAATTCCCCGCACGGCAGGAGTCCAAGGCCCGTGCCTTTCTCGTTGATGGTACCGGAAGTAGTAACACTTTCTTTCGAGTTAATTTTTTTCAAAACACCCTGTTCTATTCCAATACCCGAATCGGCTATACAAATCTCTACCAGGTCATTTATCGTTTTGCCTTGAATAACAATGGTATCGCCCGGGTTGCAGAATTTAATGGCATTACTAACCAGGTTGCGAAGTATTATCTGCGTCATCGTGCTATCTGCCCAGGCCAACAGGCCAGGGGGTAGTTCGTTGCTAAATCCGAGCTTTTTATCTGAAACCTGTTTGCCGAAATGCCATATGATATCATTTACCAGCTGATTTACCGGCAACGCAGCGGGCGATATCATCCTGCCGTTCATCTGGCTGGCCGCCCAGGAAAGAAGATTGCTTACCAGTTCCGCAGAATTGTCCACATCCCGCCTGAGCTCTTCCATCGTGGTATTGAGCTGCGCATCATTCAGGTGTCCCCCCTTCAATAAGGAAAGCATTTCCTTCAGGGAGTGCAAAGGCACTTTAAGATCATGTGCAATGCAAGCGTACATATCAATATCGCTGTTATTCTGCCCGGGCTGCTCATGTTGCTATCGTTCTTTATTTTACCTAAATAAATGTTGGTGTCCACCCGGTTCTATTCACATGGTCTTTCAAGGACAAGGTAGTGATTAAGCCGCTTTCCTCTTTTTTAAAATCGGGTTTTCCATACTTCAAATCAGGCGGCGGGGTAAAAAGAATTGCCCTTACGCAATAGCTGCGTTGGTTGGCCTGCATACCTCGCGCCAGCCCGGGGGCAATATGGCCTTTAAAGACAGATTGTTGCATTTTGATTATCTATTCGCGTAAATTTATGAATTAGCGGCAAGTTTAGAGCCCGACAACGCAACCTATGGTTTATGAACGTAAAGGAACAAATCAAAGCGTATATTACCGGCCAGCCTGAACCAAAACGCAGCGACATGCAAGCGTTGCACCGCATCATGCTGGAAGTAATGCCAGCTTGTAAATTATGGTTCCTGGATGGCGAAAACAGTGAAAATAAAACTGTTTCTAATCCTAATATCGGGTATGGACTTTACACCATAAAATATGCTGATGGAAAAACCAGGGAGTTTTATCAAATTGGTGTCAGTGCAAACACTACCGGCATCTCTGTCTATATCCTTGGCATTAGTGATAAGACATACTTAGCCAAAACGTATGGAAAAAAGCTGGGTAAGGCGACTGTGACCGGGTACTGTATTAAGTTCAAAACGCTAAAAGACATAAACATTGATATACTTGAAGCGGCAGTACGATACGGGTTTGAGGCGCAGGACGAAAAGCTGAGCTAAATACAATCATAGATGACAACAAATACATGTAAAGTAACGATACATATGGTTTCAAGCCTTGATGGAATTATTGCCAAAAACGATAATAGCGTTTCATGGTTTGAGACACCCGACTACTATGAGAAAGGTATAGCAATGACCGAACAGGACACCGCGGAATTTATTAAATCAATAGATTGCTATGTAATGGGGGCCCATACTTATGAACACGCCCTGGAGCTGTCAAAATTGTATGGGTGGGCTTATGGAGACGTGCCGACAATTGTAGTAACACACAGAAACCTGCCAATTGAAAGACAAAACATTGAAATGTATTCAGGCGACCTCGACAAACTTGTAAATGAACGGCTAAAAGCGAAATACAAGAATGTTTGGCTCGTAGGTGGAGCTATGCTTGCCAAAGATTTCATTCGTTTAAAATTGGCGGACGAAATAAGGTTGTCACTCATGCCAATTATTTTGGGCGATGGGAGACTGTTTTTTGACCACATACAACAAGAGCAGGCGTTGCACCTAAAAGACGTGACAGCCTACAAAACCGGAATGGTGGAATTGTGCTACGAAATAAAAAAATAGCGTGGTCGCTGGTACGCTATTTTTCTAATCTCATTAAATAACAGTTTGTGAAATGAACTATTTAAATCTTGCGTTTACTGATACTATTAAGGCAATCCAGCAGAAGGCGGGTAGCCGGGCCCCTTATGAACGGGTGGAAAAAGCTGGTTATGTGGACGGACTCACAGAGTTGGAAATGGGATTTATTGGTCAAATGGATAGTTTTTATATGGCTTCCTTTGGCGAAAACGATTATCCATATGTACAGCATAGAGGCGGTCCAAAGGGTTTTATTAAAGTAATTGATAAGGATACAATCGGTATCGTTGATTTCAGCGGGAACCGCCAGTATATCTCCGTTGGAAACATTGCCACGAACCCAAATGTATCCCTGATCCTTGTTTCTTATCCTATGCGTGCGAGGCTCAAAATGTATGCACAGGCGGAAATTATAGAAATGACCGGCAACCCGGCGCTTTTTGAACTGCTGAATCCCAAAGAATACGGGGCCAGGCCGGAACGCATTATGCTGTTTCATATTAAAGCGTATGACTGGAATTGTCAGCAGCACATTACGCCGAGGTATACAGCCGCAGAGATGAAAGCTTC
>Ga0307508_10000808_pt1 | contig 36690 bp, 48 predicted proteins | sample 9_EM_MG_FD_203089 | JGI IMG/M metagenome (GOLD analysis project Ga0307508, IMG submission 203089) | Populus trichocarpa ectomycorrhiza microbial communities from riparian zone in the Pacific Northwest, United States - 9_EM | ecosystem: Host-associated > Plants > Roots > Unclassified | place...
CCGGCACCGGCTACCGCTTCCGCGCGGGCCGAACCATTTCCGAAGTACCGCCCCGTCGAACCACATTTCCTGGCGACGCATCATCACCACCCATGTTTCCGTACTCTGGCCGACTTATAGATCCGAAACATCCCAAGGAAATAGCGAACTAGTAAAGCGAGTGATCGGCCGACGTACGTACGCAGCTGGTCAGATCCAAGGACCGAGGTGAGTAGATAATGAGACACCGTGAGACCGGAAATATGCAAGCCGAGGTCCAGGTTCACCCTGAGGGGTGGCAGACAGCTCCTCTCCGGCCTGCTCGATTGACGATTCGGTGGATATGTACCTACATAACGTGAAACTTGTAACTACTGCTGTACGCCAGCATCATCCATGTGCATATGTACACGCATGCTCGGTGGTGTATATACAGACGCTGAGTTCACCGGATCTGCGGACCACGCTATCTACATAGTGCTGGATATGCATTTTACGGACCGGCTCTTCGCCCTTCGCTTCTTTTTGGATTATTATTCGATTCGGGTCGAGACGACGCGCACCGTCTCCGTATTGGTCGCCACATCTCGGAAACACGGCCGCTGTCCCTGCTTTCCCTGTAGTCTGGCTCGGCCTCAACACAGCGTATGATGGGCGGATATCTATGTACGCGCAACCACAGCAATTTCAGTCCGGTGTTCCAAGCCGCAGAGGCTTCCACCGCCGAACTCCGCTGCACGACAATGCACAAAGCATTTTCGCGTTGTTCTTCAAAAAAACAATTCCGCTACGACCGGGAGGCGGCTTGCAAATTGCAAGAAACGGAGACCCGGTCACTTGTAAAAAAATTTCGGCAGCAGCAGCGTGAAGTGTGATGTTATTGTCGGGTGTGCGGTCTTGGGGATTTCGGCACCTGCTTTGATTGCAGCATCTGTTGGTACCCGGTTACGCGCAGGGGCCGGATAGCCGTTGGAAAGCGCACCGGGGAATTTGCAGCTAGCGCGCTGGGGCGGTGGTGAAAGATGGTCCGCAATGTTGGGGTGTTGTTTTGGGGATAGGTGATGAGAGGTAAGGAAACATGGGTGGGTGGTGATAGTCACGAACGAGAGGTTGAGGGATGTGGAATCGGCATTCTCACTTCAAGTTTTTCTTTTTTTTTCTTTTTCTTTACTACTCTGCGAATTTTGGGGGCTGTCCTGTTGTCGACGAAGACCGGTGTTTTATTTGGCGGGTCGACTGGCATGGTTTTCTGTCAGGTATGTACATACCAGCAAAACCAACCCATACATAATGCTGACATATGCAAGTCAACTTCCATGCGGTGCATCGCTACATAGAGTAAGCGTAGTCTCCCCATCACGCGGGCCGATGCAGCTCGCGCACTATTTGGCAGCTAGCCCAGAACCCCTTCCATCCACGCGGCCTCACTGTTGTTAACGGCTGTCAGTGTGGAGCACCACTCAATCTGGGGCAGACTGTTCAACCCGAATAACTTCTAGAGCTGCTATGCTGTGGCCGATCGTCTGTGTCGGTATGACCCGAGGTTCTATCTATGTAGGTCCCAGGCAGCTTCAATGTATACATTGTAGGATCCCAGGCAACTACAATATGTATCTAGAGTGGACCGGATGTATATAGTCAAAGGAGATGCTGCTAGAGAAGGCGGGGAAGCAGAGGTGTGAGGCAGGTTTGAGTTTTAAGTCTGACTACTCCAATCCGATTTGTCTCACATAGACGACATCAACTCGGAAATCTCTCCTATTCCTTTACTGCTCTAGAGTGGACATTGTAGGATCGTAAATTGTCGGTTTCATTCCACCGAACAACCGTGCGGGCCCTCTCTCCCTATCAGTGAGCTGATGCCTGGCTATGCCTCTCGCGAACCCGCCGTCCTTCGATGCCGATGCCTCCCTCCTTGAAATCTTGCGCAGGTGGGGAACCCTACGATACCCCGTTCGGGGCAAATTCCGTTGAAGCACCAAATTGTTGTTTGAGGGTGGATCCCACACCATAGTACGTGCGCACGGTTGAAAGAGTGGGAAGCAGCTACTAAACGCAACTTCTAAGCAACGGTGGGTGGGTGGGATGGGAGAGAATGGAGTGGTATAAAGCCCACGCTACTCTCCGTACACAAGCTGTAATCCTGCCGGCTTTTGGATCGGGCTGAAAACTAACTACAACTCGAGCTACATACCTACTGTACTGAACAAGATGGTGATCACAAGCGGTGCAAATAGCGAGCTGCGTCTGGATGTTGTGATTGTCGGGTATGTGTACCGTCCATCTGATCCCCTCCTTTCCCGAAGCATTGCTGATAGGCTGCTGGTCTCTGCAGTGCTGGCATCGGTGGAATGGCTGCCGCGGTCGGTTGTGGTCTAGCTGGCCACAACGTGTTGGTCCTCGAAGTTGCCCCAGCAGTAACATCTCCCCCCTCTTCCTGCCTTGGTTGCTCTCGCTGATTCCCACCCCCCTTTTACAGATCGGTGAAGTCGGCGCCGGCCTCCAGGTTGCGCCAAACATGATGCGGATCCTGACGCGATGGGGCCTTCGTGACACCGTCATCGCTAGCTCGGTCTCACTGATCAATCTTGACATCCGTCGCTGGTCGAGCGGGGCCCTCCTCGGCGAAGCACCGGTGAACAAGTCGTTCGGAGAGCAATACGTGATCCACAGGGCGGACCTGCACCGTGCACTCTACGAGCGCGCCGTTGGGTTGCCGAACGTCCGCGTCCGCGTGGGCGCAACCGTTGTGTCGGCGGAGTTCGGGGAGGACGGAAAGGGGGCCGGGGTGGTGTTGGAAGGGGGGGAAAGAGTGAAGGCCGACGTGGTCCTGGCGGCGGACGGGGTCAAGTCCCGATTGCGGCAGCAGATGCTCGGACTGCAGGTGGACACGCCGACGCCGACGGGCGACGCCGCGTACCGTATCATCCTCCCTCGATCGGCAATGGTCGCCGATCCCGAGCTGCGGGAGCTCATCGACACTCCGCGAGGCACGCGGTGGGTCGGACCGGGCCGGCATATTATGGCATACCCTATCAAGGCGCATCAACAGTACAACATTGTGCTGCTGCACCCAGATACGTCCGAGGGGAGCGAGGAATCATGGACCGCCGTAGGGACAAAGCAGGAGCTCGTCGATACGTTTAAGGGGTGGGATCCGGTACTGCAAAAGATTTTTGGCTTGATCCCCGATGAGAAGGTTTTGAAGTGGAAGCTCTGTACGCACGAGTTTTTGAAGACATGGACGAAAGGGCATGTAGCGCTGTTGGGAGATGCGTGTCATCCTATGCTGTTTGTGGCCCCTTTCCCCGATCACATCCTCCTCCGACTAACGTGCAGTAGGCCATACGTAGCTCAAGGCGCGGCCCAAGCCGTCGAAGACGCCGCAACACTTGCCGTGCTCCTGTCCTCCATCTCGGACAAGTCCTCCATCCCGCAAGCCCTGCGCCTCTATCAGATCGCGCGCAAAACTCGGGCGGAGATGGTACAGGATTCTGCAATGAAGAACCGCGAGACATTGCACATGCCCGACGGCCCAGCACAGATCGAGCGCGACGCAAAATTCGCAAAGATCTTCGGCGGCGGTGAGAACCCAGATAAATGGGGTGACCCTAGACACCAGGAGTTCATGTGGGGATGGGATGCGGAGGAGACGGCGAGAAGGATGGTGCGTCGGGGCGAAGGGGTGAGGAGTATGCTGTAGATGTGCAGGCGGTCACTGGATGCAATGAGCCATCCATGCTTTTCTCGTGATGTCGGATTTGTGTGGGTTTGGTGGGAATCGTTTCATGCGTTGGCACGTTAGTCCATTTTCAGAAATGTGTCATTAGATTAAATAATTAAATCGACAAACCTTTAAAATGTCATGAAATTACCACAGCTGGCACTTTTCCGCCGGTTTCGGGCATAGGCAGCAACCACCAAGAAACCCTCACCACAACACACCGCACCTCAACCCAACAACCCTCCAGCATGCAAAAAGACGGCAACCCGGCAGTAAATTTGGAGCCAGGAATTCGATGATCTAAAGTCACCCGAGCAAGCGGTCATGGACTGGGTGATTGCAATGCACTTCAGCACCCGCACGGGAAAGAGTGATAAGTAGGTAACCGCATTCAATACTCAGCCAGCCAGGTTACTAATCGCCTACCTACTCTACTCAGGGAGCCATTTTGGAGCGCGCAGTGTCCATTCCAGATCCTGGGTAGCCGGAATAAGGAGTGCGTCGTGGTACATAGAGTCAGTCGAACAAAGCACATGCGTGGGAGTCGCGGTTCAGTGTGGGGTCGCACGAACACAAAAGTGGTTGCTTCGAAAAGCGCCAAGCGCCTGGCCCCATCTACGGTTGGGGACACCTGGAACCGATGGAAAAACACACAGCTATCTTTTCCCACAACACCGCAAAAGAAACTTAAAGGACGTTATTATCGGAAAGATAAGGGTGCCCAGAATCAAGAAGTAACGAGCTTTGAATTTTAGAAAGCGTGGTTGATTTTCCAATGAATTTAGAAAAAAAGTAATTTTTGGTGGGGCGCTCCCCTATGTCCCCATGCTGGAACCCTGTCAACTTCCGGATTAGGAAGCCGCTAGCTTAATAAGCCACGCAGGACAGACAGAACGAGCGCGACGACGCAGCCGAAACGCGTCTTTTTTTTAAGTCTATCGAATAAATATGGTCGTGAGAGCAGGAACGGGTTGGCTGGGCGGATTATTGGCTGGGAGCTGGTGCTGGCTGGCGTTCGGGCAACAGTGATGCATGAATTGCGCTGCGCGCCGCAGAAGAAAATCATACAAAAAAAATCACATAATATTACCGCATTGGGAATTAAATAAATAATTGAATTTTCAAATGAATGTCCCTTGCCATTGGCTCAAGGAGTCCCCAACTATGTCACCAAGCCGACGTCAGCTCAGGTGATCGTAGATAGATGCCTACAAGGAGACCTATACGGAGAACCTGGTGACTGTCAATATCGCCGACTTGACACCAAGCGGAGATGACTGCTATGTATCCGCCCTATCTGAGAAAGCCATGCGGCCGGCCAAAGGAGAAGCGGCTGCGCAAATGAGCCGGGAAATTTCGGTCAGAGCTGCTGCCGCTGGGGCACTTGCAGGAATCTCAGAAAAAACTGCACAGCGCTGTGGTCGGTGTCGCGGTGTGGGACACAACCATGCTAGTTGCCGCGAAGTCGGACGATTCCCAATTGGTGGTTTGTGGATACCTACTTGTATGTACATAGTTCTCCGATTGCTGAGTAAGAGTTGTGCTGTGATGAGGTCTTTTTGGTGGCTGCTGCCTTCGCCCGAAACTGAAGGAAAAGCGCTAGCTGTAGCATTTTCCGTTAAATGGGGTAAAAACTATGTATGTATGCATGTACTGTAGTTACAGGGGTAGTCACCCCTGCTCAGGGGCCTCGCTGCCTGCACCACCACTCGAACAATCAATAATGCGCGCAAAAATGTCCTCGCTACATAGATAGATATTACACGTGGGATTGCCCTTGTGCGCATCGTTGACCACTGCTCGTATGCATGGGCTGACCTGTGCTTGTATGATACCTGTTGCAAAACTGCCGTCATACACATCGCTGGCCTTTGCTAGGAAGTTTTCCAGGACTACGTATGTAGCCCGATGCGATATCTACTAGGGTCCCGACGCAAACATCCACAACATGCGCGACGCGATATTGACTGCGAGTCCGACGCGAGCCCGATGCTGTCCCAAGCTGGCAAATACCTATACATAGTGAGATGCTTTGCGACCGGATGAACCCATCTAATTAACCCAACAAAATTCGATGAGTTTCTGCCATTGATCGACACTCTTTGGACCAAGGTAGGTGTATACACAACTCAACGGCAGAGTGTGGTACAAGTTCAACACTACGAATGTCGTCTGCGAAAGAGCAAAATGGCCAGTACAAATTTTGCAAGAAAGGAAGGCCGTGTCGAGAAACCCGAATGACTGCATTCTGCATCGAAGATCTCTGTCAGGTTCGGATGAAAATGACACGCATGTACGTAGTCGTTGCATTGGTAAAAACTGGTAGAAATATGTAGGTAGTCAACGGGAACCGTTGTGGCAGTCCATCTCTTTGCCGAGTGTTCTTTGTCTCGCCGAGGACAATTCGTGAAAGAATGGTAGACCGTGGGAATTATAGTCAGCCCCTTTCTTTATTTCGTAAAACTTCTGCACGTGCGGGTCAACGGGTTGAGAAGGGAGGGAGTGATAAAAAATTATGTACTTGGGTTCTATCTAGAGTTCTTTACTTAATGATAGTTTACTGCGTGTGTTCACTCTTCCCCTTTCCACAGCAAACACCATCAAAGTAATTCTATATATTTCGTAACATGTGTGGCTGTGGCTGGAGTCGCTGAGCATCGTTCGTTTCGCCGAGGATGATTCGTTTCGCGTCGAAGATGTTGGCTGAACTGTCAGTACTTCATTAGTCATTAACTAGCTACAATCGAAAATAGTAGTGTGGCTGTGCTGAGGAGTTCCCCAAAAGGCTAGTAGTTACATGCTAACGTAGTAGCGCAGGAAGTGAAAGTGAATCAGTCCTCGAGGTGTGATTCAAGGCTAGCCATTTAGAGATTATCTACTTGCTCTACAATGGTTGGAACGTAACTTCGAACCACATACCCAACCGACAGAAGGAGAAGACGAATACCGGCCCCTAATCTTTAATGGACACGAGTCTCATATTACCTACGAGTTCATCGAATATGCCTATGCTCATCGAATCATATGTCTTTGCCTACCCGCCCATAGTACCCATCTTCTACAGCCACTCGATGTCGTGATTTTCGGTCGATATGCAGCAGAATACTCAAAGGCTTTGGACAATGCTTCACGTCATGGTATTACTGGTATTGATAAGGAGCTTTTTATGCAACTCTTCCAAGAAGCACGTAAGGAGGTGTTCACAAATCGATTGTGCCGAAGTGCTTTCCGTTCAACTGGCATTCACCCGCTTAACCCCCCGACGCCGTTCTTAAAAATATCCCCGAGCTCAAGACCACCAAGAACCGCATCGGCACACCTCCCGCACCCGATGGATCGACTCCCATGACGCCGTCAAAGCGAACGACTCAAGAATTCGACTCCTAGCTTGTCAGGGAGTGGATATTGAGTCTGGTGTTCGAGAACGAGTAGAACTGCTAGCAAAGCCTGCGCATATGTCGATGGCACGAGAAGCAATACAAATCAAAACCAACCAGCAATTGCGACGGCTGAATCGGACAAAGGGAAAACCCGACAACTCAAGTATATGGCATGCAGGTAGCCGTACACAGTTGACCGATAAAGCTTACAATCGAGGAAGCCAGACTGCGGAAGAGACGGGTGGAGGAAAAAATAGAGGTGGAGGTCTTGAAGCAACAGCACTTGAAAGGGAAGCGGCAAGAAAAAGCCTTCGAGCAAGCGATGATCGAATCTCCTATAGGGGGGATTTTTGAAGCACAACCAGCCGCCGAGCCCGGAGAATCCATTATTTTCAAAACAATGAACTCGCTCACTGGCGCATCTGTGGTGGAGGTTCTCAAGCCTGAGTTTTTTGTTGTTGCACCTGGTACAAGAACGGAGGATTATCAACATCCACCACCCTGACTGAAGAAGGACAAGGTGAAGAGGGGCTATGCACACAATGGAAAGGCAGAGACTTTGGGTATTTGGACAACTGTCATGAGTAAAACTACTTAAGGACGAATGGACATTTATTCATATTTCATTTCCATCGGAGGAGGATTCAGATTAGATACTTTCTCTTCAATTTCTCACGTAGTCTGAATATAATTTTATTGCTGTACCATCTCCGATTGATTTACTAAGTGATTAAATTAAATTATCTTGCTCGTTGATGGGTTGTAGCTATGGTAGTTGTTGCGATGGCGACGGCAATGGCATGGAGCTGCCTGAAGTAGCTAGCCTTGAATCACCACTTCCTGCGCTACTACGTTAACGTACAACGCATGAATCGATCCCGTTTAGTGGATAGTTTAGCGGCTCCTTTTAGGGTTTAGCGTGCTATTCTTTCCTTCCTCTCTCGCGCTCCTGTATCTGTAGCTGGGCATAGACAATAACTCTCTTGTTTAAGTGGTTTCTCTTCATCGCTCCTGTGAAGCCACCGCCCCATTCTATGTCTCCGGATTGTTGCTGCTTGAGCGGAACGTGTGCTAGCCGCGAGAATCGCATGGTCCGCCTACAGGAGTACCTACTTCTGGGAGCTGCGCAGTTGCAGTTCTAATATCAGCCAAAAATCAAAAGCAACCACCCCCACAAAACCTGGAGGCTATTTGGTGGAAGGGGAGGCACAGCCAGGGTTCGACCGCACCTCGGGTGATGATGGGGGTGGAGAATCCTGCAAAAAAGCATCGATATCAATCCATCTGTCACTCGTCCGCCCATCCCCTCGACAGACACGTCCCACAAGTCCGCAGAAAACGCCGCTGGCATCAATTCCTAGCATACAACCCCTTCCCCTCCTCCATAACCCACAACCTTATTTATCCTCTCCCTTGCCTTTGTCCCCCTCCCCAGCTTCCGAAGAATTGAGTAGCCCCTCGAGTCCACCCTCTTCCTCGAAGCCCATGCCGAACCTGTCCCTGAACTTCTTGAGCCTTCCGGCCTCGTCCTCCTCGACGTCGCGGAGCTCGCGCATGCTCGGGTTCCACAGCGGGTTGTTGCGCACATCCTTGGTGCTGCGGATGATGCCGCGCGGCGACGTCGTCAGCTGCTTGAACGACGACCCGTCCGACAGGATCACGATCTGGTCCAGCAGGATCGGTCGCTTCGGCCGCGGGATCAGGTTCGCGCTGCGGGATTGCTGCACCGACGGAACCGGACGCGTGCCAGCGGGGAAGAGTTGCGTGTGTAGTGCGCTGCGAGAGCGCAGGATCGGTCGGAGCGCGGGGAGCATACCGTGGGGTGCGTGTGCGTGTGCTGTGTCGTCGAGTATTCGTCAGGCGGGCGGGCGGTGTCGCGGAGATGGGGAGGCCAACTTTTTTGCTAGGTAGAGCCCGCAGCGCCGCCTAGAACCCAGAAAGACAAGTCAATCTCCTAGTCCCAACCGCTTTAGGATAACGTACTTCGGGTAGAAGGGAGATGGCCGGGTAACACACTGGCTAACCCCACTAACTACTTATGTTGAAGCTTGAATTTTTTTCACAGCATGAACATGGCGTAACACCCCACTGCAGCCATGGCGGACCCCCACCGCAGAGCCATATAGACTGCACAGAGGGCCCGGAAAGGATCACCGATCGACACCCTCCGGCCCTGGGGGCAGCACGGGGATACAATCCTCTGGAAGGCTGGCACAGACAATAGAGTGTGGGCTATCTACCATAGAAGGCACCAGTAACTCTGCATTGAAGCTAATACCTATGGTTGTCCATCCGGCCTACCTACATTTAGTCTATCCACCTGAGATCAGTGGAGCCAGTCCGTCCCAGGACCCTGTGTACAGGGCGTGTGGCGTTTTGGCTGTGGGGCTGTGTGAATTGCAGATCATCGAAATCCTCCACAAGAACGGAACCCAGGGGGGAACACTGTGGGGACGCCCAAACCCCCGAAAACTCCCATTCTAGTTATCCCTTGCCTATCTATACATTCTCAAAGATACCTTTCCGGCCCCACCTCATCCCCCTCTAGATACCTCATTCCCAGTCCCAACACATGTCAGCCGTGACAGCTATAGACTAGCGCAGCACGCTAATGTTATAATGAAGGGGAGTAAAAAAAACAAAAAAAAACGCTAAACGCGTATCAAAACGGTCAAAATACGTATTTTTCGCCTCCTGATACGGGTCCAGCAGGAAAACTATCTAGATACGCTTTTCTTTTTCTACTCCAAACCAGTACCTATACGTACTTACATACCTGTAAGGTATCCGGGCTTTTACTCTCCGACGGACAGACTAGTCTTACGAAATCCGCCCGGGACTGCCCTGGTAGAGCTGGGCATCGTCGCGGGCCTGACATCAGCCCAATAATGCTGTACCCAAATACCAAAATCACAGGTACTATTGCATCGCTGCAAGGCCGCATTGATGACTGAGATGCACGTAATAAGGGTCCTCAATTGGCTGACGCATCGGGTTAGGCGCCAACTGACGACCAACTGCCTTCGGGCGGTCGAAGGTCCCCCGTATATATGCGCTGATCTCGATTGGCGTAAAAGGAACAGTTCCTGGTGCGGAAAGCAAATTTGATTTAAGCCCATTCAAAGAAGGTTTGTCGGGCATCACAAACGACACCTAACTGTACATATTGTACAGGTTCTCGACTTCATTTTCGATACGGAAGATGGGGCCGATCCAAAGGTAGAGGATTTATCGACAGTTAGATAGCTCTAAATTGCCCGAGAAGCAGTACTGGATGCCACGAAAAACCCCCGGGATTCCCATGCCCTGGGTGGTTTGCTGCCCTCCATGATCGCTGCAACGGGTTGCATCCGTGTTGATGTGCCAGCTTTCGATGGTCCTTGTCGTCTTATCGAAAACCATCCCATCTTCCGCGAGACCTGGTTGGCAAATCTGTGGGGACCGTGGTCGTGTTTACCATCTCCAGCAGCCTCCCGAACAGAGGTCCCTCAAAGTTGAATGCGAGGTACCTACTTAGTTATGGGCTTCTGATTGGCTGCCGAGTCTCACCTTAATTCTCAACCAACTCCAATTCCGACTAACCTTGAGGACCCTTAATAAAGCAAAAAACGATAGTGTTCGGTTTCCACCCTGTTGACAGTCCTCTATATATCCACCGTTTTTCTATCGAAAAAGGTCTGCCTTGTCAGAGGATAAGGCAAAAAAGCCCCCAGCGCCATCACAGACGACCAGCTTTTGGCAGTGAGAAAAAAGTCTACAATGCCAGGACATGCGCTGAAAAGCCCTCAGTGCCACAAGGGGTTTCTCCTTGTCTAGTATCCAGGCCAGATTTTGTAGTAGAGTTGAGTTGAGTAACCGACAGCCATGGCATTCCGCAGCTGGGGCGGCAGATACCAGTGTTACTGTCCTGTGAACCGCGTAGCGATCATCTATAGTTACACCATAAAAATGCGCAAATAGCCGTATGTAGTATATATATATTCTGGACGATTTAAGCGTGTTACTCACTCGACCACGGAAGAAGAAATCCCTCCCCCCCCACAGACTTCAGATGGCTCTAGCAGAAAAATAAAGGGAAGAAAAAAAAAGAAAACATTATCTACAACCCGTTGTTGCGACTGATACCTCCCACAGTCTACAATCATCACCCACTCCAACCGTCTATGCCCGGATCCACTCCCCCCCACACCCAGTCCGTCTCCACCTCAAAAAAATAAAAAGGAACGAACGAACGAAAAAAGAATAGAACTAAAAGGTACTTACATACTTACCTACACTGATTTAATTGCGTCATGCTTAACGTAGCTCATATGAGCGAAAGGTGTGAAGACAAGATGATGAAAGGGGAAAAAAAAAAGGAAGAAAGAAAGAAAGAGAAATCAAATCCACCCACAAAATGACCCACAAAACAAGCCCATTTTTGTCTAAACCCGCCACCATCCCCTTATCCATCCAGCCAGTCTGTTCCAATTTGAGATCCTCAGAACAAATCCAAACCCCGTCCCGCGAGCAATAAATGGTAGAAAAAAGAAAAAAGCAGATGACAAAAGAAAAGAAGAGAAGAAGCAAGTATAGCATGTGTTCAACAAAAAAAAGAATATAGACAAAGGAAATGATGACAAGCTCAGTCACGTCGACGACGACTACCGCCGCGCCTATGGCAGATAACGATGAACAGTCAAAGTGGTCGGGTATCAATTGGTATATCAACTGGGAAAGAGAAAGAAACGAAGAAACGAAGAAAAGCAAAGGATATGAACGCCAACTACACCAACCCAAACATCGTCACCCAAAAACAAAACCAACTCGAAAAGCAATTGGCTGTAGAAAAGAAGAGACACCTGTAGAGACAAACATTGAAATGCACAAATGCCCAGAAGAACCCCGGCGCAAGACTAAAAACAACCATTTATCGAGCAACCCCACAAACTTACAAACCCACCAAAAAACAAATCGAACAAGAATACTCCATCAAACCACTCAGGCCAGGTAGACGTACAACGTGACTTGTTCGGACCCAACGTCGAACGCCATCAACACATCATCGTCCGAGTTCATTGATATGTAGTCGCCATCTTCGTCTTGATAGCGGATCCGGATGGATGTTGACGGCGCGATCTCCGGACCGTTTCCGCAAATGCGCACCTTGCGCTCGATGCGATCCATCAGCTGTGAATAGGCAATGTTGAATGGCACAATGATCGCGAGTGTGTCGTTGTTGTAGTGAATCTTCACCTTCACTTGGCTCTTTCCGTTGGGCGGTGGAGTCAACACACCATTGCTGCCGTTCCGGTAGTCATGCCGTTCATCCGTCACCAGACCATAGTTAGGTAGCTGTGGGGATGTGGGAGAGCTAGTCTCGCTTCGATTGATGACAGCGGGACCGCCAGAGTATGGAATGTACGATCCCGGCAGTGTGGGCACTGGGGGAATGTTTCCACCAGGAGAAACGCGGGATAGCGACGATGAGCCGGGGAGGTGGTGGATGTTCGGACTACTAGCCGAGCGCATCCGACTTTGCTGATTCCCAACCTGCGTTGCGGAGCTCATCCCGGGTAAAGAAGGCCTCTGGAGGCGCTGGCTGTTCTGATATGCCGCGTTGTTTTGGAATGGAGCATAAGAAGTGGTGCCATTGGGGCCATCCCGCGAGGATGAACGAGACATGCTGATGGGGGTGTACTGACCGGGCTCGTCGTAGTATCCGGATGTCCCAGGGTACCGAGGGAATGGGTACGCCTGAGCGGATGCCGTACGGGACATCGAGGGTGTCTCGACGGGCGAAAAGTATGAGCCATTGCCCCGTTCCGGAGAGTTTGCCAAGGCTTGAATAGCGGGGTTTGTATTTAAGGTTAGCGGTGGGGTGTGCGACTGAGGCGGGTACCATGTCGGAGGTGTGGCCGCTTGTCCTCGGGGTAGGAAGGCGGCAACACCTGGCGGCGGAGGCATGTTCTCGTTCGTGGCCGAACGCGATCGCAGGCTTGTGGTTGATCCGTTTCGACCGGAAGACAGAGTAGTACCAGAGAGTTGCGAGATATGAGGATTGTAGCCGTCCTGAACAACGGTAACGTCGTCATCGTCATCCGAAACATCCCTACTATCCTGCTGGTGGTGGTCTCCAGGGTCGGTATTGGCCATCCACGCAAACTGAGTCGCCGCAGTCGATTGTCCGCTGCCTCTAGCCCGCCCAGGGCCATCTCCCCTGGTATACTGCTCGGTTTGTCGCTGCAGGATCTTCTTCCAGTGTGTTAGGCCCTCATCGTTCGCATGCTTGATCATGAAATTCTCCACGCCCGGATCGCCCTTCCAAAATATCTGCAACGTATAGGATCCTGGAAACATCGTACGTTAGCCATGCTGGGGTTTCGCGAGTAGTCTGTTGCTACATACCGTTCCGAGATATGGAAATGACATCTGTGACATTCTGCATGAAGATCCGACCTTTCAGTTGCAGGTTGCTCTTCTTCTTGTTCGCACCGACAGCACCCCGTGCGTTCCGTACCGACATCGTTTTGTTCTGCTTCTTACCGACGCCAATTTCTTTGCAACACAAAAGGATACGCTCGAAAAGATAGATGTAGTACTGATGAACATGGAGTCAGCACATGAACGCCAACCTTCGATGTAGAGCCATAATCACCTCTCGTTCGACCTCCCCTTTGGTGTCACCCTTGATCACGGAGAATTGTCCGTGCAGTAGAAGTTCTCCAAAGTGTTCTAGCTTGTGACCCTTCCAATCTTCAACACGGCCTTCCAGGTCCTTAACTATTTCGGCATTCTCGGCCTTTCGGATGGCTTCGTTGATCTGACTGTTGATGCGTTCGATGGCCTCCAATCCTTGGGGTAGGGACTTCTCCTCGGACTCCATGGCGGGGGTGTACTTGATGAGATCCTGAGGAACAGTCAGCCTGCATCCGCCGACGCGGAATGACGAAGAGACGCACCCTCAGAAGCAGCGGGTATTTTGTGACTCTTTGTACGGGTTTGATCAGGAAAGCAGACAAATTGTCAAGGACCGGATGCGGCATCTTCATTAGTTGATCGCGGGATTCCTGGGCCAAGAGCTGGGCACTGTAAAAGTTGGAAGCGTAAGGTTCATATACGGTAAATGATTTTTCCTACATACATGTTAGACAACCGTCGGTAGCAAACAGCTCTGCGTCTCTGGGGAAGACATACATATTGAACAAAAAGATTCCCCCAATTCTGTTGTTCCGGCTGCAAACTATTTTGCGTTTCCACCCTGATCAAGAACCGCCGTTGAAAGTCCACCAGCTGGTTGAGGTTCAAGAACAGATTATGGATGAGGTCTTTGGAAACGACCTCCTCACGTTCCAGACATCGCATGTACTCCTGCAAAATCTCCAAGTCCTGCACGTATTTTCTCTCCGTGTCAACCAGCTCCTTTACTACCCGCGCTCGGCTGTCCAAAGGTTTCTTTTCGGCTTCCGGGCTTGCTTCGGTGCTGCCTCGATTCAGAAGGAGGTCGCGCTCTTTGAGGATGTCAAGAATCTTTTGTACGGTTCTGGTCACCTACCATGCGCGATTCCACGTTAGCGTTTGTGACCCCGTTCGCTTCCAGCAAAGAAGATCAGATGATAATTCAAGGTCGCAGTGGGGGAAGCGTGGGGGCGACAGGATTACCGCACCCCCCTTTGTGAAACACAACCGCCTTGCCACAATTTCGGCGACCGTGAAAGAGCACGCGGAATAGAGCGGGCCGATAGCGACGCACCTTCACGAACCCGTTCGTGTCGTCGGAGTAGAGATTGTGGATCATGAACGCGTCATCGCCGTCGATCTGTAACTCCTGCTTGATTCCCTTCAGAAAGTGGAAGGTCGCGGCTTTGCAATCATTGACCGTCTTCAAGCTCGGGCTAAGCCGAGCATCCTCGATGGGCTCAGTCGGCTGTGTCGCGTTGAACAACACACAGAGACTCGATCCCATCCGGAAACACCTCCACAATTGCGTGACGGGATCTTCTGGTACATTCGGGACCGCGTCCTCCGGCGGTTTGAGAAACTTTTCGAACTCTGGAACATCTCGTAATCGCTCTCGCAGCGTGAGACATGTCTGGTAGAGCCCCTGAGCTGGATCCGCCCCCCTATTGATAATGCTGTCGCTCGCGGTCGGCGCCGACATGACCGAGGGCGAGGGTGAGCTGGTACCGTTCCCGTTCTGGGCGGGGGTCCCGATGGACGGCGTTCCGGTGGCCGCCATTGGAGTAGTGTTTATGGAAGCCGGCGCTGTATTATTTCGCAGTAAGGGAGCCTGTTCGATTTCCACGGTCATGAACCGCGTCTTCGCTGGCTTGAGCCTCTGCGAGGCAAACTGAGAGCAGCGACAAGAGTTAGCCGGTACAACTCGAACGTGGGCCGAATGCAGATTTTGCGGGTGAGGTGAATAACGAGCGAACGAGAAGTGTTTTTTTTTTGGGGGGGGGGGTGAAGGGATGGCGGGTGGTGAGGGTGAAGGAGGTAGCGGGCTTGGATGTTTTGGTGTTGGGGGAGAGCAGTAGGATACCACAAGGATCTTGGCTCAAGCCAAAGAGTGATTGTTGAGCGGCGAACAAGATGAAGCGAACGGAGTGTAGTGAATGGGGGAGATGGGGACGGAGGTAGGAGAAAGAGTACGTGAGAGGGGTTTGAGGTTAGAATCGTGTTGGAGGATGTATTCGTATGTGGGCTTCCCAGGGTTGGAGGAGATGCTCCAAGCGCAGCGGCAGTAGCAGCACCAATAAAAAAAATGGTAAGAGGGTTGCCGTCGTTGGGGGAGGTATGGATGATAGGTGTGTTCAGAGCGATGTCGCGCGGCAACGAGAGAGCGAGTGGATTTGGGGGTGAGATGGGGGGGTGATGAATGGTGTGGTAGCGCGGCGAAAGGACGGGGGGGTGGACGAGGGAGGCGGGGAGGGAGGAGGAGGACGAGACCACATGCTCTGCGCAGAGCAGGGGCGGAAAGGCGGCCGTGTCATGCATGGCTCGGGCGAATGCCGACAGACGGCGGGCGGCCGATGCCAGAAACGACCGGATTCAAGGAGGGGGAGGGGGAGGAAGGAGAGGAGGAGGAAGGAGAGGAGGAGAACGAAGAGCTCGCTCTTTCCTTCATCATCCTCCTCCCACGGGAGTGGAATGGCGGGAGGGAAGCAATGAGAGCGATCGGAGAGGGAGAGGGAGGAGGAGTGTGTGCCGCGCGAAGGAATGGGAGCGCGCAGGCAGACACTTCAAATGCAATATGGCAAGATGCAAAGCAACGGACGACATCACCATGATGCCGATGACGATTCTGTGTTTTGGAGGGCAGTCCACCGCCGCCGTGAACCGCCCGCTTCTGGCGCACGTGTGGAGTGCTAGCGCAGCAGTTGGACCTTCCCCTCCACCCCCCTCCGCCGTCATTTCCTTCACCCCTCTCCTTCGAGAAAAAAGAAAAGGGACGGGGAAAAAGAAAAAGAAAAAGAAAGACCCGAACGCAACTGTCGATGTGATGTGGTACTTACTATGGCAGCATCGGAATACATCGCGCTGAACCAACCCACAGATTCCTCTGTCGCGATGGCTGTTGCTGTTGGATACGCAGCAGCAGTTGCAGTATCAATCAGCAGGAGGACGTTGGTGTTGGGTTGGGTTGGATTGCGCTGGGTTGGTTGGTTGTGGCTGCCGGTGCGGCTCCGATGGCGGACGACGACCGAAACGACGGCGAGAGAGTGAGCGCGAGCTTTTCCCGCGTACCGAAGAACAGCGTCTCTCTTTCTCTCTCTTTCTCTCTCTCTCTCCACACTGTTGAGCGGGTCCGCTTTGGAGGTTGAGCGAGAGCGAAAAGCGGGCTGCGCTGCTTCTCCGGATTGAAGACGGTCGCTGGTCGAGGCGCCGCTGAAACCGCAACGAAAACGGCGGACGGGCGGCGGGCGCGACGATGGCGAAGACGGCGGCGAAGACGGCGGCGAGAAACCCGATCAGTGTGTACGGCCACGGCCGAAGGGCGATGCGATGAGCTGTTTTTTTTTTTTTTTTTTTTTTTTTTCTCCCGACGAACTTCGAAATCCAACTACCAGAGAAGAGATGCGCAGGCAGATGTGGGGACGGGGAGGAGTGTGGGAGGAGGATATGGATGTGGATATGGATGTGGATATGGATGTGGATTGTGGGCAAACTGCATCCGAAGGATTCCCGCCGTTATAGCTCACTACTCCAGAAAAATGAAAAGTGGTTGGAACCAACCAAACCCGACGACGACGATCAGAGCTCATCACCGTCTGCCTGTGGGAATAATTAATTGTCAAACTATGTACGCACCTGCCCGTCCGTCCTCGTCGCCCACCACAAACCTCATTTGTCTCTACTCTAAACTCTCCAACTGCCCTGCCCTGCCCTGCCCTGCCTGCCTGGCTTCCTGTCCAGTGGCCATTGCGGAAAACCCCAGAAACACTTTCTACCGACATGCAGGAGAAGCAGGCGGGTAGGTAAGCAGCCAAGCAGATTCACCAGCCTGCTTCGCCGGCGTGCAGCTCTGCATACATACTAGCAAGTCAAAGTTCCCCCCGCGCCCGCGGCGAAGCAGTTGAGATGCACCTTGGATGAATGCCGAGAGATCTTGTCTGGTTTCTTCTCCTCCTCTCGCTGAAACAGTGTTCGCCCGCTTCCTGTCCACGACGACGACGATGACGACGACGACGACGTGTTGGGCAGCCCATTGCCGACTCTGCTGGACACTCGTGTGCGAGTCGTGAACGCTGGTGTCGCCTTCTCAGCTCACTTCAGCCGGCAGCTCCGCCAGTAGTACCCCGTCCACAGTCGTACTCGTCTCGCACCAGCAGCAGCAGCATTAGCTGCCCTCCCGGGACGAGATGTGCAGATAGATATGTAGACGCTTCTTCGCATGGCGAGAACAATGGATGTATGCACATCACTCGCCTCTCGCCCTCCGTCTCGTCCTCCTTTCCCTGGTTGCACGCGGCGGGTGGGTGGGTGACTGCCTGTCATTCCAACCCCACTAGCCTGTTCTTGCAAGGGAAAGGTACCGAATCTGCAGGGAAGCATCATTCACCGCGAAACTAAGGCAAGCCCGATAACTCTCCTTCTCGTTGGGACGAGGGGATGGAAGAAACAGTAGGAGAACGCGAAGAAGGAGAAGGAGGCGTGGAAGGAGAACCGAAGAAGCAAAGAAAAAAGCTCACGCTGCAACCGGCCCGCGGTACATACATAGTCAGTCGTATGGGTGGTGCCTTCGGCCTGGTTGGATGTGGATGATGCCTCTGGCCTGGTTGGATGGAAGGATGGTGGCGCGCTGCGCCGTGAGTGATAGATAAATCACTCACGCACTCGCTTCCCTCACACACAGTCCGGACACACCCCCAAGGCCGTGTGGCTCTGCGTGCCGGCGTCGCCGCTATTCCCACTTTTGACGGGCGCTGACGGGCCGCCCGAGTACATATGTACAGCCGTCGGCGAGCAACAGGTACGATGCCGCTATTGCTGCTGCTGCCGTGCTTTCCTTTCCCTTCCCTTTCCCTTCCAGCTGCTGTGCGCGGACGGCAGAGGCGAATGAACGATGGCACAGACGTGCGGTGCAAGCTTCTACGGCTTGCGCAGATGGTCTTCGGTCCGTCGGTATTGAGTTGGCGGGCGGTGATGGATCGTGGCGGGCGGTGATGGATCATGACGGGCGAGCCAATCCAGGAATAGCCGTAGTTAGTCAGGGTGCGGGGAGGGGAGGGGAAGGAGAAGGAGGAGGGATGAGAAGGGATGAGAAAGGGATGAGAAGGGAAAGAGCCCACCTGCGCGTCACTCGGCCACCACCGTCCAGTGGCCCCACCCCCACCCCCACCCGTCGCATCGCACTCTCATGGAATAAAAGATAGATGTCTCATGGTTGTGCATCATCTCCGGCTATAGCACCGACATTTGCGGTGTGATCGATGTTCCTTCGCCTTCACTGGATCTCGGGCACAGCGGGCGGCGGCGGAGCAGGCTATTAGGCAGGTGATGCAGAGCCCTTCTTTCGCGAGAATCTCCTCCTTTCTCTCAGCTGCTGTGTATGTATGCACACTACATACACCCATCGACCGCCTTATGCCGGAATCTTCGCCCTGTCGAGCGTACTTACATATCACATCGATAGAGCACCTACATCCAGCTTGCCAGGATGTGCCGTATCTATCCCCCAGACCTTCTGTTCGCCCTCTGATTCGCCAGAATTATCGCCAACCGTTTACCCGCGCCTAAGACCTCTTCACACGACCCCAGCCCACCCACTAGCACGTCCGGCATGTATGTGTGGAGGGTATATATCTATCTAGCCTGAAGTTCGAGCCCAAGGCTCTGCCCCACCACCACACCACACCACCCCCCGGTGTCGGCTCCACCCACCACTGCTTCGGGAAATTCCGCACATAACCACATCCCCTCTCCCCCCCCCCCTTTCTCGCGAACGTGGACAACTCGCGACGGTTCGGCCGCCGTGCGATACGCGATTTGAAACGGCTTCTGCAACGGCTTGGGTTCGGGGCGCCCATGGCCTACACACATACTTTCTACATATCCACACATATCCACACATACCCACACATATCCACATATACCCACACATACCCACACAGATGCATCACATGCACTGGCGACTGCCAGTATGTCTATTCTCGCTCGGAGCCTCTCCTGCACCCGGATGCCTCGCGCCCTCCCCGAACACCGCCTCTGGGATCCCGTAGCCCAGGCACTGGGGGGGGGCACTGGGAGCCCGCAGTCGACTCGCCGCTGCACCAGCACCCACTACCGGCAAGTGGTATCTCCTCAAAAGCCTCAAGGGAGCGACATGCAATACAACGTGCTACACGTGTGCGTGTATATAGAGTACGTGCGTGTCCCCAACTAGTGCGTTCTGCACATCACACTTACATATGTATCCTCAGCACGCACGCTCCCGTCGCCGCCGCCACTGCAATCTGCTCCGATGTACCCAGACGCTGGTGCTCTGCACGATGGGGGCCGCTATTTCGGGCGCCGCGCATGGCCGGCGCGAGAAGTACATGTGAATACACGTTATCTTGCTTGCGGCCGCCAGGAGTAGCTGTGTCGTACCGAACACGGTACATAGGTATATCTGGGACACGGCCAGGGCGGCGATGGTGGCACACAGCACGCAGTCGGGAGCCGCTCGCGCAGAGCGGTCGGAACGGTCCCCCGGGTCTGGCTGGGGGAACATATCTAGAGTATCTACATACATACATTACAGAGCGTGTGCCTGGCCTCCGTGCCGTGTATTGCGCGGGCACTTCCCAGCACCGCCGTATCTACATACACACCGCCCGCCGTAATCTCGGCGGACTAGACGCACGCGCACACCGTCCGCCCGTCCGTCCGTTCGTTCGCTCCAGCCGCCGCCCGCAACGCATTTACATACATACATAGCCACTCACTTCCCTTCCGCCCACCAGCGGTGGATCGTCGTTTCCACCGCCGTTCTCCACGCGCCACACGGGTGGCCGTCGCCAAGGTGCACGTTCACACGCTGCAGGATGCATGGCATTGCAGATGAGATGAGCCAGGCCGGCCATGCGACCGGGCGTATCTACGCATGTAGATATGTGGATTTCTTTTTCGAAGGGCTTTTGCGGAAGAATATGTATGTATGTATGTATGTATGTATGTATGTATGTATGTATGTATGTATGTATGTATGTATGTAGTGTATGTATGTATGCATGTAGATATGTATGTAGATATGTTTGTATGTATGTATGTATGTATGTAGATATGTTTGTATGTTTGTATGTTTGTATGTATGTATGTTATATGTATGTATGTATGTATGTAGATATGTTTGTATGTATGTATGTACGTATGTATGTTATATGTATGTATGTATGTATGTATGTATGTATGTATGTATATGTGTGTATGTATGTATATGTATGTACTTATGTATGTATGTATGTATATGTGTGTATGTATGTTGTATGTATGTATGTATGTAGATAGAGTACATAGATAGATACATGTTCGCAGCGAGAAGCGCGGATCGGGCTGGAAGGGCGGGTGTGGCTCTTCCGCCGTCTGGCCACGGGGGCGACCGATGCCCCGCCACGGCGGACGCGCGGCGGCGGGAAGCTGCGGAACGGACGACCGGTCTCCGCCACATCTGCAGTCACGTGCAGTCCATCGTGTTCGTCCTCCTCGCGTTTCTATTTCCCCCCCCCCCGTATCCCGCATGCTACATACATACATATGTATGTATGTACTAGTACATGGCCCTCGTCCCAATTATATACACATACATATGCACATCAGTCGGGCGTTGTGCAGCACGCATGCTCGCATGGCGGGCGGTTGAGAGTTCCGATTATCTAGCAGATACGACCGGGCCTCCTTTTCTCCGAGTGGGGTCCTAGCTCCTTCTCTCGCTCGGGTACATTGTCTGTAGATATACATATACATGCAGAGTACAGACGCTCGCATTTGGATCTCTCCCAACCGCCTGCCTCTATCTAGCGCTGCCTGCCGTCTGCACTTTTTTTGTCCCCGCTCGACGCCCAATCGGTTCCGGTGCAAAGGCGAAATAAAACAGAACAAAATAAAATAAAAACCAACACCCGCCACTTGCGGAAGGCCCCTGGTGTGCGTCTGTGTGGCCAGATATATCTACATACATATATATCCATACATATATATCTACATACATACTGTATATATATACATACATATACATGTATGTACATGCCAGTGGGGGAATGCGGATGCGGGGTGGGTGGGCCCGTGACCACGCACGGGAGATCGAGGCAGAGCCGAGGTATCGCACGCCCCCCATTCTACATACATAGAAGGTTCAAAACACTCGATCATGCACTTGCGTAGTCGTTCGCCAGGACAAGCGACCGAGGCGCAACTTTCTGGACCCTGGACCGCGAGCTGAGGGCGGGTGACCCGTCGCCGCTACGAAGGCCGAGAACGCAGCACCGCTAAGAAGGCCGGGGAGATGAACACAGGTCACCGAGGAGCACTCGGTCTCTTGGGTGTCGAGCCGGAATTTCGGCAGTGGCTTAGCGGGGGGCAATGGCTGGGCTCCGGAGGAACCCGAATTCGCCTAAATAAGGGGTCACGTTGTTTTCCTCCCCTCCGTCAGATCATTAATCACATACATACATATCTATGTACGACCCACCTATCTATATACTCTGTAGATCATGGCGATGCACCCCCGCTTCCCGTCCAGGGTCTCTTGGCGGAGGGCTTTTTTTTTTTTTGGTTTAATCATTACTCGCATGCGACTTATGTATCTACATAGATCATGGCGAGATTGTGTACAGTCCGTTTGCGGTGCAGCGGCACGGCCCTGGACTGCATACCTCGCTGTCGCTGGCGTGGGGTCGGACGCCCGACCACCAGAGTGGAAGCTGAGGGGAGCGGAGAGGGCGCGGGGTCGAGGAGTGCCTGCGGTTCTTCTCCACGCCCCCTTCCCCCCCACGGCCTCTGCGAAAAAGGATCAATGAGATGTTTCCTTCTGTTGTCGTACATGGGTATTTATTTCCTCGGTGCACTCTACATAGGGCAGAGGGCGGGGGGGGGGGGGGGGCACAACGAACCCCCAAGGACAGTGGATCTTGAAGCGGTTCTTCTGGCGTTTCCGTTGTGTGTGTGTGGGGGGGGGGGATAAGTAGTTCGGGTAGGGCGCTTCCGCGCCTGGGTGCAGTGTCGGCGCCCCCGGAACTGGGCGGATGACTAGCTCTTTGTGCGCGCGAAGTCCTGGCTGCTCTGGCTGGTCGACCGGTGGGCCTGGCTTCAGGCGGCAGAACCTCGAGCCGAGCCGTTTGCTCGGGTTCGCCGGGATGAAGTCCGGTTTCCGTTGCGACGTGCCTCGTGTGTTTTGTCGATTATGCACCGCACTACTCCGAATGCGAGGGATATACTGTGACGGCAGAATCAGCAAGGCCTATAAATACACGGCTATGTATCCTCAAACAGCCCCTCCGACACTTCGATCCGCTTCGATATCGAGCAAAATGGTCACCCCCGAGATCAACGACGCCCAGCATCTCGTCGACCTGGGACGAATCCTCAGCGACAACATCGAGACCTACCTCCGCGCTCTCGAGGACAGCGGCCTCCCAGCGCCCAGCTTCAGGCCGGGAACGACCACAGCGATCCCTCTGGACCCACTGGGGACCGATGCGCACCGAGCCATCATCCACTCCGCGGAGCGCATCCTCGCCCTCACTACGGGTCCGGCGGGGCTGTACCACTTATCCCGCCAGGTGCGCGCCATCTCTATCCGCTCCCCGTGACCGGAACGGCTGGCTGAACCCGAGACGCAGTGCCTGGAGACGACGGCCATCAGCATAGCGGTGCAGCTGGGCCTGCCCGCGATACTTCCGCTCTCGCAGTCCCTGACCGCCCGGCAGCTGGCGGCAGCTGCCGGCGCCGATGAGTCCATCGTCGGTGCGCAGCAGCTCCTTCTCCGTGCGATGGGATGCGAGAGAGACTGACGTTCGGGGCGGGGGAGCAGCACGCATCATGCGGGTTCTGACCCCGCTGTTCATCTTCGAGGAGGTCGCGCCACAGACGTATCGCCACACGGCACGGTCCGCGAGCATGAGGGACCGCGGCGTCGCTGCGCTGATGGTGTTTGGGTGCGTTCCGTGCTTTGCCCCCCCGACGGCCGAGTGGATGGCGGCCGGCTAACACGCGCGCAGTGGGGCCGAGTGCATGCGTGCGTCCGCCCACCTCCCGGAGACCCTGAAGGACGCCGGATACCGGGAGGTGGCCGAACCGGGCCAGACGGCGTTCTGTCGTGCCTACGGGACCGAGCTGGGGTTCTTCAACTATGTCAACAAGCACGCCGAAATGTCCAAGCGCTTCAACGACGCTATGGCCGGAACCATGAATCTGTCGTACGAAACCGGGTATGCATGGAACCTCCCTCCTCCCTCCCCAAACCCACTGACATTCGGATCAGCTCCGTCGTGGATGTCTTCCCTTTCGATCGCCTTACCCAGTACGGAGACAAGATCGTCGACGTCGGAGGCGGAAAGGGCCACATGATGGTCTCGATCGCCCAGCGGTACCCCGACGCGGACTTGCGGTTCGTGGTGCAGGACTTTGCCGTCGTGGTCGACGCCGGCCGTGACGATTGTCCGGCCGACCTCCGTCACAAGTTCGAGTGGGTCGCGTTCGACTTTCTCGCGGGCGACCAGCCGGTCAAACACGCGGCAGCGTACTTCATGAGGCACATCATGCACAACTGGGGAGATCCCTACTGCGCGCAGATCCTTAAGCCCATCGTGGCGGCTATGAAGCCTGGCGTCTCGCGGCTGCTGGTGGCAGATGTAAGCGCATGCTGTCCATAATATCGATCGTTGAGTTGTTTGGGGTGGGGTGGTGGGGTGGGGTGGGATCCTTGCTGACTTGCGCTTATTCAGATGGTCGTGCCGGAGATGAACGCACCCAAGGATCTGGCGCATCGTGATCTGTTGATGATGGCGCAAGTGGCTGGCATGGAAAGGACCGAGGGACACTTTGTGCGCTTGCTCAAGGGAGTGAACCCCGCCGTGGAGCTGCAGAAGGTTTGGTCGCTGCCGTTCAGTGCGCCTGGCAGCGGCGCGAGGATTTTAGAGTTTGTTTTGCGGTCGTAGCGAGATCACGAAGGGATCACTGTGTCCATTGATAGCTATGGCAAGAACAAGCCTTTGGATCCGACAGGTATTAAGTACAAAGAATCAGCGTGCTCCCCCCAGCTGGTAGATATCTGTTTTTTTTCTTTTTTTTTCCCCCTCCACATCGTACATGTAATAGTCCTAGCAGAGCACATCTACCTCTTCTTCTTGCTCTCCTTGGTTCCCTTAGCCGTCTCCTCCGCCGCAGCGGCAACCAACAGGTTCGCCCTGGCGACCTCCCTGCGGAACCTCGACACCGCCCTCCAGCCCTCGACCCACGAAGTGACGACCCACAGAATCTTATCCTTGGAGGTGCCCCTCCAGTGCTTATCCAAGAGGTCCTTCAGCTCGCGGACGTCCTTGCTCCGCTTGATCAGGACACCGCAATGCACGGCCACGGCGATGTTGAACCTCGTCTCGGTGGTGAACACGAAGCGCTCGACGGCGGCGGCGCCGAGGAGGTAGGACGCGATGAGGAGGGTGAACGCCATGAACACGGCGACGCCGCCCCAGTCGCTCCAGTGGTTCGGCGGGACGAACCTATCGACGGGGGCGTCCTTCGTCTCGGCGAAGCGGCTGACGCGGACCTTGATCTCGTCGACCCACTTCTGGGTCTCGCGCTCGCCCGCGTCCGGGGGCAGCACGGGGAGCGGCGGCGCGACGCGGATCGTGTGCGTCTGCTTCAGCGGCAGGTACCAGTACTCGCGCACCGGCTGCAGGTAGAAGATGCTGATGCTGTCGGCCGCGAGCGCGATCACACGCGCGTCCTTCGGCTTGTGCGCTTGCACGTGGCGCTCCAGGAGCGTGCCCAGCACTTCCGGCGTGATCGCGGCCGTCACCGTGTCCTGCAGCGCGACGGGCAGCTCGTCTTCCTTCCGGGGCGGCGTGAGCGGCGGCGGATCGAGCACGGCGGGCGCGGAGTGGTAGGACATCGTGAGGGATCGATTTTTCCCGTGAGCGAGCGAGGTCTTTTTTTTTCTCCTTCTTTTTCTTTGCTGTGTGGGTGTAAGAGCATGCGTGAGAGGATTTTTTCGTTTGGAGAAAATGAAATCTGTTTTACAGTTCCTTTCTTCTTTTTTTCTTTTTTTCTTTCTTTCTTTCTTTTCATCTCCGAGGAACAGCTTTGGTTTTGAAGATGGGGCGGAGGGGGGACTCACCACGCGCCAAGCTTTTTTTTTACTCGCGTATATGTATGAGATTACGCACCACGTGCGGAAAGCGCAGTTATGATTGGCGTCAAGTCGCCAGAGAGCTTGATATGTATGTAGAATGGTCTTGTGCGTGTTCCGCAGCCGAGGGCGGGTTGCTTTGTTCTTTTCTTTTTCCTTTCTCTACATATGTACTAGGACAGAGCATAAAGTCGTGTCCACCTCCATTGCAGCGTATAAGCGCGAGTAAGCACTAAGCCTCATTGGAGATGCACTAAGCCAGATGCAGTGAAACGAGTGAGTGATAATGAATGCATTCTATGGACTGCAAAAAGCCGTGTCCACCTCCAATACCCCGCCATCTAACACCTCCAGTGGTTTCTCTATGGCTGACCCTATCGGTGGGTTCTCACGGCGTCCTTTTTGCTTCATGGTTTCGTGCAACGACCGAACAAATTTTCGCGTAACGTAATGACCGAACTTGCGCGTGACGGGTGGGCGGGCGGGCAGAGGATGGCAACTGGATGAATTTCGACGTGCATCTCGCTACTTAACTCAACTTCAGCAACCACGCCAACCCCCTGACTACAAGCGACGCCCAGAGCTTATGTTGGGGGGGTGGACACCATATACCCCCCCACCCAGTACATACGGAAAGAGCGACAGAAATAAAGAGGAGGTAGAGGTCGCGCTGCACCCATTGCACCTCCTCGACGATGTCGGGGGCCGAGTGCAGAATGAACTGGTTCGTGGAGGAAAAGCTGGCAGCGACGTGGGGTAGCTATATAGAACGGAAACTGCCGCCGCTGTGTAGGTAGATACGCCGGGAGCGATCCCGAACCACGTGCACCAGTGATCGCATCAGCGAACGTGTCTGTCGCGCTTTGAACCTTCGCACACGCTCGCGTGCACGGAATCTCTCTGTATCATACACACCTGTGTGTAAAGAGCATCGGCCGCCCCACCCCCCCCAACCGCGACCAGGAGGACCGTGTGGCTGGGTAGATCGGCATCCGATCCGTGTTCCGGACCGAACAGGACGGAACAGTCCCCGAAGGCTTGGTAGCCGGCAGCACGAAGGATGGGTTTCCAGGCCGACTCTGGCTGGTACCCATGTGCACTCCCCACCGTCCGTCGGTCTTCCCCTAGCCACACCAGTACACAGTATGGCCGCTGTTCTCGCCCTTTGTATCTGGTAGCTAGTTGGAGCTGGGAGAAGCGGTGTGCTACATATTATACATATTATCTGATCTGCGGTTGATCATGTCACGTCGCGATTTGTGAAGGTGCATAGTCATATTCGGCTGCTTATCCTGGACAATCATAAACCCAAGAGTGAAAGAAAGCTGCGAACAACCGAATCGAAGTAAAGAAAAGTACATAGATACTGTACGAATAGGTCGTGAGGTGGCGTCACTCCCACAAGAGCCATGAAACCCTAAAACCCACCCCCCCCCCCCCCGTTTCGTTACGCGGAACCAATATCAGAAAGAAAGATGAAGCTTGCTCGGCAGGCGGACCGCCTAGAGACGAGCCTGGCCGGTCGACTCGTAGGTCCCGTTGTGCCAAGTGGGAACGGTCATCTTGAGGGCGTCGCCGGAGTACCCGAGATCCTCGGCGATGAGCATGGCCGCCTTCTCTCCGATCAAGAGCGCGGTCGAGTAGGTGTTGCAGCCGACGTTGTCCGGGCAGATGGAGAGATCGGCGACCTTGAGGCCCTTGGTGCCGTGGACGTTGAGACGAGGGTCCAGGACACCGTGCTTGACGATCTCGTTGCCCCCGCGTGGGGCCATCGAGCAGGTTCCCAGAGAGTGCCAGGTGGTCTCGACGTGGCGGCGGACCCACTCGTCGATGGCCAGATCGTCCTCCTTGCTGTACTTGAGGTCGCCACGGACGACGCACTGGTTACTGTTGAGGTGGTTGGGATCAGGGTCGGCGGCCTTCGAGGACTTGGTCGTCCAGGAGCCGTGGTAGATTCCGGCGGTGATGTGGTCCTTTCCAGCGTACTTCAACGTGTCCTCGAGCGACAGGTCCTCCGCTCGTGCGGTGGAATCGTAGCTGAAAGCCGGGTGCAGAGAGGTCACCTCACCGGCGTAGCAGTCCATGCGGCGGGCGGTCTCTCGCGACTTCTTGTACGACCAGATCATCGGGCCCATGTCGCGAGCGTCGTTCATGAAGCCAGCATCGAAGTCGGGCTGAGCGTATGGGTTGGCGGAAGTGATGTGGGTGGAACCGCGGGAGAACGGGTACTCCAGGAAGTGGAACATGGAGAAGAACTTTCCGGGAGGGATCTGCATGTGGTCACCGAAGAATCCCGAGATGAGCGAGTAGTGCATGACGGGCTTGTCGGGCTTATTCTTGAAGTAGGAGTTCCATCCCTCGCGGAACTCGGGGCCCATCTCTACCAGCTCTTGCTCCGTGGGCCGGATCTTGACGCCAGCCTCGATTCCGTTGGTCGAAAGAGGGCCGCCGCCGGTGGCGTTCCACTCGTCGAAGACCTTCTTCTGGACAACGGGGTCGCCGCGAACGAAATCGTCGAACGTCTCGGTGTCGGGCTTTGCGCGGTAGACCGAAAACGTTAGGTAGTGGTCCTGGAAGTTGAGACCGACACCGGGGAGGTTGATGAAGGGCTTGACGCCGGCAGCGCGGAGCTTCTCGGGGCTGCCGATACCGGAGCGCTGAAGGACGAGCGGCGAACTGAGAGTGCCGCACGAGATGACGATCTGTTTCCTGGCGCGGTAGATCTTGGACTCCTGGTTGGCGACGCCGCTGGCGGGCTTGGTGGGGACAGTCTTGACTCCGACTGCGCGGTTGCCCTCGAAGATGGCTTTGTCGATCTTGGTGTTGCACAGTAGGTAAAGGTTGTCCTTGTTGCGCATAGTGCTGTGGATGTAGGCGGAAGCCGAGTCGCTACGACGCCCAGTGTCCCTGTTGATCCACTTGAGCCAGTGCTCGGCTCCATGAGCGGTCTCGAGATCCTGCAGATCGTCGGTGAAGGGGATTCCTTGGGTCTCGACCGCACGAAGGAAGTCCTGCATCATCGGGTAGGTGTAGTTCCCGAAGGAGACCTTGATCGGGCCCTCGAATCCGTGGAGCTCGCGATTGTTGGAAGGTCTCTGGTAAGTTTCATGCTGCGGCGTATGTTAGCAATAATTCGGATAGAATCGGATCAAGACATTCTACCTTGCGCATCAACGGCAGAAGTTCCTTTGTCGTCCAGCCAGGAGTCCGGAAGTCGTCGTAGTCCGAGGCCGAAGCTCGGGTGTACATCATGAAGTTGATCGAAGATCCTCCGCCGAGAACATTGGCGCATGGAACGATGGGGGCTCGGCCCAGGAGATGCTCGCTCGCTGCTCCGCGTCAGTCATGGACTCAAGTCTCGAACGGCTTCCACGGAAAAGAGTACGCTTTGCCTGGTAGAAGCTGGCCGTCTTGGAGTCCAGCTTCATGTTCCGGGGGAAGATTCCCGGGCGGTATATCCATGGGTTGTTGATGTTGTTCTCTCCGGCCTCAATGAGGAGGACCTTCAGCTTCGGGTCGAGGTTCGCAAGACGGCCGGCGATCACACAGCCGCAAGAGCCACCTGGAGAGCTGCCAGATCAGGGCCATTGCGCACCAGGAGCGGGAGGCTGGAGCCATTGGGGGAACTCACCTCCGCAGACGATGATGTCGACTTCCTCGGGAATAGTCATGATTGCGGAATAGTGGGGATTTCTCTGTAAGGCGATCTGGCAAGAAGATAGCTGGAGGGCGTGAAGAACGGCGGGTTCTGGGGCCTCATCGAGGGGTTTATATGCAGTCCAGAATTGCCGTACCGCCGCTCACGACCGCTTCACATCACAGCGACATCGGCGAGGCCAAGAGCACGTGCTGGACGGGATTCCCACCGATATGCCCATCCTCTCCGTGCAGCCAAGCCCGCCCCCATGCGCCGACCGCGGCCAAGCTGCAGCATTCGATCGATGCTACATATCTACTCTATGACGGTTTAGTGTTGTCAATATCCAGGATCACTGCAGATAAGGCATTCCGACTAGTGCAGATCAGCACATAAGCAGATTGTGGAGCAGACGTAGGGTAAGTAATGATCCCAAAGCGGACAGCTCCACGGGAGACCGTCTCTCCACGGCGCTGGCGCCCAGCAGTTAGTTGGGACAGCGAGGCCACGAGCACCGAGGATGTCTTAAGTCACATCAATGGCCATGGTCCGCCGGATCCTGACGCGCTTCGATCACGACCGACGACAGAGAATTCTACCCGTGGAGCTGTTGGATCTTGGGCTCTCTTCCATCGGGTAGCCATTCGGAGAGCTATCTCGTCCACGACCTTCCAGCGCTCCACACGCAACTGCCCTGTCACACAGTCACACACAGGTTACTCTGGGCCGATCCGAACACCCCGATCCGCATGTTGGACAATACTCGGGTCGGCGGAACAACCGGAAGCAACAAAAGTTGTCCAGGCTCTCGCAGAATGGAAAGTGCCCACTGGCCACCAAGCAACCTTTGCTCGCCCTGAGTGCCGTGTGCACTTTTGGGCCTCTGATCAAGGATTGAGTAGATACATGCACTTCCGGGCGGGTAGGCCCGCATTGCAGAGCCGGGTAGTTATTTTTTTGCCTCCATTAACCGTGTGCGACCTATTTAGATCATGGCGATGTCCCACCCGCCGTCCGCAAGCGGCTTGCTGTGGCCTGGAACAGAGCCAGGTAGTCAGTAAGGAGAGAAGCTAAGAATTTTTTCCCACACCAAACAACGCCAACCAGGCACCCCAGCGAAAAATCACAATCTTGAATGAAGCGCTCATGGGCGACCGCAACACAGCTGCTCCTTGGCGAGTGGCTTCTGGTGGGTTTGGCCACATCAAATTTGCAATCGCAGACATTCCGAAACCAAGATTAGCCTCATCGTACCGTATTATCTCATGGTTTTTTTTTGGCGGTAAGCGCCGACTTGGCGCCGAGTAAGCGCGCTTCGGGACTGCAGGGCTGCCCTTGGCTTGCCGCTAAAGATCTCCATCCTACCAACGAAAGTCATTCTCAACACCGCCACCCACGTCAGACTTCTATGCGTCAGTGATTTGTGAGGTTTCGCGGTCAACCAGTGGAACCAACCCTGTGGGAAGCGGGATTCGACTGTGGAATTGGGATAGAGTTCGTGGTGTAACCGTTTTGCCGTCCATTCGAACCATTTGCGGCGCACCAGTCAGTCCATGGGTCGACGCTCAGCAAAGGCGATGACCAATGCCCCTTTCCAAAGCCTTCTATCGAGGGGAACTCCGACAGATCCGTCGAGCTTTACCGACAGCCTGCAGTAGATCTGCCTCCACCTAAATTACTAGGGTGACAAGTCAATAAATGTTCGTATCAGATGTTGGTACTGCATGGACTAGAGTTGCCTACTTTCTTCCATCGTGATATCTGATCCGCGCTCTTCAAGCCGAACTTACGTCTGGTCTCCTCCCTCGTTGGTGCCCCTTGTTTACCTGCCCTAGATGTCACCCGCGTATGGTGAGCCCATGCAAGGACTCCCAGCTCGAATCCAAGTGCGCGCGAGCGCTTTGTTCGGGGAGGTGTCGCTGTGGGGCGTGGAACCCATCGTGGAGCATCAGCAGCTCCCTTTTTACGAGGGCCTGGCTGCTGACTGAACTTCAGAGAGGAATGGAGATCCGGCTGGCTAGCCGACTCCTCCTCGGCGGTGGTCTGTTAGTTGACGGCAGAGAATACCTTTGAGAGTTCGTGGACAGATACAGGTGATATCAGGAAGTCGAGAATGGAAGTGAACACGGGGTGTAGGTGATGGTGGGAACTCGATAGCGGGGGCGTGCCGGCGGCGGGGAGCCATGATCGTGAATACCAAGCCTAGTGCCATCAGCTCCCTGTCGGTATTTGTATTTCCCATATCATCCATAACGTGTTGTCTCTCGAATGCCGCAATGCTGCTCCTATTGGTGGTTACCTTGTGTTTTCAGCGGGTCTCGTGTCGTCAGGGAGGTCTAGCGCGCTAGCCATAAGCGCCAAGACGGCGCTTACCGCCAAAAAAACCATGCGTCTTTCATGAGATAATACGGTATTTATGTACGCTGGATGGCATATTCCAGAAGGAAGTAGCGAACGATAGAACGTATGGAATGTCGCGTTCAAAATGCGATCCTATGCTAATGTCCAGAGAGATTCGCATAGCGAGCGCCATTTTTCGTCTATACAGATCAGCATCAGCGTCGACGTCAGGGTACGTACGTGTCGTCGACCTCCACTCCCGAAACCTGACTACCTCGGCCATGCGGTCAGGAGCAAGTGCCCCACAGGGGAATGGCTATTCGGGATCCCTAGCTTCGGACGCGCGTTGTCGGTGGAGAGTTGGAGAAGCCCCAAGCAGCATCGAGACCGGAATTGTCGCCGGACGTCCATCCCGTTGCTTCCCCCGCAGGTTTGTCTTGGCCACAGTACCGCTAGCTCTAGCTCCGTGCTAGGCTTGCCTAGAGCTATCTGTTCCTCAGTTGAACCCCCAGGCCAATGCACCAATGTTGTCGGCGACAAAATGCACTGTGGCTTGAGGTGTTGGCGGAGCTCCTGGCTAAAAACCTGGGCGCATCACTCTCAGTCTGCACGGCGTAATTACTAACGGTTTCGTAGACTAAATGCAATGACGAACGGCCACACCAAAGACACCATTAAAGAGAGAATCTTCACTACATACCTGGGTGCTCTATTCGCAGGAAGTATCCCTTCCGGTTGCAATCCGTCGGATTACTTTCTGCGTTATGCTCATGTACATCGGTTACATAACCACCAGCATGGCGAACCAACTCCTACCTGCCGAACGACTGAATGCCGGTAGTTAGGCCACATTCCGCCCCTTGCTGCAAGCACTGATTGAACGGACCGTTTTCACTGCCCCAGTCACTGGCGTTCGTCGGAGGGGCCGGGTCGGCCCCGCAGACAGCAACATGCATCGGAAAACGAACGGAAGGAGTATCGCAACTGTGATCGGGGGTGGATATTGGTATTTTGTTTTTCTGGTGTTGCAAGCCGTATCTACTAAGACCGCCCCACGGTGTCCGATTGCTTAAGCTGCCCAGGGCTAGGAAGTATCCTTCAAAGAGAAGGCACTCTATGTGCTGTATGCTAGTCCAATATTGCTTGGCCCACGTCGTTGTACTGTGCTCGCAGCGTTTTATCTCTGGTGCGGGCAGATTCGACGCCGGACAGTCTACGGGGCGTCGAGTGTGGCCATTATCCCTCTTAGCCCCGGATCTGCAAGCACTATCCTCTGCTTTGATCGACACCGATTTTCCCCAGAAACGGCGGGAAGCACTGTGGAGAACCAAGAACCCAGCCGGCTATGTAGGCAGGGGACACACTACCGCGGGCGACGGCCTGATCCACGCATGTGCAGCGAGCATGACCTCTGCCCCCGGGGTTTTAGCCTCCTTTTCACTGCACTCCCTCTTCCCGACTCTTTGAACCCCAAACTCGGTCTCTGGGTACTCATACGTTCGGATTGCTTTTCTGAACCGTCCCTCGATCTCCCGTCGCATGCGGACACAAATTCCCATAAAACTAGGATTTAATTCCTACTTCTTTACCGCTTCGGTACGGTTGTACATACTTCCTCCGGCCATCTCTCGCACTGTCTCCCATCGGGATTGAGCGCGCCCGCAGCCAGCTCGCATGAAAACAACAAAACATGGTGAGACACTGCCCAATCACCATTCCGTTAGGTGGTGGCCACGCTGACCACAAAGCGAAGCCATATCTTCAGATCCTCGGGATTTGCCGGCACCCAACCCCAGGAAGTTTTTCCGTCGACAATATGCACAGGACAAGCGGTCGGCTTGTCGGTGAGGTGAACTGCCGCCGGTGCATGAGACATATTCGGCTCAGGGATCTCAAACGAGGAGACCCCACGGCAGTATCTACCTGTATCCGCATTGCAGCGAGGCTGTGGCATCTGAGGTTTGCGCAGGCAGCGCTCCGTCGGAGTTTCGAGTTTCCCGGAAGCCCGAAGATTAGTATTTTCGTTCGGCACCTATGTCGCAATCGCCCTACGCGGCCCAGTCAGTGTCTTTGCGCTTTTGGCAGTGGATGCGGACGCCACGGCAAAGTTGTACGCTACACCGAACCATGGGTCTGACTGTTGATGGATTTCTCACCACCGGAATACTTTAATTGCGGGTTGGCATGGGGTTTGGATCACGATAGCTGGTTCGCGTCCATTCGTTGGACTTCGTGCACCGCACTGGTGAGGTATTTGACTCGGTTTCTTGGGAAGACATAAAACTCACCCTGGGCCATAGGATGAGGCTTTTGTGAGTTGTTTGAGTGTAGCTCATACTTACTACATAACATACCTCGCTTTTAAGTCTCGGAAACCGCCCCAAGGGTATATGAAGATGAAATGCTGCGTCAGGCTGGATTCAGGGGTTTGTCCTTGCCCAGAGGCAGATGATAACCTGCCCTCACTCTTTATCGCCATGATCTATAGGTCGCACGCGATTAATGAGTAATTTTTTTTTCGGAAAAAAAGAGGTAGGTACCTACTTAAGTAAGTATTCAACTCCGTTCTGTACTGAAATAGCCGATCGATCGATTTATCCAGCCACTAACAATCCCTAAACCGGATAACTATGGCAATAGTCTATATGAGAAAACGTCAATATGTTAGTGGCAAAAGGTATGTAACTAAAAGTGAGTGAAACTTGGGAGCTACGAAGACGGGATGATTCGACGTTCAAGGTGCAGATTAGAGACATACAGTACCTATATAGGCAAAAGTGTTCGTGATGTCTCAGAGCTCGGACCATGGTTCAGCCCCCGGTCGACGGTCCTCCTCAACTCGCCGAGCCTCCAACGTATATTAAAGTAGATACACAACACACAAAAGTGAGAAAGAGAATGAGAGAAGAGTAAGAAAGTCTCAGTACATGAATTAATAGCGAGTGTACCACCCCTTTGCTTCAATGATGGCCTGCACTCGGTCAGGCATGGACCTCCACAGAGCCTCAAACTGCTTGGGTGGAATCTTCTCCCAGCAGCGAGGAAGAACCTCGGCCAGCTTCTTCTTCACCTTCTCGGGGTCGCCTGGATAGTCGCAAATGTCGGGGTAATCTGCGAGAAGTTGTCGCTTGAGTAGGGTCCAGGCATGCTCGATCGGATTAAGGTCGGGGGAGTACGCAGGGTGACTTTCGCGTGGAATTATAGCGCTCAAAAAACGTAAGCATAATCTTCGCAGTGTGGTTTTTTGCATTGTCCTGTTGAAAGAGAGGACTACCGAGGGCAGAGCGTACGTCCTCAAGGACAGGAATAAGCCAGCGGCGCAGTAGCTCTCGGTAGACACGGGTGTTAACAGAACCGTGCAGGGAACAAGCGGGCCGCGCTGCTTGCCCCAGAGACAACCCCATACCATCAATTTCACCTGTCGATGCCTTACAGGACGGACACAGTCCACAATCCACTTCTCTGGAGGGGTGCGGAAAACCCATTTCTGACGCCCTGCCGGTTCCTTCTCCACACTACACTCGTCGCTATAGATTACCCGTTGAAAGTCCTCCGCAGTCCAATCCTTGTGTGCCAATGCCCATTGGAGCCGTGCCTTCGCGTGTTCTGGCTTTAGCTTTGGTCGCGCCCTTGCTAGCCACTTCTTGATATTGTGCTGACGGAGAAGACGATCGAGAGTGTCTATGGAAATATGGGGGGCGTAGAGCCGGCGGATTTGCTCGCGTGTATACTGCCGGTTCTTCCGGACTCCTCGTAGGATAGCTCGTTTATCGCGTTGGGTAAGAACTTCTGGTCGGCCAGAACGTGGGGGATTATTTGTATTACGCGCTTATGGTATCGTTGGAGGAAGCTCTTCATAGTTGACCAAGGACGACCGAGAATGAGGGAGACTGTTGAAATTGTGCCGTAGACAACGAAGAAAGCGATGATCATACCCTTCTCAACATTGCTCAATTCTCTTCGCTTTCCATGGGTTTTTACGTACTTGGGAATCTTTAGCATGCGAGGCTGCAGTCTCCCTCGAGATTTCTTTGGAGTATGTTTCGCGGCGGGTGGCATGGAGTTTGTTGTGGTGCGGAGAGGTCGCGTCGCCCGACGAGGAAATGGGACCCTGGGCTGAAAAATGTTCCGAGCTCTGAGACATCACGAACACTTTTGCCTAGGTACTGTACCATAGCTCGCGGTTTCCTCGGTGGATTCAGATAGAAAACGGTTCTGTCTTGGCACTGACCATCTCGACCTCTTGGAAGCGAGAAGGGGCGAAGGTCGGTGGAGCATGTTTCACTGTATCTAGCCACGCGCTTCATTCCTAGCCGTCGGCAGGTAATGTGATACCAGAAGTTTGTCGATAACCAGTACCTAGTAGTCTCTCTGGTCCACTCGAGCAGGTCTTTTGCAAAGGAATGACATCGTGGAAACCGTTGTGTCCTGTTGAAGTTTGGGTTGTCGAATCAGAATTCGAAACGCAGACGCTTCCAAGCGCCGACTCTCCCGCCCTCGCAGCTTGGCATGCTGCGGCTTGGCAAATGATGACGACGCCACCACATTTCTTCCAGTCCACCATTCTGCAATGCAAAGCTGTAAAAAATAGCCGATGTTCAGTGGGACAGACCAAATATGTGGTGGCGCGGCGGAACTCATGGTGGCGGCGCGGCGCAACCTAGGAGGAATAAGTACACCGACTGTCTCCTTGTGCTACCGTATTATCTCACTCATAAGGTCCCCCCTATAAAAACCAGTAATATAGGTACTGGCGCGTTGGCGCGCGCTAGAGTGCGCTAGAGCGCATATAGTTAGCGCGCCGAGCCTTTTTGCAACGTCA
>Ga0307508_10000809_pt1 | contig 36630 bp, 45 predicted proteins | sample 9_EM_MG_FD_203089 | JGI IMG/M metagenome (GOLD analysis project Ga0307508, IMG submission 203089) | Populus trichocarpa ectomycorrhiza microbial communities from riparian zone in the Pacific Northwest, United States - 9_EM | ecosystem: Host-associated > Plants > Roots > Unclassified | place...
GGAGTGATGCCGAGCGGGAGGATGGAATGTGGAGTGACGCCGAGCGGGCGACGGATATCCTTAAAAGGAGCCGTCGCCCACTTCTTTCTTTCTTTCTTCCTTTTCCTTCCTCACGCAACAACTTGTTTCCTAAGTTTCCTAATAGAAGAACCACACTTTCTATCCCACACCTCTCTCTCGCCGCGCGCCACCCTTGTCCTGTCCCCGCTGCGTGCCGACTGCTCGCCGCCGCCCTTGTCCTGTCCCCGCTGCGCGCCGTCTGCTCGCCGCCGCCCTTGTCCTCTCCCCGCTGCGCGCCATCTGCTCGCCGCCGCCCTTGTTCCTGTCCCTGCTGCGCGCCGTCCGCTCGCCGCCGCCCTTGTCCTGTCCCCGCTGCGCGCCGTCCGCTCGCCTCCACCCTTGTCCTGTCCTCGCTGCGCGCCGACCGCTCGCCGCCGCCCCTGCCCTGTCCTCGCTGTGCACCGTCTGCTCGCCGCCGCCCTGTCCTGTCCTCGCTACGCGCTGTCTGCTCGCCACCGCCCTTGTCCTGCCTGCTACCAGAAGCCCGCCTGACCCTGTGCCGTTACATTTTCAGAGTGATGGAGCCCAGCTAGACTGGGTCATCCTGCAGGCCACGCAAATGAGTGAGACCTCATATAAGAGGTGATGGAATTGTAAGTGAAATCAGGTGGTGATTGTTTGGTTTCTGGGTTTTGGGAGAGTGGAATTGGGTAGCACATAGGGATCACAGCTGGCCCACTGTCTGGCATCTCGGGTACGTAGTTAAGTGCTTGTTGTGTGTAGGCGGGTTCGATGCTTGGCCGCTGTGCAGGTGGCTGGCTTGCGATTTTCGGAGGAATTGGTGGTTGGTTGGCTATGCAGGCGTTAGCTTGCGGTTCTCCGCGGGGTCGCTTGATGAAATATCACTCCACCAGTACTAACGCTGGCCCGCAGACGATCAACAGTCGGCCTGGGTCAACGCAGTCCGGTCACTGAGCACCAGAAACAGCCGAGGGAGAAGATCATCTAAAAATTCTGTTCATCAGTGAGATGTGTGGCTATCTGGAACTGCGAGGTCATTTCTTGTTTTGCAAGTAAGTTGGGAGATTTTAGACCACATCATTGCCTATATGGAAACAGCAGCCAGGCTGAGCCAGCAGTGAATGAATTCTCACAGCTCTTATCCACTCCATAATCAGTACAATGGCGGAAGCTTAGACGTCTCTGACACGGCAGAAGTTTCAGAGCCCGAATAAGTTCCTTTTTCTTCGGTCGCAAGTGCCAGGAGAAGTGCACATCGGACAACAGTCCGGACCAGACTACGTTGAACACTGATCTGAGGAGAAGTTCTTTGAACCCGAACTTTATCCAATAGAAGATAATTCTGCTGTTCACGAATGCGGATTGGCTATCGCACAGCGAATGTACCATAGAATTCAGAAGGTCAAATGGCCAGCGAACTCCCCAGACTTCAACCCAATAGAATGGCTATGGGCATTGATGAAGAGAAGTATCCTAAGGAGAAGGGACCTTGAGAGGGCCATTACCTGTGAAGCAATTATAGCTACATCGCGAGAGGAGTGCGATTGGCTCTCCTTGGAGGAAATCAGCAAGGATATTTCACAACTACCAACCATCATGCGGCGCTGCGTTGCTGTGATTGAGGTATAAGTACTATGCCTAACTGTTTCTCTTAATATCTTCCTATGTATCTAAGTGTCAAATTTTCAATCGTTCGGATGATTGTAATACGTAATGCTGACGCTGAATGCATGGTGAGTAGTGCAGCATCAGATTCCTCAGGCTGTTACATGAGATATCACTCTGGCGGGGCCTTGTAGGTGGATTCTGCTCAGCTTGAGGATCATCTTTTGCCTTTACATGAACTAATCTGACGAAGACTGGCTGAGCAACGATGGATTTTGTCTAGGCTCGGGCAGGGAGATCTACCGCGACGAAGATGCCCTAACACATAGAATATCACCCATATCCTAGAGTACACTAATGCGCTAGCGCCATTATGGCACCCCACAACCAAAATATGCTTGTAATAAATCAGACGGACGGACTTGGCGTGTGCAGCGATAAGCACCCCTGGGCGCATCGGCGAAGACAAGTGGTAAGACGCTCTCAAACCGAAAAGAACGGCTGTCCTCTGGAACAGTCATGGACGAAGGAACAACGGGATGACGGGACGACGGGCGGATGAGTGTGCCTGCGCAGGGGCCGAGCGGTCTCGTTAGCACGACCAGCTCAGGCGATATTGTGTGTTGGTGGGGCATCGACATCCCGTCAGGAATCCCGTTATGCGTCCAGTCCTGCACCCGGCTGGAGTGGGACTTACCCCTCATCGAGCTTGGCGGGGAGAATACTATGATGATGCAGCAGAACGCCTTCTGTGCTACACAGCTCCAGGGCATATAGACGGCCGTCACCTGACTGGCCGTCGCCCGCCGGATGTCAATCGGGCGGAGCAATTCAGGTGTAAAAGCGGAGAACAGGAAAGGGAGAACCTCTATCTTCGCAGTCTTGGCATTCTTGTCCGAAGGCTTTCTGCAACTCGCATTGTACTGTCAACGGCATCTGCCGCAGCCTCATGGGCATCTCGACCCGGGCGACCCACATTCTTGGCGGGCTGTGGTGGTGTCGGCGATGAGGTCGTTGGAATGCTATTGCCTGTATGGAGGTCAGGCGCCGGTGTCATCTAATATTGGCGCAGCGCCCGAGTCGTGATGGTAAATATAACTGAGGCGGGGATGCTTCGCACTGATTGGCTAGTTTCCTGCACGTGTGGCAAGTTTGTCCTGGTTTTGTCTCCGGAGATGCAGCTGCTGCCTATATCTATCCACATTTCTGGGCTTTAGATAAACTTATAGCCCAACCCTCTGCGCTCGTTATTTGGCACTCTTACAACCACACACTCTTCAGCCCCACCCCGCGATTCCTTCACCTACGATATATCTTAATATGGCGGTTTCGGAAATCCCGACTCATTTGCGTGGCGAAATGGGTGAGCAGTTCGAACCATGTGCGAGCGAGGTTGGAGCAAGCGGTGTGGTTAGTACTGCCTTTCCTGGGCCGTAGAGGAGCTGCCGTACTAACAGTGGTCTCCACAGCGTGCGCCAGACAATCCGAACACCGGGGCAAAAACCTGGGTACGAATGTTCGGTGTTTGGGGCACCGGCTCGACAGCCAACGGCCACTACCACTTACCTGCGACCGCCCGAGAACCCGCCGGAAACCAACAACCACCCCATACCGGACACCGCCCGAGAAGCCGCGGGAAATCGGGGACGACAATCGGGAACATCGGGGGAAATATCGACAACTTTCGAACTTACGACCACTCAACGCACACCGAATTCGTAGGTTCGTCATTCCATGGGCCGGTACAAAATGGTTAGCCTTTAGGTTTGGTACTATCGTGACAAGGCTAATATGTTTAGGACATTCACCCGCAGATCCCTACTGGCTTCTGAAAATGATAATCGTTGGCTCTTTCGTGGGTGCAGTGCTAGCGTACTGGCCATCCCTCCCACAGTGGCAGCCTGATCGCTGATCTCCTTCTAGTCTCGTCCCATACATGGCCCGAAAGCTCAACTGACAGTGACTACGGACCGAGTATGGTATGGCTCCAACGTGTTCAGTGGTATGAGGATGAGGTTCTTTGGCAGATGCACGCCGCCGTTGTTTAGGAAGGCGGCTAATACGAATTATGGACAACTGGGCGATAGAGCGGGGTCATTTCAGCAACGCCTTAATGAGTACTCCTGCGCAGACGGCATTTCATATGTACCTAATATTCAACCGCTAAACATATTCGTGCTTGACCGCGAATTCGTAAACCTCCGCATCTATGCATCCATCCCATCTAAAGACTTTCTATCCATCGGTATCGGAAGTGCCCAGTCTACCGGTGGCGAGGTGCCCGGTCCGCCGGCGGCCAATTTGTTCCTTCTCCGAATGGCTGCCGGCTTTCTCCGGCTCAGCCATGTCTGGCGCAAAGGGGTCGCTCCTCATACGCGTTCGTCGTAGGCGTCTCTGCGGTACGGCGTGCGAAACGTCGATATCAGGAATGCAGCAACCCATCTCCCGCCCCACCTCGAAAGAAAGAAGTAACTTTCGAGGCGCCGCACACTTTGACGCGACCGGGGTACGGAATGCGAAAACAACCTCCAACCCCAGTTTTTACTCCAGATGGCGTTCAAAGATAGAGAAAAAAAGAAAGTGCTGAACTGACAAGGATGGGGTACAATTTGACGCTTTTCAATTGGGAAGCGGAGTGGTGGTTGGGACGCCATTAGCGATCGAGTTTGGGCCCGTGTTGGGTGGAGTGCCTGGTAGTTTATATAGGCGTTACTATAACGTAGGTAGGCTAGTAGGAAAGGCTAGTAGAGGGAGGAAATTCGAGTGAGAAGATTGAACATCTATTTACACAAAGTCCCACCTGCACGGCGGTGGGGCTTATACTCCTTCTCAGCATACGCGCGTTGCTCTTCAAGCAAGTCTCTCATATATTCCATCGTTCATCTCTTACTACGGTCTACAAAGCGCTGGATTGGTTTTATATCGACGGAATTCATAGCCTCAACCACAGTCTTCCGAAGAATTTTGTAGTCACGATTGGGGTGATAGCGACGAGGCAAGGTGGGGATTCCGAACCAGAAATCGTGGCAATCGGGTCACGTTCCTGGATAAATTCTCAGAAGCAGGAGGGCTTTGAAATTGCGCAGGCTAGGGTTTCGGGGCCACTGAGAGGACGGTCGTATTGTATTTTGTCAAGAAATACCCCGCTTATAAGGGCCTGTTCAGTTGCCAGCTGCATTCTGAATCTACCACACAAGATTTAGATGCAGCTTGAAACCTTGGGTTTCCAAGCGATAGGTGAGCGTTCGGCAAACCACCTCGAGTTAACGATTTGAGAAACTGCATATTGTCGACTGAGCCACCATAGATACGAATAAACTCTACTAATAACCACCAGTACATACCAGCATGGCCTCCCTAGTCAACTCACCATCTCGCCTATATACGATGTCCAACTCCCACTGTCAGGGGGAAGTCAAGGTTCAAGGGCTTGGCACCTTGGCGCTCCCGCATCACTATGTTTGCTGCCGGCGGCAGCATCTTCTCTCTTCTTTAGACTTGATATACATCATTCTCGCTTCTTTCGTGGACGGTTCGTCTGCCACGTTTCCTCCGTGATCTTCTCTGTCATTCTCGTGACTTTCCGTGCCAGAACCTAGAGCTACTCGGCTGAGCGGTTCGCCAGCCTCTCGCCCCTCGCACCCACCCTCTACCATTCCTTAGCCCACCTTGCCGTTGGTGCTCTAACCGCCCAATACCAGAGCACGCTGCATGACAAGACACCCCCCACACATCAGAGATGACTGGCGCGCTGTTGGTGTCCTCCGCATACCACGCGGAAATTTTTTTGGCGCCGCGCGATTGGCGCCCGCGGACAGGAGAAGTCGCCCGCCGAGCCTCTGGATAAGCAGGAAGGGCCATGTACATAGAGGCTGTAAAAAGCCAGTTCGGGTTTCCGGAAAGTCTCTCAGAAACTAGCAAACCTTCATGATATAAAAGTGTGGCGTGTGGTTGAATATCTGGGTTGCCGAACGGGTTGTCGGGGGAAATGAGAGTTTGCACCTGTAGCTTTGGCAACCAGAAACCCGAGGTTTGAAATGCAGGTGGCAACCGAACAGGCCCTAGGGAGGTTCTGCAGATTCCGCGCACTACAACTATCCAGGGTTACCAGGTGGGTTTAGCTTGTTCGTGAGGGATGAGAGGTTCTGCAACCCAAGCCGCAGACTAGAACTATGGAGTGGGGGCGGGCCGCCGTGCACAAATCAGCTAGCAGGGGGCGATAAATCTAGGAATGAAGGTTCGAAAGACCACAGAAGACAGGTGCTTGAGCGGCGCCGCAAGAGACAAGTCTGATGCGTACAATCTCGCAAGACATGTGTTTGGCGTAATGCCGCGGCAGATAGACGTGTTGCGCAGCCTTGCAGGAGACAGATCGGTTGCACGAGTCTACAAAGGAGGCTGGGAGGCCACATAGACGATGTGGATGATCGTGACATAAGATGAGCGCACGGAGCCCCATGGGTTGCATTGCACGAATGCACAATTGAGGCTGGGAGATATTTGTTGAGGATAGGGGAGCTTGGAAAGGTCGGGATATCGTGAGAGAGGTGTCCGGAGTACTACGCGATACCGCGGAAGGTCAGATAGAAGTTTGAGGTGTTGCGCGATGCCGAAGAAGGGTTGCGATACATTGTACTCGTTGGTGTCTAAACAAATAGTAGAGGTTTGAGGGGCAAGCCGGGCAGGGTCCTTCTCCAAGGCGCTGAGCGATAGGAGACGGCGAGGAAGAAGAGGAAGAAGGACTTGAAGGGAGTGAGAGAAAAGCGGTGATGGTTCAGTTGATGATCACGTTGGGCGAGAGCAGCGAGCGATCTTTTGGGAGCCGTGAAGATTATTATTAAGTCTAGGAGAAAAATGAAAGAGTGAAAAGCCGACTGTGTACAAAGACACGCTACCCGCACTCTTGCCCCGATTGGGCTGCTTACCCCGCTTACCCGGTCAGCGCCCTGCTCAACTCCGTGTGCAATGCCGTACGTCAAGCGGTGAGAAGCATTTTTCAACAGTGTCGAAGAAACAACATCATCGGTAGAGGTGTGTCGAGGGCTTCAGCGATTGCGGCAACCATAGCGGGAGAAAGTTGTAAAGGCATCGTTACTTGGGCGTGTTGTGTGTGTGTTGTCAAGAGGTCGCACGAGAGGCAGTCTGTACCCCTATCCTGGGCGCTGCCATCCAATCAGCGTCTTTGTTTACATTCTATAGTTTACGCTAATTCACGAACTCCAGTACTTTTGACGGACGTGACCAGGGCCCTGGTCTACACAAATAGCTAGCGTTTGGCTTGCCTCAATTAAGTAGGACCCCTGTCCGTTGCTGTGGTGATAGTTGTAGTTGTAGTTCACGGGGGGGCTGCAGAACCTCCCTAATAATTACGTCCTGCACCTGCGTCGGATGCGTCCCCATTTGGCAGCTCTCTGCTTTTTGCAGATCGATGTCTTGGCAGCGAAAGAACAGGACGCAGCAAGGAAAACGGAACTCACTCATCGCCGTATCAGCCAGGTCATACCCTGCAGTAACTACAACAGCGCCTTGCTCGTAATTATTTTCCAACACCAAGCAATCACAACGGGGCATGCATCACCGTAATGCAACGATTCTTAGGTGGATACATACGGGAACGGAGTTGGGGAGGCGGGGAGCAATGTTGTTTAGATATTACTTGGAAGGACATCGCAGAGGAGCGATTAGATGGAGGGCAGCTCACGTGCTTTATTTGTTGCGCCAAACGAAAATCTCACCGATGGCTGGAAGTTGACAAGCCATAAAAGGAGAGCACTATGTGCGGGGAACAGCCGTGAGCTGAAAAAGCAACAGAGTTAGAAAAATCTGATGCTAGCCACCTTCGTACCACCCATTGACATTCATCAAATTTGCTCGCACCACCAAGCGCGCTTGCCTTGTGAACGAGCATGTGCTGTGTGTTTCGTTATCGTACGGGAAGGTGTTGCGAGACACGCTGGTTCTTCACCAGTGGCTCGGTAGCGGAGACGAGAGCTAGACGTGGTCATCAGGCACATGTGGGCTTGTACAGGGCGCCTGGAACACTGTGCAGTCGGCCGACGAGTGGGCCAACACTCAAGGCGGAGGAGCCAGCTTCCCGCTAGGTGGAATGGCTACGATACTCGGACCAGACGGTGGTGCACGCAATGCCTCCTAGATCCCTCGCGCAGCGGATGCCCGCCAATAGGCTGGAGGCCGGGCTTCCAGGAAGAAATGCATGCCGAGCAGGCAGAAGCCGGACGGGGCCGTAGCGGGTAGGCTGAAGGGAAGGCCCAGCAGAAGATCTTGTGGGCAGAGGTGTGGAAGGAGACTGGGAGGTGGAAGAGCCGGTGGAAGATCCGGGACCTCCTGGCCGATGGGCGGTGCAGCCAGGCGGTGCTGGACTTCCTCTCTGCTCAGATGTTGGGAGGCGGGTGCCGGCTGAGGAAGACGCAGAGAGCGAGGCGTCGGGATGGGAGCTCCGGGAGCGCCGGGAGCGTTTTCGGCTGCAGGTTTCTTTTGTAAAAGCTTCTTTGGTGCGAAGCTCATCGTTGTGGGACAGGCCTGGGTAGAGGAAAAACGGATAAAATGTACGCCGCCGCAGTCAAGATGGGTTGTACGCTAGTATTATTAAACAGGGAAAACTCATAGCGCGTAGCGTCGCTTGGCGACTGTGTCAAACTTCACCATCATCGCCCGTCGCCCTCGTCGCGGTAGGGATCGGTTTCGAAAAGCCGATCTCTTCGCAGATGAGCGCTGCACCGAGGCGATTCTTGAGTTCCTGGAGTCGACCGATGTTGGAAGGAAGGCAAGAGAAGAGGAGTGGGAGCAGGCAAGCAGTGGCACTGAAGGAGAGCAGGAGGAGGGAGCGGAAGGAGCGGAGGAGTTGATGGAGATGGAGGGTGGTGGAGATGGTGGTGTGTAAGATAGCTATTGAGCAGGCCAGGAGGGCCAAAGGGAGAGCCGCATAGCTAGACTCGTGGACGGTTATGGGTTGGTGTTGTTGGCGTTCGTCGTAGTCTGGAAAGGCTTATAGATGCGAAATAAAATTGATCCCTCCCCCCCGGGTCGCCCTCGTCACCTGTTGCCCTCGTCGCCCGTTGCCCACACCGTCCTCTGCCAGCCCATCGGTCACGCGAAAAGCTCAGTTGTTGCGCGAAACAATGAAGGCAAAGCCGTGAAGTCGCCCCTGAAGGTCAGCCACATAGACAACTCGAGCTGAACGAATGGGATTATTGCACTGAAGGAAAATACAGGATGGAACTGGTCTCAGATAGGAAGGAAGCTCAAAGCCAATCGCAGGACATGCGCGAGAATCTACAGACGATGGAAAGTGGACGATACCCCCTCGAACGGAAAGAAATCCGGCCGACCAGAATTTTCGACGGTGGAGAAAAATCCCGGCTCGAAGCCTTCATTACCCGCGATGCCCGTACCCGACGTCTCGGCTGGGAAGCTATCGCTCTAGCGATGGGCTACACGTGTTCTGCTCGATTGACTCGTTCACCTACGTCAAAACTGTTCTGGAGCCAGCACTGCTTCCTTCTTAGCATCGATGCTCCGGGGAGAACGGATGGACAATTGTTCAAGGAGACAATGCTCCAGGACACAAAAAGCGCGCCAACCAGTACCAAAGGAATGGACATTCTGGAGTGACCAGTATAATACTATAGTCGCCGGACCTGAACCCCATTGACATGGCGTGTGTGTCTATGGGGGGCGGAGGGGTGATAGAGACAGATTTGGAACTTGGGGGAGATTTGGGGGCCAGCGCCGGGTATTCAGATATTGAAAATGTATATAAAGACTGCCTGGCAGAGGGTTATCACGGAGGAAGTTCCAGATACATAGGTTGATAGATGGTACACCAGCTCGACTGCAAGCAGTCACTGATGCTGGAGGAAACCCGATTCCGTAATAGATAGGGCTGTGATGTGGTGGTAGAGGCAGACGGGGTGGACACGACTTCCTTCTCCAATACAAAAATACTTATTCACAGTTCTTCACTCATTTCGCTGAATTTGGCTTAGTGGATTCCCGATGAAGTTTATCTAGTGCTTATGCGCGTCAATGTTCGAAATGGAGGTGGACACCATTCAAGGTGCCATCCTAACACGCGATAGCCGCAAGGAAACGTATCACGACCTCTGCGCTGGGGACTGGTACGGAAGCATATGCCCCCGCCCAGATCGCGTACCCATATCACGCGGAGAATACCGGCAGTCGTGTGGACAGATGCCTGCAAAAGACCTGCCTCGACCTGTTCCGTCAACTGAAGACTGGACACTGCCCCACAGGACAGCACCTTCAGTGGGCGAAACGCTGTATGCTGGTGGTATCCGTACAAGCTCCAGACTCGCGAACGTCTGTTTACGAACTACTTGCAGGAAGAGCCGGAAGCTGTCCCGCGTGAGACCAGGAGGGTACAGTCCAGCCGCCATTTCGGACAAGTGAGTCAGCGACTGTGGGGGGATGGTGAACGCGAGGTCTCGACTGGGCGGCTTTGTTTTGGGTAGCACCACTCAAACAGGCGGTTGAGAGCTCACGTACATCCGCACAGGCACGGTCAGGATGGTCGAATACTACAAGATGAAACTGGCAAAAAGGAGCATCCTATCATGCTAGGAAGAACGTGACCACACTGCGTTGATCTCTGTCGAGCCACGGCGCAGGCCAGCCATACCATGCATCAGAAGACGTCAGGATAGAACCATCTCTCATCGCTTGCTTACGGGATTAAAGGAGTCTGCGCATAATCCTCAAAATGCACCACCCACGTGCCGCTTACGCTCCGCTTTCGTGTCCGTACGTACCCTACTGATGCACGCCGCGAAAGCTTTAGCTGTGGTCGAGATGTGGGCGCCGGCTATGAGTACGCATCCGCAGTGGCGGCATCTCCTCACTTGATCGTCAAGTCGTCGACGCGGGGTTGAATTGAGTCAAGGGGAGCATGCGACTGTGTAAGGGTATTCTACTTCACTTCACGTACTGGACCATGATCCACACACGAAGATGTTGAGTAATAACACGTATTCCGTCTGCACTCAGCACGCGCAGTACCTTCTGCAAAAGTAGCCCCCGCTGATAATCCCTCATGCTCCCGCTCGGCACTCCTACAACTCGTACGACCAGCTACCCGCCGCGCACACCGTCTCTACCGCGTCCCGTGCGACATCGAAATTGAAGAAAGTATCGGGGAACGGTTCCGGCTTCAGGGTGAAGTGCCACCATTCGTTCGTGTCGACGACGAAGCCGACGGACGCGAGCGCGTGCTCGAGAAGATCGCGGTTCCGCCGTTGTTCGCCGACGATGCGGGGGTCGCGGGGCCGGCTCCGGGGATCGAAGCAGTCGAAGCCGGTGCCCATATCCAGTGAGGAGTCAGGGAACCGCTGCGGGTGGGGTGCCGTGCAGTCGCGCAGCTCCTCGCCGGGCACGAACTCCCTCGCCGGTGCCGCCGGCAGCGCCACCGCCGTGATGTCGATCGTGCTGCCGCGGCTGTGGCCTGACGTCGGCGTCATGTAGCCGTCCGCGAACAGCCGCGCCTTGTCGACGTGCGGGTAGAACTCGCCGCGCATCCGCGTGTCCGACAGGTTCGCCGCCCATGAACCGAACGCGTCCACAGCCCGCTGCGGCCGGTAGCAGTCGTAAACTTTGAGCGCATACCCACGCGGTAGCAGCTGTTGCTGCGCAGTGGAAAGCGCTTGCGCGGCGGGACGCGTCAGCAGACACAGCGGCGCCTCCACCCCCGGGATCGGATCGCCAATGAAGTTGTGTGCCGTCGTGTAGCGAATCTCCTGCAATATTGTCGGGTCGATGCAGGAGAGGTCGACGAAGGCTGCTGGTGCCTTGGATGCGGAAGCGGTCGAGGCGATCAGGAGGAGTGCGGAGACAAGGAGCTTGGACGGCATTTTTCGATAGAGGTCGTGATCGGGCGGCGAGATGAAGATAGAAGAAGCGACGTAGTGATATCCTACACGCCAGAGTAGTTGGGTCCCTACCGTGCAACGCTGACGCAGAGAATGAGAAGGCCTCGAGTATGACAAGCTCGGGACAGGGGAGCCAACGCCCGGGGTGGAATGGCTGAGGCTGAGTTACTTAGACGGGCTGGTGGCAGTGCGATGCCGCCCAGATCCCTCGCACACCTTAAGCGAGATCTCGGATGGAGGCACGACAATGGGCGGGAGGCCGGACCTCCAAGAAGAAATACAGGATGCTGAAAAGCCAGAGGCCGGACGGTACGATTGCTGGGAGCACCAAGAGGCTCACCTCGGGGTTTTACCGACTGAAGATGGGTCACTGCCTTACCGGGCAGTGCCTCCAAAGGATGAAGAACCGGCACACCGGCCAGTGCTGGTGGTGCCGGTGTCAGGTGCCGACCCAGGATCACCTCTTCAAGGTGTGTCCTGAATGGACGGCCCAGCAGAAGATCCCGTGGGCAGAGGTGCTGAAGGAAGGTGGAAAGTGGAAAGTGGAAGAGCCAGTGGGGGATTCGGGATCTCCTGGCCGATGGGCGGTGCAGCCAGGTGGTAATTGGATCCTCTCTGCTACAGATGTGGGAAGGCTAGTGCCGGCTGAGGAAGACGCAGGGAGCGAGGCGTCGGAGTGGGAGGTCTGGGAGTGGGAAGAGGATAAGAGGGCGCAGGCGGAGGAGCTGGGTGCAGCGGGGGAACTGGGCGCCGGGGGGGAACTACCGCTGTTCCTGCCCACGCCCTCTTTCATGGCATCCGCAGATGAGGAGTAGGCAGGCGGGACACGATTTCCTTTGGTTCGGACTCTTATCCTTAGTAGTCTCTTTGGTTTGCAGTACGAGCACATCTTCTCGGGGCATGCCTGGGCGGAGGGCAAAGGGGAGCTTGCAACCTGCGGACGGCGGACGGCAGCCTGGACAAAAATCGCGCCGCCATAGATAGTCTTGATAGGCTACATGCGAGTGCGAATAAACAAAATAGCCGTGCGCTGACAAGAGCTGACGTGTCAAATGCCGTCACCCCCTGCTACTCATGCCAAACCAGGAACGCGGCCACAAATGGCTTACAAGACTCCTCACGTTGCGGTCGAGGAGGAGGACCTTGAATGATCATCGCCACCGTGGGGTTTGCGGTAGCCAATCCTGGTCACGATTGCGGAGGTAGTCTGTTCACTACGGACAGAAGATTAGCACTGTCACACTGTGTAATTGGAGACTTGTAGAGACTTAGGAGAGAGCAGTTGTCGAGAGGTGGAGATGATTGTTGACGGAATAGTTAGTCGCGGGTGGAGCAAAGGCGTAGCGAGAGCGGGGTTGACTATTCTCTCCTCTGATGTTTGAAGAAGTAGAGATCAAGAAAATGAGCAAACTCCGAACGACTCCGCTTTTGCACAGCGCTGTTCCTATTTGGGCGCTCTCACAGCTTCAGCCGTCCCGGCGTCCCACGTCGTCGCCTAATCCTTCGCCTGTCTGAGCGGCGAGAAGCATTTCCAACAGAGTAGGGAGACTGGGGTCGGATTTCTTTTATTTTCCCTTAATAAAATCCTTTGTCATCTGATTGAACCGCTTTATATCTTCGTGGGACATGACCTGTTTCCTTTCCTCTGTGAATCATCACAGCCCGCCAGCGAGTCTGACACAGTTCCTCCCACAACATGTACAATGAGTCATCGATCTTCGACACAGGTGAGCACTCGTAGACAGGACAAAAATAGAAGGGAGGCGCAATCAGAAACAGAGCCGCATAAGGACAACATAGAAAAGGATGCGCAATTACAACCAAGCAGAAGCAGTGCAGACAGGGACAAGATTTTGGACCGGGGCATTCCAGATGTCGGCTGCCGGAGTGGCATCTTAACGAGGGGTGCTAGAGCGCGGGCGGCTGGTTCAACCGCTGAGGACAAGGGAGGCGGCGGGGGTGGTGACGAGGATGAACCATACTCCAGCTACGGTTAGGATGGCACCGGTGGCGGCGCCGAGAAGCCTGTCACGCCAGGTCCATGACAGCACCACAGTCCGCCGAATCCTGGTAGCACTGCTGAGCTTCGGCTCTCTTCTCCCCCACTGCCTTTTTTTTGCTCTTCCCAGCGGGGTCCCACCCTTGCATATTCCATCGTGTCGTTTCCTTGCTGGTTTCCACACCGGCTTTACTCCCAGCACTTCCCACACGATCAGCTGGTGATCAGAGCCAGTAGTTTCTCCTACGGCAATGATCCAGCTCAGCTCAATGTTCGGCGATGACAGTGTCAGGTCGATGGTTGAGTGGTTGTTCGCTACTGGCCCGGCTCTGGTTGCCTCCTCTGAGTTCCAAGCGAGTAGAGCCTCACCCTCAAAGAGCTTTTCCCAAAATCCCGCCTTCCTCTTCCTTGCCGCACTTCTGTTGCAGACCTTGTTGTGTGCCTTCATGTCCCCAGCAATGATCACCCTCGCCCCTTTTGCGATGGCTCCCCGGTTGCCCTTCTGGGCAGTACGCACCCCATTCCTCCAATGATCGTAAACGTTCGTGATAGCAACCGTGGCCCCATCTGGAGGTTAGGCATGGACCAGTGCCGCTATATGCTCATATACCCTTTCTTCCTCCACACTGAATCTCTCCCTCTCCCACCTCTCCCTAGTCGCCTTCTTCTATGCCTTTCTCCTCGCCAGCATCTCTTCCACCTCCACAGTCACCGGGCGCTTGGGGATAGACCGGGGAACCGCTGGGATTACTGGCCTGGGTGCCGTAGGAGCTACCGCCTTTCCCTTTCCCTTCTCATGTTGTGCTGCTGCTGCCTTCGGAGCGGCCACCTTCAATGGGATGCTCGTATGCTCGTTTCCGTCTGGAGCGTGTCGGGAAGCATACAGGCCCTCCCGCTCCACGCCTTCCATGTCTCTCCACTCCCTCACCTCGTCCTCCTCCTCATCTCTCGTCACGATGACACCCTCCATCTTGTCCGCCTCTGCTGCCTTCTCTTTTGCCGCCTCGGCTGTCTTCTTCACACGCTCCCTCCTCATGTCCTCCAGCTCTTCCTTTTCCTTCTTCCTCGCCTCGTCAGCAGCCTGCTTCCGCAGCGTTTCCGGCCGCCGCGGTGCCTGCCCCTTCCTCGGCCCACGCTCCCACCACAGCTCCTATCTACCTGACCTCCTCAATTTCACTCTTGCGGCTATTCATCTCCGCTGCCAGCCTTTCACGTCCCGCTAGCTCCGTTCCCAGGGGCTTCCACTGCTGCTCTGCCGATTCTTGTCTGCCATTCGTCTTCTCCACCTCCTCAAACGATTTCTGGCCGAGCCGGACTTCAACTCCTTCGAACGTTGGACCCAGTGTGGCGAACCTCTCACTCGCCCTGTTCATCCTCTCGTTCATCCTTGCACCGAGTCCCTCTTCCACGATCGCCAGGCTAGTAAGCTTCCATTGAGGCGAGCCTCTAGGGCAGCCATTGGCGTCATAACCTCGTTGAGGGCAGTCCCGGTCAGAGTACCTCTCGGAGGTAGTGCCGAGCTTCTGGCTGGTGCCGGACTTCCGATTACCACTCTCTTTTTGCCCCAGTGGGTGTGACGGGCCGCCGCATCGGGGGCTCTCCTCTGTGCTGGCGTCGAAGACCCAAAGCGGGGGAGCGTCGGCGAAATTGGTTTCCCCTCGCTTCCTCACACAGCTGCATTTTTTGGGATCTGAGCCACGCCCACCTCCTGCGATTCCACTTTTGCCGCCGAAAGGGCTCCGGCGAGTGATCCCCTCATGGTCGATTTTCTAGGCGTGTCGAATATGTTGTCCCATTTCTTGTTCCGGTTGGAAAACTTCTGGGTGCTCTCCACCACCCTAGCGTCCGGGGGCGCATGTCTGAAGCGGGTCTACTACTGTCACACTCTTTTTCCTCCTCGCTCCCGTTCTCCTCACTCTTCCTGCAAGGTGGGCCACCCAGCCCACTGTCCTCCTCTTTCCCAACCTCCATGGCGATCGCCGGCCCCCTCACATCTCCTACAAATTCCCTCAAAAGGGATTCCTCGCCCTGGTCGATGTTGGCAGGTATAGCTGACTCCTCAATGCGGAACTTTTGCAGGAGGAGGAAACTGAAGCCAGGGCGGAGGCAGAGAAGCCATGGCGCGGGCTCACCATGTTCACGGATGGGTCACGGCTAGATGGCGGTGCTACTAGATATGCGGTGGTATGGAAAAACGGCTAGAACTGAGTGGGTATCAATACCTACATGGGATACAACCAGGAGGCCTATGATGCAGAGTGTGCCACCATCGCCAGAGAATTGGGAATGGCTTCACTTCAAAAGATGACTCCGGAAACGGTCACGATCTTCACGGATGCCCAAGCTGCTATACGGCGGATAGCCTCAGAGGAGCCCGCGAGCCCGGTCCCAGTCGGATGTATGCACTCCAGGCAAGGAAGCACGTTACAGTGCTACGGAGGGCCAAGCAAGACATTACCATTGAGATTCGGCGGTGTCCGGCGCACAAAGGTGTTCCAGGAAATGAGAGAGCTGACGAGTGGGCCAAACTTGCGGCAGAGAAGCCAGACGCCCGCGTAATGCCGCTCCCTAGATCCCTCGCTCACCTCAAGCGGGAGATCTCAGAAAAAAAAAGAAGTGGGTGGAAGCACGGAATTGGGCTGGAGGCCGGATCTCCAAGAAGAAATACGGAACGCCAAAGATCCAGAGGCTGGATGGTATGGTGGCGGGGAGTACTAAGAGGCTGGCCTCAAGATTCTATCAGATGAAGACTGGCCACTGCCTTACTGGGCAGTACCTCCGGTGGTCGGAAAACAAACCTATCGCGCAGTGCTGGTGGTGCCGGTACCAAGCGCAGAGGCGGGACCACCTTTCCAAGGAGCGCCCAGAATGGAAGGCCCGGCGGAAGATCCTATGGCCAGATGTGTGGAAGGAAAGAGGGAGAGGGAAGGATTGGCCCACCGACCCGTAAGTTGCAAATACGCGTACTTCCGTTGCGGTCACCACCACTCCTAGGCCTCGAAAACTCATTGGTAAAGACACCAAGACTTTCGATCGACACTCAAAAATCGCACACTTGAGCTTCACGGACATCACGATGTCCGGTCCGGAAGACGAATCGACGGAGCCCCGGGGTTTTTTTTTGTTTATTCGTACTCGCATACAGCCTTACTAGACTATGGCGGCGCACTTTTTATGTCCAGTTTTTCCGCCCGCTGCCCGCGCGGCGGCGGCACGTTGCAAGCTCCCCGTTGCCCTCCGTCCAGGCCTGTCCCAAGCTATAGGCGCACCAAAGAAACCACAAAGGAAGCAAATCCGAATGAGTGGAGAACAAAAGAACAAAAGAAAGAGCAAAAGGAAATTACCACCCGCCCCCTAAGCATCGTCTGCGGGTGCCAAGAAAGAGGGTGGGCAGGAACAGCGGTAGCTACTCCCTGGTACCTAGTACCTCCGTCTCCGTCCTCCTCTCCTCTTCCCGCTCCCGGCGCTCCTGGAGCTCCCATTCTCACACCTCGCTCCCCGCGTCTTGCTGAGCCGGAAACAGCCTTCCCACATCAGTAGTGGCGAGGAAGTCTAGTACCGCCTGGATACATCTCCCATCGGCAAGGATGTCCCGGATGGTGCTAATGGTTCCAAATCAGATCAAAGTGAGTGTATTGTATTGTCTATGGAGCCTCGAGCTGTGCGCTCGCCGCTATACTACTGCCATGCTTGGCGCCCGGAGTGCCCTAGTCGCGGACTCCCGATGCGCCGGGCGTTTTGCAAGTACAGCATTAGATTGCGCCAATCACGAGTATTACACAGTAGCCTGTTTTACCGACTGGTACCGGCTCGATCAGATTGTCCTCGTTGACAAACCGTACCGGCTGGGATCATGACCGGCCGGATAAGCTTTGAGAGTACGGGAATGTATTGCGCAGTACCGGTTGTCCCCGCCTCTCGCGCTGGTAGCTTACTCCGGACGAAACTCGCTCAAGAGTCACGGCGCTATTCGGTTCAGTACCTAGCATGACGCTGAACGTTCCACCGGCATGTACTGTGCGGCCATCTGATTAACTTGACGTAATAGACACCTCCATCGGTACTATAGTGTGTACACCTGCACGACTTGATGCTGTGGCTAACTTCAGCTGCTCTGTTGCAGTGACTGCTTCGTCAGGCGCTCAATCTGCCGCGGCGACAGCCCCTTCAGGCGTACATCCGCTCCAGCAACGGCCTCAACAGGTCTGCCACCAGCAACCGCCCCATTGGGTCTACCTCCAATACCGGCATCAGTGGACCTGTCCTTCATGCTCAACCTCGTTCTGATCCTCGACCTGGAGTTTAATTCTCGGTGCCACCTACGGCTCCTGTGTAGATTTCGATCCTCAGCCTCTTTGAAAACTTTGATCCTCCGCCTCTTTATAGACTTCGATCCTCAGCCTCTTCCGGATCATAATGTCGACCTCAATATAGGCAGCATCGGTGGACTGCAGTGTCCCCGGAGTTGGGGGTCTCGGCAATCTTAATAGACTCGCTAGACGGCGACGTTCGTAGCCTTCTCAGTAGTCTCGATAGCCTTGGTAGACTCGGTAACGTCTTGTTGTGCTAATACCTTCGCAATGCATCCGTGCTCGGAGCTGTAGTGTGTGAGTGATCTTCGGTTGACACCGTCGTTTAGTCGATGGTTGGCATCCAGGCTCGATATGTAGGTACGATATGCAGGTATCCAGATAGATGGTAGGATGGTAATGGGCTCAGTTCTTCACGTAATCGGTAGAAAAGGATGAAATCCGACTGCTGCGCTGGGCCGAGCTCATAACCTGTTGGAAGTGATGATCGAATGCATTTTCTGGAGAGAGGGCTGAAGCCTTAAGAACAAGGAAATGGGGGGTTGGCTCGTGCCTTCCCTGGGGGGGTGGTAGGGGCTAGGATTATGTTGCATACCGACTGGTATGGATGAGAGTAAAGCCGCCTCGCTCTCGTGCTAGCCGCCATGAGTTGCTCTTCCCTTCGTTTGCGCGGGTTTTCTCAGTGATGGCCAGCATCGTCGAGAACGGAACCACTTCATCATCGGGATAGCACTCGGCTGGGAGGTGGCTCGTTGAACAGCTTTGCCATGGCGCCCGATGTCCTGGAGATGTTACAGGATATCGACAAGGATCACGGAGTTGAGGATTTTTATGACGAAGAGAATAGTTGTCTAAGTACAGAAGCGGAAGCAAGAACAAACAGAAATGGTTCTTCACCCACCAACAGTTCCACAAGCTCCAATCGCCTCAACGGCTAGCAGAGTCACATCCATTTGTCACAGCACAGGTTCGGCATTTGGAAGGGTTTGGTCTAGAACGGCGCGACGTTCGGAAGGTTGATCTGGAACAACGGAAATGTCCCCGCGGTGTTCTGGATCATTGGAAAGGGTTATTGTGTTCTGTTGCATGAGAGAATTGTGCACGCATGCGAGTACGAGTGTGAGTACGCGTATATAAGGAGGGCTTTCTTCTGCGTGTTGTCAGTTCTTCTTTCTCTCTCATGCAACATCTTGTTATCTTGTCTACGAATCAATATCCTTCTCCATCTCTTTTCCTCCTGTTACGGCGTTCGCTCCTCTACCGTTCGGTCCGTTTCTCTGTTCTCTCTCCAGCGTTCGCTTGTCCGGTGTTCGGCCCGTTCTCCTGTCCTCTGTTTGGCGTTCGCTCGTTTAGCGTACGGCCATTCCTTTGACCCGCCCGTTCCTTTGTTTATTAGGTCGAATTCGCTCGAGTACAATGGGTTTTTCCACTGCCGCCGCCCGCCGTTACACCATCCCCAGAGTCACGTTTTTGGGTCGGTTCCGGTCGTCTAGCCACACGCTCCCATCAATCGCGGGAAAATATTTCTCGGTAATCATCGTCCGCATCGATTGTAGTTGCTGGAGTACAGACGGCTGCAGTTTGGGGGGACCATTCATTTCGGGAATGGCTGGCGACGGTATCGGCCGGTCATGACGCTGTCTTTGATGGAGTGGCAAGAAATCGGCCTGGAAAGGTAATTCCGTTAGAAAACGATATCTATAACCCTCAGAAGTTGATAAAATATTTGCCAGACGTGAGACGAAGAGGCCGAGGTAGAACCTGGGAGAACTTATAGTATGTTCCTCGGCCATGATTGTCCAGCCGCAAGTCTTTTCGCACCTTTGTCGAAGATTTCGCAGCGTGCAATCGTGAATTCCCTCTCTTCTCGGCGGCCTCCTCGTCGCCCAATCCTTCGTCGCATTCAATCCTGCTCGTCGGAACTGCGCTACGCGGTGTGCAATTAGAACCATTCTAGCCTCCTGTCACTAGTTTCCTGTTTCTCCAGGTCCATCACTCAAGGAAACATCTATGGCGCGCAATATCGCGATGACATACAGCTGGGGTGCATGCACACGCCCACCGTTAAACAGACACAAAGAGGACTGGGCGCGCCCGGTGGCCGCGCCAGCTGTTTTCCCATATCCCTCCAACCACAACCACATAATTAATAAATTGTTCCTACATAAGAAACGTTAGATAACTATCTGGAAATCGATTTCTGGCACCGGATTAAGAAATTTTTTTTGGGGGTTGTGTGGTTAGCTGCCACTGTGGCACAGCATGATTTTACGGATAAATTTACTTATCAATGGGGGAATTATAGTATGCAGAAGGTATTATCGAACGAAGAGCAACTGGAAAGTTAGAGTTGCTATTTAGCAAGTTAAAACATTTTTATTTATCGACCTTCAGTCATTTTGGTCAATGGTCAAAGTCAATTTTCTTCAATGACTCAAGTCAATTTCTTGAATGACTTCAGTCAATTTTGGGGAATGATTGGAATCAATCTTCCTGAATGACTCGAGTCAATTTTCTTGGATGACTTAGAGTAAGTTTTCTTGGATTGCTGGAGTCAATTTTCATGGATAATTCGAGTCAATTTTCTTGGGTGACAAGAGTCAATTTTCATGAATGACTGGAGTCAATTTTCTTGAATGACTACAGTCAATTTTCTTGGATTACTGGAGTCAATTTTCTTGGATGATTCAAGTCAATTTTGTTGAATGATCTGAGTCAATTTTCTTCAATGATTCCAGTCAATTATCTTGAATGATTCAAGTCAATCTCTGGGAATAATTAGAGTCAATCCTTCGCTGCCCAACTACCGATCGACCCTTAAACAGTGCCGTTAACTTCAGCGCATCACCCAATGTCTAGTTTGTTAATTTATTGGTTCGAGCAGGAAAGACCAGTGCAATCAGAGAGAAAAGATACTGCTTACTCCAAATTATCCAACCAGCCACACCACTCTGTATCTTTTAGTACACACCGGATTTGATTGTCTGTAAATTCAATCTTTCTATAGGTATTGATGTAAGAACTGATCAAATCGACTTATCAGTTGTAACACTGGGGTTGTATCGTAACCGGAGTGTGGAGAGAATCAAAGGTAATCAGGCTACTTTCGATAATTCACAGCGGAATAATCTTAGATCTTGTGTGTGGGTTTTCGGTGGTAGTGTTGGTGAGGATGTTCGTGCTGATGTCTCTTTCTCTCAGGGTGAGAAGAGTTGGTATATATGTCAAGATCCTGCCTTGACTACTCCATGTTGCTCGACAGGTAACGTAGGCTCGGTTTCTTCAGGGCAAGCTCGTAGTCACACTTCCGGCATACTCATACGCCGCTCGTAGTCACACTTCCAGCGTACTCACGTGCCACTCGTAGTCACACATCTGGCGTACTCATGCGCCGCTCGTAGTCACACTTCCGGCATACTCATGCGCCGCTCGTAGTCACACTTCCGGTGTACTCACGTGCCGCTCGTAGTCACACTTCCGGCGTACTCACGTGCCGCTTGTAGTCACACTTCCGGCGTAGTCACGCGCTGCTCGTAGTCACACTTCCAGCGTACTCACGCGCTGCTCTGTCACACTTCTGGCGTACTCACGCGCTGCTCGTAGTCACACTTTCGGCGTACTCACGTGCCGCTCGTAGTCACACTTCCGGCGTACTCACGTGCCGCTCGTATTCACACTTCCGGCGTACTTACGCGCCGCTCGTAGTCTTGCGGTATCCATCACACCTGGTGTGGTCTCGTTGCAGTCTTCTCACATGTCTTGCGTGGGCTCGTTCTTCTCGCGGTATCCATCACGCCTGGCGTGGTCTCGTTGCGGTCTTCTGACACGCCTTGCGTGGGCTCGTTGTTCTCGCAGTATCCGTCACGCCTGGCGTGGTCTCATCGCGGTCTTCTCACACGCCTTGCGTGGGCTCGTTGTTCTCGCGGTATCCGTCACGCCTGGCGTGGTCTCATTGCGGTCTTCTCACACCCCTTGCATAGGTTCATTGTTCTTATCGGGGGTGGTGGTCACAGTGCCAGTTCACAGGTAGAGAGAGGTAGGTCTGTGGAGAGAGATAATATGCAACTTCGATCCATTGTACTTTACGCTACAGGTAATATGCACTCCTCCCGCCGTACCACCCCCGTGGGGCTCCCATCTTTCTAAGAGTTGCCCGCCTCCTCCTGCTAGCCTACGAACAGTCCCTCTGGGATCGGACCACCCTCTCAGTACCCATCTAGCTATGGCGCGAAGCACAAAGTATACAGGCCTGGGCTCGCCTTCTAGTCTTCTCAAAGGAAAAGAAGAAGCACCCAGGAAAAACAACAACCCAAGGAAAAAGGAAAAGGTGTGTGGTCGCGCATGCCGGAGCCCACGACCGTGTGGTGGGTTGGTCGCGTCTGCTGAAGCCCGTGACTGTGTGCTTTGGTGGTGACGAGGCCAGGGCTGTCAGTCACCGGGTGGTGATGTTTTGGCGTTCGGATGTGCTGGGGCACTCGATTGCCGATGGTGTTTGGGGCAGTGTGGGCTGTGTCCAACAGCTGCCGGGTGGCGGTGGGCCATCGGGAGCATACGCGGGTGTATGCGGCCGTCGGGGGAGGGGTTGGTTTGGGTTGTTGGACGTATGCGCCGGGCATATGACTGCCCAGGGGGCCTGGTGGGTGTGTGAGCCGGAGCCCACGACCACTGGGCATCGTGGTGGCAGTTTACGCAAGCCGAAACTCGTGGCCGCCGGGTGGTGGTGGGCCGGTGGGTACGGGCGTGGGTACGCGCGGCCGCCGGGAGGGGTTGTGGTTGGTGGCTGGCAGCCAGGACAGGGGTCCTGCTGTAGCTGAGGTGTGGGTGGGTGTCGGCTTGGTTGACTTTTCAGGGTCAAAGCCATGCCCCCGGGGTTTTTGAGGAGGAGTCTGGTCGCGCCGATGCAAAAGACGTGACCAGAGAGAAGTTGTCGTTTTCTGTCCTGCGAGCGTGACAGGGAAAGAAAGAGTTGGATCTGTCACGATGACGTGACAGAGGAAGTGTTGTAGATGCCCTCGGCCATCAGAGGTAGACTGTCATGGCCGTGGGGAGAAGTTGTTGTTGTTGCGCTCGCGGAAGGTTGGGGGTGTTGGAGTGGATAATATTCGATTTCAATCTATCTCCCTTTAACACTACAGGTTTTGTACGCTCCTCCTTGCCGTACCGCCCCCGTGGGGTTTCCATCTTTCCTGACCGCCGAAGAGGTATACACACCAAGAAAAAGAACAAACAGGACAGGAATCAGGATCGCAACGCATGACACAGAATAGGGAAACCAGGAAACACTCTGACAGTACAAAAGAAACCAATCGCCTCTGTCCTTCCTCCCATTCATCGTGTCGGTCGTGATATCGTTTATGGTTCGAAAGTGCCGAAGTCCGGCTCGGAGGAGTCCGGGTCGCTAGCATCGGTGCAGTCTGGTGTGTTGTGGTTTCCGTCGAACCGGATAAGCGCGGAGTGGCCCAGGCCTGTTGCTCGTAGGAAGTGGCGCAGCGGGTTTGTGTTTTCAGGTGCAGTGATGAATTCCAGGGACTGAATGTCTCCTGTGGTGGCTTTGCAGAGGAGTACCTGCTGTGGCGTCAGCTGCGGGCAGTCTCGTAGTAGGTGGTGAGAGGAGGTAAGGTCCGTGCCACAGGGGTATGGGTCTGCTGTGATGTTGGGGGGTGGGTCGGAGGGTGATCGGTTGCAGAAGACTCTCCATATTGCTCGTGTATCAGCCCAGTTCGCTCCATGGAGGTGGCTGGGAAACTTGAATAAGGGCTTTGAGAGTGGTAGTTCTGTTTTCCACCGACGGAGGAGCTCCGCTCGTGCTTGAGCCAGTAGCCATGTCTTGGTGGTGAGCACGAAGCGGCAGGAAACGGCCAAGGTGGCTCCCCGTTTGGCAAGTGTATCGGCTCGTTCGTTCCCCTTGATGTTGCAGTGGAATGGGCACCAGGTGGTGGAGATCTCCCAGCCCAGTAGGCTGAGGTCACTAATCATTTCCAGGGCTCGGCAGGCATATTCGTGGTTGTGTTTGTTGAATTGTAGTGTTTCGAGTGCCGCCCGGTTGTCCACGCAGATAATTGCTGTGGCTCGTGGTGCGGTGGTAGTGAGGAGGGATGTGACTGCTTCTTGAATTGCGTGAAGTTCGGCGTCGTACACCTCGGCCCGGTTGCCTAGGTGGCAGCTGCCTTCCCCCAGCCGGTAGAGTTGTTGGTCACCGCAGTGGAAGGTTGCCCACCCACACCCGACAGACCCATTCTCGAGCTTGGAGCCGCCAGTGTAGATGACTACGGTGTGGTTTGGTAGCGTGTGGAGCCATTCTTCATGGAGCTGTTGGGGTGTTGTTGTTTTATCTGGGTTTGGGGAGGGGAGCACATTGGTTCCGTCCGCTGTCGAGGTGCTAGTGCAGTTCTCCAGTTTGCCTTGTACTAAGTGCTTGCTGAGTGCGTAAAGGCGGTGGAGTCCTGGGAGGTTGGGGTGGGTTTCTGATAGGGCTTGTGGTGGGCCCAGAGCGTGGTGTTGGGGGAGGAAGTGAAGTCGGATGGCGTATCGCAGGGATAGGTAGTCCAGATACGCCTCTATTGGCGGGAGTTGTGATAGTGTGATGAGGTTTGTCGTTCTGGTGTTGAGGGGGAGCCCTGTAATCCATCGTGCGACTGAGTTGTAGGTGGTACGTAAGGTTGCAGTGATCATCGGGGTGGCCATCCACCATGCTGGTGATGCCCAGAACATTGTGGGGAGGATCGCCGCCATTGCCAGGTGGTGGGCGACATGCACGGGGATGCCCTGTGAGCAGTGTCGCAGGAAGTTGAGGCTGCCGAGGGCCCGGTTGCCCTTGGCCGCTGCCATGGTGGCATGGTGTAGGAAGCTTGGTGATTCATCGATGTGCACTCCTAGGTACTTGATTTGTCATGTGGCCACAATGGTGTTGTTGTTGATCCTGAGGGGGGGGTGTGTGCTAAGATTCCTGTTCTTATCTTTGCTGGTGAGAGGGAGGCAGTAGAGCAGTTCGGTCTTGGGTGGTGCGAAGGTTAGTCCAAGGTGGACTCCCCTGCTGAGGTGTTCTTCAGTCCTTACTTCGAGGAGTCTGTTGACTCTGGTGATTGTTGTCGACATTTGGACCATGCGTACGTCGTCTACGTAGGATGTGTCGATCGCGTCGTGGGATTGATGGCTCCTCTCCAGCATGGCATTGCTGTAGATGAGGAACAGGGCTGGGGAGACTGGGGATCCCTGGAGCAGCCCACACCTGTATGGTTGGGGCTGTTCTGATTGTTGGTCAAAGCCGAAGGCGATTTTCCGGTCAGTCTTGAAGGCAGTGACCCACTCCGTCAGGTACTGGGGCATGCGTCATTGTTGCATAACCTCCCAGAGTGTTGCTGGGTGGACTTGGTTGAAGGCACCCTCGATGTCATGGGTGAGGACGGCCGGTCGTAGTGGGGTTTTGTTTGCTGCTTTCTTCTGGCTAATTCCCCTAGCAATAGGGGTGATTGTTCTGAGCAGGGCGTCGATTGCTGAGTTTTCTGCCTGGGCCCCCATCTGTGAGGGGTGTGTAGCCCCACAGGTGAGGGCGGCCTGGGAGAGCCGCTTGGCGACGATAGATTTGAGGAGTTTTCCGAAACATGATTGGAGAGAGAAAGGGCGGTAGGACTTGGGGTTGGAGTATGTCTTCTTGCCAGGTTTGGGAATGACCATGCAGTTTGCCGTTTTCCATTCTGGTGGATGGGTGCCCCAGGTGAGGCAGGCTGTGAACAGGTGCGGGAGGAGGTGATGGGCCGCCGTATTGAAGTGGCGTAGGGTGGTGTATGAGATGTCGTCTGGGCCAACTGAGGTTCCATACTTTAGGTGTACAATTGCCAGATGTGTCTCTTGTATTGTAACTGGCTTTGTGTGGTGGCGGATGTCCTTTGTGGAGGTGAGGAGGCCAGGGGGGAGTCGTGTTCGTGGGGTTGCGTTGACTGGGGGAAAGAGTGCATTGCGTAGCACATCGTATTTGCCCCTGAAGGTTGTTTGCCTGTTAAGGGGGGGGATTGGTTTGTGGTGTGTATTGTGGTGGTAGATCGTTTTCCAGATGGTCTTGGATGATGCGGCTTGGAGCTGTTGGATTCAGTATGCTGTTTTAGCGTTGTGTACCATCGTCGACCATTTGTGCTGTTTGTGTTGTCTGTCTTTCCGGTTGGTGTCGTTGGGTTCTTGGCGGGTTCATTTCTCTGCTCGTTTGACAGCTCTTTCTGCCAGTGTCAAGTTCTGGTTCCACCATGGTGCTTCCTGCCTCCGTGGATCTTTCATGGGGACGGTGTGGTTGGTTACTTCATGGATGAGGTGGGTAATATTGGTGATGGCGCGGAGGGTATCCTCGGTTCCTTGGAGGTTTGAGAGGTCCATCCGGGCAGTCTGTATGTGTGAGGCGAAGCTTCCCCAGTCGGCCTTGCGCCAGCAGTGCTGGGCCTTCTGTGGTGCTGCGTTTGAGGGTATGGAGAGGGTGGCGGTGAGGGACCTGTGGTCCAAGGTGGTGTCGTGATCGATTGCCAGGGTGACGACCAGCTGTGTCGTCCTGCCCCTGGAGAGGCATAGGTCAATGGTGGAGGGTTGCCCCCCATTTTGGGGGTGGCGGGTGGGGTTGGCTATTTCGTTGTGGAGGGGGAAGTTGTTTTCCGTGAGTCAGTTGGCGATGGTGTGACTGGCCGGGGAGGTGCGTGCTGATGGGGGCAGTGGACCCTGCCACCACGTGTGGTGGGCATTGAGGTTCCTCATCAGGAGGCAGTCTGTCAGTAGGTCGATGGTGGGGAGGATGTCTGCTACTGGGTCCGGTCGTCCAGGGGAGTATAGGTTGTAAAGGGTGAATGTGGTGGTATGTTGTTGTTGGAGGGATGTGATGGTGGTGCCCAGGAAGGAATCCTGCGCCGCAAAGGTGGTGGTAGCACTGAGCCCAGGTACGCGGTGGACGTATGTCGTACATCTGGGCCGTGTTGGTGTTGGGATGAACATGTCAAAGTTTGGCATAGTGGGAGGGTTTCCATGTCTATCGTACCATGGTTCTTAGAGGAGGCAGATAAGGTTTTCGGGTTTTCTTGCGAACTCTTGCAATGCTGAAATCCTAGTCGCTTGGCCTCTCGCACAGTTCAGCAGCTGTACAGACCCGATGGTGTGGAAGGGCATTTTATTCGGTCATTCCCGCCATGGGGGCGTCTCCCTGGGTGGTCATGGCCATCGTATTCGTGTAGTTGTTGAAGGATTGGATCTTGATATGTGTGGGGCAGTTGGGGTCGCTGGTCTTGTGGGGTGCGTCGCAGTTGGCACAGCAGATTGGTGGGTGGGTGCAGGTGGGGCCTCTCTTGCAGGCTGGAATGGTGCATGGGTGGTCTTTCGTTTCGTGGGCGTCCGTACAGACCGCGCAGCGGGACGGGTTTTTGCACAGGGCGGCGGGGTGTCCATAGCCCTGGCAGTTCCAGCACTAGGTTCTTCTTCCGTATGAGATGTAGTCGTCAAGTTGGCATTCGCGGGTGCAGATGGTAAGGTAGTGTCGTCCAATGTCAGCCTTCTTGGTGCTGCCGCTGAGGGTCATGATGTGACACTGGGGTTGTCTCGTAACCGGAGTGTAGGTAGAATCAAAAGGTGATCAGGCTACTTTCGATAATTCACAACGGAATAATCTTAGATCTTGTGTGTCGGGTTTCGGTGGTAGTGTTCGGTCTGTCTCTTCTTCCTTTTCGGGGCGAAGAGCCTGGTTATATATCACTCGAGGCGTCGTGAGATCTGATGACCCGGGCTAACTATTCCTCCGAGGCTTTTTGACCCCATGGGCAACTCATTGGTCCTGGCCGGGGTCTAGATAAGAGAGATGAGTTCTTTATGCACCGAGGTGGGGTCACTGCGCCTGGACTCTTCTTCTCGTACACCTTTCGGGTGACGTGGCAGCTCTTTTCGGGAGTCGGCCCAAGTCTAGCCAGTCCCCGATTCGTGTGCAATCAAATCCCTCATCCCGGAGTTTAATACTCTTACGACTGGTCTCGGCCGTAAGCCTAAACTCCGTTCCCTTATCTCCCGCCTAGACTCTCTGAGCCGCTTCTTCCAGGAACAGCTAACTACCAACGCTCATCTTCTTTCATCGGTATGTACTTCTCTAAGGATAGGTACCGACCCGTGATTTTTCCCAGGTGTAACACTACCTCCCCTCCTCTTTTAGCTTCGTCCCGAAGCTGGTTTTTTACCTTTCTATCGAAGTAGCCCGATTCCTCCTTTATCGCCCGTTTCTTTTTTCTGTAGTAGTCGTGGTTTTCTTGCCGGACATAATGTTTGCCCGCTGAATGCAGTCCTCCTCCCCTGCATCCCTCCCAATCGCTGGTCAGCCGGCGACGCCGGGGAACCTTGGACGATTGGGCCCTCAGAGTAGGCCGGTGCGTACTCTTACTGTCGTGGGGGTAGGACTTTATTTTGCCGCCGCGCATCAGAGTCCCGTCGTAACAGGAGTGCGTCTGTTTTAAACGACTTTTACTGGTCCTTCTTAGATCGTACTAGGAGTGCTTCAACCCGTGCCGATTCCAGTCTCCGCTTTTGAGTACGCCACCCGCTGCAAGAAGAAAAGGTGAACAACCCCGCTGTCGAGAGGGACATAACACATCTCGTCCGGTCCCCGCGGCAGAGGCCCAAACATTTTTCGCAAGCGTACCGGGTACCGTGTTTTCGTCGAGAGGCTCTTGGTACCATCGTTGAGAGTTTTTTCTTTCAGGGAGTGGGGTGGCAGCGATGAGTTCGGGGCTGGCCGGTGGTCATTCTTCACCACGCCTTCCGACCCATTGCTGCGGGGATCAATCGGGCGAGGAGTCCTTTCCTTTCGGATTCCCCCGGGTCGAATCGTCAGTGCCGCCGGGCGTCCGGTCGACGGCTTCCGCTGATGCCCGCTCGGCGGGTCTTTCGTGGAGTCGTGTGTTAAGTGAGCTGTGTGTGAGTCGAGTGTGAGTCGAGTGTGAGTCAAGTGTGAGTCGAGTGTGAGTCGAGTGTGAGTCGAGTGTGAGTCGAGTCCTCCTTCTTCACTCTACTACCGCTCGGGCTCTGCCAGGCCCTTTTTATGGTCCTCCAGCCTAGGCGTCTGTGAGCCAGTAGTCTTTCGGCGCGTCCGGATTTTGCTGATGAAACTCCCGGAGTTTCTCCTGACCGCCCACCGAAAAGTTGTCGAACGGTTCCTCTGTCCAGTCCTTGCGCTCCGGGTAGTCGAGCCATCGGACTAGGTAGAGAACTCGCTTGTTGTTTCCTCGTCCTCGTTCGACCGAGGCCACCACCCCCTCGACATCGTATTCCTCGCTTTGTTCGATGTCGTCCGCCTCTCGGAGTACCTTGGATGGATCCGGTGGTGCTCGGTGTTCGCTGGTTCAATAGAGTTCGAGGAGCGAGACGTGGAAGACGTTGTGGATCTTCCATTTCCGAGGCAGTGTGAGTCGGACGGCGAGGGGGGACACGATTTTTTCGATCTGGAAGGGACCATGATTTTTGTGGTCCAGTTTCTTTGTGGGGCGGTGTGTTTTGATGTTGCGCCCATTAAGCATGACCAGGTCTCCCACCTGGTATGCCGGAGGTTCCTTCCGGGCCGGGTCAGAGTACCGGCGCATTCGTTCCTGTGCGGCTTCCAGCCCTCGTCGTGATTCCTCATATATCGTCTGCATCCAGTGAGCGTAAACCGTGCTTGCTGGGTTCAGGGGTTCTTCGGCAGGGGGATCGACGGCTGCCGGGTGAAATCCGTAGTTTGCAAAGAACGGGGTCATTCCGTTACCTATCGTGACCGAGTTGTTGTAGGCGAACTCGGCCATTGGCAGCAAAGAAACCCAGTCGCTTTGGTCCTTTGCGACGAATGCCCGGAGGTACGCTTCAATCGTTTGGTTGAGATGTTCCGTTTGTCCGTCTGTTTGTGGGTGAAACGCCGTGGACATTCGAGGTCGGATCCCAGACAGCGGTAGGAATTCCTTCCATACTTCTGAGGTAAATCGGGAGTCCCGGTCTGACACAATATCCATAGGGAGAACGTGATGTCTCCATATTTCCCTTGCGAATATTACTGCCAGGTCAGCGGCTGTTTTTCCGTCCTTTTTCAAGGGAAGGAAGTGCGCCATCTTCGTGAATCGGTCAACGACTACCCATAGCTGGTCGCATTCTTCCGATATTGGTAGTTCCGTGATGAAGTGCATTGCTACCGATTGCCAGGGCGCGTAAGACAACTCTAGGGGTGCTGAAAGTCTGTAAGGCTGGTGTTGGGAGGCCTTATTCTGCTGGCATTCCGGGCAACTCCGGACGAAGTCGATTATCCGTTCGTTCATTTTTGGCCACCAGAAGTTCCGTCGTACTAGCTCGATGGTCTTGTCTTGACCCATGTGCCCCGCTATCCTGGTGTCGTGTTCGGATTCCAATACTTGTTGTATTAGCCCTTTTGGCACCCATAGCAGGTTCCTTCGATATAACACCCCGTTTTCCTCTCGTACTTCCCTGTCCTTTCGGTCCTCCGGCGCCGCTTCTTCTGGCGCCGCTTCCTTTTCCCTTGCCTGTCTGTAGGCTTCATCTTTTCCTCCCTCCTCTTTGACTTTGGTCAAGAATCCTTCCGTCCATTTCCGAGCCGTGAGAGATGCCAGTCTTGCTGAAGAGCAAATGAACGATTGGGTTTTTCGGTCCATTAGATGTTTTTCCTGCAGGACAGCCGTAATTGGCTGATTTTCCATCCCCCCCTTCGGGCGGTACTCCGAACGCCTTGAGAGTGCATCTGGCTTGCCGTTTTGTGTCCCTGGTCGGTAGTAGATTCTAAAGTCGATTCCGGCCAGTTCCTGTGCCCACCTTGCCTGCCTTCGGTTGAGTACTTTGGTGGTCGTAAAGTACTCCAAGTTCTGGTGATCGGAGAATACCTGCACCTGGTGGGCCGCTCCCTCGCAGTAACGCCTCCAATGTTTGAAGGCGTCCACTATGGCCAGTAGTTCTTTATCGTGGATTTCGTAATTGATTTCCGCGGGCGCGAACTTTCGGGAGTGGAAGGCCACCGGGTGTAGTCCGTTCTCTTCGTCTCGCTGCGATAGGATGGCTCCGATAGCGAAGTCCGAGGCATCGGTTTCTATGATCACCGGTTTCTGGGCATCGAAGTGAGCCAGTATCGGTGCCGAAGTGAACCTATGCTTTAGTTCCGTGAACGCAGCCTCCGCTTGATCATTCCAAGCCCATTTCTCGGTTTTCTTCGTCAACTCCGTGAGGGGTCGGGCTATTTTGGAGTAGTCCCGAATGAACTGTCGGTAGAAATTAGCAAATCCTAGGAACGATTGTACCTCCATTAGGGATTTGGGAGTCTTCCAGTCTTGTACCGCCTGTACCTTATCCTTCGCCATTTCGATGCCATTCCGTCCTATGACATACCCCAAGAATTCCACTTCTTGTACCCTCCACACGCATTTTTCTGGGGCCACTGCTAGGCCGTTTTCTTGTAGTCGCCGCAGCACTTCTTTTACCAGGTGGTCGTGTTCTTCCCGAGTTCCTGCGTAGACTAGGATGTCGTCCATATAGGCTAATACTCCTACGTCTAGTAGGTCTGATAGCACATAGTTCATCATATCCAGGAAGGTTGACAGGGCATTGGTGAGGCCGAACGGCATTACTTGGAACTCGTATAGTCCGTAGCGAGTTTGGAATGCTGTTTTCCATTCGTCTCCTTTCTTGATCCGGATTAGGTTAAACCCGTTTTTCAAGTCCATTTTCGTAAACCACTGGGCACCTTGTACCTGGTCCTGCAGTTCTTGCATGAGCGGGAGCGGGTAGCGGTTCGGGATCGTAATGCTGTTTAACCCTCGGTAGTCGACGCACAGTCTGAGGCCCCTTCCGTTAGGCTTGGGTACGAATAGGATCGGCGATCCGGCCGAGGATGTCGATCTCCTTATTTTCCCTGTTTTCTCCATTTCTTTTAGCCATTCTCTGAGAGTCTGCAACTCTATCTCCGAGAGGGGGTAAATGGGTCCCCAGGGGGCCGTGCTTCCTTCTTTAAGGTCGATTTTGCAGTCGTAGGAGCGGTGTTCTGGCAGTGCGTCTGCTAATTCCTTGCTCATAACGCCCAGGTATTGGCGGAATTCCCCTGGGACTTGTTCGAGTGGGTCCCCAGCGTCTGCCCCCGAGACGTAACCGATGACACGGGCGGTTGCGTCGAGGGCCACGTCCTCGTCCCAGGTCAAGGAGAATTCGTTTGTCTCGAACTTGGTACATTCGTTCAAGCATTTCTTGCTGTTGAATCGTACCTCTCGGGAGTTCCACGGTCCTTGCGGCGCATGCTTATCGATCCACTCGAAGGGGAGGAAAATGTCGATTTCCAGATCCATGGGGGTTATGTTGAAGCGTTCAATGGTGTAATGGCTCCGGTGTTGCAACCATATTGGCTCCGTTTCGTACTTTCCTGCTCCTCCCACTACTTCTCTGGTGTAGTTTTCAATTCGGATTGGTTTCTTCTTGGGGAGCTGTTCGATCCTTAGTCGTTTGACCGTTTCTTGGTTCATTAACATTAGCGAGCAGCCGGTGTCCAGTAGAGCCCTTATTTTGTACTTTCGTTGCTCGTGGTGGATTATCATCTCTATTATTGGTCGGATACCGCGGGGAAATTCTCCGGTTTTCTTGGACGGGGTTCCAGCACTTGGTTCCTCGTTTTTCCGTTTTTTCCTGGAGATTCCGCATATTTGAGAGGCCTTCGGTTGCGGCGTGACCAGGCCTTCTAAAAATCCGACTCGTCGCTTTCCCAGAATGGCATGGCTTCGGTGTCCATGGTCTCCACGGCCGCTACTTTCTGTTGTTTGGCCGCGGGGGTTGGTTCCTCCGTTTCGTCTCGCTTCCTTTTCCCATCCCCGATGGCCCCTACTTTCCATGGAGCCGGGGGAAGTACCGTTCCCTTTCGAGTTTTGAAGGATAGGCATTCGTGGGTTTTGTGCCCTTCTCGTCCACAACGCCAGCAGTTGTCGCGACTCTGCCAGTACTCGTCCTTCTCCGCATTGGGCACGCCTTTCATGGCTTCATCTTGCGTTGCCCATGTATCCTTCCGTCCAAACCAGGGAATTTTGGTGTTCGGGAGGTTCCCCCGGGGGCCGGTTTCCTTTGGTCTGGGGGTTGTCCTAGCCTCCGTTCTTCAGTCCTCCTTTTTTTCCATTTTTCCCCCGGGAGCGCCTGCCTGGCCCTTCATTTGTTCCTTCGCCTGCTTTAGGGCCTTCTTCCTTTCTACCTGTAGCGCCGCCTGGTAGGTGGCTTGGAGGAAGCCCTCATCGTCCGCGAATTCCCCTAGGTAGTGGGCGAAACGCAGGTCGATTACCGCCTCTGGCATGGCCAGGTCGATTTTCTCCTGGAGGCTTTCTCCGGTGGTTCGGGCATGATTGTTGAGTGCCCGAAACTCCGTCATGTAAGCCCGGATGTCGCCGGTATACTTGAGCTGACCTAGCTTAAGCTGGGTGTTGGCGGCTTCTCGTGAGTCGTAGTACTCTGCTCGGATGGCGGCCGCGTAGTTGACCCAGGAGTCGTTTTCGCCCAGTGTTTCATACCGGTGTAGGTCCCAGGATTTAGCGGTGCCGGTAAGGAGCGTTCCGGCCCATACGATTTTCTGCTGGTCGGAGGTCACGGGATAGAAGCTTAAGTACTTGGTCACCGTTTTCCACCAGTTGTTGAAGGGGGTCGTAGGTTTCCCATCGAACACCTCTGGGTTTTCCAGCTTCAACCGGGAGGTGCGAACTCGGTTGGGTCGTGTCTCGTCTTCTCGCTTGGCTCGCGCCACACCCTGCGCTACCAGCTGGATGAGGTCCTGTGTCGTGAGCGTGGGTTGCGGATTTCCAGGAGGTGTCGGTGCTCGCTGGGTGTTTCTTGGCGAGGGTGGTAATGGCGGAGTTGGAGACCTCGCTGGTGGTCTGGGTGGACGATCCGACGGCGGTCCCCCTGCTCCTCCGAGCTCAGGTCTTTCCACTGGTGGAGCAGGGTTTGTTCGTCGCAGGGCGGCCAGTAGTGCCTGGTCTGCGGCCAACGAGGGCGTTGGGCTGATCGGCCGCGGGGTAGGCGGGATCGCCAGAGGTCAGATTCTTCGCGTGGGCGCAGGGAAGCTTAGTTGTATGGGGCTTCTCAGAGGTGGGTAAGTTCTTCCCGTTGGTTGCGTGTCCGGCTGTCTCTCTGGGGACCTTGACGAGCGCCGGCTGTTCTGTTCCGGTGCGCTGGTGCTTGGGAGGCGCGCCGGACTCCTCCAAGTTTGACCCACTGGGTCTGTTGGCGGTAGAGAGGGTGGAGGTGGAGAGGGCGTCATGGGGGGTAGCGGGATCCTTGTTGCTAGTTGCTGTACCTCGTTCCGCGTTCTCTGTAGCTCCTGCTGCAATTCTGCGACTTTTTGCTGGTGGTCAGCTGCCCACAACTCTACGTTACCTTGGAACGTGGCGAGGTGTTGGTTTCTAGCCATATTGGCTTCTCCCAAGAAGGACAATGCATCGTTTACCCGTGACAGCTGGATCGCCTGGCACACCTGCTGTTCCGTGGCCTCATTGGTTTTTTCGATGATTGCCTGCCACACGTTCCGGGTAAACGTTTGGTATGCGTTCGCGGCGGCGGCGAGTTCACTCCGTACCCAGGCTTCTTCTATCCCCTGATTAGCGTTTAATCGGTCATATACATACCTGGTTCCTTCGGTCAGTGCCTGGTATGCGTTCTCAATGCGCTGGATCCTTTGATATGTGTGGTCCACCGTATTTCCACAGATGGCAACCAGCTCCCTTAGGTCGTCCTCGGCCTGCTTTTGTTGTTTCGCCAGGGTGCGGACCCAGACCGCCGGGTTGGCCAGCTCTATCAATTGTTCATGGGTCGGCGGGGTCGTTCCATCGGTGATTTGGAGCAGTTCCCGGGGCGCCTCGAGCCGGAGCATGTTGAAGTCCGAGGTGGTCGACATTTCTTTTTAATATAGATCGAGGGCGTCGAAGGTGTGGATCGAGTAGTCTGAGGCGCTGTAGTAGTAACACAGGTCTCGGAAGATGTATCCGTTCCAGTCGACTATTTGGTTGAGTAGGGCGTTCTCCCAATACTCAATTGTATACCAGTTGTACGGTTCGTAATCGGAGTCGAATTCTTGCGGGACGTGGTCCAACTCGCTTTTTGGGTCGTAGGAGTCTTCGGTAAGTTCGGCGTAGATGGATCCGAATGATTGATCGAAGTGGTGTGTTGTAGTGGGTTCGAAGATTTCGTTGAATCCTTGCTCGTAGAGACTCATCAAAAGTAGGGTGATTTGGATCGAAGATTATAGTGTGACACTGGGGTTGTCTTGTAACTGGAGTGTAGGCAGAATCAAAAGGTGATCAGGCTACTTTCGATAATTCACAACGGAATAATCTTAGATCTTGTGTGTCGGGTTTCGGTGGTAGTGTTCGGTCTGTCTCTTCTTCCTTTTCGGGGCGAAGAGCCTGGTTATATATCACTCGAGGCGTCGTGAGATCTGATGACCCGGGCTAACTATTCCTCCGAGGCTTTTTGACCCCGTGGGCAACTTGTACATTGGTCCTGGCCGGGGTCTAGATAAGAGAGATGAGTTCTTTATGCACCGAGGTGGGGTCGCTGCGCCTGGACTCTTCTTCTCGTACACCTTTCGGGTGACGTGGCAGCTCTCTTCGGGAGTCGGCCCAAGTCTAGCCAGTCCCCGATTCGTGTGCAATCAAATCCCTCATCTCGGAGTTTAATACTCTTACGACCGGTCTCGGCCGTAAGCCTAAACTCCGTTCCCTTATCTCCCGCCTAGACTCTCTGAGCCGCTTCTTCCAGGAACAGCTAACTACCAACGCTCATCTTCTTTCCTCGGTACGTACCTCTCTAAGGATAGGTACCGACCCGTGATTTTTCCCAGGTGTAACACATGACTATTGTCGAGGTTGCTTTCTGTTCGCGCCGGTCTGCCGGGGTGAGCCAGCATGGCATCTGGCACTGGATCAGCTGCGGGTTGTTGGTGGCAATGCTGTCGGAGATGTCAGGCAGTGGGAGATGGGTCGGGACTCCATGGAGCAGGAACTGGCTGAAGCGCTTCCCGATTTTGACCTTCTCGCACTTGCCATAGTAGGTGAGGGTGTCGGCGATGATCGTCGTGTAGTCTTCATAGATGATATTGTTTTGGGTGTTGGTGGTGGTGAAGATGATGGATCTACGCAAGGTTACCTGGGTGCGGAGGGAGGGGGGGGCGGTTACGTCCTGGTTGTCGACCAGGGCTTTGTTGACTCGGTGGAGGGTTGCATCCACGACGATTTGGCGGGCGATCTAGTCTCGTTCAGCGTGGGTGGCAGCTTCAGTGGGGGATGCGGCCGGGAAGTGGCACGTGACCTGGCGCTCGGCTTGGGGGTACATGGTCGGGATAAGCTTGGGTGTGGCGGGCTTCCTTCCCTGGGTTTTCTTCTTTAAGTTCTCCCATCCTTCAATGTTGGTGGCATGTGTGGCGTGTTCGGTTGGTGGGTGTGGTTGGGCGATGGGTGTTTTGGCAGCGTCGGCGTATGTGTGGGTGCTGGTACCGTTGTTGGTCGCAGGGCTGTTGGTGTTGTATTTATTCTCGGTGGCTCCCTTCCCCTTTCTCTTCCTTTCTTTCTTTGGGTTGGGGCCAGTGTTGCTTGGGCCCCCAGTTGGCTTATGTAGGAGGAGGATTCCGGACACAGTGGATGCCACACTGGTGTGCCGTCTAGGGCTGCCCTAAGGGCTTGTGGTGTGTAGTCACAGGGTGACACTAGCGGCTAGCGCTGGCGGCGGCGGACTTCCCTTAAGAAGCCGCCACCCCGCCTTGTAAGAATACCATGCTTCTTGTTACCCCTCAACTGGTAGC
>Ga0307508_10000810_pt1 | contig 36605 bp, 32 predicted proteins | sample 9_EM_MG_FD_203089 | JGI IMG/M metagenome (GOLD analysis project Ga0307508, IMG submission 203089) | Populus trichocarpa ectomycorrhiza microbial communities from riparian zone in the Pacific Northwest, United States - 9_EM | ecosystem: Host-associated > Plants > Roots > Unclassified | place...
CGAGGAGCAGGCGAAGAAGATCGACCGGATCGTGTTTCACGAGAAGCTCGGGACGGTTGCGGACAAGGTCGACCGCGTGGCGAAGCTGGCGCGGTGGCTGGTGGAAGAGGGGATCGTTACCTCTTCTTCCCCCCTCCCGCTTGCGGGAGGGGAGTGAAGAAGTTGCGCGCCTCGCCGACATGGCCGAACGCGCCGCACGTCTCGCCAAGGCCGATCTCGTCACCGGCATGGTCGGCGAATTCCCCGAGCTTCAGGGCCTGATGGGCGGTTATTATGCGCGGGCGCAGGGCGAACCGGCTGAGGTCGCCGATGCGGTGCGCGATCATTACAAGCCAGTCGGGCAGGGCGATGACGTGCCGACTGCGCCGGTGACGGTGGCGGTGTCGCTGGCGGATAAGCTGGATACGCTCTGCGAGTTTTACGCAATCGACGAGAGGCCGACAGGGTCTAAAGACCCTTTCGCTTTGCGTCGGGCTGCGCTGAGCGTCATCCAGACTTTGGCTACAAGCCACGTGAGATTGCCACTACTTGATCTGATAATTCTAGTGAGTCGACGTCTTGAGACAGGTAGTTATCGTCAAACGATGTTGCTGGAAGACAGCATTGTAAGGGCTTTTGACGCTCGGCAAGCCAAAGAACTCGAGTGGATTAAGCCCATCCTTTTGCGAGGGCATGGTCTCTCACTCCTCGACTTCTTTGCGGACCGCCTCAAGGTCCAGCAACGCGAAGCCGGAGTCCGCCACGACCTGATCGACGCGGTGTTCGCGCTCGGCGGCGAGGATGATCTCGTCCGCTTGCTCGCGCGCGTCCATGCGCTCCAGGCGTTTGTCGGTACCGAGGACGGCGCTAACCTGCTTGCAGGGTACAAGCGCGCGGCGAATATCCTGAAGAAGGAGGGGTATACCCCTCTCCCAGCGGGAGAGGGGCCAGGCGCGGATGCGCCGCGGGGTGAGGGTGACGCGAAGTCGTTATCGTCGCCCTCACCCTCCCACTCGGCTGCGCCGAGCGGGCCCCTCCCTCTCCCGCTGGGAGAGGGACAGTTGGGCTACACCCCCGAACCGGCCGAAGCTTCCCTCATCGCCGCGCTCGACAGCGCCGCGCCCCGCGCGGCATCCGCCGTCGAGGGCGAGGATTTCGAAGCCGCCATGGCCGCGCTCGCCAGCCTCCGCGCACCGATCGACCGTTTCTTCGACGATGTGACCGTCAACGACGCGGACCCCGCCAAACGCGAAGCGCGCCTCGCGCTGCTCGCCCGCGTTCGCGATGCGGTCCACGCGGTTGCCGATTTCTCGAAGATCGAGGGCTGACGATCGCCCGAACCTTATGACTACGCCTCGCCTCCCCAGCGAAAACAGGCACCAGAAGGAAGACGAATGACGCACTATGTGTACCGCTTTGGTGGCGGCGTTTCGGATGGGGGCAAGGGCGACAGGAATCTGCTCGGCGGCAAGGGCGCTAACCTTGCCGAGATGGCTTCGATCGGCCTGCCGGTTCCCCCCGGCTTCACCATTTCGACTGAGTTCTGCGCCGTCTATTATGATGAGGGCGGCCAGTTCCCGCAGGGCCTGCGGGACGAAGTCGCCACCGGCATCGCCCATATCGAGGGCGTCACCGGCAAGGCATTCGGCGATGCGGCCGATCCTTTGCTCGTCTCGGTCCGCTCGGGCGCCCGCGCCTCGATGCCGGGGATGATGGATACCGTCCTCAATCTCGGCCTCAACGACGAGACCGTGCAGGGCCTCGCCGCGACCTCGGGCGATGCGCGCTTCGCCTGGGACAGCTATCGCCGCTTCATCCAGATGTATTCGGATGTCGTGCTCGAGCTCGATCACAGCGGCTTTGAGGATGCGCTTGATATCGCGAAGGAAGATCGCGGCTATTTCCTCGATACCGATCTCACCGCCGAGGACCTGCAGGCGCTGGTCGCCGAGTATAAGGGCCTGGTCGAGGCGCAATGGGGCAAGCCCTTCCCGCAGGATGTGCATGACCAGCTCTGGGGCGCGGTCGGCGCTGTGTTCGGCTCCTGGCAATCGGAGCGCGCCAAGGTCTATCGCCGGCTCAACGATATCCCGGCGAGCTGGGGCACAGCGGTCAATATCCAGGCGATGGTGTTCGGCAATATGGGCGACACCTCAGCGACGGGCGTCGCGTTCACGCGCGATCCCGCCAAGGGCGACCGCGCTTATTATGGCGAGTTCCTGATCAATGCCCAGGGCGAAGACGTCGTCGCCGGCATCCGCACCCCGCAATATCTGACCAAAGCGTCGCGCGAAGCCGCCGGCGCCAAGCCCGCCTCGATGGAAGAGGCGATGCCGGTGGTGTTCACTGAGCTCGCCAAGGTGTTCGACCTGCTCGAGACCCATTACCGCGACATGCAGGACATCGAGTTCACGGTGCAGCAGGGCAAGCTGTGGATGCTCCAGACCCGCTCCGGCAAGCGCACCGCCAAGGCAGCGCTGAAGATCGCGGTCGACATGGCGGAAGAGGGCCTGATCACCCGCGAGGAAGCCGTCGCCCGGGTCGATCCCGCCGCGCTCGATCAGCTACTGCACCCGACGCTCGACCCCAAGGCAGTGCGCGACGTGCTGACCAAGGGCCTGCCGGCCAGCCCCGGCGCTGCCTCGGGCGCTGCGGTGTTCGACAGCGACACCGCCGAGAAGCGCGCTGCGGCGGGTGACAGCGTCATCCTGATCCGTGTCGAGACCTCACCCGAAGACATTCACGGCATGCACGCGGCGAAGGGCATTCTCACCGCACGCGGTGGCATGACCAGCCATGCGGCGGTGGTCGCGCGCGGCATGGGCCGCCCGTGCGTTTCGGGCGCCGGGACGCTGGCGATCGACGCCAAGGCCGGCGTGATGCGCGTTGGCGGCCGGGAAGTCCGCGAGGGCGATGTGGTCACGATCGACGGCTCGACCGGTGAAGTGATGATGGGCTCGGTCCCGACCGTGCAGCCCGAGCTGGCCGGCGATTTCGGCACGCTGATGGTGTGGGCAGACGGCGTGCGCCGCCTCAAGGTCCGCGCCAACGCCGAGACGCCGCTGGACGCAAAGGTCGCGCGCGAGTTCGGGGCCGAGGGCATTGGCCTGTGCCGCACCGAGCATATGTTCTTCGACGCCGCACGCATCACGGCGGTCCGCCAGATGATCCTTGCCGAGGACGAGGCAGGCAGGCGGGTCGCGCTTGAAAAGCTGCTGCCGGAACAGCGTGCCGACTTTATCCAGCTGTTCGAAGTGATGGCGGGCCTGCCGGTCACCATCCGCCTGCTCGATCCGCCGCTGCATGAATTCCTGCCGCATGAGGAGGAAGAATTCGCCGAGGTCGCGGCCGCGGCCGGCGTCGATGTCACGATCCTCAAGCGCCGCGCCGCCGAGCTACACGAGTTCAACCCGATGCTTGGCCATCGCGGGTGCCGTCTTGGCGTCACTTACCCGGAAATCTACGAAATGCAGGCCCGCGCGATCTTCGAGGCGGCGATTGTCGTCGCCGAGAAATCGGGCTCGGCGCCGATTCCCGAGGTGATGATCCCGCTCGTCGCCACCCGCCGCGAGCTCGAGCTGATGAAGATCGTCGTCGACAAGGCCGCCGCCGCCGTGTTCGCGGATAAGGGCAAGACCATCGAATATCTGGTTGGAACGATGATCGAATTGCCGCGCGCTGCGCTGATGGCGGGCGAGATCGCCGAGGTTGGCGCCTTCTTCTCCTTCGGCACCAACGACCTGACCCAGACCACGCTCGGCGTCAGCCGCGACGATGCCGCACGCTTCCTGACGACCTATGTCGAGCGCGGCATCTACGCCCGGGATCCGTTCGTCAGCCTCGATATCGAGGGCGTCGGCCAGCTGATCGAGATGGCAGCCGAGCGGGGCAGGGCGACCCGCCCCGACATCAAGCTCGGCATTTGCGGCGAGCATGGCGGCGATCCGGCGAGCATTGCGTTCTGCGAGAAGATCGGCCTCGATTACGTCTCCGCCTCGCCATACCGGGTGCCGATTGCGCGGCTGGCGGCGGCGCAGGCGGCGCTCGCGGCGAAAGGCTGATTCACTGAACCCGTTCGTATCGAGCGGGGTCGAGACAGCTTCTCGACTTCGCTCGATGCGGATGGTTAAACTACCGGCATGAACCGGTGGATGCGCTACCTGATCTGCGGAGTCCTCGGCGTCCTGATGGGCGCCGGCGGCGCGGCGTGGAGCATTCGCATCGGCGCGCTGGGGTCTGCCCAGAAGATCGGCGCGTGGACCACGGGCAAGGACTATGGCACCGCCGAGGCCAGTGCCTATACGCGCGCCGTCGTGGCGTTGCGCGGCCTGCTCGCGCTGCCGGCGAGCGAGGCGCGCTATTATAATGCCGCCGTCGATAGCGCCGGCCGCCCACTCGAAGGGCGCTGTCGCTACCATGTCGTCGGGACCGGCTTGCCCACCAAATGGTGGAGCCTGACGCTCTATGACCCGCAGGGCTATCTCGTCGCCAACCAGCCCGGCATCTATTCGGTCGGCAGTGCCGGCCTGCCCTCGGCGGAACAGGCCCGCTGGAGCGTCACGATCGCGCCGGACCAGCAGCCCGACCATTGGCTCCCGACCGGCAAGGTCGCGCGTTTCGAGCTGACCTTGCGCGCCTATCTTCCCGATGATGGCGGCAAGGGCAATTTCACCAGGGACCAGCTTCCAACCATCACGCGGGAGGATTGCGCATGATGATCCGCCATTGGATCGGGCCGGTGATCCTGGGCGGGGTTCTCGGCATATTGGCCTGGCATACCACCATGGTCGCCACCCCCGATGTCCTGATGGGGGTCGCAGTCCAGCGCGTATCCGAGGTGGGAGGCGTCAACCAGTTCACCCATGCCCCGCTCGCCACCGCGGCATCCCGCGCGATCGTCCGGCCGAGCCCGGACCTCGCTTATTCGTCCTGCCCGTTCGATCTCACGAACGGGCCGTTGCTGATCGACGCGGTGCCCGTGCCATCGCCCTATTGGTCGCTCTCGGTCTTCGATGCCCACACCAATGTGGCGCTCGTCCGCAACGGGGAGAAGGCGGACTATCAGCCGTTCAAGCTCGCGATCGTCGCCCCGGGCCAGACGGCGCCGACCGGCTATGAGGCGGTGCAGGTCGACGGCACGCGCGGCATCGCCCTGGTTCGTATCCTGATCGACCTTCCCGAGCGCTTTCCGGCAATCGATCGGGAGCGCCGCGCGACCACCTGCCGCGCCGCGTAAGCCTGTCGCGTGGCCTCAGGCGATCGCGCCTACCGAACCGAAGCGGGCGCTGTGCTCAGCGAAATTGCCCGCGCGCAGCAGGGCCGCCTGATCGCGCCATTGCTCGCGCGCGATGAAGCCGGCGGGAACGTTCAGGCGCTGTTCGAGCGCCATCTCGTCCTCGGCCGACAGCTTCTCGATATCGGCGAAACGGGTCACGCCCAGGCCGAACAGGCGGTTGTTCAACGCGCTGTCGATGCCGCGGATCTGGGTGAGGTCGTTATAGCCGGCGGCACCCAGCCAGGCCTTGTCCGGGGCGGGTGGTGTGGGTTCGGCCACGACGTCTGGTGCCGCGGGCGCTGGCTGGACGATTTCGGCGACCGGCGCGGTCTCAACCGGCGCGATGACGGGTTCAGGCTCGACGACGGGTTCAGGCTCGACCACCGCGGCCGGTGCCATGACCGGCTCGGGCTCGACCATGGCGACGGGCGCCGCTTCGACCATCGGCTCCGCCGCGACGGGCGCCACGGCGACGGGCGGCGCTGCGACCACAGGCTCAGGCTCCGCGACCGCGGTCTCCGCGACGAGCACTGGCTCAGTCTCCGCGACCGCAGTCTCCGCGACGACCGCCGCCGGTGCTGCCTGCAACGCGGCAATGTCCCGTTCGAGATCGGCGATGCGGCGCTTGGCCGCGCGGATCTCGTTGTCTGCGTCGTTGCGCCAGGACGCGTTCTCTTCGACCTCTTCCTGATAGAGCTTCTTCCACTTGCGACCACCCGGATGGATGACGAAGGCGAAGATCAGGCCGATGAAGAAGAGCAGGCCAAGTACCACGAACTGCGACGGAGTGCTGAACAGCATGGGGCGCCCTTACGGATGGTTACGGTGCGTTAACGATCCTGCCGTCAACCGCGCTCCGTAGCAAGCATCCGATATGGTCTTATGTCCCGTGTACGAAGGCATCCGAAATCGAGCACGCTGCCGGGCCGAGAATGACGACGAACAGAACGGGCAGGATGAACAGGATCAGCGGCACGGTCATGATCGCCGGCAGTCGCGCGGCCTTTTCCTCGGCGCGCATCATGCGCTCGTTGCGGAACTCTGCGGAGAGCACGCGCAGCGCCGAAGCCAGCGGCGTACCGTATTTTTCGGTCTGCACCATCGTCGTGACGACGCCCTTCAGCGCATCGAGCTTGACCCGCATCGCGAGGTTCTCGAACGCCTGTCGCCGCTCTGACAGGAAGCCCAGCTCGATCGCGGTGAGGGTGAATTCGTCGCCGAGTTCGGGATAGGCCTTGCCCAGTTCGCGCGCGACGCGCTGGAAGGCGGCGTCAACGGTCAGTCCCGCTTCGGCACAGATCACGAGCAGATCGAGCGCGTCGGGCAAGCCCTTGCGGATGAGGTTCGACCTTTTGGTGATCTTGTTCTTGAGGAAGATGTCAGGCGCCTTGTAGCTCAGGATGAAGGTGCCGGCGACGATCCCGTAGCGCTTGATCGGGGTGTAGGTCTCGAACATGTCGGTACCGTAGACGAGGTACACGATCAGCCCGCCGAACACGATCGGCAGCACCAGCCGGCCGAAGATCACGGCCACCGCATATTCCTTGGAGCGGATGCCGGCCTGCATCAGCTTGACCTGAGCGGCCTTGACCTGGCTTTCCTGAAGCACCTTCATCGAGGACAGGATGTTGCGGATGCGGTCAGTGGTCTCGTTCTTGGTGACGAGCTTGGCGCGGCGCTTGGTCGAGGCGGTGATGCCAGCCTTGAGCTGCTCGCGGCGTTCGTTCAGCGCCTTGACGCGCTTCGCCATCGGGTCGCGCACCGTGGTCGCCGCATAGATGGCGAGCAGGACGGCGAACGCGGCAACGCCCGACAGGAGCGTCGCCACCCACATCACGTCGACCCCGAGGATCTTTGGTCCGCCTTCGCCCATGAACTTCGCTACCGCCCCATATCAGATGTCAGTGGTCAGATTTTAGTGCTCAGATTTCGAAATTGATCATCTTGGCCATGATGAAGCCACCGATCGCCATCCAGACCATGCCACCGCAGCCGGCCACCATCAGGCGCTGGTCCACGAAGAAGGTCTGCATATAGGTGCCGTTGATCATCCAGATCATGACGAACACGATGAAGGGCAGCGATCCGATGATATAGGCCGAGGCCTTGGATTCGGACGACATCGCCTTGATCTTGAGCTTCATCTGCCCGCGCATGCGCAGCACATTGGCAAGGTTGGCGAGCGTTTCCGACAGATTGCCGCCGGTCTCGCGCTGAATGGCGATGGTGATGACGAAGAACTGGAATTCAGGCGTGCCAAGCTTGTCGGCAGTTTCCTGCAGTGCGGCGTCCATCGTCCGGCCGATCTTCATCTTGTCGGTGATCGAGCGGAATTCGACGCCCACGGGGCCATCGACTTCCTGGCCGACCACCTGGACCGTCTCGCTGATCGGCAGGCCCGAGCGCAGGCCGCGGACGAGCAGCTCGATCGCGTCGGGGAATTTGGAGGTGAACTTGGCGATGCGCCGCTTGATGAAATAGCCGACGGTCATGTGCGGGATACCGAAGCCGAGCACCACGCCAACCAGCAGCGACAACATGATCGGCAGGCCCTTCAGCGCCAGCGCCAGCATGACGATCACCAGAATGCCGACCGACGCCATACCATATTGGCCGACCGTCCAGCTCTTGCCGGTCATCGCGATGCGTTTCTTGAGCAGGGCGGGACGGGGCAGGAAGCGCATCGCCGCCCGGTCCATCTTGTTGCCGCGGCTCGCGGTGATCCGGCGCATCTGCGCCTCGACCGCCGCGTTCGCGGATTCGCTGTGCCGCGCCCGCACCGAGCTCATCCGCCGGATGCGCGCACGCTCCGGCGATGGCCCGGCAAAGGCGAAGGCCATCAGCATCAGGATCACCATGGCTCCTGCGCCCAGCGCGATGATTGGCATCAATGACATTGCTGTATCAAACGCTCCGTTTGGTTGACGGGCGGTTTACGCGCCCCCCAAAATTCGCCGGTCGGTGTTCCATTCGCGCTTATTTCTTCGGCGCCTTCTTCTGCATCATCGATTTGAGATCCGAGAATTTGCCCATCAGCGAACCGCCCTTGTCGGTCATCTTCTTCTTGCCGATGGAAGCAGCGCTGTCCGGCGAATCGCCGACCCCCATCAACAGGGTCGCAAGCTCGACCAGCGGCGCGATGGTCTTCGATCCCTTGCCTGCCTCGGCAAGCGGCTTGCCCAGCTTGGCCGCCTGCGCGGCCAGCTTCTGGTCAAAGGGAACGACGAAATCGATCTTGCGCTCGATCGAGCCCTCGAAATCCTTGCGGTTGATCTCGAGCTGCCCGTTGGCATGGAGCTTGTTGGCGACGACGAACACCTGGGTTTGCGGCGCGTTCGATTTGAGCCAGGAGAGGAGGCGGATCGAGTCGCGCGCCGCGGCGAGCGTCAGCTCGGTCACGATCACGGCGATCTGGATGTCGGTGATCAAATGCGGGTGCAGGACCAGCATGTTGCGCGGCAGATCGACGATCGTGCATTCGAACGCCGCCCGCATTTCTTCCTGAAGCTGGAAGAAGGCGCTGCCGTCGGTGAGCACCGGCGAGTTGATCGGCGCCTCGGCGGAAAGCACCGAGAGCATCTCGCTCGACTTCACCATCGCACGCTCGATGAACAGGCCGTCAATGCGGCTCGGATTCTCGATCGCGTCAGTCAGGCCGCGGCCGGGCTCGAGATCCAGAGCGAGTGCACCAGTGCCGAAATGCACGTCGAGATCGAGCAAAGCGGTTGTGCGGCCGCCCTTCTCGCTCAGGATCCAGGCGACCGAGGTGGCGATGGTCGATGCGCCGACACCGCCGCGCGCGCCGATGATGGCGGTCGAGCAATGTGGCCGCTCGACGGCACCGTCGGTGGATTTGGGCGCGTTGAGGATCGACTGGGCGTGGGTGAAGGCCTCGCGCAGCATGTCCGGGGTCAGCGGCTTGAGCAGATAGTCCTGAATGCCGCTCACCACGAGATCGCGGTAGAGCCGCACATCATTGACCTGGCCGGCGGCAATCACGACCGTGCCCGGTTCGCAGACCTCGGCGAGCGCGTTGATGTCGTTCAGCGGATCACCCGATTCGGAGAGATCGACGAACAGGATCTGCGGGCTTGCGGAAACCGACAGGGACTGGACTGCGTTGCGCAACCCGCCCTTGTTCACCTTTTCAGGTACCCAGCCCATTTCGACCGCTACGGGGCGGACGATTTCGGCGGTGGTTTCATCGCAGACAAAGGCGACGAAGGGCTCGCGCTGGCCAACGCGTCCGCTGGAGAAGGGGGCGTTCATTTACTTGGCTCCCGCTTTTTCGGCTTTCAGGTCACCGGCGCCGGTTGGCGGCGCCCTGCGATAGGAATCGATCGCCTTGCTGGACGAGAGATTGTCATTGGAGTCGGCACCCGGTTGACCGCGAACGAGATCGGCAGGGTTGGCGACCATCGCAGCCAGGTTCGAGTTGACCGCGCAGCCCAGATTGGACGAGCTGTTGCTGTTGAACTCGGGCTTGTTCTGGCGAGTGTAATCGGGGCAGCCGGGCACCGACGCCTTCATCCGGCTGATGACGATGCGGACCGTGCCGGGCGCGACTGGTGCGCCGGTTACGGGCGCGTCGTCCGACAGGAGCAAGCCGTACTGGGCAATTTCGGCCGCCACGCTATCATGCACGCCGCTGCCATAACGGTGCGGGTCGTCGATCGCGACATGATCGCCATAGCCGAGCCGCAGCGAGGCCATCCATCCGGCCAGCCGCCGCTCCTCGCCGGGGGCGAGGCGATTGCCGTTGGTGTTTACGTCAAACGCATAATCGGTCTTGGTCACGACCGGCTGATGCACCGATTCGAGGCCGCGATTGAGCGTGCCGCCACAGGCGCCGAGCAACAGGGCCGGAGCGAGAGCGGAAGCGAGGAGGATGGTACGCTTGAGCATGGATTGTCCCTCGACGGCGGCGGTCAATTGGAACTGAAGCCGGGCGCGGCGATTGCCTTGCCCTTTTTGGCTTTCTGTTCGGGCGGCGGTGCTTTCTGGTCCGAGACTTCGCGCCGGAAAGGCGCCTGGTCCGGAGTCGGAACCGGGAGCATCGGCGCCGCGGCGCCGAGGACTGGCGCGGCCGTCCCGGGTGTTGGTCCAGCGTCGCCGAAAGCCGGTGCGGCGTTGGTCGGCGGGGCCATTGTCGGTTTCGGCCGATCGCCACCAGTGGTGCCGCCGCCGAGCTTGCCCAGCAGAATCCGATCGATATCGGTCGGCGCCTTGTAACCGTCGGTCGGCAGGACAATCTCGTTCGCGTTGACCGGCTTCACCAGATATGGCGTGATGATGATGACCAGCTCGGTCTCGTGGCGCTGGAACTCGTTCGAGCGGAACAGCGCTCCGAGCACCGGCACATCGCCCAGGCCAGGAGCCTTGTCGATCGTGTTCAGATGGTCGTTCTGCAACAGGCCGCCAATCATGAAGCTCTGGCCGGAGCCGAGTTCGACGGTCGTCTCGGCCCGGCGCGTCGTCAGTGCCGGAATGGTCGTGCCGCTGAGCGTCACCGCGCCCGCCGAAGAGAGCTGCGAGACCTCGGGCCGAACGCGGAGCGAGATGCGGCCATCGGCCAGCACGGTCGGCGTATAGGCAAGGCTGACGCCATATTGCTTGTATTCGATCGAAATCTGGCCAAGCGACTGGGCAACCGGGATCGGGATTTCACCGCCAGCGAGGAAGGTGCCCGTTTCGCCCGACAATGCTGTCAGGTTCGGGTTCGCCAGGGTGGTGACCTGACCATCGGTTTCGCCAAGATCGATCGCGCTGAGCACGTCGAGCCCCAGTATATGCCCGGCAATACCAAGTGACGTGAACTGGGCGCCCTTGGTGAAGGTGCTCAGTGTGCCGGTACCCGGGACGACGAACTCCCCTGTCGCAGGGTTGAACGGCAGGCTGATCGTGCCGGCCGGAAACCCGTACTTGGACGATGCGTCGAGCAGCGGAAAGGTCGATGTATTGGCGTTGGCGATTGTCCCCGGGGTGCGGGTGCCCGACATTGCGCCGAACCCTAAGCCGCCGGTCTGGTCACGCGTCAGCAGATTGTTGCCGATATTCTTCAAGAAGCTGCGGCTGACCTCGGCAAACTTGACCTGCAAATTCACCTGGAGCGGGGTTGCTGTCTTGAGACGGTTGAAGACCGCGACCTTCAGCTGCGCAGACGATTCGTTGGTGTTGACGCCGGGATTGAGCAGCGCGGTTGCGATTCTCATGGCCTGGGCGGCGTCATCGGGCGTCGCAACCGTGCCGGTCAGCACCGCGATCTGGCCGGTGGTGACGACCCTGATGTCGTCATCCGGCATCGCGAGCTTCATCATGCGATCGATCGAGGTGAGGTTCTGGCTGACCCGGATATTGGCCGCGTAGATCACCGCCCCGCTCTTGCTGGTCGCGAACAACGTCGCCTCACCGAAATCCTTGCCGAACAGGTGGATCTGGCGCGCGCTGTTGACATAGACGTCGGCAACACCTGCATTGGATGTCCACACGTCAGCCGCATCGGCCGGCAGCGTGATCAGCTCACCCTGGCCGACGGAGAGCAGCACTTCGCGTGTCGGCCGCTGAGTGCCGGCCGGAGGCGTGCCGATCCGGGCCATGATACGGGTCGCGACGTGGCGCGACTTGCGTGGGGCGGCGCTTGCCGTCATCGGGGCTGCGACCAAAGCCGTAGCTACTGTCGCTGCAACCGAGCGGTGCAAGAAGGTCCTGATGCGCATGTTACTTCTTCCCCCCGACCGGAACATCGATCATCGCATTTCCCCGCGCGACATGGACCACGGGACCGGCTGACGACGCTGAACCCGGGAAGCCCGTGCTGGGCGTTGCGCCCTGGGCGTTGGCGCCCATCGTTGTGTTTTCTGGCTTGCCCGGCACAGTACTGCGCTGGAATTTCGAGACATCAGCGCCGGTCGCGACGGTTGAGCCGCCGGTGCCTGGCTGATTGGCGACCTTGAGTATCATCGCCTTCTCGGCCTTGGGATCATTGCCCTCGGGCACCTTGATCTCGCCACTGGCGATGGCTTGTTCGAGTTCGCTGTTATTGTCGGCGATCGAGCGCAGAGACAGCGAGATGGACCCGATAGTCTGTGCAACCGCGATCTGCTCGGCGATCTTCGGCGTTGCTTCCAGCGTGACGTTCGAGAAGGTGCGCACGACAGTCTTGCCGTCCTCGCCAGTCGTATTGTCGGTGCGCTGGTCGGTCGCGAGCACGCGCAGATTGTGCATGATCGTCTCGGCAACCTTGAGCGGAGGCCCGTCGCCGCCACCGGGCACTGACTGAGTCAGCACCAGATCGATCCGGTCGCCCGGGAAGACGAAACCGGCGACGCCGGCCTGCGCCGTTACCGGCACCGTTATGGCGCGCATGCCCGGGCCGAGTGCCGCCGCCAGGAAGCCGCGGTCGCCGGGCTTCACGAGCGCGCCCTGGGTGACCGGCTGGCCAGCGGTGATCGCGTTGCGGACGACCGTGCCCTGAAGCGACTTCAGGTCAGTGTCTTTCCTGATGAAATAGGCTTTGTCGACCAGCTCCTTGGGCCAGGGCTGAAATTTCAGCGCCGTGGCGTCGAGGATGGTTCCAACCGGCAGGGCGCGCGTGGCGACAAGCACCTCGGGCCCATCGATTGGGGCCGCGGCCGCCGTCGGCGCGGATCCGCCGACAATCAAGCTGCGTGCCATGAAGGCAGTGATCGCCGCAACGATCAGTGCGCCCACTAGTAGAATGATCTTGCGACTATCCATGACGTTTCAGGCCTTTCGGGCGCGGTACAATTGAACCCGCGTTAAGCATTCACAGGAACTGGTTAAGAAACGGTTCAGGTAACGAAATTAAGGCTGCGATTGCGATCGCCACGCCGTACGGAACTTCGATTTCGCTGGTCTTGCGCCGCACCGCGCGCTCGACGAGGAGCAGCAAGGTGAGCGCGCCGCCGAGCAGCGACATCACGATCAACATCCAGAGAAGACCCTGGAGCGGGAACCAGAGAGCGAGCGCGCCGATCATCTTGACGTCACCCCCGCCCATCCAGCCGAAATGGAAAGCGACCCAGAAAAGGGCGAAAACAAAAGCGGCCACGCCGACCAGGATTGCCAGGTCAGGCCAGAGGTGCACCCCGATCGACCACCACCAAATGGGGGCGAGCAAGGCGATCGCGGCATTCTTCCAATTCGCGATCTCGCGGGTGCGCGCATCCTCAATTCCCGCGGAGACGAGAAGCAGCGCCAAAGCGCCAAGCATCAAAGCATTGAGAGTAGCCCCACCCATCAGCAATTTCCCTAGACGGAATGGCTTTCTAAAAAGTAACCAGACTAAATGGTCTCCCCTCAACTGTATCGTCGCGCGATTCCGGCAAACGCCCGTATCTCGCATTGGACCGCGCCCGATGGCTGGTCGCTGCGGCGTTTCGACTGGCCGGCGGACGGGCAGCCGCGCGGCAGCATTCTGTTCCAGGGTGGCCGCGGAGACATTTTCGAGAAGTATCTTGAGGCCCTTGCGCACTGGCATGGCCAGGGCTGGTCGATCACCGCGTTCGACTGGCGCGGGCAGGGCGGATCTGGGCGGCTTTCGCCTGATCCCCATGTCGGCCATGTCGAGAATTTCGACATCTTCATCAGCGATTTCGCCGCCTTCTGGGCCGATTGGGCCGCCGAGGCGACTGGACCCCGCGTCGTGATGGGGCACTCGATGGGAGGCCATCTGATCCTGCGCGCCCTGACCGAAGGCGTTGCGCGGCCTGACGCCGCCGTCCTGATCGCGCCGATGCTCGGCCTCCACAGCCCGCTTGGCGCGCGCGGGGGTGAGCGGCTCGCCAATTTCCTGGGCGGCGTCGGCAATTCGGCCAGGCCGGCATGGAAAACCAATGAGCGGCCAGCGACGACCACCACGCGCCAGGCGCTGCTGACCCATGATCTCACCCGTTATGAGGACGAGATCTACTGGCAGTCGACCAAGCCGGAACTCCTGCTTGGTCCGCCGAGCTGGAACTGGGTGATGCAGGCGTTCCAGTCGACGCGCCGTCTGCGCGACGATCCGCGACTCCGGACGATGACCGTGCCGGTGCTTATGATCATTGCCGAGTCCGACAAGCTGGTGAACGCCCGGGCCGCATCGCAGGTGGCGGCGAAGCTGCCCGATGTTCGGGTTGTTCGTTTCGGCCGCGAATCGGCGCACGAGGTGCTTCGTGAGGCTGACGCGGTACGCAACCGCGCGATTGGCGAGATCGATATCTTCCTCGCCTCGCGCGCCCAGGCGTAATGAGGGCGGCCATAATGCGGTTTGCGGGAACCTGTTCTTGAAACGCCATGACGTCGCGATTGTCGGTGCGGGGATGGCGGGGGCGAGCCTTGCCGCCGCTATAGCGCCGCACGCGTCCGTGCTGCTGATCGAGGCTGAAGATGCGCCGGGCTATCACGCCACCGGCCGCTCTGCCGCTTTCTGGTCCGAAACCTATGGCGGGCCGGGTGTCCAGCCGCTGACGACCGCATCGGGTCCCGCGCTGCAGGCAGGCGGCTTCCTCGATCCGCTTGGCTCGCTCCATATCGGGCGCGCGACGGATGCGGCGGCAATCGATGGTTTTCTTGCGGAATTCGATGGCACGGGGATCGCGCTCGAGCGCGTCGATCCTTTCGCACTGGTGCCTGGGCTGCGTGACGACTGGACCCTCGGGGTGATGGAGGCGAGCAGCACCTATATCGACGTCGCGGCGCTCCACGCCGATTATCTGGCGCAGGCACGACGGGCCGGCGCCGACCTGATCGTCAACGCTCCGTTGGTCGCCGCGAATCGGATGCCGGGTGGCTGGCACCTGGAGACCGGTGCCGGCGCCTTCAGCGCATCGATTCTCGTCAACGCCGCCGGCGCCTGGGCCGATGCGATCGCCCTGAAGGCTGGCGTCGCGCCGATCGGCATCCAGCCCTATCGTCGTACCATGGTCCAGCTCCGGACCGATCCGGCAGCGGCGGCGACCCTGCCGCATGTCTCCGACATCGCCGGTACCTTCTATTTCAAGCCTGAGGCGGGTGGGCGGCTGTGGTTGAGCCCGCATGACGAGACGCCGGTCGATCCATGCGATGCCCAACCCGAGGAACTCGATGTCGCGATCGCGGTGGATCGGTTCGAACAGGTCGTCGAGTGGAAGGTTGCCGCGGTCGAGCGGCGCTGGGCTGGCCTCAGGAGTTTCGCGCCTGATCGGCTGCCGGTTTATGGCTTCGATCCCGCCGCCCCGGATTTTTTCTGGTGTGCCGGGCAGGGTGGCTTCGGCATCCAGACCGCGCCTGCGGGTGCCGCGCTCGCTGCGGCACTTCTGCTTGGGCGGGCGCCCGAACCGAGCGTGGCCACGATTGATCCCGCACCCTATTCGCCCGGCCGTTTTCGGATGGCGTGACGCTGCCGGAACGACTATTCCGGGCGTGTAACTTTGGGAGAGTCCTCATGGCGCACAAATTCGTGATCGAGCAGAACAAGGCTGGCGAATATGTCGCCAAGTTCAAATACAACAGCGAGGTCATTTTCTGGACTGAGGGCTATTCGAGCAAGGCCGGCGCGCAGAACGCGATCGATTCAGTCAAGAAGAACGGACCGGACGCACCGACCGAGTGACGCTGTGGTAGCGAACCGGAAGGTCGCTCCGCACACATCGCTGCGGGACACGACTTCTCCCTCTCCCAGCGGGAAGGGTGAGGGTGACTGGCACAAGCGCCTCGCACTCAACCTCACCCCGCGCTGCTGCGCAGCTTGCCCCTCTCCTAAAAGGAGAGGGGAAGAAGATAGTCGCGAAGGCGCGATTCAACCACATCGCGGGATGGCTTACAGGGTGCCTACGGGACGCTCAGAAGCCCGACCCGCTCCTTCTCATTGTTGGCTTGTTGATGTTTGCTCGCGGCGCTGCTGCGCGCCCAAATTCCCTGCTATTTCCCTGTTATTCCCTGTTCCGGTTCGGCTGAATCGGGAATATTTCACCTAAGTCACTGTAAAATCAGTAAAACTGTGCAGATGGCGACATAAAAAAAGAAATAAATTCCCTGTTATCGGTCATTAACAGGGAAATGTCGCCGCTAGCGCGCGCGGCTTGCCGCCACCGCGGCATCGCTGGCGAGCTTGTCGGCGCGCTCATTGTCGGGATGGCCGGCATGGCCCTTCACCCATAGCCACTCGATCCGGTGCGGCTTGGCGGCGGCGAGCAGCGCCTGCCACAGATCGGCATTCTTAACTGGCTGTTTCGCGGCGGTTTTCCAGCCATTCTTCTGCCAGCCTTTGATCCATTTGGTCAGGCCGTCCATGACGTAACGGCTGTCGGTGGACAGCGTCACACGGCACGGGCGCTTGAGCGCGTTGAGCCCCTCGATCGCCGCCATCAGCTCCATCCGATTATTGGTGGTGAGCGATTCGCCGCCGGAAAGTTCGCGCTCACGCGTGCCCGACCTGATGATCGCGCCCCAGCCGCCCGGTCCGGGATTGCCCTTGCAGGCGCCATCGGTCGCGATCTCGACTTTCGAAAGTTCTGCCGTCACGTCGCTCATTCGAACAATGCCGCCCCTTGAGTCTCATAGATTTTCAGGCGGCGCAGATAGGCGAGCGGATCCTTGCGGGTCACCATCGCGTCGGCGGGCGTGTTGAGCCAATCCCATGCCCGGGAAAGCAGGAAGCGGACACAGGCGCCCTGTGCGAGCTGATTGAGCGCGGCCCGCTCCGCATCGCCAAGGCCAAAGGCCTGATCATAGCCCTGGATCAGCGCCCGCCCGAGCTCCGGATAGACCTGCGAGCCGGTCGCGTCGAAAGACCATGCGCTGTGCATGATCGCGAGATCATAAGCGCGGATATCGGTGCAGGCGAAGTAGAAGTCGATCAGGCCTGACACGGCGTCGCCGAGCATCAGCACATTGTCGGGAAACAGATCGGCATGGATGGTGCCGGTCGGCAGATGATCGGGCCACGCCGCCAGCACCCTGTCGAGCGCGAGGCCGACCTCGTCGTACAGGCCCGGTGCAATGCCATCGAGATCGCGACCGCAGCGTTCGAACAGCGGCCGCCAGGTGTCCGCGCCCATCGAGTTTTCCCGGACAGGCGCAAAATCGGTCAGCGAATCATGCATGCGGCCCATCGCAGCTCCCGCCGCCAGCGCCTGGTTCATGGTCGGGTGCGATACCGATACGCCCGCGAGGAACTCGATCAGGCAGGCGGGCCGGCCTTCGAGCTGGTGGATCGCGACGCCCTTGCGATCCGGCAGCGCGCGCGGCACGAGGTTGCCACGTTCGGCAAGGTGATCGAGCATCGCGAGGAAGAAGGGCAGGTCGCCTGCGTCCACCCGCTTCTCGTAAAGAGTCAGGATGAAGCGCCCGCTGGTCGTGTCGACCAGATAGTTGCTGTTCTCGACGCCCTCGGCGATGCCTTTGGCGGACAGCAGTTCGCCATGATCGAAGCCCGCCAGGAAGCGGGTCAGCGCTTCCGCCGAAACCTGGGTATAGACTGCCATGGAGGTTAAGCGGCGACTTCGAGGTCGCGGGGCAGCTTGAACGTGATCGTCTCGCGCGTCGTTTCGACTTCAGTCTCGCTGACCTCGAATCGCGCGGCGAGCCTGTCGACCAGCTCGCGCACCAGGATCTCCGGGGCTGAGGCACCGGCGGTTATGCCGAGGGTGCGGACGCCATCGAGGAAAGCGAAATCGAGGTCGTCGGCGCGCTGGATCAGCCGGGCGGGGGTCCCTTCGCGCTGCGCGACCTCTACGAGGCGGAGCGAATTCGAGGAATTGGTCGCGCCGATCACCAGCATCGCGTCGCAGGCCTTGGCGATCGCCTTCACCGCCGCCTGACGGTTCGAGGTCGCGTAGCAAATGTCTTCGCCGCGTGGCGCCTGGATCTCGGGAAAGCGTTCCTGCAGCGCCGCGACGATTTCGGCCGTGTCATCGACCGAGAGCGTCGTCTGAGTCAGGAAAGCCAAATTGTCGCGATCTTTGGGCTCGAACGTCGTGGCATCGGCGAGCGTCTCCACCAGCGACATCGATCCTTCGGGCACCTGGCCGAAGGTCCCGATCACCTCGGGGTGCCCGGCATGGCCGATAAAGACGATATGTCGCCCCGCCGCGACCAGCCGCTCGGCCTGGCGGTGGACCTTGGAGACGAGCGGGCATGTGGCATCGAGATAGGCAAGGCCGCGTTCGGCGGCCTTGGCCGGCACCGCCTTGGGTACGCCGTGCGCCGAGAAGACCACCGGCACGCCGTCCGGCACTTCGTCGAGGCTCTCGACGAAGATCGCACCCTTGGCGCGCAGGGCATCGACGACGAATTTGTTGTGGACGATTTCATGACGCACATAGACCGGGGCGCCATATTTGCCGATCGCGAGTTCGACGATCTGAATCGCACGATCGACGCCTGCGCAAAAACCACGCGGCGCGGCGATCAACAGGTCGAGAGCGGGTTTGGAAAGGTCAGTCATCGGCACGAGCCTCTACGCGATTGCTTGCGCCCGCGAAAGGCGGTTCCTATGGTGGCGGCCGTTCCGGGGCCGGTGCGTGTTGCGCGACGGCCCCTTCCCTTGTGATAAGGTGCGTGTGCCCGTGACAGCCCGGAAAATTGCCGTTCCCGCCTTCCTGTTGTTGCTTGCGGGTGGTTGCGCCCACACCGGCGAATTCGATGAAACCGGCGGAATCACCGCGATCCGCTCGGCATGCCCGACGGTCGGCATCGCCGCCGCGACAGGTGATGTGACGTTGTTCGACCCGCCAGCCAGCCGCGAAGCGGCGGCGATTGACGTGGTGGCCGACATGACCAATGTCCGTGGCAGCTGTAGTGATGCGACCAACGATATCGTCACCACGGTGAACTTCGAGATCCGCGCGCGCCGCACCAACACCGCCGCGCCGCGCGATGTCGACTTCCCCTATTTCATCAGCGTGGTGCGCGGCGGCACCGCCGTTGTCGCGAAGCAGATCGGCCATGTCGTGGTGCATTTCAATGCGGGCCAGGATCGCGCCAGTGCGACCGGCCAGGCAACCAGCACGATTGCGCGCGCCGCCGCGACTCTGTCCCCGGAGGTTCGCAAGAAGCTGACCGAGAAGCGCAAGGCGGGCGGCCAGGACGCCGCAGTTGATCCGCTGACGCGTCCAGATGTTCGTCAGGCAGTGCTCCGCGCGACGTTCGAGGCGCTGGTCGGCTTCCAGCTCACTGACGATCAGCTAAAGTATAACGCGACGCGCTGATCGATACTCAGTCCGTATGTAACGCATACGACTGCGAAATTTACTGCATTCAGGGCGATTGACTCCCATGCTGCGCCGCGTCACACCGGCCGCGTCGATGGGGGGCAACCTCCATGGGCACGCGCGGGAGAGACCCCGGACTTGATCCGGGGCGCCGAAGGAGCAACCGCCCCGGAATCTCTCAGGCACACCGGACCGCGCGGGCCTATCGACACTCTGGAAAGCGGCTTGCACGGCGTTCGTGCGGCCCACCGAAGGGGTAAGCCGGCTCGCATGCGAGCGGTGAAAGCTCTCAGGTTCCCGTGACAGAGGGGGCGGCGACAGGGCGGCGCTATTGGCGCTGCCAATCGCCGTGACACCTTTGGCGGAGACCGGCAGTGAGCGATTTAGACGGCCCCGAAATCGAGATTCAAACCCTGCCGCTCGACGGGTGGCACCGCGCACGCGGCGGCCGGATGGTCGAGTTCGCCGGCTATCATATGCCCGTCCAGTATGAAGGCATCATGGCCGAGCATCTCTGGGTGCGCGAATCGGCTGGCCTGTTCGACGTCAGCCATATGGGCCAGATCGTCCTTTCCGGCGAAGGGCTGGACGAGGCGCTGGAGGCGCTGCTTCCTGCGGATGTGAAAGGCCTTCCGCTCGGCAAGATGCGCTATTCGCTGCTGCTGGCGGAGAATGGCGGCATCCTCGACGATCTCATGCTCAGCCGCTGGCCGGAAAGCATCTACATGGTCGTCAACGGTGCAGTGAAATATGACGATATCGCACATCTGCGCATGGAGCTGCCCGACGAGATCACCCTCAACCAGCTCGACGAGCGCGTGCTGCTCGCGCTGCAGGGGCCGAAAGCGTTCGAGGTGCTCAAGCGGCATGTCACGGGCAGATATCCCCTGGACGCGCTGACCTTCATGGCTGGCGGTCCGTTCGAGCTGGCGGGTACCGAATGCTGGATCAGCCGCTCGGGCTATACCGGCGAGGATGGCTTCGAGCTCTCGTTCGATGCGACCGAGGCGGAGCGGATCGCGGATCTGTTGTGTGCTGAGCCGGAGGTGAAACCGATCGGCCTCGGCGCGCGCGACTCGCTGCGCCTCGAGGCGGGGTTGCCACTGTACGGCCACGACCTCGACACCGAGACGACGCCAGTGATGGCGGATCTCGGCTTCGCGCTGTCGAAGCGCCGCCGCGAGGAGGGAAGTTTTCCGGGTGCCGAGCGTATTCTGGTGGAGCGCGAGCAGGGCCCGGTGACGAAGCGCGTTGGCCTGATGGTCGAAGGCCGCCAGCCGGTCCGCGAGGGCGCCGCGGTGCTCGACGCCGATGGCTCGGAGGTCGGCAAGGTGACCTCGGGCGGTTTCGCCCCGAGCGTCGGCGCACCCATCGCGATGGCCTATGTTCCGGCCGCAATGGCAGCACCCGGCACCGTCATCCAGATCGCGCAGCGCGGCAAGGTCCACCAGGCGACCGTCACCGCGATGCCATTCGTTCCACACCGCTATGTCCGAGCAGGAGGCAAATAAGATGAGCCGTTACTTCACCGAAGATCATGAATGGGTCGATGTCGATGGCGATATCGGCACGGTCGGCATCAGCGAATATGCGCAGAGCCAGCTCGGCGACATCGTGTTCGTCGAGGTGCCCGAAGCGGGCAAGGAAGTCGCCAAGGGCGATGAGGCCGCCGTGGTCGAATCGGTCAAGGCAGCGTCTGACGTCTATTCGCCGGTTTCGGGCACGGTCCTCGAAGGCAATGCCGCGCTTGGCGACAATCCGGGGCTGGTGAACGAGGAACCCGAGAGCGATGGCTGGTTCTTCAAGCTGACGCTCAGCGATCCGGAAGAGCTCAAGGGGCTGATGGACGAAGCCGCCTACGCAGCGTTTGTCGCGAAGCTTTGAGACTGGGGCTCGCCATCGGCGCGATGTTGGCGCTTCCTGCGACCGGATGCACTGCCGCCGCGCCGTTGGTGACCGTCGAGAAGCTGCTGGCCCAATGCGATGCGTTCAAAGGGAAGCCGGTGCAGGTGGCAGGCTATCTGGGCGAATGCGCGGGCTATGAATGCCATCTGGCTGTCGACGAGGCCCGTTGGGCGGCCTTCGTCAGTGCGTTCAACGCCACGCACGCGCACCAAAGCCACGCGAAACTGGCCGAAGCCTGGTCTCGCGTGAGGGCCATCTCGCTCGTGGGTGTGGGCGGTGATCAGGCGTTCGACCGGAAAGCAGCGCCGTTCGTGCAAAGTTACGTCGTCATCAGCGGCACCATCGCAAAGGATAGCTGCGACGGCCAGGGCGGCACCGACCGCTCCTATGGCATCAACCCGACCGATATCCGTGCCTGGAAACAGTCCGAAGGCGCGCCTGCCAAACAGCAAATGAGAAAGCCTTGATGCGCTATCTGCCTCTTACCAATACCGATCGTCATGCGATGCTCGCCGTCATCGGTGCAGACTCGATCGATGACCTCTTCGTCGACGTGCCCGAGATCGCCCGTCTCGACGGTCCGATCCACGGCCTTCCGCTGCACGCCAGCGAACTGGCGGTCGAGCGCCATATGTCCGCCCTCGCGCGTAAGAACATCGCGGCGGGGGACGGTCCCTTCTTCCTCGGCTGCGGCGCGTACCGGCATCATGTGCCGGCCTCGGTCGATCATCTCATCCAGCGCGGCGAGTTCCTGACGGCCTATACGCCGTACCAGCCCGAGATCGCGCAGGGCACGCTGCAGATGCTGTTCGAGTTCCAGACCCAGGTCGCCCGGTTGCTCGGGACGGACGTCGCCAATGCCTCGATGTATGACGGCTCGACCGCCTGCTGGGAGGCGATCGGCATGGCGCGGCGCGTGACCAAGCGGGGCAAGGCGATCCTCTCCTCCGGCCTGCATCCGCATTATGTTTCGGTCGCGAAGACCATGGCGAAGTTTACCGGCGATCAGCTTGAGACCAGCACGCCGACGCTCTCCGCCGAGACCGATATCGATGCGCTGATCGCTGCAATCGACACCGACACTTCCTGCGTTGTCGTCCAGTATCCCGATATCCTCGGCCGCATTGCTGACCTCGCGCCGCTGGCCGCCGCGTGCCATGCGAAGAAGGCTTTGCTGGTGGCCGTGGTCACCGAGCCGGTCGCGCTCGGCGCGCTGAAGTCGCCCGGCGAGATGGATGCTGATATCGTCGTTGGCGAGGGCCAGTCGATCGGCGTGGGTCTGCAGTTTGGCGGGCCCTATGTCGGCCTGTTCGGCTGCAAGGAGAAATATGTCCGGCAGATGCCCGGAAGGCTCTGCGGCGAGACGCTCGACGCGGACGGCCGGCGTGGTTTCGTGCTGACGCTCTCCACCCGCGAGCAGCATATCCGGCGCGAGAAGGCGACCTCGAACATCTGCACCAACTCGGGGCTTTGCGCCCTGGCCTTCTCGGTCCACATGACCCTGCTCGGCGAGAAGGGCCTGCGCGAGCTGGCGATGGTCAATCATGGTGCGGCCGCCGCGGCCGCCGAGCGGCTGGCGATGGTGCCGGGGGTCGAGCTGATCAACAGCAGCTTCTTCAACGAGTTCACGCTGCGCCTGTCGCAAGAGGCGCGCCCGATTGTGCGGTCGCTCGCCGATAACGGGATCCTGGCTGGGGTGTCGCTCGGGCGGCTCTATCCGGGTGAGGAGTCGCTCGCCAACGGGCTGGTGGTCGCGGTGACGGAGACGACCACCGCGCAGGATGTCGCGGCCCTGGCGGACGCGCTCGAGGAGGCACTGGCATGACGATCAACGCAAGCGGCTGGCGCCCCGAACGCCCGGAAGCCGGCGCCTCCACCGCGCCCACTTTCACGGGCAACAAAGGCCTGATGCTGGAAGAGCCGCTGATCTTCGAGATCGGCGACACCGAGACGACCGGCGTCGACTTCACCGGCACCCCGGTCGAGCATGCAACGGAGATGCCCGCGCGCTCCTATCTCGGCGGGCTGGACCGCGCGGCGACGATCGGGCTGCCCGGCCTCTCGGAGCCTGAGGCCGTCCGCCATTACACCCGCCTCTCGCGGCAGAATTATGCGATCGACCTCGGGCTATTCCCGCTCGGCTCGTGCACGATGAAGCACAATCCGCGGCTCAACGAGAAGATGGCGCGGCTGCCGGGCTTTGCCGATATCCACCCGCTTGCGCCGGTCGATACGGTGCAGGGTGCGCTCGAGGTGATCCACCAGCTCGCGCACTGGCTGGTCACGCTGACCGGTATGCACTCGGTGGCGATGAGCCCCAAGGCAGGCGCGCATGGCGAGCTGTGCGGCATCCTCGCGATCCGCGCCGCGCTGGAAGCGCGTGGGGAGGGGCATCGCAAGATCATCCTCGTGCCCGAGAGTGCGCATGGCACCAACCCGGCGACGGCGGCTTTTGCCGGTTATGCCGTCGAGGATATCCCGGCGACCAGCGAAGGCCGGGTCGATCTGGCGGCGCTGACTGCGCGGCTCGGGCCGGACGTGGCCGGCGTGATGATCACCAACCCCAATACCTGCGGGCTGTTCGAACGGGACATGCGGGCGATCTCGGATGCAGTCCACGCGGCGGGCGGTCTCGTCTATTGCGACGGCGCCAACTTCAACGCGATCGTCGGTCGGGTGCGGCCGGGCGATCTCGGCATCGACGCGATGCACATCAACCTGCACAAGACCTTCTCCACCCCGCATGGCGGCGGTGGGCCGGGTTCGGGGCCGGTGGTGTTCTCTGAAGCGCTCGCGCCCTATGCGCCGCTCCCGTTCGTCGAGAAGACGGCGGACGGGTTCCGCCTCGTCGAGGAGGAAACCGCGGAGGAGCATCATGCCGGCAGCTTCGGCCGCATGGTCGCCTTCCAGGGGCAGATGGGGATGTTCACCCGGGCGCTGACCTATATCCTCAGCCATGGTGCTGACGGCCTGCGCCAGGTCGCCGAGGATGCGGTGCTCAACGCCAACTACATCCTGCGCTCGCTCGACAGCACGCTCGATGCGCCGTTCGGGGCGTCGGGCCCGTGCATGCACGAGGCTCTGTTCTCGGATTCGAACCTGGCCGAGGGCTTCTCGACGATCGACGTCGCCAAGGGGCTGATCGACGAGGGCTATCATCCGATGACGATGTACTTTCCGCTGGTGGTGCACGGCGCGATGCTGATCGAGCCGACCGAGACCGAGAGCAAGGCGGCGCTCGATCAGTTCATCGGCGCGCTGCGATCGGTGGCGGAGCGGGCCAAGGCGGGCGATGTCGCGCTGAAGTCAGCACCGCATTTCGCCCCGCGCAGCCGGCTCGACGAGACGCTCGCCGCGCGCAAGCCCGTGCTGGTGTGGAAGGATGTCGAGCTGGCCAAGGCTGCCGAATAGCTCTGGAGCGAGTATGGGTTAGTCTGTAGTGGCGGGTTGATCGACCCAGGGGAACCACATGCAGGGCCACGCAGCGCAATCCGGGCAGTTTACGCAATATGCGATCACTGCCGTCTTCGTGGTGCTCGTCATCGGGCTCCGCCTGTTCCGGATGCGGCAGACGCGGCGGTTGCGGCTCGAGACGTTGTGGGTGGTCCCGGCCATCTACCTGCTCTTCGCTGCGTTCATGTACACCGAGTTCCCGCCGACCAGCACGGGCTGGCTGATCTGTTTCGCCGCGCTTGCTCTGGGCGGCGCGATCGGGTGGCAGCGTGGCAAGCTGATGAAGATCGAGGTCGATCCCGAGACCCATAGCCTCAACCAGAGAGCCTCCCCGGCTGCCATGCTGTTCATCATCGTGTTGATCGCGATCCGCTTCGGCGCGCGCGAGGCATTGGCTGGCGGTGGCAGCTATGGCTTCCACTTCAATGCAATGCTGATCACTGATGTGCTGATCGCCTTCGCGCTCGGCCTGTTCGCGGTGACGCGCCTCGAAATGTACCTCCGCGCCAGGCGAATGCTCGAAGAGGCCAGGGCGGCGCGCGCCTGATGGCCGATCCGACGCCCTGGAATGTCGCTGACGATAAGGGCGATGTCCGCAAGCATGCGCCGGCGACGCTCCGCAACCGCGAGGCGATCGCGGCGGTGCTGGTCGAAGAGCTGACGGTCAAAGGTCTGGTCCTCGAGGTCGCGAGCGGGAGCGGCGAGCATGTCGCCCATTTTGCCCGTGAACTGCCGGGCCATAGCTGGCAGCCGAGCGACCCCGATGCGGGCGGACGCGCCTCGATCGCTGCCTGGTGCGAGGGACTGGCCAATGTCCTGCCACCCCTCGACCTGGATGCGGCATCCGCCGACTGGCCGATCGAGCGCGCCGATGCGGTGCTATGCGTCAACATGGTCCATATCAGCCCCTGGGAAGCGACCCTTGGTTTGCTCGCCGGTGCTGCGCGGTTGCTGCCGCGCGGCGCGCCGCTGATCGTCTATGGCCCGTTCCTGCGGGCTGACGTGCCGCTGGCGCCGAGCAATGCGGCGTTCGACCAGTCGCTGAGATCACGCGATCCGCGCTGGGGGCTTCGCAGTGTCGAGGCGGTCCGCGATGCGGCCCTCGGCTTCACGCTCGACCGGGTGGTGGAGATGCCCGCGAACAATCTCACTCTGGTGTTTCGCCGGGTCTGAGCTCAGGCGATCGCCTGTTCGGTCTCGATGCGGCGACGGAGATGTTCGCGCCAGACGATGTAGAGCCCGCTGCCGATGATGACCGGCGCGCCGATCCAGGTGGCCACGCCCGGCAGTGCGCCGAACAAGAGCCATCCATAGAGCGTCGCCCACAACAGGCTCGAATAGTCCATCGGCACGACCACCGAGACCGGGCCGAGCTTGAGCGCGCCGGTGAGCGCAAGCTGGCCCGCGCCGCCGACCATGCCGATCCCCACCAGCATCGCCCAGACTGCCGGCGGGTGGGGGGACAGGTGAAAGGCGTAAAGCAGACCCAGCGGCGGTACGGACAGGATCGTGAACCAGAAGACCGTGGTGGCGGCGCCCTCGGTCTTTCCGATCTGGCGGAGCAGGATCGACACCAATGCAGTCAGCGTCGCCGCGGCCAGGCCGAGCGCTGCGCCGCTCAGCGGGATGTGCCCGCTGCCCGGCCGCGCCACGATCACCACGCCGACGAACCCCGCGATCACCGCGCCCCAGCGGTGCCAGCCGGTCGGCTCCTTCAGCAGCAGCGCGCCGAGAATGGTCGCGAAGATGGGCACGGTGAACTGAAAGGTCGTGGCTTCAGCGAGCGGCAGGATCATCAGAGCGCCGAACAGGCAGGCCATGCTCGTCAGTCCGACGACCGTCCGCGTGATATGGGCGCCGATCCGCTTCGTCGCGACCGATCGCAGCCCCGGCCCGGCCGCGATCCATGCCGTGACCAGTGGCACGCCTGCGGCCTGACGGAAGAAGATGATCTCGGCGAAATGCGCGCCGTGCGTCTCGGCGAGCTTGATGAGCGCGCTCATCGTCGCGAGGAACACCACCGACAACAGGCGGAGCGCGACGGCGGGGAGGATGCGATCGGGAGCGTGGGCGGTCACACCGCCGCCTATCCCCTGTCCGCATCATCCTTTCAAGGCGACCGTGAACCTTGATCCGGATTCGAGGCCGTCGCTGTTATCCGCTGCTGGCCACTGTTTCCGCTGTTATTCCGCTGTTTGTTCCGGAAAATTTTTCGCCGCTGTTATGTTGGAATTTCAATTCTGAATTGTGATGCTATCACAGAGACTTACCGGATTTTCCGTTGTTATCGAATAACAGCGGCGAGCGTTGGAAATAACAGCGGCAAAACAGCGCGGAACAGCGGCGGCCCGGCGCTTTGGATGTTTCTCGTCATGTCAAAGAGCGGTGGTGGGGCTCGCATGAATCCCGCTGGGCGCCTTGTTGCAACAATCCGCACAGCTTTTGAATCAGCGCTTCTTAGTCGACTGCTATGCGCCGCAATCCTGGACATAGGGTCGCAAACCGGAATCGCTCAAAAGCCCGCGCTCCGTAACTGACCCGGCAGACATCGCGCGGACGGACTGTTCACTGTCGCGCGCGAAGGGTTATCCCGAACGTTCGCGGGTCGCTCGGCGTGCCGAGGATCAGGCCTGAATTGCCCGACTGAATCGTGACGTTCTGAATATAGTTGCGATCGAACAGGTTGCGCGCGAACACCGCCACCTCAAGGCCAGGTGACAGTCGCAGCCCCAAACTGGCATTCACCAGCGTATAGCCATGGATCACGGTATATGCGGAGTCAGTCGGGTCACCGAACATCTTCGTGCGGGTCACCATGTCGGCATGCGCAAGCAGGCTCAGGCCATTGCCGATCGGTTGATCGACATCGGCGCCAACCGTCACCGCCCATTTCGGCAACCCCGACAGGCCTTTGCCGCTCAGGTCGCACACCGTCGTGCCACTGGCGATCCGCTCAATCGGGCACGACCCGGTCGGATAGGACACATATTTGCCGTCAGCGTAAGCGACCGATGCGCGCAGCGAAACGTTTCGGGTGACCGCCGCACTGGCGTCCGCCTCGAAGCCCAGCACGCGGACTTCCGGGATATTGGCGAGATACGTCCGCAGCGCCGCAGCTGCGCCGGTGTCGGTCACGTTCGCCTGGAAGTCGGTGATCCTGGTGTAGAAGCCATCGATGTTGAAAATCAGCCGACGGTCGAACAGGCGCGTCTTGATGCCGGCTTCATAGGCGGTGTTCTCCTCGGGCTTGATCACCACCTTGTCCAGCGCGGTCGGCGGCAGGCCCGACATATTGATGCCGCCGGATTTTGCCCCGCGCGCATAGCTGACATAGCCGAGCATGCCATCGGTGAACGCGTAAGAGACGTTGGCCCGACCCGTCAGCGCTCCGCCCTTGATCGCGCCGGCATAGCTCTGATCGCGCAGGATGCCCTGCCTGGCATTGTTGAGCGCGGTGCTGGCGGTCGCCGGACCGCCGAAAGTGAAGAGGTTATAGGTGCCGCTCTTGTCCTCATAAGTGTAGCGCAGGCCACCCGTCAGCGTCAGGCCGGGCAGCGGACGCCAGTTGACCTCGCCGAACGCGGCGTAGCTGTTCGACTGGAAATCGGTGCGCCCGTCCGAGGAGAAGCCGTCAAGCAGGCTCGAGGGCACTGCGACGGCGGGCGTCCCCGTGGTCGGCCCGATCAGCCAATAGGCCGCGAGCGGACCATAGACCGAGATCGGCCGTCCAATGATCCGCTGGCGGAAGAAATAGAGGCCACCGACATAGCTGAACGGCCCATCCCCGTTGGAGGCGAGGCGCAGTTCCTGGCTGAACTGGTCCTGGCGCGAGGGGATATGCTGGGTGATCTGGATCGGCAGGCCGGTATAGTCACGGTCGTTCGCGGCATCCCAGTTCCAGAACCGCCATGCGCTGACCGAGGTGAGCGTCGCGCCGCCCAGCTTCCAGTCGGCGATCGCGGAGACGCCGCCCTCGTTGGTGTTGGTTCCCACCGCAGCGTCGATATTGGTTTTGCGGTCATAGGGGTTGAAGCTCGCGGGCGTGTAGGCTCCGCCGGGCACATTGGCGGCGAGCGCGGCATATTGGCGCGCGGCGGACTTGAGCGTCGGCGCGACACGCAGATACACCTGCGTGCAACACTCGCTCTCGAAATTGGTGAAGTCGGCGATCAGGCGGACTTGCAGGTCCGCGTTGGGCGTGAACAGCAATTGCCCCCGCACTGCCTGATTGCCGATGCCGTTGAGCTTGTCGCCCGTGCGGACATTGGTGATCACGCCGTCGCGCCTCGTAACCAGTCCAGACAGACGGAACGCCACCATGTCGCCGATCAGCGGGCCCGTCGCCGACGCCTTGGCCTGGACGAAATCATAATTGCCGTAGGAGAACTCCTCGGTCGCGCCCCGCTCGAAGCTCGGCGCGCGCGTCGTGATGTTGATCGCGCCGGCGGTGCTGTTCTTTCCAAACAAGGTGCCCTGCGGCCCGCGCAGTACTTCGATCTGCTGGATGTCGCTGAAGTCGAACGCGGCGGTCGCCGGGCGCGCGTGATAAACTTGGTCGACATAGAAGCCGACGCCGCTCTCCAGTCCGTCATTGGCCTGGCTGACCGCCACGACGCTGCTGCCGAGCCCCCGGATCGTGAAGGCGGTGTTGCGCGGATTGGCGGAACTGTAGTTGAGCGCGGGCACCAGTTGCGACAGTTGCGACGTGTTGACCGTGTAGGAGCGGTCGAGCAGCCCACCCGTTACGACGCTCAGCGACCCTGGAATCTTCTGCGCGTCTTCCGGCCGATGGCGCGCCGTAACGGTTATGTCCGTGTCGTCAGACGGGGCTGAGGCTGGTGCCGGGCTCGCCTCGGTTGGATCGGCGGGAGCAGCGAAAGCGGCCGATGCGCTTGAAAGCGCGAGAACACTGACAGCAAGCAACAGAAAGGATTCACGCATCGGCCTCTGGATTCCCCATCTCGGTTCATTCGATATATCCGGCCATATACATCGATGCGCGTCGAGCGAAAGTCCTCAGGAAACAGAAAAGCATTACCGTGGCGATTTGGGTGGAAGCGGTTCGTCGCGGAGCGCGGATACCAGGCGCGCATAGGCTGGATCGTCGGTCAGCGCGGCCGATTGCTCCTCAAGCGCGCGATACGCCTCCAGCACGGCACGGCCGAGATCGGTGAGCCTCGCGCCCTGCTCCGTGCTGCCGCCTTTCTGCGTTTCGATCACCTTCTCGCGGAAGCAGCGGTTCATCTCGTCGACCAGAAGCCAGACCCGCCGGTAGCTCATCCCCAAGGTGCGTCCCGCCGCCGAGATCGAGCCTTCGCGGTCGATCGCTTCGAGGATGTCGGCCTTGCCCGGTCCGATCGCGAAACCGTCGCCGCAGACGAGTTGGAGTTTCAGCTTAAGCCGACCGACACGCACCTTATTTGCCGATCAGAACATCGCTCGCCTTGATGAAGACGGTTACCGCATCCCCCTGGCCCAGCGCGAGGTCGGCAATCGCTTCCTCAGTGATGCTCGCGGTGACGATCATGCCGTTGCCGATATCGACCTTGACGGTGCCGTTCACCGCTCCCGGCTTGATCTCGGTGATCCGTCCGCTGAACTGATTGCGTGCGCTGATCTTCATGGCTGCTCGTCGCCTCCGCCTTGTGACAAGGGTGTAGCGGTTCAAGGCGCGCGCGACCAGCCGGTGCGCCAGCTTCCCCTCACGTCTTCGAAGCGATGGTGCCGGGCACCCGAAGGAGGCAGTTTTCATCGAGACTGGTCGAAAGTGTTGCTCGATTGAAGGTCAGCTTTGTGGCGTTCCCCGGTGATGCCGGCACGTACTCCCTGCGAATTTTCAAGCGGCTCTGGATATCGCGGATGCCTGCTCGACGAAGAGCTTTGCAATATCACTCGCTGACTTGGCCTCGGAGAACAGATAGCCCTGCATTTCGGTGCATCCGAGCGCGGTCACGATCTCCCGTTGCGCCTCGGTCTCAACCCCTTCGGCGGTGGTGGTCATGTGAAGACCTCCGGCAAGGCCGGTGACGGCTCGAATGATGGCGGTCGATTCTGCCTCGTCGGTCAATCCCTGGACGAAGGACTGGTCGATCTTGATTTTGTCGAATGGGAATTTCTGCAGGTAGCTCAACGAGGAATAACCGGTACCGAAATCATCCATGGCGATGCGAACGCCAAGGGCGTGGAGCTGGTTCAAAATTGCCAATGTCTCTTCGGTCTGCTGAATCAACAGCGTCTCGGTGATTTCAATTTCCAGGCGCCTGGCCGGTAGCCCCGATGCAGCAAGCGCGCTCATGACAACCTGCACCAGATTCTGTTTGAAGAATTGGACGGGGGATATATTCACCGAAACAGTAACGTTGTCAGACCATTTCGCGGCCTGCATGCAAGCAGTTCTGACGACCCACTCGCCTATCCTGACGATCAATCCTGTTTCTTCGGCCAGCGGGATAAAAACATCGGGCAGGATCATGCCATTTTCGGGGTGGTTCCAGCGGAGTAGCGCTTCACAACTGCAAATTTCTTCGCGATCCAGGTTGATCAGCGGCTGGTAAAAGAGCTCAAATTCGCCATTCACGAGTGCCTTACGGAGATCGAGCTCGAGGATGCGACGCGCCATCATGCGCTCATCCATCGCAACCTCGAAGAAGCGATAGGTGCCGCGCCCGCTCGCTTTAGCGCCATAAAGCGCCATATCGGCATTTTTCACCAGTTGTCCGGCATCGATGCCATCGCCGGGCGCAAGTGCGACGCCAATACTCGCGTCGACAACCACATGGTGGCCGCTGAGTTCACAAGGCGCGATGACCGCTTCCCGAATGCGTGTCGCAAAAGCGGCCACCTCAGTCGGCTGCTCGATTTTGGTTTTGATAATGACGAATTCGTCACCGCCCAATCTGGCGACGGTATCTCCCTCGGAAATACAGCTCAGCAAGCGATCTGCCACAGTTTTAAGTAGATCATCACCAATAGTGTGGCCGAGGGTATCATTAATACCTTTGAAATTATCGAGGTCTATGAACAGAACCGCCAGGTGATGTTCCGGATCTCTGTTCAAAAGATCCTTTTCCAAATGGATATGGAACAAGGTACGATTCGGCAAATCTGTTAGCGCATCATGGTGCGCCATATGTGCTATTTTCGCTTCGTCACGGGTTTGTTGACTGATATCCTCATGCGTGACCAAAACGCCACCCGACGGCAGTCGGTGGTTCACGATATGCATCGTGCGCCCATCAGAGATATTCTTTCGAAAACTCGTAATTTTACTTATTTTTGCTCTATTCAGGATTTTTTCGCAGTATTTTCGAACATCGTTCGAGGACACGTCCTTCTTCATGTGATGGCTGATAAGTTCTGAGAAGGAGCACCCTTTTTTGACGATGGCAGGATCGACGTTGTACATTTTTATGTAGCGATCATTACAAAAGCTGAGATTGTCTTTATCGTCGAACATGAGAACACCTTGTATCATATTATTCAAGGTGTCTTCCAGTAAACCTACCCTGCTCTCATAATTTTCTATTGTATACATTTCTATATCCCCCGGAGGATCGCAGAAATACGTACTTTTAAATGATCGCCGCTCCAAATGTGCCCCGTCACAATCGACTGCCCGATATCATTGATACAATTGCATCAGCGAAATCCTACGGCGCATTTCGTTAACAGATTACTGATCCCGGATATGACGAGTGTTGGGTCGTGCTGAGCGGATGGCCGTATGCCAGGCGGCCGGTGGTATCATCAGCCGGGCCGATACAGGCGGATCACTATGGATGCGGGCAAGCCTGTCTTGAGGCTGGTCGAGAAGGGTGGCGGGCGCGACCCTCCGCCGGCCACAGCGCGTGGCACTGCCCGAAATGGGTATGCTGACGCTCCGCGATCCATCGCGAGGCGGCACGCCGTCCAGCCGACCCTTTAGCGCTCCGAATCCGGAACCAAGAAAAAGGGCCAGCCGATAGCGGCTGGCCCGAGTTGCCCGCAGAGGAAAACGCGCGGGGGGTTAGAAGCGGCCGTGCAAGCCCACCATGATCTGACGGCCGGGATTGAAGTCCGAGAAGATTGCGTTCGGGAACTGGAAATAGCTGATCTGGTGTTCCTTGAAGATGTTCTGAACGTCCAGCGTCAGCTGGGGCAGGTTCTTCGAGCCGAAGATCTTCGCCAGATCGAGCGATCCGCCGAAATCCCATTGCTGGTAATTGGCGTTGTACAGGGCGGCGTTGGCGATGCCGTTCTGGTTCAGGCCGGACGCTACATTGCCCTTGGTGAAGGTCGTGGACAGGCGCGCCGACACGCCACCGCGCTCATAATATGCGGTCACGTTATAGGTCACCGGTGCAACACCGGTTGCCACGGCAGGAGCCGCACCCGAACCGGTCTGGCTGATCAGCGTGATGTTCGCGGTGAAGCCGAAGCCGTTGACCCCGAGATAGCGGCCAAGCAGGAAATCGAGCGGCTGCACCCAATTGCCCTCGAGGCCGTTGACGATCAGCGTGCCGCTGGCATTGACCTGCTGGGTCAGCACCACGGTTGCCACAGTCGGCCCGCCGCGGGAGTCGATCGCGGCCTGTTGGGTCTGCGAGAGGTTGCCGTAAGTCACGCCGTAAGCGGCGAGGGCGGAGAAGGGTTGGGTGACGCTGCCGTTCACCGTGAAGCCAGTCACCGCCTTGCGGAATGCCGCGATGCCGACATAGCCTTCATGGCCGGTATAATATTCAGCTCCGAAATCGAAATTGGTCGAGAGGAAGGGCGCAAGCGCCGGGTTGCCGACACTGCCCACATCCGCCGATGGGCTCGAGAAGTTGAGGCCCGGCAGCATCGAGGAGGGGTTTGGCCGGGTCATCGTGCGCGACACCGCCGCGCGCAGCACCGTATTGTTGCCGATATGGAAGGCGGCCTCAGCCGAAGGCAGCCAGTTGCTGTACTTCGATTGGGTGTAAACAAAGTTCAGGATGTTGGGGTAGCAGGAGCCGTCCCGCAGATTGGCGCCGCCGCCAGGGCAGGCAGCCGGCAACGGCCCGACCCCGTCGGGATCCTGCGAATTGCGCGGATCGGTGAGCGAGACATAGCCGCCGATCTGCTGGTCGGTATGGACCCAGCGCAGGCCGGCGTTGAAGGTGATCCGGTTGTCGCCGATCGGCTGGTCGCCATTAACCTCGGCATAGAAGCCAAGCGTCTTTTCCTCGACGAAACCGCCGGACGCGCCAGTGTTCGATCCGGTTGAGGGCGGCGATGCCGCGTGGAACGCGTCATAGTGCGAGGCCTGTTTGAACTTGTCCCAGTCGACCGTGATGAAGCCGAGCGGGCCGGGTTGCAGATAGGATCCGAGCGCGCTCGCCGGGATCAGCGAACCACCATAGGTCAGCGGCTGCGATCCGGTGGAAAAGCCGGTGCCGAGCGCCGGATAAGTCGGATAGCCCGCGCCGGGCGTTGCGGTATTCAGCCCTTGGCAGGGCGGCTGGGTGTTCGGGCCGGGCAGGAAGATGCTCGGATTGTCACCGCACACCGCGTTCTGCCACGCCTGGCTGTTGTCCGTCGCGGTGATCGAGCGGGAGACATCGTCCCAGGCGCCGCCGACCTTGAGGTTCAGTTTCTCGTCACCCCATTGCAGGTCGCCACGGACTCCCTTGGTCTTGCTGGTGCGATATTCGTCCTGAATGTTCACGCGGGCGCCGGGCCAGCCGAAACTTGCCGGGTTGTTGAGATCGACATTGGTCGTGATCTTCGGGATGGTGCCGGCGGTGTTGTCGAAATTGACCGTGACGCCGGAACTGGCCGGCGTGATGACCAGGACGCTCGGCACCTCGCGGTGGAACTTGCTCTCGGTATAGTTCGCGTTGAGGTTCAATTTGAGGTTGTCGGCGACCTTCCATTCAACCCCGGGATTCACGCCCCAATAGGTGGTGTGTTCAATGAACGGCCGATATTCGAGGAAGAACTGGGCGTTGTAATAGGTGCCCTTGGTCACGGTGCAGCCATTGCTGCAATCGCTCTTGTCATATTGCGTATTGACCGGAATGATCGCGCCGTTGCGGCCGACCCAGTTCATGTCGATGCGCCGAAGATTGTTCGACTTCTTCGTATACATGCCATCGACATAGGCGTGGAAATTGTCGGTCTTGTATTCGAGGCTGCCGATCAGGCTGATCCGGTCCTTGGTGCCATATTCAGTGACCGGGCGGCCGAGGCGCGGCAGCAGGCCATTGTCGATCTGGCCGATATTCGCGCCGGGATTGTGGGCAAGCAGGAAGGCGTTATCGATCACCGTACCGGTCGCGACGCCTGGAATGCCGGCATTGGCGGGTACGGTGGACGGGATCGTGAAGTTGCCGCCGCCGGTCGCGTTCGCGCCTGTCGCGGCACCGAACTGCGTGGCGCTCAGATTCGCATTGGTCAGGCCCACGGTCTCGTAACCGTTGACATTGACCTGGTTGCGCACCCCGGCAAAGCCGATCAGCGCGCCGAAATCGCCCGACGTCGTGCTGGCGAGCACTGAGCCGCGATAGCCCCATTTGCCGGTATTGCTGATGTTGGTCATCTGGCCGGAATAGGTGACATGCGTGCCCGGCTTGTCGAACGGCCGCGCGCTGCGCAAATTCACGGTCCCGGCGACGCCGCCTTCGAGCGTGTCGGGCACTGAGCTCTTGTTCACCGTCAGGCTGGTGAACAGCTCGGTCGGGAACACGTCGAGATCGACTTCGCGGTTGGTGCTCTGGGCGCCGTCGCGGCCGGTTGAGGCAACTGCGATCGGCGCGTTGTTGAGCAGGACGCGGGTGAAGTTGGTGCCAAGGCCGCGGATGGTGACCTGCTGGCCCTCACCGGTGATGTCGCGGCTGATCGTCACGCCGGGAACGCGGTTGAGCGATTCGGCGATGTTGGTGTCGGGGAATTTGCCGATATCCTCGGCGAAGATCGTGTCGGTGAAGCCGGTGGTGTTCTTCTTCGCCTGAGTCGAGCTGTTGAGGCTGGCCCGGTAACCGGTGACGATGATGTCGCCCTCAGCGCCGGCCGATTGATCCTGGGAGGCTGCCTGGGCCGGGCTATCGGCGGGCGGTGTCGATTGTGCCGCAGCCGGAGCAGCAAGCATCAGCGTGGATAATGACGCGGCCGCAAGCAACGCGGCGCGAACAGAATTCCGGCGATCGTTGGAAATCATCTTCCCCTCCCATCACGGCCTCCGCTTCGTGTCGAATGGCCAGTCGAACGCTCCGTATGGTAGCGCTATCAAAGGATGTTATTACGATGTCCGATTCGAGTCAATAAATTAGCATGCGTTATGCGGCGGATGCGCCTTCGGTCTGAATTCTGAGGCATAAGTTATTGGAATATATGCGCGCCATGGGCGCGACACATTCGCCGCCTTGCGCTCCTGTGCTTTCGGTGAGATCGCTTGTGCTCAATGACAATTGCGTCCTCGCCGCCAGAGTGAGACTAGCGGGGGGCGTTCCTGGCCTGATTGTTTGGGGGTTTCCGATATGGTGAGAGCGTTGCCCCGCCAAGCTCGCAATGGACCGACTCTCAAGGATGTGGCGGATCATGCGGAGGTTTCCGTCATGACTGTGTCGCGGGCGATCAGGGGGGACGCGAAGGTGTCGCGCGCCACCAGGGAACGCGTTGCGCATTCGATTGCCACCCTGAGATATTCGCGGCGCACCGTGCCTCGTACTCTCCTGCCCGGGGAGGAGATTCGCATCGCCTTGCTCTACAGCCAGCCGAGATCCTCCCATCTGTCCGGATTCCTCATCAACAGCCTCCTCGAGGCGCGGCACAACCAGGTCCATCTCGATATCGAGACG
>Ga0307508_10000811_pt1 | contig 36589 bp, 30 predicted proteins | sample 9_EM_MG_FD_203089 | JGI IMG/M metagenome (GOLD analysis project Ga0307508, IMG submission 203089) | Populus trichocarpa ectomycorrhiza microbial communities from riparian zone in the Pacific Northwest, United States - 9_EM | ecosystem: Host-associated > Plants > Roots > Unclassified | place...
GGCGCCGGGCCTGGGCAGTATTTCGCGTTCCCGAACACCGTGTCCTGACTGCCGGTCAGCACGTTGTAAACGGAGAGCAGGATCTGGGGCGCCTGGACCTTCGCCGCCGAGTAGTCGAGGTAGCGGCCCATCTTCAGGTCGCCGCCAGCGCCGCCGGCGATCAGGTAGGGAGCGGGGCTCGAGACGTGCGACGAGCCGTTGCCGAGCTCGTTCCACCAAAAGATCAGGGTGTTGTCCAGCATCGAGCCGCCGCCAGCATCGGTGTGCTTGTCGAGCTCACCCATGACGTAGGCCAGCTGCGTGCTGAACCAGGCGTTAATCTCCGTCATCTCTTTCAGCGCATTGGCGTGCGCGAGATCGTGATGGGTATTGTTGTGGCCCAGCCAGCTGAAGGTCACGCCTCCGGAGCCCATGGCGAACCAAAAAAAGTTTGCCACTCGTGTGAGATCACACGCCAGCGCGAGCACCATGAGATCCAGATTCACTTTGCCCCAGGCCGGGATGTTGGAGTTCCCCAGATCGAAGTTAGCTGCTGGGCGGGTTGGGACCGTGCACGTGGCCTGTGGTTGCGCGGCCAAGAGCTGCGTCTCGACCGAGCGGATCGACGTCATGTGCTGGTCCAGGCGCGCCTTGTCTTCGGTTCCGACGCGCGCCTCCAGCGCCTTGAAGCGATCGGCGACCGAGTCCAGAATGCTCTTGCGCAGTGTACGCAGGTTATCGGCAGCCATCGTGTCTTTTGGCATGCCGGCGCCGTTCATGAACAAATAGTCGAACAGCGCAGACGGTTGCGAGATCGGTGGAATGAGCTCGGTCGGGCCACGCCAAGAACCGATCGCCTGCAAGGCATTGCCGTTGCCACTGCCCGCGGGCACCACGCCTGTCGGCAGAAGCGCGATCGGGGTGGCGCCGCCGATCTTGTCGGCGACGCGCTGGTCGAGCGAAGGCGTGCTCGGGCGCATGGTATTGAAGCTCTGCGGATTTACGAACGGCGAACCGCTGAGCATCGAGCAAAACGAACCTTGGTGCCCGCCGTACGCGGGATCATTACCCGCGTCGTCTTTGACTCCGTTGAACAGGATGAGCTTGCTCTGGTAGGGCAAGAGCGGTTGATGAGCCGCGTTGAGGGTGAACGCCGTTTCGCTGCCTTTGGGGTACCAATACGCCGGCATTTGGCCGTTCCCCGTGAACCAGGTGATGAGCCGCTTCGTACCTTTGGCGTCCGCAGCCCGCGCGCGACTCGGCCGCATGGCATCGAGAAACGGTAGACCAATGGCTATCCCAGAAGCGCCGCGGATGATGGTCCGTCGCGAGATCTTTTTGAACATCACAGCCCTCCTTCGGGAACCTTGCGATACAAGAACGGCGCCGTCTGCGCGACGGCCTTCACGAGCGCCATCACGCCGCCCTGCTTCAGGGCATCGTGCAGCTGGGTCACCGCGCACGTGTCGCCGTCGCTGGCTCCGGGATTGCGGCCGAAAGCAAAGCGGAACCACTGGGTGGCCGCGCACTTCACGACGTCGTCGCTGGCGCCCAGCTTGGCGCCCAGCTCCACCGGCCCATTGAAGCTACCGGCAACGTCGGTTCCGACGATCGCTCCCGAGCTATCGACAGGCTGCCCATTGTCGGTGGTCTGCCACGCGCCGGCCGCGTCGAACCCTTCGAAGCCAAAGCCGATCTGATCCATGATCTGATGACAGGCCGCGCAGGTCGGGTCGGTCGCGTGGTTGAGCATCGCTTGACGCCGCGTTTGATTGGGTTTGGCAACCGGCGGAACCGGGTTGGCGTTTGGCGGCGGCGGCGGCAGCGTCTGACACAGCAGCGCCTCGCGCACGAATTTGCCGCGCTTGGTGGGCGAAGTGTTGCCGCCGCTCGCATAGGTGGCCATCAGGCCGCCCACCGTCAGGATGCCCGCCGCGGGGCGCATGCCCAGCATGGACTGGTCCACGCGCGTGAAGCTCGGCGTGAGCCCATTCACGCCATAGAATTTGCCGAGCACGTCGTTGAGAAACGTATAAGGCGCGTTGAATAGACCGGAAATCTTGCCATCACCCTGAAAGACAACGTCGCTGACCAACGAGCGGATCTCCTGCTGCATGGCCGTCGCGACAGCCGGCGTAAAATTCGGATGCGCCGTCTGGTCTTTCTCGAGCGTGTTGATGCTGGCCACCTGCAGCCACTGATCGTGGAAGCTCATGACCATGTCCCGCGCCCGTGGCTGGCCCAGCATGCGCATGACTTGCGCCGAGAGGTCGTCCGACGTCTGCAGCTTGCTGGCCTGTGCGGCGGCGAGAAGCGCGTCGTCGGGGCCGCTGTTCCAAAGCCAATACGACAGGCGCGTCGCCATGTCCCAGCCGTCCAGCGGCACCAGCTTCTGGCCGGCGGCGGCCGGGCTCATCTCGAAGCGGTACAAGAACTCTGGCATCTGCAGGACCGCTGTGATCACCGCCTGGACGCCCGAATTGAAGCTGCCTCCGACGCTGCGGCCTACCTGCCAAATCGCGAGCAGCGCCTGCGTCTGGCTCGCGTCGACGGGGCGGCGAAACGCTTTGGTCACGAACGACGTGATGAACGTCTGGGCGCACGCCTGCTCACCGGCCGCGGCAGGGTCGCACGTCAGCACCCGCGCCAGGCGCTTGGCCACGGTGTCGGCAGCGATCGCCTCGGCCGCCGTCAAGTACTCACTTGCCAGCTCGGGCGGCGTCTGTTGGATGCCCGCGTTGTTCAGAAACGGGTTCTCTTCGGTCGTCGCCTCGACTGCGAAATTTAGCTTGAGGCTGGACACGTCGCCGAGCAGATCCGACACGGTGTTCAGGTACTCCGCGTTCGTCAGGCGCCGCAGACGAGTGGGGTCTACGTCGGTGACGGGGGTGCTGCAGGCGACGGCCGGGGCGCCCGCGTTGCCGACGCTGCCCGGGCCGCCGGCGCTGCCGGGAGTGCCCACGCCGACCCCTGACTGACCCGCGGAGCCAGCGTTGGCAAGCCCCGTGCTCCCGCCAGGCCGCGAACCCCCGCCGATTTCTGCGGTGCAGCCAAGCGCGGCCAACATAGCGCTCACGACCGCGAGCGCGCGGGCGGTGGTCGTTTGCTTCATGCCATGGAAATGACGTCGAAGCCGCGAAGTGGTTCAGCTTATTTCCTCAAGTTGCGGTCAGCTGACCGCTTTTCAGAGCGAGCTAGAGTCTGGCCCGCTTCGCCCCGCTGACTTGGACGCCCTGCTCCACGCCGCCGCCGTGAGCGGGACCGAGTCAGTCGAAGGCGTAGCCGAAAGCCGTCGAGAGTACGGGGCCGCTGCCGAAGAAAGCCGACGCCCAGTCGTCATGTGGTTTGCCGGCGACCAATTCGTAGTTGTGGTGATTGAGTAGCCAGCTGTAACCCCCGGCTACTTGCATCGTGAACCCGTGCCGATGGATGAATTCGAAGCCAGCACCGACGAAGCGTTAAGAAACGTGTTGTGCACTGGTGGTGCGGCGGCAAAGGGCGCTAGGAGGCTGGTGATGCCGACGCTTGCTCGTGCCGTTTTCGCCCAAGATCGAGTTCACCCGGCCGCCGCGGAGAAGGTTGGCGGCTACCAGACAGAAATCGTGGCGCGCGTGCGCAGCCTGGTCGAGCAGCAGGACGTCGTCGTTGTTGGCATGACCATGAATCCGTTTCCGGGTAGGGCGCGCAAGCTACTCGACGAACAGGGCGTCAAGTACGAGTACCTGGGTATCGGCAGCTACTTGAGTCAGTGGCGCGTTCGGCTCGCGCTCAAGATGTGGACGGGCTGGCCAACGTTCCCGATGATCTTCGTGAAGGGCACGTTCGTCGGCGGCTTCAGCGAGCTACAGCGCCTGGTCGAGTCCGGCGAGCTTCAGCGCCTGCTGAGCTAGGGCGCCGGGGGGCGCGCTCTTGCCTGGAACGTCGCCACATCGAAGGGCTACGCGAGGTTTGATTCAAACAGCCGCGCTGCGCAAATCCGGCGCCATATCGCGAGAAAGGGCAGGCTTGTACCGCCGATTCGGCATCCGGAGTAGATGGAACTCCGAGCTTACTCTATTCCGTGATGCGAAACACCGACACCGAAGCCGCCCAAATCCTCGTGGTAGACGACAACGAGGCGAATCGCCTGCTCGCGCGGCACACGCTCGAACGCGAGCGCCGGCGCCGCGTTCGAACCAATTTTGGCTTGAGGTTCGCGCGTGGCTCCTGACTTTCGCTTGCTCTTCGAATCCGGCGCGGGCTGCTGCCTGGCGCTCGCGCCTGACCTCAGCATCGTCGCCGTCACGGATGCCTACCTGCAAGCCACGATGACGAAGCGTCCCGACATCGTCGGTCGGGGCCTTTTCGACGTTTTCCCCGACAATCCCGACGATCCCAACGCGAGCGGAACGACGAACCTGCGCGCGTCGCTCCGGCGGGTGCTAGCTCAAAGACAGCCCGACACCATGGCCGTGCAGAAGTACGACATTCGACGGCCTGAAGCGCTGGGCGGCGGCTTCGAAGAGCGCTACTGGAGCCCGGTCAACTCCCCGGTGTTGGATACGACCGGCGCGGTCGCCTACATCGTTCACCGCGTGGAAGACGTCACGGATCTGGTTCGACTGAAGCTGCTCGAAACCCAACAGAGCAGGACGATTCAAGAGCTCTCAGTCTACTCGGATCGCTTGCTCGACACGGCGCCCGACGCCATGGTCGTGGTGGGCAACGACGGACAGATTCTGCTCGTGAACCTGCGCACTGAAGAGCTCTTCGGCTACGCGCGTAGCGAGCTCTTGGGGCAGCAGCTCGAGCTCTTGATTCCCGAGCGGGCCCGCCACGGACACGCCAGGCACTTGAGCCGGTTCTTCGCCGAGCCGACGATGCGCCCGATGGGCTCGGGACTCGAGCTTTTTGCGCAACGCAAGGACGGCACGGAGCTGCCGATCGAAGTGAGCCTGAGCCCTCTGCGCACCGATCGGGGAATTACCGTATCGGCCGCGATACGGGACATCAGCGAGCGCAAGCGCATGGAAGCGGCTACGAAACTGCTCGCCGATCGGCTGGCCAGCGCCGTCGAGAGCATCCAAGACGCCTTCGCGCTCTTCGACAGCGATGATTATTTGGTGCTGTGCAATAGCGTGTATCGGCGTTTGGTTGGAGATTCGTTGATGGGTCCGCTCGTCGGGAAGTCGTACGAGCTTCTGCTCGACGCCTGGGCCAGTGACATCGAATTCTCCGACGAGGCTGAACGGCTGCGTTTTCGCAACGAGCGCCTCGAGCGACGCAAGCACGACCAGACGACGACCTTCGACGTTCGCTTGCGTGATGGTCGAAGTCTGCGGGTGATCGACCGACGCACGGCAGAGGGCGGCATCGTCAAAACCATCTGGGACCTGACCGATGACGAACAGCGAGCAGAGGAGCTGCGCCTAGCGCGAGCCGCCGCCGAAGTCGGGAGCGCAGCCAAGAGCGAGTTCCTCGCCTCGATGAGTCATGAGCTGCGCACGCCGTTGAACGCTATCCTCGGTTTTGCGCAGCTCTTGCAGCGGGACAAAAAAGAGCCACTGTCAGCCAGGCACCGAGAGCGGGCCGATCAGATCCTCAAAGGTGGCGAACACCTGCTACGTCTGATCGACGACATTCTCGACTTGTCTCGCATCGAGGCCGGTGGCGTCTCGATGTCGACCGAACCGGTGGGACTGGTCGAGGTGCTGGAGCAAGTGACTGCCACCTTGCAACCCATGGCAACGGCGCGTGGCTTGAGCTTGGAGCTCGAGCTGCCGTCGGGCGAGCTGCCGATGGTGGCGGCCGATCGCACGCGCTTGAAGCAAATCTTGATGAACTTCGGCTCGAACGCCATCAAGTACAATCGAGCCGTAGGCACGGTCATGTTCGTCGTTTCGGCGTCTGGGCCCGAGCGCGTGCGCGTCAACGTGAAAGACACCGGCGTGGGCATACCCATCGAGAAGCAAGCCAAGCTCTTTCAGCCCTTTCAGCGGGCGGGACAGGAGACCGGGCCGATCGAAGGTACCGGAATCGGCCTCGTCATCACCAAGCGCCTCGCAGAGCTCATGGGGGGCGCGGTTGGTTTTCGCAGCGTAGCGGGCGAAGGCTCCGAGTTCTGGGTCGATCTGCCGGTGCACGTGTCTGGGGCGCGCTCCAGCGTGCCGCCCGCGGTGCGTGAGAGCGCGGCGCAGCGTTTTACGGCGGCCGGGCACCGACTGGTGCTCTATGTCGAGGACAACCCGGCCAACGTCACGTTCATGAAAGATTTGATGAGTTCGTTCGAGAGCATCGACTTGGTGACGGCAGCCACGGCGGAGATTGGTGTCGAGGTCGCGCGCGCCCGACACCCCGAGGTCATCATCATGGACATCAATCTGCCTGGCATGAGCGGAGTCGAAGCGCTGCGCGCGCTGCGCGCGGCGCCTGATACCAAAGACATTCCGGTGATCGCCTTAACCGCGGCAGCTTCCGAACACGATCGCCAGCGCGGCATCCAGGCTGGTTTCCATCGCTACATCACCAAGCCCGTAAAAGTCGATGAGCTGCTGAGCGTGCTCGAAGCGCTGCTCACTACAGCATCACCCAGTTAGGGCCCTCGAATGGCTAAGGGCCCGCGAAAGGCTAAGTCGGTCGATGATCGCGGCCGAGGCGCCCGGATGGCGAGGCGCGACGAAGGCGCATACTGCAGTATGTAACTGAGGAGCAACGACGCCAGGCGGGATAGGCGGGATGCATCGGCCGCGAGGGCGACCGACTTAGCCTTTCGCGGGCCCTAAGTCGGTCGATGCGGGACTCGGGGCTGCGATCGCCTTGGCGATCGCTTGCAGGAGCGCGTCGACGTTCTGCATTGCCCATGCCAGCCGAGCACAGGGTAAGACAGGCAAGCTTCGCTCAGGGCCGGCAGCCGGCGGCCATTGCCGTGTGGGTTGGCGCAAGTATTGCGACTCCGTATTGATGCGCACGCAAGCCTTGCGGCTCGGCTGCGCGACTAAACCGGCGCGCCCGGCACTGCTCGTTTGGCTCAGCCTTTGCTTCGTTCGAGGCATGACCAGCCAGCCCCGCGTCGCCGCCGATATCATGAGCCGCGATCTCGTGACACTTCACGAAACGCAAAACCTACGCTTCCTGCCCGAGGTGATGAAGCTCTTCCGTTTCCGGCATATGCCCGTGGTCGACGGTGAGCGCTTGGTCGGTCTGGTCAGCGAGCGCGACGTGCTGCGCGTGTCGGCCAGCTCACTGCTGCCAGCGGCTCACGAGCAGACCGACTTCCTGTCTCGCACCTTCGCCGTGCGAGATATCATGACTCGCGACGTGGTGTCGGTACACCCCGAGACGACGCTGGCCGAAGTCGCTCGCTTGATGCGCCGTGACAAGCTCGGCTGCGTGCCCGTGGTCGAAGGTGAAAACACGCTGGTGGGCATCATCACCGAGGCAGATTTCGTGATACTCAGCGTGCGCTACCTGAACGGTGAGCTGCACTGAACGGCGTTTCGCGGTAGTGCTGCCCCGCGTCGCTGACTCCCGCGACTTACCCGGGGTAGCCGACGGTCTGCGTCAGCAGTACTTCCTCGTTTTTCCCGAGTCGGAGCGCAGACGCGAGGGCTTGGTGGTCGAAGAAAGCGCGCGCCACCGTCGAAAGGCCGGCGGACGCGCAGTAAAGGTACACGTTCTGAGTGATCGCGCCGACTGAAACGGCCGCGTAAATGGCGTGGTGGTCGCCTGCACCGATCGGCGTGTGAGCGCGATCCCAAACATAGATGAGGTCGAGCGGCGCCTCGTCGACGAAGTCTTGGTAGCCGGTGACACGGCGAGCGTCGACCTCGGCCACCAAGCGCAAGCTGTGGCTCTTCGCGGCATAGACATAGAGTCCGCCCGCGAGCGCCGCGTACACGTCGATCTCCTGCGCGTTGAGCGCCGAGGGCGCAGTGCGGTCGCCCGTCTCCGGCCGATTCATGCCGAAAGCAGCCCAGAGCAAGTTCGAAAGCAGCTGGGGCGCAAGCGGCGTCTTCTGGAATGTTCGCCCGGAGCGGCGGCGTGAAAGGGAGCGCATCAGCGGTTCGCCGCCTTCCAACTCTGGCGGTGGCAGCGCGAGCGTCGTCGTCGACCGCTCCGTGACGCGGTCCGGTTTCAAGTGCCCGACGAAACTCGACACCAACTTGCTCAGCATGCGCCGCGCCTTTGCAATTCCGCTGCCAACGCTAGAGCCCAGGAGAAACCTGCTGCCAGGGCCTCGGCGCTGGGTTCCGGTCCGCAAGAGCCGTAGCAACGCGGGCGCAGGGTCTGCGGGGTTGCGTGCTGCTCGCCGCCGAATTTGCGCCTGCGGGCAAGCCAGCGCCGTTTGTGGTGACGGGCCGAGGGGGGCACGCTCCTTGCTCAATTCAAGGCCAAGATGCCGCACAGGCGATCCGGCGCGACGCTAAGTCCGAGTCAACCCTCACGGGCTCCGACAGCTCCGAGCCTGGCCGCCGCGAGCGAGGTGCCGGCGGCCGCTAACTCATTTTCGCCGCCAGTCTCGCTCTCGGCGTGCGCGTTCGATGCGCACGCACTGCGCAGCCGCCTCTCGCGCGCGGCGTCGCGAAACCTCAGCGCACGCCCGAAAGCAGCGCTTTCTGGCGTCGTGCTGCCAGGCTCCGCCAACGGTACGCGCTTTGCTTACCTGTGGTCGCCTTCCCACGTTGGAGGCAAACAAGGAGCATTGAATGTCGAATGATGTAGCGATTCAAAAGCAAGCTGGTGGCGTTGGCTCAGCTGGGCTCGCGCGCTCGGCCGCGTGGGATCCATTTCAGGCGATGCGCGAGCTATTCCGCTGGGATCCGTTCCAGGCCGGCGCGCTCGTGCCGTTTCACGGTGTGACCAGCTTCGCGCCCGACTTCGAAGTGAAGGAGAACAAGGAGAGCTTCGTCTTCCGGGCGGATTTGCCGGGCGTCGCCGAGAAGGATCTGCAAGTCCAGCTCAACGACAACCGCCTCAGCGTCTCGGGCAAGCGCGAGTCGGAAAAGACCGAGCAGAACGAGACCTTTTACACCACGGAGCGCAGCTACGGCAGCTTCACGCGCTCCTTCACGTTGCCCGAAGGCACCGACGCGGAAAAGGCTCACGCGGAGCTGAAGAATGGCGTGCTGACCATCGCCATTCCCAAGCGCCCCGAGGCGCAACCCCGCAAGATCAACGTCACCAGCAAGTAAGGTGGGAACGCGCCTGGAGCCTCGCAGACTCTGCGATGCTCCGGGCGCTTCGTGTTTGCTGATGATCATGCCCGAAGCAGCCCTTAGGGCCCGCGAATGGCCAAGTCGATCGCCCTCGCGACCGATGCATCCCGGCTGGCGTCGTTGCTCCTCAGTTACATACCAGCAGTATGCGCCTTCGTCGCGCCTCGCCATCCGGGCGCCTCGGCCGCGATCATCGACCGACTTAGCCTTTCGCGGGCCCTTAGTCGGACGTCGGGCGCGACTCAGTGCCACCAGCCAGCGCGCTCAGCAGCTCTTGCACCAAGGCACGCAAGTTGTCGACGTCGAACGGCTTGTGAAGTCGACGGTTCGGCACCGCATCCAGGAAGCTTGCCACTTTGGAGGTCATGACCGCCCCGGTCAAGAACACCACTCTGCTGGCCAGCTCGGGCTTTTGGCGAAGCAGCGCCTCGTAGAAGTCCATGCCGGTCATGTTCGGCATCATCAAATCGCAAAAGATGACGTCGAAACGCTCGCCGCTCTCGATCAGAGCCAGAGCTTCGCGCGCTTGATCCTTGGACACAATCTGGTGCTCGCTGAGCACGCGAGCCAACGCCCGCAGCACCATGTCCTCGTCGTCGACGATCAGCAGCCTGCCGCGCAACGTAGTCAGGACGCGTGGCGGTAGCGAAGATGGCAAAGCTGCTTCGACCCCGGCAGGCAGGGTGAGCCGGAAGATCGTGCCGCGCCCGGGGCGGCTTTCGACATCGAGCTTTCCACCCATGGCCGCTACCAGACCGTGGCAGATCGACAGGCCCAGGCCCGTGCCGACACCCAGCGGCTTGGTCGTGAAGAACGGCTCGAAGATGTGGCTCAGCGCTTCGGGCGCTATGCCCTCGCCGGTGTCGCTGACCTCGACCACGACGGCGCCGTCTTGGGCCGTCCGTGTCACGATCGAAACCTCGTTGGCGTCGACATTTCCCGGCGGAATCGCTTGAGCCGCGTTGAGCAGCAGATTGACGAAGATCTGACCTAGCTTGATCTCGTCGGCGTCAACGCGAGGTACTCTGTCGAGCGTCGTGCTGAGCCTGGAGCGGTGACGAAATTCGTGGACGGTGGAACGAATCGCCCACTCGATGGGCGTCCTGACGTCCACGGCTCGAGAGCGGCTGGCTTCGGGACGTGAGAAGGCTTGCAGGTCGGCGACGATACGCGCGATGCGGCTCGCCGCCGAGAGCAGCTCGGCCTGTGCGTCGAGCGCGGCCTGGGGCGACGCCGGCGACGTGGGCGGGGAAGCGCTCAGCTGCTCCAAAACGAATTCCGCGTTCGCGATCACCACCGAGAGCGGATTGTTGATCTCGTGAGCCACACCTGCAGCCATCGTGCCGAGCGACGCCAGACGGTCGGCGACTTCGAGTTGCTTTTGCAGGCGCTGTTGTTCGCTGACGTCGTGAAAGACCATCACGGCGCCCAGCAATTGGCCGTCGTCGATCACGGGCGCAGCGCTGTCTGCTATGGCGAGGCCCGCCCCGCCTGCGCCCTCCAGGACCATGCCCGGAAATTGAACGACGCGCTTTTCGCGCAGCGCCTGCTCGAGCGGCCCCTCGCCTGCCTGCAGCCCGTGGCCACGCACGCGGAGCACGTCTCGGGCCAGCTTGCCTTGCGTCTCTTCGAGCGTTAGCCCGAGCAAGGCCTCGGCGACGGCGTTCATGAACGTAATTTTGCCACTTAGATCGACGGTGATGACGGCGTCCCCGATCGAGCGCACCGTCGTCGAGAACCAGCGCTCGCGCTCGCGCAAGCGGCGGTCCATGGCGTGCTTGTAGAGCGCGATTTCGATGGCGCTGTGCAGCTCCTGAGGTTTGACCGGCTTGACCAGGTAGGCATAGGGCTCCGTCTTCTTCGCGCGCTCGAGCGTCGCGCCGTCCGCGTGGGCCGTCAGGTAGATGAGGGGCAGATCGAAGCGGTCTTTCAGCAGCTGAGCAGTGGCGATGCCGTCAGGCTCACCTTTGATGCGAATGTCGATGAGCACGACGTCCGGACAGCGCTCGGACGCGAGTGCCAAGGCTTGCACCGACGTCGATGCGATGCCGAAGGGATCGTAGCCGAGCCCGCTCAGCGTCTCTTGAAGGTTACGAGCGATGATGCCTTCATCCTCGACAATCAGCACCGACACTGCCGCCCGCGAAGCCATCGTGCCCCTATACCGGAAACGTCAAGGCGATGCTGGTCCCAGCGTCGTTGCCGAGGGCGAGGTCCGCATCGAGCTGCTGCGCCAGGGTCGCGACTAGGCGCAACCCAAGCGATTTCGCCGACGGGACATTCAGTCCCACCGGTAGGCCGACCCCGTCGTCAGCGACGACCAAGCGTAGCCGCCCCACGCCGACCGCCTCGAGGTTGACCGTGATCGTCCCGCGACGTCCGCCCGGAAAAGCATGCTTGAGCGCGTTGGTGATGAGCTCGTTCAGAATCAAGGCACAGGGGATGGCCTTCTCGACGGTGATGGCAACGTCCGCGACAGCGAGCCTCAGGTCCACGACCGCAGGCGAGACTCCCGTGGCGTGCAAAATGTCGTTGGCGAGACCGCGCAGGTAGTCGGCGAATGGCACGTCAGCGTAGTTCTTGGCTTGGTAGAGCTTTTCGTGAATCAGCGCGATCGCGTGAACACGGCCGCGACATTCCTCGAGCGCGACGCGCCCCTCTCCGTCACCGAGCGAGCGCGCCTGCATCTCCATCAGGCTCACGATCACGTACAAGTTGTTCTTGACGCGGTGGTGAATCTCTTGGAGCAGCACTTCCCTCTCTCCCAGCGTCGCCGTGAGGGCCGCCGTGCGCTGCCGCACCCGCTCTTCGAGTGCGGCGTTCAGCTGTTGAAGTTGTTCGAGCAGCTCTTCGCGTTCTCGTTCGGCGCGTTTGCGCTCGGTGATGTCGACGACGGAGCTCAGCACGAACGACCCTAGCGGCGTTCGTAGCGGATTCAAGCCGATTTCGATCGGGACTTCACTACCGTCTTTGCGCAGCCCGTACAGGTGGCGCCCCGCTCCCATCGCGCGGAGCTGGGGCTCTGCTTGAAAGGCGGCGCGGAGCTCTGGATGCCGCACGCGGAAACGCTCAGGAACCAGCGTCTCTACGGGCCGACCGAGCAGCTCTTGCCGTGAGTATCCGAACAACTTCTCGAGCTGAACGTTCACGAGCACAATCCGGCCGCGGTCGTCGACCATCAACATTCCCGCAGGACCAGCGTCCAGAGCCAGGGCCAAGAGCTCGTAAGGGTCGTCTTTCAATGCGGCAACCGTAAAGCCTAATTCTAGGCGCGTCTCCACGAAAGCTCAGCGGTTTCCGCGCAGAGGACGAGCCGCGCCGAGATGCCCCGCAGCCAGCGTGCGTTCGGCGCGTTCTTGGCTTAGCCCGCGCGCGCTCGACAGGCGCGTGCCCGCGTGCGGGTCGTCGCTGAGTGCCACCGAGTCGAGCTGCGCCGGGTCGCGCGGCGCAGCGCCGGCGAGGGAGCGACGTGCTCCCGGCCTGCCGCCGGCAAGATCGTGGTCGCCTGGGCGAGGCAGCGTTTCGATGGCGTCGGCGACGGGCCCTGACGGTTCCGGCGGCTCGAACAGCGAAGCCAGCTCCGGCAGGCAGCGCTCGAGCTTGCTCGACGCCGCGGGAGTCAGTGCCTCGGCCAGCGCGCGACACACGATCTGCGTGAGCTCGATCGCGCGCCCGAGCGGCAGGCACTCGCGCTCAGCCACGTCACGGAAGAGACCCGACGCCGTGGTGCGCGGAGCCGACTGCGCAGAGCGCAGAATCTGCGCGAGCTCCGCAGGTAACGACCCGGCCAGCTCTTCACGCTCGCCCGCGAGCAGCTGCCCCGCGAGCAGCTCGAGCGTCGTGGAAACGGCGTGCTGGGCGGCCAATGGCTCGAGGAATGGCCCCAACTCTTGCACACGTTCGATGATTTCGCGAGACGACGACGGTGACATGTGGGCTCTCTTCGCAAGACCCATGCCGAGCGGCACGGCGCCTGCATGGCATGGGAGCATGGCTGCCAACGGCTCGCGGACGATCGACGGCAACGAAGCGGTGGCGTCGGTCGCCTACCGGCTGAACGACGTGATCGGCATCTATCCGATCACGCCCGCATCGGTGATGGGCGAGCTGTGCGACGAATGGTCGGCCAAGTCCAGGCTCAACCTTTGGAACAACGTGCCCACGGTGGTCGAGATGCAGTCGGAGGGCGGCGCGGCCGGGGCCGTCCACGGTGCGCTCACGGCCGGCTCTCTGGCGACGACGTTCACGGCGTCGCAGGGGCTCTTGCTGATGCTGCCCAACATGTACAAGATCGCGGGCGAGCTGACGCCGGCGGTGATTCACGTCGCGGCGCGCACGGTTGCCAGCCACGCGCTCAGTATCTTCTGTGATCACTCCGACGTGATGGCCTGCCGGCAAACGGGCTTCGCCTTGCTCGCCTCTTCGACCGTCCAGCAAGCTCACGACTTTGCTTGCATCGCTCAAGCGGCAACGCACAGCAGTCGCGTCCCCTTTTTGCATTTTTTCGACGGTTTTCGTACCTCGCACGAGCTGGTCAAGGTCCAAGAGCTCAGCGACGAAGATCTCGGAGCCCTGTTCGACGAGACCTGGCGCGACGTCCGGCTCCGGGCAGCGCTCACGCCGGACCACCCCAGCTTGCGCGGCACGGCGCAGAATCCCGACGCGTTCTTCCAAGCGCGCGAAGCGATCAACACGTTCTATCGGGCCTGCTCCAGCATCGTCGAGCAGGAGATGGCGCGCTTCGCTGAGCGCACCGGACGCCACTACGAGCTGTTCGAGTACCGCGGCCACCCTGAGCCACTGTCGGTGATCGTCGCGATGGGGTCAGCGACCTCGACCATCGAGGAAACGGTGGCTGAGCTGGTCGCGCAAGGCCAGCGCGTCGGCCTCGTGCGCGTTGCGCTCTACCGGCCATTTTACGTCGCGCGGTTTCTCGAGAAGCTTCCGCTCTCCACGACGCGCGTCGCGGTGCTCGACCGCACCAAAGAAGCGGGCGCCGTCGGCGAACCGCTGTATTTGGACGTGGTCGCGGCGCTCGCCGAGGGCGATCGCATCGCTAGCTGCCAAGTGATCGGCGGCCGCTACGGCCTTTCGTCGAAGGAGCTCAGCCCGGCCATGGTCGCGGCCGTGTTCAAAGCGCTCGAGGTGTCCCCGGCGCGCAAGCACTTTTCGGTTGGTATTACCGACGACGTGACGCAAGAGTCGCTCGACGTCGACGCTGACTTCGAGCTCTCTTCCGCGGACTTGTACGAGGCTGTGTTCTTCGGTTTGGGGTCGGACGGCACGGTCGGCGCGAGCAAGAACACGATCAAGATCGTGGGCGACAGCAGCGACTTCACCGTGCAAGGCTATTTCGTCTACGACTCCAAGAAGTCGGGCGCGGTCACGGTTTCGCACCTGCGTTTTGGGCGACATCCGTTCCAACGACCCTATCTGGTCAAACGAGCCCAGTTCGTCGGCTGTCACCAGCTCGAGCTGCTCGAGCAATTGCCCGTGCTCGAGCGGGCCCGCGAAGGTGCCACGCTGCTGATCAACAGCCCTCACGGCCAGGATACTTGGGGCCGACTCGCACGCGAAGTGCAGCAAGAGATCTTGTCCAAGCGCCTGCAGGTGCACGTCATCGATGCCTACCGCATCGCGCTCGAAAACGGGCTCGGCCGGCACATCAACACCGTGATGCAGACCTGCTTCTTCGCCCTGTCCGGGCTCATTCCGCTCGAGCGAGCGCTGGTCGATCTGAAGCAGGCGATCAGCAAGACTTACGCCAAGAAGGGCCACGATATCGTCCAGCACAACCTCGAGACGGTCGACGCGACGCTGGCGCAGCTGGCTCCACTCGCACTGTCCGAGGCTGGAGCGAGCGCGCGTTTGCGGCGTCTAGCTGTGCCGCGGCAAGCTCCGGATTTCATGCAGCGCGTCACCTCCGCGCTGCTCGCCGGTCACGGCGATCTGCTGCCGGTGAGCGCGTTTCCCGTCGACGGCACGTGGCCGACCGGCACCAGCCGTTGGGAAAAGCGCGGCCTCGCCACGGAGATCCCGAGCTGGGACGCGGAGCTTTGCATCCAGTGCAACAAGTGCGTGCTTGTCTGCCCGCACGCGGCGATTCGGGCCAAGGTCTACCCGCCGGCGCGGGCGACACCTCCGGTCGACTTCAAGGCCAGCGTTTGGAAGGGCGGAGAGCTCGCAGGTCAACACTACACGCTCCAGGTAGCGCCCGATGACTGCACGGGCTGCCGCGTCTGTGTCGAAGTCTGCCCCGCTAAAGACAAGCAGAACCCGCGTCGCAAGGCGCTCGAGATGATCCCGCTCGCGCCGGTGCGAGACGCCGAGCGCTCGCGCTTCGATTTCTTCCTCGGGCTACCGGAGGTCGATCGTCGCAGCGTGCATGTCGATGTGAAGGGCTCTCAGCTCTACTTGCCGTTGTTCGAGTATTCAGGCGCCTGCGCTGGCTGCGGCGAGACTCCGTACCTCAAGCTCTTGACGCAGCTGTTTGGTGATCGCGCGCTGATCGCCAACGCTACCGGCTGCTCGTCCATTTACGGCGCAAACTTGCCGACCACGCCGTATGCTGCCGACGCCGCTGGGCGAGGCCCGGCGTGGGCCAACTCCCTTTTCGAGGACAACGCGGAGTTCGGCTACGGCATGCGGCTCTCGGTCGACGCGCACGCGGCCGAGGCCAAACGGCTGCTGCGAAACCTGGCCTCGGCCTTGCCGGAGTCGCTGGTCTCTGCCCTGCTCGAGACGAATCAGCGCGATGAAACCGGCATTTTTCAGCAACGCGAGCTGATCACCGCTCTGCGAGCCAAGCTCGGCGCCCTCGCATCACGCGACGCCCGGCGCCTCGAGGCGCTGGCAGACTACCTGCTCAAGAAGAGCGTGTGGCTGGTCGGCGGCGACGGCTGGGCCTACGACATCGGCTTCGGCGGGCTGGACCACGTGCTGGCCTCGGATCGTGACGTCAACGTGCTCGTGCTCGATACGGAGGTGTATTCGAACACCGGCGGGCAAAAGTCGAAGGCCACGCCGCTCGGAGCCGCCGCCAAGTTTGCATCGTCCGGCAAGGACACACCCAAGAAGGACTTGGCGCTGCACGCCATGAGCTACGGGCACGTGTACGTGGCTAGCGTGGCGTACGGCGCGAAAGACGCCCAGACCGTGCGCGCCTTCGCCGAGGCCGAAAGCTATCCGGGGCCGTCCCTGATCATCGCTTACTCGCATTGCATCGCGCACGGCTACGATTTGGCGCAGGGTCCCCAGCAGCAGAAGCTTGCCGTCGAATCGGGCGTGTGGCCACTGTTCCGCTTCGATCCTCGGCGCATCGAGCGCGGCGAGCCGCCGCTGATGCTCGACGCCACACCGGGCAAGGCGAAAGTCTCCGACTACATGCAGGGCGAAGGTCGTTTCCGCGCGGTCGAGCGGCAAGACCCGCATCACTATCAAGAGCTGTGCGCCCGCGCGGAGCGCGAAGCTTTGCACCGCACCGAGCTGTACGCCCAGCTTTCCCAGCTCCGGCTATCAGCGGCACGACCCCTGCTCGCGTTGGCCGAGCCCGCTGCGGCGAAAGCGGAGAAGCTTGCGGCGCCGATCGCTTTGGAGCCAGGCTCCGCGTCATGAGAGTCGGCGTTCCCAAAGAAACCAAGATTCGCGAGTACCGCGTCGGCATGAGCCCGGCGGGCGTTCGGGAGCTCACGAAGCACGGTCATGAAGTGCTGGTCGAGACCGCCGCCGGCGAGGGCAGCGGCATCAAGGACCACGCCTATCTAGAAGCCGGAGCGCGAATCGTGCCGACGGCCGCCGACGCCTGGTCGGCGGACCTGGTCGTGAAGGTCAAAGAGCCGCAGCACGCGGAGTTTCGGTTTTTGCGCGAAGGTCTGATTCTCTACACTTATCTTCATTTGGCAGCGGAGCCTGCGCTGACGCACGAGCTGATCCAGAAGCGCGTGACGTCGGTCGCCTACGAGACGATTCAAACTCCCGACGGGCGGCTACCGCTGCTGCGCCCCATGAGCGAAGTGGCAGGCCGCATGGCGACGCAGGTCGGCGCCGGCTGCCTGGAGAAAGAGCGCGGCGGCAAGGGCGTGCTGCTCGGAGGCGTACCTGGCACCAGGCGCGGTCGAGTCGTTATCCTCGGCGGAGGCGTGGTGGGGCGCAACGCGGCCACCATCGCTATCGGTATGGGCGCACAAGTGACGCTGTTCGACGTTCGCGCCAAGACCATGGAGTATCTGGAAGATGTCTTTGGCAGCTCGATCGAGACCTTGTATTCCAACACACACAACATCGCCGAAGCAGTCCGGCGCGCAGACCTGCTGATCGGGGCCGTGCTGGTGCCCGGAGCCGTTGCGCCGCGGCTCGTGACCGAAGAATTGGTCCGCACCATGGAACCCGGCAGCGTGATCGTCGACGTGGCGGTCGATCAGGGCGGCTGCATCGAGACTTGCCAACCGACGACGCACGACGACCCCACTTACCAGGTGCACGGCGTCGTCCACTACTGCGTGCCCAACATGCCGGGCGCCGTGGCCCAGACCAGCACCTGGGCGCTCACCAACGTCACCGCTGATTACGCGCTCAAGATCGCAACCCTTGGCCTCGAGACCGCCGCGCGGCACGACTCGGCGCTCGCGCTCGGAATCAACACCATCGCCGGCAACGTGACCTGTGCCCCCGTGGCCGGCGCGCACGGGCTCGCCTACAGCCGCGTTGCCGACATCTGGTCCTGAGGGCGCCCGGCGCCCCGCAGGGTTGCTCGCGGCCCCGCGCGAATAGGAACGGCTTGCGCAACCCGTGCGTCTACGAGGGACTATTGAAGGCGGGGCCACCCGTGGGCGCAGCGCGGTCGGTCGCCTTGGTCGTCACGGCACCGCGCGCGCACTACCCGCCTACTCCAACGAGCGCCAGCAGTGCCGCCGCCGCTTTCGCGAGCCCGCGTCGGCCAGGGCGGAGCTCAACGGCGGACGATGGACTGCGTCGCAGTACCGTGCTCGCCACGGGACGGAGCTCAACGGCAGACGATGGGCTGCGTTGCAGTACCGTGCTCGCTCCCGCACGGACCACGGACGCGAGCGTCACCGGTTCGTGAAAGATAGGTGGCGTGGCCACAGCCCTCGCCGGCGGCAGCTCGCTAGGACGCCCGAACCACCTGCCGGCGAGCACGGCGCCCGTTCCATCTTCGTGCACGCCTTGTTCGATCAGCCAGGAGGCGAGCGCTTGACTGAGGTCCAAGATGCTCGCGTGGCGCCGTTCGCCAGGTTAAGTGGGGTTGGCAACGCTATTCCGGAACTTCCATCACCAGCTTCACTTGATCGACGACTTGGGTGACTCCCGGCGCCGACCAGGCGGCGTTGGCGGCGTCTTCGATGGATTGCCAGGATGAAGCGTGGCCGCTGAGCGTCACCTTGCCGCCCTCGGTCTCGACATGAATGGAGTTGCCGTCGGCGACTGCCTGACGTCTGAGCGCGGCGCGAATCTGCTCGTGAACCTGCTTCGCGGATGCGTTGGACTCGAGAGAGATGCGGTCGGTTACCGTGACGACGCCCGTGAGATTGCGCACCGCGCGTTCGGCAGCGGTTCGCTGAAAGTTCCACTTGGCGGTTCCGCTCAGCTCGACGACGCCGTCTTGTACCGTCGCGTGTACCGTGTTGGGAATGAGCACGTCCCACTGCAACGCAGCCCGGACGGCGGCAAGCAGCTCCGAGTCGTTGCGAGCGTGATGGGGCGGGAGCCTGACGATGAGATCGTCCGCGAGTGACCGGAGGCCACTCACGCGCCTGCAGGCGTCTTCGGCCGACCACTTTTCTGCGTAAGTGTCGACGTGCCCGAGCAGCCTGACCCGTCCATGGTCAACGACCACCTCGATCTGGGCGGCGTTGATCTTGGGGTCCCATGCGAGCTCCTCTTGGATATCTTGCTTGAGCCGCAGGTCTTTGTTGGTCATGCGTCCTAGTGAGTGCATGACTTGTGCCAGGCGCCGCGAGCCGCCGCTGGCGGTTCGGCACGCGCTCATTGCGCCACGAAGACAGTCGACGCGCAATGGGCGCGTTGGGTTCGCGGACATTCATGGCGCTCAGCTTTCGAACGCTGCTGATCGCTTAGAAGCGCACGCTGGGCGAAATGTCGAAGCACCTGGCCCAGCGTTTGCTTTAGGCGCACTTCATGATGAATCTACTCTGGGCCATTGCCGTCATCTTTCTCGTCATGTGGTTGCTGGGCTTCGCTCTGCACTTCACGCTGGGCGGCCTGCTGCACCTGCTGCTAGTGCTCGCGATTGTCTCGGTGCTGGTGCGCATCATCATGGGCCGCCGCATCGCCTAGCTTTGCGGCTGTCGCTTGCCGAGCGCTCAGTCGTCTCGGCAGCGGGAGCGCGCGAAGTCGGGCAGCGCGGAAGGCAGCGTCGTTTCGAGCGCTGCCCGCAGAAGTGCGAGCGCGCTAGTTGGATCATCCACGTATTGAAATAGTGCCAAATCTTCGCTGGAAATCATGTCATGGCGGGCGAGCGCTTCGAAGTTGATGACCTCTTTCCAATACGTCGGCCCGTACAGCAAAATATGAATCGGCCGGTCGAGCTTGCGCGTCTGAACGAGCGTCAAAAATTCGGTCAGCTCGTCCAGCGTGCCAAAGCCGCCCGGAAACACCACCAGCGCGCGCGCCATGTGGGCGAACCACAGCTTGCGCATGAAGAAGTAGCGAAACTCGAACGAAAGCTCGCGGGTGACGTAAGGGTTCGGTCGTTGCTCGCGCGGCAGCCCGATGTTCAGCCCAATCGTCCGACCGCCGGCTTCCGACGCCCCGCGGTTGGCGGCTTCCATGATGCCTCCCCCGCCACCCGAGCAAACGATGTAGCGATGCCCGCTGTGGGGCAGACCCTTCGACCACAGCGTCACCAAGCGCGCGAGCTCGCGAGCATCTGCGTAGTAGCGGCCGAGCGGGCCGTCGGGCGCAAGCCTGGCCGAACCGAAGAAGACTATCGTGTCGTGGATATTCTCTCGTTTGAAGGTCGCTAGCGGGTCCAGATATTCGGCGATGATGCGCAGCGGCCGCGCGTCGTCACTGTCGAGAAATACTTCGTTTTTGTAGGCGAGCGGGCGCGTCATCTTGCGCGAGATCTTTACGCCGGAGGTCCCGCGAAGTCGATGAAACCGCGTTCGATGTTGGTGGCAACGAGCTCGACCTGCACGCGGTCGCCGACGTCGAACCCCTGAAAACCTCGCACGACGGCTCGCTGCGCGATCGACTTGAGTTGGTTCATTCGTCGAGCCTAGCGTGACCAGGCATTGAAGTCGCGAACGCACCGACCAGCACCAGCGCCGGAGGCTGGCTCGGCCCCAGGTCTGGCGACCCGTACCACTGCACGAAGACGCCACGAAAGCTGGTGAGCGCATCGAGGCCGACATCGACGACGAAGGGCGTGACGAAGTAGACGGGCCCCACGTCCGAACTGAGCATGCCGACGAAGTACGAACCCTCGGCTTGAAGCGACGCGATGCGCCCAGTCACAGCCACGACTTTGCCGCGAGCGGCGCTCGCGTCGCCCTGGGCGGCGCTGGGCAGCGTGCTGGGGAGGTGGTCGAGCGTCGACACGCCGCCCCGCTTCAAGGCCTCCGCCGAGCTACCGACGACGACCTGGTCTAGCGTGGTCCCGTCAGTACCCCGGCGCGCCGCCGTTTCGAGGAGTGGCGCATAGATGATGCCGAGTCCCGTTCGCAACAGAACGCCTGCGGCGACCAAGTAGGCAACCTGCACGCCTAGAGCGACGCTCAGGCTCAGCCAGAGCAGTCGTCGCCAGCGAAACGGCCGAGTGCGAGACACTGGCGAGGCCGTTCTCAGGGAGCTTTTCGCTCGCTGGCGGGCTTGCCGGTGAGCTCTTCGCTGCGATGTTCGGCCGACGCGGTCACTTCCTTCGCGCGGTGAACGACCTTTTGTGCGACCTCTTGCGCGGAATGGATGGCGCCCGTGGCGAGCTCAGCCGCGGCGTGCCCGAGCTTCTGCGCGGTCTCTTGAAGTCGGTGCCCGCTTTGCGAGGCCTGCTTCGTGATCTTTCCGTGTGCATCGCTCGCCGCCTGCCCGACCTTGTCGGCGACCTCGGCAAGCTTGGCGCTGGCCTTGTCGGCGAGGTTCTCTTCTTTGCAAGCCACGCCGTTTGTCTTCGCACTCATGGTTTTGGTTTCCATGTTCGCGGGTCAAGCACGATGTGTGCCGCTAGGCGCGTCGTCGCATTCAAGGGGAATTTGGCTCATCCGGCGCACCTGATGCGCGACGCGACGCTGCGGCGCAGCGTTTGCGCGCCAGCGTGGCGTCCGCAAGTAGGCGGCCAGCGAGCATCAGCTCATCATCCATCACATTTCAGCCGGCCGCCTCGCAAGCTTGGGTTTTGGCGAGGCTTTCGCGAGCACCAAGTGGGCGGGCCCACCGCCCACGGAGCGTCCTTGAGTACGTGAGCATCGGAGCGCAGCGAAAACGAAGCCAAAACCCAAGATCGCGAGGCGCGGTCCCAGATGTGACGAATCCCAAGAGCATCAGAACAATCCGTTGGGTGCGGACGGGGTGTCGGCAGGCGACCACGCTCCAGGCACACGAAATTAAGGTAAGCGCCCAGCGCAATTTCTGCGTGACAGGCAGGGCGGTTGCGCCGCGATGCGCAGCATATGCGGCAAATTCACGTGTGGCACGCCATCTGCTAGGGGTGCAGCCTCGAGCCCGGAGGGCTGTGATGCATGAACGAATACTCATCGTCGATGACGAAGCTGCGGTACGGCGCGCGCTGACTACGATTCTCGAAAACGAGGGCTACGACGTAACGGTCGCAGATGACGCGTTCAAAGCCCTGGCCGTGTTCGACGAGCTGCCGCCTGCGCTGACGATCACCGATCTCACGATGCCCGGAATGAATGGCTTCGATCTACTGCTGCGCATCCGGCAGCGAGATCCTCATGCAGCCGTCATCGTCATGACCGCCCGCAGCGACGTCGACCCGGCCGTGGAGGCGATGCGTGCCGGCGCGTTGGACTACCTGGTCAAGCCGCTCGATGTGGGCAGGCTGCTCGGGACAGTAGAGAAGGCGCTGCAGGTCTTCGAGCTCCGACGCTTGAGCGAGCCGCCGCCTCGCGTGTCCGGCTCTTGCTGCGAACGGATCATCGGAGACTCGGCGGAGATGCAACAGGTCTTCCGCAGTATCGAGCAGGTGGCCCCGAGTCGAGCCACGGTGCTGGTAACTGGCGAATCGGGCACCGGCAAGGAGGTCGTCGCGATGGCCATTCATCGCGGGTCGCCGCGAGCCATGCGGCCGTTCGTCGCGCTGAACTGCGCAGCCTTGTCCGAAAGCCTGCTCGAGAGCGAGCTGTTCGGTCACGAGCGAGGCTCTTTCACGGGCGCGGACAAGCGCAGGCGCGGCCGCATCGAGCAAGCCGACGGCGGGACGCTATTCTTGGACGAGATCGGTGAAATCTCTCCGGGGCTCCAAGTTAAGTTGCTGCGCGTTTTGCAGGAGCGCGCGTTCGAGCGGGTGGGCGGCAACGAAACCGTCAGGGTCGACGTGCGAATCGTGGCCGCAACCAACCGAAACCTGCGCGAGCTCGTCGCCGTAGGAAGATTCCGCGAGGATCTGCTGTACCGCTTGGACGTCGTCGGCTTGCACTTGCCACCACTGCGCGACCGACGCGCCGACATTCCCGCACTCGCCCTGCACTTCTTGAAGCAATATGCCGCTGCGAACGGCAGCGCTGCGATTCGCTTTTCGGATGACGCGCTCGACTTGCTCAGCACCTGCAGCTGGCCCGGCAACGTACGTCAGCTCGAAAACGCCATCGAGCATGCCGTGGTCTTCGCTCCAGGCGACTGCATCGAAGCCTCGCACCTGCCGCCAGACCTGCGCGGCGCTTCAATCGACGAGCGGCTGCCTGCGGTTCCGGGGGCCAACATGCTCGAGCTCGAGCGCTACGCGATTCTAAAGACGATGGAGGCGGTCGGCGGCTCCACGCGCAAGACGGCCGACCTGCTCGGCCTCAGCATCCGCAAAGTCCAGTATCGACTGCGCCAGTACGGGGCCGAGCCAGCGGGCAAATCGGCTTAACAGGGCGTTGAAGAAGGGGCTGCCCAACTGCGGCCTGTCTGCAGAAACTCATGTGGCGTCCCTCGGTCGTGCCGAGCGACGCGTCTCGGGCTGCCTCTGTCCTGGTCGCTCGTGGCGAGGATCTGCGAGATTTCGCAGGGAGATCGGGGAAGCGAAACGACCGTTCAGAGCGTGACAGCCAGAAGCCCGTTGCGGCGTGGCAAGCGCCCCGGTTCGGCCCGAAGACGACACGGAAGTTTCTGCGATGCGAGCTGCGATGTGGCAGCCCCTTTTTCAGCTCCGCGGATGTCCCGGGTCTTTTTGCTCGTGATCAACCCGCTGAAGCGGCGTCAGCGTGCACGAGTCGTCGCGCTCGCAAGCTGCGGCAGGAGTCTTTCGAGCTTGGCGAATAGGTCGGCAAAGTGCCGGACTTGCTGCGAACAGGGCGCTGACGGGCAGCGGTTGCACGTTCAGCGAATGGAGCGCGCAATCCGTGCGGCGGCGCCGGCCGAGCGCCCGCTTCGAGGGCCGAGCCCTTAGTTGAGCTCAGCCAGCAACTTGGCCCAGCTCTCGCCGTGGTCGATGTGCAGCTCGCGGGCAACTTCCTCGAGCGCGCGATCTTCGCCTGGGCTAACCGACGTCGGCTCATCGAGTGCCTTGGCGGTGCTGCGCGCGATGCCTTCCGCGTAAGAAAGGAGCGATGGCAGCTCGCTGAAGTCGATTTCTGCATCATCCTTGGCGCGCGCCAGGAAGTACATGTCGCGCAGCGCCTCGGTGACGTAGGCGTGGCTCGGGCGCTCCGCCAGCCAGTTGCCGAGCACAGCCATGGCTCCCGCACTCAAGTCGAAGTAGCGCGCAGCAAACGAATGAATGCGTTCCTTTCTGACTAGCTCCATCTTGCCGTCGGCCCAGGCCACGTAGATCAAGGGCAAGAGCTTGAGAACTCGGTAGTCGCTGGGTGCAATGCCCAGATGCTCGAAAGACTGCTGCAATTTATCGCGTTCCATGACATTCCCTTGCGAAGGTTGGTGGGCAGAGACGGTCGCCGTCTGGCCACGCTCAAGCATGTGGTGTGCCAGCGGGACGCTGGTCTTGGACGTTTGCTTCGCGATCATCAGGCCAAGGACGTTCTTCAACCACCGGTTGCATCACACTCCCATTGCCGAGCTCGCGTCCCGAAGTTGAGCCACCCGACTACCATCAGGGCCGTCACGCGATCTGCGGCCGCAAATGTTTTGGCCAGATCATGCGCGAGCTGATTTCGGCGCGCATCGCTTGCATCAGCGCACGAGGCTGGCGCGCAGTAATTGCGCCGCGGCGCGCTTTACGAGCGGTTGATCGCTCCCCAGCGCGTGGCCCGATGATTGCTTAGCCGCCGGCATGACCTACAAGCAGCTCAAGTTTGGCTCCGAAGCGCGCGAAAAAGTGCTGCGCGGCGCGAGCATCCTGGCTGACGCCGTGCGCGTCACGCTCGGTCCGAAATCGAAGTCGGTGCTGATCGGCAAGAAGTGGGGCAGCCCCCAGGTCTGTAACGACGGCGTCACGATCGCCAAAGAGATCGATCTCAAAGACCCTGAGGAAAACTTGGGCGCGCAGATGATCCGTCAGGCAGCCGAACGCACGGGCGACGCCGTCGGAGACGGCACCACCACCTCAGCGCTCTTGGCGCACGCCATTCTCAGCGAAGGCATACGCAACGTTGCAGCAGGAGCCAGCGCCATCGATCTCAAGCGCGGGCTCGAGCGTGGCCTCAAGGTTGCCGTGAGCGGCCTCAAGGCGCTGTCACGTCCGGTGACGAGCAAACGCGAGAAAGCGCAAATCGCGACGGTCTCCGCACACAACGACGAGAAGATGGGTGAGCTGGTCGCCGAAGCCGTCGAGCGCGTCGGCGACGAAGGCGTCGTGTCCGTCGAAGAGGCGAAGACCACCGAGACGACGCTCGAGGTCGTCGAGGGCATGCAGTTCGACCGGGGCTACATCTCGCCCTATTTCGTGACTGACCCGGCGCGTATGGAGTGTGTGCTCGAAAGCCCGATCATCCTGATTTACGAGCAGAAGATCGGCTCACTCAAGAGCCTCGTGCCGTTCTTGGAAGAAGTGGCGAAAGCCGGGCGGCCGCTTTTGATCGTAGCCGAAGACGTCGAGGGTGACGCGCTGGCCACCTTGATTGTCAATCGGCTGCGTGGCTCGTTGCCGTGCGCCGCCGTGAAGACTCCGGGCTTCGGTGACCGCCGCAAAGACATGCTGAGAGATATCGCCGTCCTCACCGGCGGGCACGTCATCTCCGAAGAGCTCGGCATCAAGCTCGAGAAGGCGCTGCCCTCAGAATGCGGCAAGGCCGAGCGCGTGGTCATCAGCAAGGACGCGACCACGATCGTGGGCGGCGCCGGCACCAAGCAAGCCATCAAAGACCGCATCTCCGAGCTGCGCACCCAAATCAAAGACGCCAAGAGCGACTACGATCGCGAAAAACTCGAGGAACGACTGGCCAAGCTCGCGGGAGGCGTCGCCGTGATCCGCGTCGGCGCGCCCTCCGAAGCCGAGCTGAAAGCCAAGAAAGACGCCTACGACGATGCGATCAGCGCAACCAAGGCCGCGGTCGCCGAAGGCATCATCCCCGGCGCGGGCCTCGCCTTGCTGCGCCTGACCGACGCGATCGAGAAGGAAGAAGCATTGTGCCAGGGCGACGAGCGCACCGGCCTGAACGTCTTGCGGCGAGCGCTCGAGGCGCCCACCCGCCAAATTGCCGTCAACTCTGGTCGCGATGCAGGCGTGGTCGTCGAGCGCATGCGCAACGGAACCGGCGCGCTGGGCTACGACGCCGCCCACGACACGTACGTCGACCTGCTGGAAGCGGGCATCATCGATCCGACCAAGGTCATGCGCATCGCGCTCGAGAACGCAGTTTCAGTGGCAGGAACGCTGCTGCTCACGGAGGCGACGCTCACCGATATTCCGGAGCCACCACGCGCGACGCCGGCAATGCCGAGCGACGCCGACATGTGAGCTTGACCAACTACGAACCAACAGAGAGAGAAAATCCATGTCCATCACCACCGACCTGAGACACGCCAAGCGCGAGGCCGTTGACCAGCTCACCGCGCTGCGCGACGAAGCCAAGCTGCTGCTCCATCTCTTATCGATGGACGCCCGCACGCGCTGGAACCAACTCGAACGTGAGATTGCAGCGTTCGAAGAGCTAGCCGATCGCGATGGCCAAAAAGCCACGCTGGCACTGCAGGACACCGCGCTTGGTCTGACCCGCACGCTCACCGATTTCATGGCCACCCACATGAACCATTCCGTCGGCCTTCTCACCAGCGTACGCTCACTGATGATTGCGCACGTCCGGACCTGCCGTTCCGACGATTCGTTGGCCCGCGCCGCTCAGGTGATGTGGGAGACGGATTGCGGCGCCGTGCCGGTCCTCACTGGCGACACGGTCGTTGGCGTCATCACCGATCGCGACGTGTGCATGGCCAGCTACACGCAAGGCAGACGGCTCGAGGACATGAGGGTCGACAGCGCGATGTCGAAGGCGCTATTCAGGTGCGGCCCGGACGAATCGGTCGGTGCCGCTCTCGCTATCATGGCGGACAAGCGCGTGCGGCGTCTGCCGGTCCTGAGCAGGAGCGGCAAGCTACTTGGCATCATCTCTATATCTGATGTCACGCGCTGGGCACGCTCGCTCGCCAATCCGGCTGTCGAAGCCGCCTTGACCGACGCGCTCGCAGTCATCTCGGCTCGGCCTGCCAGCGCGTGAGGCGCCTTCACGACCGCCACGACCGGCCTGCCGTTTGCTTTGGTGAATCACCAACTTTGGAGGAACCGCAATGCCTGATGTTCAAGACACGAAGCGAGACGAAAGACAGTGCTGGCTGGAGCTTGCCAATGGCGGCGGCGTGATATTTCGCGATCCAGCCGCCGCAGCGCCGTCAGCGCCCGAGCACGCGCGATACCGCCAGCCGAAGCAGCTGCAGGGCCTGCAACAAGCAATGGACCTTTAACCCTTCGCCTTGCCAGACTCAGCGAGTAAGCAGGCACGCTTCAGGGGGTGAAAGGCGAACCGCCGAGGCCGACACCGCAGAAATGACGTCGCCAGGGCGCAAGCTTGTCGCACAGGGCAATCAGGCTGATTTGCCGCCCGCGGCCCGGCTTGTCACCAGGTTGCCCCGGGCTCGATGCCCGTGAAGGCGCAAGATCTGCGCGGAGGAGACGGCGGTTGCGCGCTGTCGAGCGAATTCTGAGCATCGCCCGAAGCTCGACCTCCTGAGACACAACTTGTATCCGGCGGAGCGGTTTGGAGCACTGACACTTTCACCCCGCGTCGCTCGAGCTCTCACAAAGAAATCGCGAGCGAGCCGTACAACATGCCCGAGCTCAAGTGGCGCTACGGCTACTTGTGCACACTGGCCGCGATGGGGCTGAGCGTGCTGGGCCTGCTTCTGTACTACCGACGGCGCGGCTGGCTCGGTGGCGGCGACCGGAGCTGACGCGGCGCGACCCGGGCGGGCTGCCTGACGTTCCAGCGTTTTCCGCGCTCAGGGCTCAGCTACCGAGCTCCAGAGCAATCGGCTCGGGCATGGGGCTCGTCGCCACTGAGGGTCGAAGCTGCCGCTTGCGCCACAAGAAGTAGATCGGCGGATACACGAGCAGCTCCATGGCGAAGCTCGTCACCAGCCCGCCCACCATCGGCGCTGCAATGCGCTTCATCAGGTCGCCACCCGTACCGGTTGACCACATGATGGGTAAGAGGCCCAGCATGGCGGCGCAAACTGTCATCGCTTTGGGGCGAACACGCTTGACCGCTCCATCGATGATCGCCTCCACCAAATCGCTCTCCGTGTTGAGCCGGCCCTGTTTCTTGAACTGGTCGTGCGAAAGATCGAGAAAAAGCAGCATAAAGACGCCGGTTTCAGCGTCGAGACCCATCAGCGCGATGAGCCCGACCCAGACCGCGATCGACACGTTGTAGCCGAGCCCCCAGAGGAGCCACACGGCGCCCAACGCGGAGAACGGCACGGCCAGCATCACGATGCCCGCCTTGAACGCCGACTTCGTATTCATGTAGAGCAGCGCAAAAATCAGCACCAGCGTCAGGGGCAAGATCAGCTTGAGCCGCTCCTTCACGCGCAGCATGTTCTCGTATTGCCCGCTCCAGCTCATGGAATAGCCGGTAGGCACGCTCACGCTGGCCGCGACTGCACGCTTGGCTTGCTCGACGTAGTGCCCCACGTCGATCTTGGACGTGTCGAAATCGACGTACACGTAGCCTGCGAGCAAGCCGTTCTCGTCGCGGATCATCGAGGGGCCGTGCGTCAGCACGACGTCGGCAATTTCCTCCATCGGGATCTGGCCGCGTCCCATCGGCAGCGGCAAGAGCACCCGGCGGAGCGCTTGCAAATCGTCGCGGTAGTCACGGGCGTAGCGCACGTTGATGCCGTAGCGCTCGCGACCCTCGACCGTGACGCTCTGGTTGTCGCCGCCGACGGCCGTCATCACCATCGTATTCGCGGCGTCGATCGATAAGCCGTAGCGCGCCAGCTTTTCGCGCTTGAGCACGAAGTCGAGAAAATAGCCGCCCGCGACGCGCTCGGCGTAAGCGCTACGCGTGCCTGGCACCTTGGAGACCGCCGCCTCGGTTTCTTTGGCGAGCCGCTCGATGTTCTCGAGGTTGGCGCCCATGATCTTGATGCCGACCGGCGTGCGAATACCGGTCGACAGCATGTCCAGACGGCCCTTGATCGGCATGGTCCAGGCGTTCGAGACGCCGGGGATCTGCAGCTTCCGGTTCATCTGCTCTTCGAGCTCGCTCTGACTGATGTGGTCGCTCCAGAAAGGACGCAGCAGCGGCTTCAGCCACTCGGGCGCCGACGCCGAGTACCAGCGCGCTTTGGCGCGCCAGCGTTGCTCGGGTCTGAGCAGCACCGTCGTCTCCATCATCGTGAATGGCGCGGGATCGGTCGAGGTGTTGGCGCGGCCAGCTTTGCCGAAGACGCGCTCGACCTCGGGGAAGGTCATCAGAATCTGGTCCTGGAGCTGAAGCACCTTCTGGGCTTCGGCCACCGACATGCCAGGCTCCACCGCCGACGGCATGTACAAGATGGTGCCTTCCTGCAGCGGCGGCATGAACTCGGAGCCCAGCCTCAGGTACACTGGTATCGAGCTGATGACGAGCAGCACGGCCACCGCGATCGTCGCCTTGGCATGGCGCACGACGAAGCGACACGGCCCTTCGTACAAGCGATGGAGCAGCCGACTGACAGGGTGCCGCTCCTCCGAGTAGTACTTACCCACCACGATCTGCGTCAGCGTCCAGGCCAGGAACTTGGGCCGAAAACGGAACGGCTCGATGCGCGCAAACAGCATGCGCATCGCGGGATCGAGCGTGATGGCTAGCAGCGCCGCAATTGCCATGGCCAGGGTCTTGGAGAAGGCCAATGGCCGAAACAACCGTCCCTCTTGGTCGACCAACGTGAACACCGGCAAGAAGGCGACGGCAATGACCAAGAGCGAGAAGAAGACGCCGGGCCCTACCTCCATCAGCGCCTCGAGGCGCACACGGTGAAAGTCGCCTTGCTTGCCGTCTTTCTGCCAGTGGTAGATCTTGTTGTAGGCGTTCTCGACCTCGACGATGGCTCCGTCGACCAGCACGCCGATCGAGATCGCGATGCCGGCCAGCGACATCAAGTTCGCGTTCAGCCCCATCAGCTTCATCGGAATGAACGCCAGCGCCACCGAAACCGGGATGGTGATGATGGGAATGATCGACGAAGGAAAGTGCCACAGGAACAGCAGGATGATCAGCGAGACGACGATCATCTCTTCGGCCAGCTTGCCCTTGACGGTGTCGATGGCCCGCTCGATCAAGTCCGAGCGGTCGTAGGTGGTGACGACCTCCACGCCTTTCGGCAGCGAAGGCTTCACTTCTTCGAGCTTGGCCTTCACGCGATTGATCACGTTGAGCGCGTTTTCGCCCTCGCGCATCACCACGATGCCGCCTACCACGTCGCCCTGCCCGTTGTAGTCGGCGACGCCGCGGCGCATTTCCGGGCCGAGCGCGACCTTGGCCACGTCTTTGATCAACACCGGCGTGCCGCCATCGGCGCGCAGCACGATGTCTTCGATATCTTTGATGTTCTTGACGTAACCTCGACCGCGCACCATGTACTCGCGGCCGGACAGCTCGAGCAGTCGACCGCCCACGTCGTCATTTCCGCTGCGAACCGCGGCGATCACGGCATCGAGAGGTAACTTGTACGACGCGAGCTGATTCGGATTGACGGTGACCTGGTACTGGCGCACCTGACCGCCGACCGTGGCTACCTCGGAGACGCCGGGCACGCTCTGCACGGCATAGCGCAAAAACCAGTCTTGGTAAGAACGCAGCTCGTCGGTCGAATGCTTGCTGGTCTTGTCGACCAGCGCATACTGAAACACCCAGCCGACGCTCGACGCGTCCGGACCGAGCTCGACCTTCACGCTCGGCGGCAATTGAGAGGTGATCTTCGACAGGTATTCGAGCACGCGAGTGCGCGCCCAGTACATATCCGTGCCGTCCTCGAAAATGACGTACACGTAGCTGAAGCCGAAATCCGAAAAGCCGCGGATCGCCTTCACCTTGGGCGCGCCCAAGAGCGCGGTGGTGATGGGATACGTGACCTGATCCTCGATGATATCGGGGCTGCGATCCCAACGCGCGTAGATGATGACCTGCGTGTCCGAGAGGTCGGGCAACGCGTCGAGCGGAATCGTTCGCATCGACCACCAGGCCAGGACCAGCGCCACGATCGTGCCGGCTATGACCAGGTAGCGATTCTCGGCCGAAAAGCCAATAATTCGCTTGATCATGGCTCGTGCCGAAGCGAACCGAGAGCACGAGCGCTTTGCAGTGGCTCGGCGCTCTTCGGCTCTGGCGTGGTCTGCGCGATCGATGCCCGCAGTCGAGATTCTGAATCGATCAAGAAGTTGGCGCGAATCACCACGCGCTCAGCTGCGGCAAGCCCGCTCAGGACCTCGACTTGCGTGCCATCGCTTTCGCCGAGCGTGACTTTGCGAGGCTGAAACCTGCCCTCCCCGCTCGCCACGAACACCACCTTCTCGGTGCCCGAGTCGATGACGGCGTCGAGCGGAATGCGCAGCGCGTCGTGCGCAGCGCCCAAGAGCACGACCTCGCCGAACATTTCGGGCCGGAGCTCGCCTTGCGGATTCGGAAAGGCCAGCCGCACCTTGACCGTGCGCGTCTCGGGATTCATCAGCGGATCGATGAACATCACCTTGCCTTTGAACTCACGATTGGGGAACGCGCTCAGCTTGAGCGTGGCCTGCATCTTGTCCGTCACGAAGCGCAGCTCGCTCTCGTAAACGTCGGCCAGCACCCAAACCGAAGACAGGTCGACGATTTCGTAAGGCATGGCGCCGGCGTCGAGCTTCATGCCCTCGACCACGTCCTTGCGCGTCACGACGCCGGAAACGGGCGAAAACAGCGTGAGCGTCTTTTGCGATTGCCCCGTGCTTTCGAGCGTCGCGACCTGGGACGCGGGAATATCCCAAAGCGCGAGCTTGCGCTTGGCCGCGGACACCAGGTCTTCTCCGTTGCTAGACCGCGCCGTGCCGGTCACCGACAGCGCGCCCCGCGTTTTCAAGGCAAGCAGGTATTCCTCTTGGGCCGACAACAACTCGGGGCTGTAGACCGAGAACAGCGGATCGCCCTTTTTGACCTTTTTCCCCACGAAGTCGACGTAAACGCGATCGACGAAACCGGAAACCTTCAAGTTGACGTGGCGAACTCGCGTCTCATCGATCGCCACGCGACCAACCGTGCGCCACGCGCCTCCCACGGGGCCTGCGGTCACCTCTGCCGTCTTCAGCCCGATCAGCTGCTGCTTGGCCACGTCGATCTCGACGTTGGCCAGATCGGCGACGGGCGACCCCGGGGCAACATCAGGCTGCGGAGCGGATTCGGCTTTCGTCTTCTCGACCTTGACCAACTTCATCCCGCAAATCGGGCACTCGCCAGGGTGATCCCTGATGATCGACGGATGCATCGGGCACTGGTAGACGCTCGGTCCGTCGCTTTCACGCGCTGCGGCCTCGCGGCCCGGGCTGCGCTGACGCGAGATGGCGAGTACCGCTGCTGCCGCAGCACCAGCGCTCAGCAGCGCCACGATCAGCAGGGTTACGATTCCAAATCGATGCTTGGCAACCAGCGGCGCTGGTGGCAAAGCTTGAGGTGAAGTAGCGGGCGGGATCGATTCGACGTTCATCATGCTTGACTCACATGCTGGAAGAGTTGTCGCCCGTGGGCGCGCCGTTGACGGACGCCCCGCTCGACGCCGCAGGCGACCCCGGCATCGCGGCCGAGCCACCGGCCACGCCGCTCGGCATCGACGTCGCCGCCAGACTGAGCTCGGCCTGAGCGACCAGGATCCGATAGGCTTCGGCGATGGTCTCGAGATAGCCCTCTTGGTCGGCGATGAAGCCCGCGTTGGCCTCGAGCACGGACGCGAACGACACCTTGCCGACCTGGTATTGAGCCAGCGTGCTTTCGGCGGTGGCCTGCGACTGAGCCAGCAGGCTTTGCTGGTAAATATCGGCCATTTTTCGCAGCGCCGAGAACGCGCCGTGTCGCTCTTCGGTGCGCCAGCGGAGCACCTGCTGGACTGCGGCAACCTGCTGCTCTGCCGCGTCGCCCCAGGCCCTGTTTTCGGCGATGGCGCGACTGCGCTTGCCGAACAGCGGTAAGGGGCCGCCGATGGTCATCAGCCACATCGGTGGCAGCGCTCCCCGATACATGACGCCGGCGCTCACGGTGAGGTCGGGGTAGTAGCTCTTCTCTGCCAGCGCGACCGAGCGTGCCGCGCGCAGCGTGCCGAGGCGAGCCGTGGCCAGCTCCGGGCTCTGATGCAAGCTCCGCTCCTCCGAGAACGCGCCGTCGAAGCTGGCCAGCGCCGGGAGGTCTCCAATGTGAGCCGTGGTGACGATCGGCTCGGCTAGCGGGCGAGCTCGCAAGCGATTGATCGCCTGCACCCGCGCGCGCTCTTCGGCCTCGAGCCCGAGGCGACGCTGCTCGAGGCGGTTCAGCTCCAGCTGCGCGCGCAACATGTCCGACTGCGCGCCGCCGGCCGTCTCGTAGCGCACACGGGCGATGCCGGACGACTTCTGCCAGAGTGCCGTCAGCTGGTCGAGCAGCGCCAGGCGATCGCGAACCAGCAACAAATCCCAGTATGCGCGCCGGACCTCAGCCTCGGTCGAGAGCCGAGCGCGCGCGATCGCGTGCTTGGCTTGCGTGGTGCCAAGCTCAGCCACCTGCTTGCGCAGGCCGAGCTTACCTGGCCACGGCAGCGTCTGCGAGGCCATGAACGAGATGAAGCTAGTGTCCATGCGACCGACCTCGATGCTGGTGAAGCCATCGTTCTGGATACCGATTTGAAGCATCGGGTCCGGCAGCGCGTCCGCCTGAGCGGCTCGCTCGCCTTCCGCGTGTGCGACCGCCACCGACTGCGCCAGCTCCGGCCGCGCCGCAAAACTCTCCGCGATCAGTCGACTCAGCGTGGGGTCGGTAGGTAACGCAACGACCGGCCCCTCGGCCCTCGAGGGCTGCGCGAACGCGAGCAATGCCAGAAGCGCTGGCCAGAGTGAGTGTTTCACTCTGCAACGAGCTCGCCCGCCACCATGTTCATGGCGCAGGCGTAGCGGATAGGGCCAGGCGCGGTTGGCGTGAACGTCAGCGTGACGGGCTCGCCCAGTGGCAACGGCTTGCTGATGCCGTAGTCCTTGATCACGATGTCGGTGACGCAGGTTCGCGGCTCCTTCCTGGTGACCACCAAGGTCACAGGCTGGCCAACGTGAACCCGAGCTTGCGACGGCACGAAGCCGTCAGCGGTAACCGCCATCTCGATGCGACTGGAAATGGCGCTCGACGAGCCCGGCCGAGCGTCGCCGGTCGTCTCACCGCGCTCACACGCGGTTAAGCCAAGCACTGCAAAAAGAGTGGTAACTGCCAGCCGCGATCGGGTCATGGGGAATCTCCGAAGCGACCGCGGTGCAAGCCCCGAGCCACGCCGAGATTGCGGCAACCTTTGAGGTCGGCTGGGAAAACGGCGCGCAGATGCTGCGCGCGGCGCAGGCCTTGCGCAGCTTTTGCTGGCTACACCTCGTGCAAACATTTGCCTATCGACCCCGTGAGCCGCGTAGAGGAACCTTGGAACGGAGCAGCCTATGAGCACCGCATTGGATGTAGCGATCGGGTTGGTGTTCTTGTACTTGCTGCTGGCCTTGCTGGTTACGACTCTGCAAGAGCTGCTGGCGAGCATCTTCAGTTGGCGCGCCAAAAACCTGTATGCGGCCATCGAGGACATGTTGGCGAGCGGCAAGTCGTCGCCGCTGGTGCAGCAGCTCTACCAACACCCGTTCATCCAGAACTTGGTCCAAAAAGGCGGGGGCCGACTGCCGTCGTATATTCCGAGTAAGACTTTCTCGATTGCCTTGCTCGACGTGCTGCAAGAAAAGACGAACGTGGGCACGGCCATCGGCGCCGACAAGGCCCTAGCCGGCGCCAAGCAATTGGTCAGCAACCTGCCGGAAGGCGCAGATGGCAACCTCAAAAAGACGCTCAATTTGTTGATCGCGGACGCCGAACGCTACGAGCAAGACGTCGACAAGCGGGCCATCAAGTTCAGTGAGGGTATCGAAGCGTGGTTCAACGATCGGATGGCGCGCGCCGGCGGCTGGTACAAGCGCCAGGCGCAATACTGGTCGCTCGGACTCGCCGCCGCGGTGACGGGTCTTTGCAACGCAAGCTCTATCAAAGTTGCCTGGCGGCTCTGGGACGACGCGAGCCTGCGCGCCGCGGTGGTCTCCAGCGCGCAGGCGTATCACGGGAACGCAGCCGAGAAGCTAGCCACATCGCACTTGCCCATCGGTTGGTCCGGCGGCTGGGACAAGGGCTGGGACGGCCCGCTGACACTCATCGGCTGGCTGATCACGGCCCTAGCCGTGAGCCTCGGTTCCGGCTTCTGGTTCGACGCCCTGGGCAGGTTGCTCCAACTCCGCAGCAGCGGGGCGAAGATCTCGCCGGCAAACGGCAAGGTTGAATAAGGCATCTGGACCGGCTGGCCAACGACGCCGGGCTCGCATCGGCACGACCGCTGCACGACGCTGGTTTGCCGAACGAAGTCGTCCTCACGTCGCCGAGTCGGGCAGCATGTGAGCGGGCAACTCGGTCGATGCGAGCTTGCTCACTCCAGCAAAGCCGAGAGGAGCTCCATGCGCGTGGCGACGCCGGAACGAAGCAAGACCGCTGCCACGTGGTCCTCCGCGGTGCGCTCGGAGATATTCAAGTTGGCAGCGATGCGCGCGTTGGTGGCGCCAGCCGCCATCAGCCCAAGAACTTGCTCTTGGCGGCGCGTCAGCGACCAGCGCCGTGCTGCTTGGTTGACCCTGAGCCTCTTGGCCGAGCCACCGCCGGCTGGCGTCTGGCGTTCGATCACCAGCCAGCCCACGAGCTCACCCTCGCTATGTAGGCGCGTCAGATCGAATGGCAGCTGGGCAGGGCTTCCGCGCGCCAGTTCGTCGAGCGCCGCGCAGATCGTCGCGGCGTCTTCCGCGAGCCGATCCCGGGCGGCAGCGTTGGTCTCTCGAATGTGTCCAGCAGGGCACAATACGAACACCGGGGCTCCGAGCTGTTCGAGCGCTGCTTCGAGCGCGGAGTCACGACGAGCAACGTAGCCGTGGCGGCTCTCGAGTGTTGACTGTCGACGAACTGCAGACACCTGAGAACGTTGATACCAGCGCGTTCATAGCGTGCGCCATCGCATGACCGGGTGCCTCGCGCGCACGTGCTGGCGGCGTGCGCGCCGATCAGCTCAATTTGAGACTGCGCGCGACGTCATCAGTCCTTCGCGCCCTCGCCGCCCGCGCCGCCCGCGCCCGCCCCGCTGGCGCTCGCTTCGTCAACGAAGCTTGCACCGCCGGGGGACGAATCATCGCTAAAAACCGCGGCATTTCCCGCTCCCGCCAGCGCGCTCGAACGGACGTCCGTCGCTGGCGTACGCGCAGCCGCTGCCGGCCCGTCGAACGTGATCGGGCCTTCTGCAACGCCACAAGCCGTGTGACACAGCGCTATCAACAAGCACAACGTTACGTTTGAATGGCGATTCTGTTTCATCAAAGCACCTCCATCGATCGCTGAATAAACTCCTAGTGACCAAACTGCACACCCAGAACCGGACCCACGAAGACTTGCGTTCCGCGCGTGATATCGACGGTAAGCGTTCAGGGGTGGGGTTGAGGCAGACGTCGTGAGCGTGCGATTGGGTCGTGCATGACGAACACGACGGCGGAGTTGGAGAGGCAGATTGAGCAGATG